>Ga0210049_1000901_pt1 | contig 26859 bp, 23 predicted proteins | sample CryGeyCG2014_300_2_FD_183964 | JGI IMG/M metagenome (GOLD analysis project Ga0210049, IMG submission 183964) | Groundwater microbial communities from aquifer - Crystal Geyser CG06_land_8/20/14_3.00 (SPAdes) (version 2) | ecosystem: Environmental > Aquatic > Deep subsurface > Groundwater | place... | reverse complement strand
TTCGTCAGCACCAGTGAGCTTCATCTTGAGTGTTCCAAATCAGCCCAGCTGGCTCAATACTGTCTACAATACACAAACGATGACGCTGAGTCCCGGAGGAGTGCTGAGTGTCGGCGTGTCAGTTGATGCTACCAAGGTCAGTGGTCCGGGGACATACACGACCAACTTGATTGCGAGTGGTAACTTTACCAATTCGTCGATCACGATTCCTGTAACGCTTACGGTCACTACCGCTTCGTCTCAGCCGACCATCATCTTCACCGCAAGCCCATCAACTATTATTGCTGGTCAAGCGACGAATCTCACATGGTCGAGCACATATGCGACAAGCTGTGTTCTCGCTGGAGCTCATGGCTACAACGACAATGGTAACTGGAGCAAATCCAGTCTCACATCCTCTGGTTCCCTACAGGTTATTCCTTATCCTTCTTCGCAGACTCAGTACACGACGCAATACAATATTACCTGCACGGGTTCTGGTGGTTCGACTACTAAGATCGTGATAGTGAGTGTTGTGCCCACATTAGCTCCAACCGTTTCCTATATCACTCCGAACTCAGCATCTGTGGGTACCACGGTCTATGTTTACGGCACAAATTTTGATAGTGCCACTTTCATAGGTCTTGATGGTACCTATGGAACAACAATTCAGCCGTCTTTTATTTCATCGAACGAGTTAAGTTTTGTAGTGCCATCATCGCTCATTGTTGGAGCGCATTCTATCGGAGTCGCTGAAAAAGCGGGGCAGTGGGACTTGAGTAGTCCGGTTACGCTGACCGTTACTGCCGCACCAGCCATTGATTCATTCAATGTAAATGGGTATTCACAAGTAACTGATGGTTACGTATATGTATCGAATGTGACTAACCCTGTCGTGCAATGGACATCTTCAAATGCGAGTTATTGCAAGGCAGCAAGCTCAGAACTTATATCAGGAATAGCGACGTCTGATTTTACAGGGACGAAAGCAACTTCAGGAAGCGAACAGATTATGATGGGAAATAGCTATTACAATCAACGAGAAATAACACTAACATGTTATAACAGTTATGGATTCAACTCTGAAACAAAGGCGGCTAGAATTGGAGCAAAGGGGTAATCTAAAACTATCTCATTATGATGATGTCAATTAAAAAATACGTCATCAGTATAGTTGTTCTCGGTCTCCTAATAGTTGTGTGGATAAGCGTTTATGGTACTTCTAATAAAGTAGTTGAAAATCCTACAGATAGTACTGCATCATCTACAGATATGTATTTATGCAATAGTAAAAAAATAGGAAAGGTACTAAATGGAAGAATTTTTATAGAATTTGATGGCTCAACATATTCCTTTGATGGTGATATGAAAGGACTGGGTTTATTAGGTTATGATAAATGTAATAATGTTCCATCTGATTGGAACAGTCGATTAACCTACAATGGACTGCTCATCAATCTGCCTAAAAAGAGTGACTTGGTTAAAGTGACTTACGTTTGTGATGCTCCTCTCTCAGGAATTATTTTTAAGTATTGTGAGACCAACGGAAATGATAGAATATCCGAATATGAATTTGGTAAAGGGTATCTCAGTAGGAATTATAAAAATAATTGGGAAAAAGTATTCATTAAAAAAACGGGAGGTAAAAATATAGTATTTGAAGGTATCTTGAGTAATTTTGCCATTTCAGATTCTCTTTTGTACGCGGATAAGCCGTCAAAAAAACCTAGCGACTTTGATTTGGTAGCGATACATTGGTCTGATACTACACCAGCGCAACTAGGAGTTTACCCTCAGGAGTTGTTCAATCTCTATAAAGAACTAAGGTCATATAATCTAGTGGACGATATGAAGATATATGAAAACAAACTTAGCTATGATTCAAATGAAAAATGGTTTATAGATTTGAACTCCATAAGGAATAATATGGTGAGAACATTTCATTCCACAGCATACCTTGATGTCATTAGGAATGATCAGGTATCCAAAGACAATGATGCAATATTGAATAAAATAATTGATTCGTTTAGGGTTGAAATTTAAAGTATTTATAGTTTCTTATTGGTGGCTGTGTACTGGCTTGTGCGCTGGCTTGTTGACTTCAAAAGCACCTTCCCATATACTCTTAATACGTGTCTACAAACAATAAAAACCTTAACTTTAACCAACTAGGGACAGGCCACTGAGGCCATTGCGTTTGTAACGCAAACCGTCCCGCTGTTGGTGGGACGGTTTCGTTTTTGGAGGAGACACGAGAATCTTTGACATATGAATATGTATAGGTAATAAGTAGAGCGACAACGCAAGTTGGCGCTCTAGAAAGTGTGAACATGTCCAGTACTAACTGTTAGTGCTGGAAAAATTGTGCTATGTAGGTCTCCGTACGAGAGACATTAAGCGTGCACGGTGGATGCCTTGGCCTAGGACGGCTAAGAAGGACGCGACTAACCTGCGAAAAGCTTCGGGGAGGCGGTTTGTAGCCTTTGATCCGGAGATATCCGAATGAGGAAACTCATCCTGTTTTTAACGGGATATCACGACGGTAACACGTCGGGAAGCGAACCCGGGGAAGTGAAACATCTCAGTACCCGGAGGAAAAGAGAACAATATGAGTTGCGTTCCGTCCTGACGAAATTTATTTCGAACGGATGGAACGCAACTCTCGTGATTCCCCTAGTAGCGGCGAGCGAAAAGGGGGAAGCCCAAACTGGGACCTGAATTTAAGGTTCGACCTTAATGAATAATTCACAAGGTCGAACCTTGGCTTCAGGTTCCAGGGTTGTAAGATGTGAACACCCAATTTATTGGAAAAGAGTTACAAAATGTCTGTATAGCGGAAGCTGCTGGGAAGCAGCGCCCCAGAGGGTAATGGCCCCGTACGCGAAATACATGATGACTCTTGTTTATATTCTTGAGTAACTCGAGACACGAATAGCTCGAGTGAATCTGCCGGAACTAACCGGTAAGGCTGAATACGTCCTATGACCGATAGTGAACTAGTACCGTGAGGGAAAGGTGAAAAGAACCCCGAGAGGGGAATGAAATAGACCTGAAACCGTGTACGTACAAGGGGTCGGAGTGGATTCCCGCAAGGGTTTACCATGACGGCATGCCTATTGAAGAATGAGCCGGCGAGTGTATATATCTTGCATAGCTAAGCCCTTCCGGGGCGGAGCTTCAGGGAAACCGAGCGTGAATAGCGCTACAAGTAGGATATATACGACCCGAAGCCAGATGAGCTTGCCATGAGCAGGGTGAAGTCCGTCGAAAGACGAATGGAGGCCCGAACCCGTAGGTCGTTCAACGCCTTGGGATGACTTGTGGTAAGGAGTGAAAAGCTAATCGAATCTGGGAATAGCTGGTTCTCTCCGAAACAGCTTTTGGGCTGGCGTTGCGAAAGGTGTGCATGGGGGTAGAGCACTGGAAGGGACCAACAGGGAGAAATCTCGTGGTTCCTATCAAACTCCGAATACCATGCGCTCGCGCAGCAGTTAGAAGGTGGGGGCGAAGCTCCATCGATCGAGAGGGGAAGAGCCCTGATCGCCAATTAAGGCCCCAAAATCGACATTCAGTACATCAACAAGGAAGTGAGGGTCCACTGACAGTGAGGATGTTGGCTTAGAAGCAGCCACCATTTAAAGAAAGCGTAACAGCTCACTCATCGAGGATCCTTGCGCCAAAGATGATCGGGGTTAAATGTCGTGCCGAAATTGCGGGTTCCGGAACATCAGTTTGGATTTAAAGGTCTGACTTTTTTGAATTCTTAAAGTAAGACTTTGGAATTCAATCCAAACTGATGTTCCGGAGCGGTAGGAGAGCGTTCCGTTCGCGCTGAAGCTTAAGGGGTAACCCAAGGTGGAGCGTACGGAAGTGAGAATGCCGGTACAAGTAACCACAATGCAGGTGAGAACCCTGCACGTCGAAAGACCAAGGTTTCCTCAGCTATGGTGATCAACTGAGGGTTAGTCGGGCCTAAGGGGATGGCGAAAGCCGCACCCGATGGACACACGGTCAATATTCCGTGACCGTTTTTAGAGGCTATGGAGTGACGAACTGCTGTATGCACTGCCGGTTATTGGATTCCGGTTGTTGGTATGAGGGCGCGCGTTAGGCAAATCCGGCGCGCACTATCCCAAGTACTGACACAATTTCCTCCTACGGGGGGAGAAAGAGCGCACAGCGCGGTTTCAAGAAAATCTTCTACGCACCAACTCTAAAGACGACCGTACCGCACACCGACACAGGTGGTCAGGTCGAGAAGACTAAGACGAACGAGTAAGATGTCCTCAAGGAACTCGGCAAAAAAGCGGCCGTAAGTTAGCGATAAGGCCTTCCCTCACCACTTTTGATGCTCAAAAGTGGCGAGGGACGCAGTGAAAGTTTTTCTGGCAACTGTTTACCAAAAACACAGCTCCCTGCAAACTCGTAAGAGGAAGTATAGGGGGTGACACCTGACCAATGCCGAAAGGTTAACCACGGTGGGTTCTTTATAGCAATATAAAGAGCTGGACTGTGTAAGCCCCGGTGAATGTCGGCGATAACTATAAGATGATTGTAGTTAATAAATTCGGCCATATGCTGGAAACCCCGAGTATCTTCAAGTACTAGCCGCAAGGCAGTGAAAATCTTGAAGTGCGGGCAATCAGCAGGAAAGGCTCGCAAGCTTCATAGAGGAAATGTTCTTTAAGATTATCTCCCCTATAGCTCAACAATAGAGAGCAACAAGGGGAGTCCCATCTGGCAACTCGTACACGTCAAGTGTATGAGTTGCCTCCTCTGTGAAGCTTGTGAGAATCCTCAGAGACTAAACGCCGAACTCAACTCTCTTAATTGAGAACAACGAGATGATATAGTCCGACCTTTGTAGCGATACAAAGAAATGCTTGCAGCTACCAATAGCAAGCTAAATAACATAGGAGAATCGTCCTAAGGTAGCGTAATTCCTTGTCGGGTAAGTTCCGACGTGCACGAATGGTGTAATGACTGGAAAACTGTCTCGAGGACTCGCTCGGTGAAAATGCACTTCCGGTGAAGATGCCGGATACCTGTAGTTAGACGAAAAGACCCCAGGAGCTTTACTACAGCTTCGTATTGGCATTGCGTGTTGCATGCGTAGCATAGATGGGAGGATTTGAAGCATCGGTTTCGGCTGGTGTGGATCCGTCAGTGAAATACCATTCTTGTTGTGTGCAATGTCTAACCCCGTTGGGATCCAACGGGGGACCGTGCGTGGCGGGTAGTTTTGGTGGGGCGCTATCCTCCTAAAAAGTAACGGAGGAGTCTATTAAGGTTCTCTAGGCGCGAATGGAAACCGTGCCGATAGTGTAATGGCATAAGAGAGCTTAACTGCGAGACGTACATGTCGAGCAGATGCGAAAGCAGAGCATAGTGAACCGATGGTACGCCTTAGACGCGGCCAGAGATTAACGGATATAAGTTACCCTGGGGATAACAGGCTAGTTCCGCCCAAGCGTCCATAGCGACGGCGGAGTTCGGCACCTCGATGTCGGCTCACCTTAGCGCGGGGGTGGAGAAGCTCCCAAGCGTTTGGCTGTTCGCCAATTAAAAAGGTACGCGAGCTGGGTTCAGACCGTTCAGTGTCTCATTCAAGATGTCATCTTGAAATGGGGAATTGAGCGGTCTGAATCCACGAGGTTAGTAAGACAAAAATCACGGCGGTTGCGCGTAGGAATACGCGCGAAGAAATCAACTGATATCGATGAAATCCGATCGCGTTGTGTACGCGAGGACAACACCGAGGGAATGGTTCGACTCCGCTCACCATGAGCGATAAGAATTGACCCGTAGAGACTGAATGTTGATCGTCGAGAACCGACGAAGTTACAGTCCGATCCTCCGAGTAATCGGAGTAAACGTAGATGCGTGAGACAGGTTGGTCTCCTATCTACTACAGGCGTTGATTCTTGAGGAGGGTCGTCCCTAGTAAAGAATTGCTACTTCAGAGAGAGATCTCTGATGATAATGTGGCTTATAACGGTGAAGTCTACGGTGCTTCTGGTTTTAGAGTTTGATATCTCGCGGTCCTGTTGATATCAAACTCGCTTGAGGACCAGAATAGCACTATGATAATACCGTGGGAAGTCGATCAAAAATAAATCTAGCGTATGTCGCAGATTTTCTTGATGGCGATGGCAGTCTTATGTTTCAGATAAAGAAGCGTAAAGACGGAGCGTTGAAAAAACGCCTTATGGCTACCATATGCTTTTATCAAGATACGCGGCATGAAAGAGAATTGTATTGGATTCAGCAGAGGTTCGGTATCGGCTACATTTCAAGAAGAAATGACGGCATGACTGAATTGCGAATCAATGGGTATGCGCAAGTGCGCGATATTCTAAAGAAGTTAATTCCGTACAAAAGTTATTCACCATTTTTGGTTTGACCCCGTAACGACTCGCGCTGAAAGACGCGCGGACTCATGTGTTGAGGAATCGTTCCACATAGAACGACAGCTCACATGGGTAAGATGCCATCATCCTCGTCCCGATTAGTGGGAACGGATGAAGATATAGTCTGCGCTCCTGGAAACAGGGGACGAAGCGACGAGAGGACCGGGATGAACTGACCTCTGGTCTACCAGCTGTCCTGCCAAGGGCACCGCTGGGTAGCTATGTCGGGTTGCGATAACCGCTGAAAGCATATAAGCGGGAAACGTGCTCCAAGATTAGGAATCGTTATGAGACTCCTAGGAGATGACTAGGTTGATAGGCTCTAGGTGGAAGCGCCGCAAGGCGTGGAGCCGAGGAGTACTAATATGTCCAGTCTCTCGTGCGGAACTCTGTATAGCACAATTATTTCACGCACTTTTTACCTTCTTGTATTCTATGTCCCGAAAACTCATTCGAGTGTTCGGTTCTGGTGGTTCGGCGGGAGGGTTATACCCGATCTCATTCCGAACTCGGCAGTCAAGCCTCCTAGCGGCGATGGTACTCATCGTTACAGATGGGGAGAGTAGCTAACCGCCAGAACCAAGCACTTGAAGATCAAATCAAGTGAAAATCTACTAGCAATATTATCAGAGCGATAAAAATTAACCAACCGATAATAATAAATAATATTATTTTATGGTCTTTTGATTTAGTCTCTGGAGAGTGCTCTTTATTAAGAGCATTTTCCAATTGATCGACCAGTTTATTGTCAGTTTGTTGTTGACCAAACATGGCCAGTAGTTCGTTGGAACCCATTTCTGAATCAAATAAAGAAAATACTTCTCGCCAATTTTCAGGATACCGACCGTAGATATTCAACTGTTCGTATGCTAATGAAGTACACCAAGCAGCTTCTTTTTGTAGCCATTGTGCATATCCAGCTAAACCGAGAGAAGTTTTTTTAGATAACATCCTTTTCTCTGTAATCTGAGAAAACTTCCATTTTGCAAGATGGTATGGTGAGAGAACGAAACTCAATAATAGATATTTTAGATCATCCAAGTCGCTCATCAGAGTAATATAGCACAAAGACCCTAGTTTGGTGGCGGGGTTATTCACAGATAATTTTCTGCTGGAAATTTCTACAGATGAGGATAGTAATAAAGTTCTTTGGCATCAGAATGCCTCGAATTTCTTTCTGCCTACCGGCAAGCAGGCGCCAGAACCGAGTATTTGAAATCTGGTTTAAAGAAAGAAACGGGAGGCTGGATTTGCAGGATTAAGAGCGATCTCTCAGGTGTCAGACACTCGGTGTTTGACACTAAGCCCGCTAGCGGCGATGGTACTCATCGTTACAGATGGGGAGAGTAGCTAACCGCCAGAACCAAGCACTTGAAACAAAAAACGCTCCTACAAGTGGCGTTTTTTGTTATCCACAATGTGTAATGACATTGTATTGACATAGAAATAGATAGGTATATACTTGTTTGTATGACTACAACCTTGCAAATTCGCATTGACGCCAAGACCAAAAACGCGGCACAAAAAACTTTCCGTTCTATGGGGCTTGATATGTCCTCGGGAGTGAAGCTCTATCTCACGCAGGTGATGCACACTAAGTCCATTCCATTTCCAGTGTGGAGTTTTGACTACCTGCCTAGAGAAAAGAAGTTGCAAATTGTCAAAGAAGCAAAAAAGGCACTCAAATATGGTAAAAGCTACGCGACCATAGAGGAAGCACATCGAGATATTCTTAGTGAGAAGTAGCGTATGTATAGAGTTAAACTCTCGCGCCGTTATAAGACTGCTTTTAAGAGACTCTCTCGGCACAAAGATTTTGACCGGAACATTCTCGAACAAACTGTTCGAATACTTGCTCGTGGAGAAAAGCTAGACCCAAGACAACGCGATCATCAACTTGCGGGAGAATTCAAAAAATATCGTGAATGTCATCTACAACATGACCTGCTACTTATGTATCAGATACACGAGAATGTCCTCGTGCTTCTTCTTGTTAACCTCGGCATGCACGACGACATCTTTCGTTAAGTTTGTGATATAACCTGTAGCATGAAAAACTCACATAAGGGTTTTGCACTTCCGTTAATCTTGGCGATTATTGCGCTTTTGCTCGCTGGTGGAGCATATGCGTATCTGCAGAAGAATCAGACAAATCAGCCGGTGTCTGGGAATGTTGCGTCGCAACAAGCAACTTCAACGGCACAGACCTCAGATTCTAAAATAGCTGGATGGAAGACATATGAAAATCAAAAATATGGATTTCAGATGCAGTACCCCGCGAATCTTGAATTCGATAGTTATGAGTCATCACATGGAGTTTTTACTTTTCAAGTATCAAAAGCAAAGACGCCAACACAAGTGGAGTGCAATACTGAGTTCAGTTTTAGCGGGTCTGTTTTCGATAAAAAAATAGTTTCAACATCAATTGTGGTAGACACAGTAAAAAGACAGTACAACGATTCGTTGTGCTTTTCAATCTACAACCATCGGAAATTGATTTAAGCAACGATTACAAAAATACGTATAAGCAAATCCTTTCAACCTTCAAGTTCAATCCATAATTTGGTCGTAGGGTCACTCACGGATAATTTCTTGCTAGAAATTCCCGCGAGCCCACTCATTACAGATGGAGAGAGTAGCTAACCGCCAGAACCAAGCACTTGAAAAAATCACTCAGACGTAAGACGGACGGTTTTGCTATACTATCCGCATGTCCTGGGCCGCAAAAAGGAGATTTATTATTCTACTGATTGTTGGAGCTGTAGTTGTTGTGTTTTTAACAATCGTATCTGTAGCTATTTTTTATAAAACTCCGACATGCACCGACGGGGCCATAAATCAAGGGGAGACGGGTGTAGACTGTGGCGGTCCGTGCTCATATCTCTGTGCCGCACAAGAGCAACCGCCGACGGTCCTGTTCACGAAGGCAATCCAGAATGGCGCAGGGCGCGTGAATGTTGTCGCAGAAGTGGAAAATAAAAACGCCGACGCCGCCGCAAAAAATGTCCACTATCGCATAACGTTGTACGGAAATGGCCAGTCGCTTATCCAAGAACTGACCGGTACACTTGATCTGCCGCCAGGCACACGTGTGCTAGTACTCGTGCCGAATGTGCCGTCGGGGAAACAAACAATCGTGAATGCATTCCTTGATATAGATCCATCTTCGCCGCACTGGTTCGTTATGACGACTGATCCGCGCATCATACCGACGGTGCCGAACACGATACAAAGCGGCTCCGCAGACACGCCGCGCATCGAGGCAGTGCTCGCGAACGGAAGCGCCTTACCACTTATGAATGTGCGGGCAATCGTTTTTGTGCGCGATGCGTATAAGAATGTTATCGCCGCATCGGAAACGATACTGCCTCTCATACCCGCGCAAGGCAATGCGACGGCGACGTTCACCTGGAACAGCGCATTCTCTAGTGTACCCGCTTCGATAGAAGTAATGCCGATTATTCCACTTCCGTGAATCTGTTAAAAAGAGCGTCTGGAATTTTTTCCGCCTTAGACGGAGATTGGACGCTCCTCCTTCCTGCCCTGGTGCTCACGCTTCTTGGTATTCTCACTATAAGTACGTTTGGACAGGGGCCGTCGTCCGTGCTCCGGCAACTTCTCTTGATCGTCATTGCACTGTGTATTTATTTCAGTATTTCGACGCTTGATGTGCGATTTATCCGCCGAACGGCGGTTGTAATGACGATATATATAATTTCATTCGTACTTCTTGCGCTTCTTCTCATTTTTACTCATCCAGTGATGGGCGCCCGCGCGTGGTTCTCATTCGGTCAAATCTCTTTCCAGCCGGCGGATCTCGCGAAGCTCGCCCTCATCACGCTACTCGCCAAATATCTTTCGCGCCGGCATGTCGAGATAGGCGATTTCCGTCACACCATCGTTTCGGGCGCATACGCGCTCACACCTATGTTGCTTATTCTTGTCGAGCCGGATATGGGGAATGCCATTATATTCGGCACCATCTGGCTCGGGATGATGCTTGTTTCAGGTATTTCTAAGAAGCATCTCGCTATACTCGGATGCGTTGGTCTAATTGTTGCTTCAGTATTTTGGTTTGATGGATTGAAACCCTACCAGCGGGCGCGCATCATTTCCTTTGTGAATCCAGCAAGCGATATTCACGGTTCAGGCTATAACGCCTACCAAGCGAAGATCGCTGTCGGTTCGGGGGAGCTCTTCGGCAAAGGTATTGGATACGGCACGCAGTCAAAGCTGCGTTTCCTACCCGAGTATCAGACTGATTTTATTTTCGCGGCATTTGCGGAAGAATGGGGTTTCATCGGTGTCATACTTCTCCTCTCGACCTATGTACTTCTCTTCGCGCGGCTCGCGCAGATTGCGCGCGCATCGGCGACCAATTTTGACGCGTTCTTCACGCTCGGCGTGCTGATACTCTTTGCCGCACATCTCGTGATACACGTTAGCATCAATCTCGGGCTCATGCCGGTGACTGGTACGACAATACCGTTTATGAGTTCGGGCGGTTCGCACCTTGTGCTTGAATTCGCAGCGCTTGGCATCGTCACCTCGCTTGCACGCCACGGCCGCGATGCTTCGCGCGACATAAGCGCGAACGAGTATTTGGGTGGCTAGGTGACCTATCTGTCGGCAAGGTAGACGGCAATAGTTTTTTCTATCATGCGCGCAAGCGAAAATTTACTCATATCTTTAGCATCGAGTATTTCACCCACGCCGCCGACGCGATTAGCAACAATGGGGAGGCTTGCCACCCTTGCCTCAAGAAGCACATAAGGGAAGCCCTCTTTTATTGAAGGCAAGGCGAATACATCAAAACCTCGTAACACTTCGCTCGCCAGCATAAATCCGAACAACTTTACCCGGCTCCCGAGTCCGTATTCCTCTATTTTTTTCTCCAAATACGAGCGATCCTCGCCCTCACCAACGATAGCGGCATACATCTTGGGGTTATCTCTTGCCTGCTCGATGAGTGCAATTTGATTTTTGTTTCTCGTCAGTTCTCCGATGGTGCCAGTGATGCGCACACCATGAGGGAATGCTTCGCGAATTTTTTCTCCGGAATCGAGCACCGGATGCAGATTAACGCCATTATATATGCGTACAGCTTTGTGTGCGATGAAGGGCATTCGCTTCGCAATCTTTAAATCGTGGTCGGATATACAGATAACAGTATGTGACAGGAGAGAAGTAACCCACGAACCGAATAGCGCGAATAAACGCCACGCCGTGTTTCTTTTCTCCATGAAAGGCCACCCATGTGCAGTGAAAATAATTCTAGGAGTGCCAGACAAACAGGCCGCGACTGCGCCCAGTCCGCCCGCCTTAGAGGAGTTGAGATGAATTATGTCCGGTTTGTATGCGCGGATTGCGCGGTAGAGATGCGCGAGGCCAGTCACATCAGCATTGATCGAAAGGTCACGTTGGACGCTCTGAAGCGGTATGATGGCGATATCAATCTCCCGAAGTCTTTTTTGTAATTCTCCGGTACCGCCCAGCGCCACTGCAATCTCGAACTGTTCGTGAGGTAGGTTGGTCACTAAGTCATACACATAGTGCTGAGCGCCACCCCAATTCGATTTTGTTATTATGAATAATATTTTCCTTTTGACAATAGTTTCCATATTCTATAGTGCAACTGTACAATATATTTTTGCGTTATAGTATCCATACGTATGGCATTCGACCGCCGCGAGACGGCACTTCTGCTTATAGGAGATTTTTTCATGTTGGCGGCATCTCTCTGGATTGCTCTTCTTCTCCGTAACCTGTCTTTCCCATCCCTTAGTTACTTTGATGCAAACTTCGTGCCATTTTTACCCATATTCTTTCTTTCGCTGGCAGTGTTCTATATCGCCGGCTTGTATGAAAAACAGACGCGGCCGATTCGGCGCGTCATGGGCCCGCGTATTTTCGGAGCGCAAGCAGCGACAGTAGCGATTGCCGCTGTTCTATTCTTTATCCTTCCGCTCTCCATTGCGCCGAAGACCATTCTTGTACTCTATCTAATCGTATCAGTGGCGACCGAGAGCATATGGCGTTTTTATCGCATGAAGTATGAAATAAAGTCGAGCGCCCGCATACCAGCGCTCCTGGTTGGTTCTGGTCCCGCCGTCCTCGAACTTTATGACGAAGTGCGCGAAAACTCGCGATATCTTATCCATTTTGTCCGCCATCTTGAGACGACTGGTCTCTCGAATGGCACTGTGGCGGACGAGATTGTTTCCGCCCCAAAAGACGGCGTCCGCATTATCGTTCTCGATACATCCGATTCGGTCGTCATACGCGATATGCCGATGCTCTATGATTTCATGACGAACGGCATTCTCTTTTTAGAATTCGCACCATTGTATGAGGAAATTTTTGATCGGGTGCCGCTTGCGCATTTGCACGCTGGTCAACTTCTCGAGACGTTGCCTAGGCACCGTGCGATGTATGATGCCGCTAAGCGTTTATTCGATATTATTCTCGCGGCCGTTGGATCTATTGTCGCCATTCCGTTTATCGGTATCGCGGCGATGTTCCTTTCTCTGAAAAACGGTTCGCCGTTTATCCGCCATGAGCGCATCGGCAGGAACGGCCGGGTATTTCGTATAGTGAAGTTGCGTTCCATGCTTTTCGACGACCACGGCGATCCAGAACAGCAGAAAAAGAATCGAGTGACGACACTCGGGCGTTTGCTCCGAAAGACGCGTATCGATGAATTACCGCAGTTATGGAACGTGCTTATTGGTAACCTTTCTTTCATCGGTCCTCGTCCGGAACTGCCGAAGATCGCGGAAATTTATGAGCGGGATATTCCACACTACCGCATGCGCCATCTAATTACCCCCGGCCTTTCCGGCTGGGCGCAGATTAACGATGCCGACGCACCGCGCGGTTCTGCCGATGTTGAGCGAACGCGACGAAAACTGTCGTTCGACCTGTACTACCTCAAACATCGTTCCTTCGGGCTCGACCTCGCGATCGCCATCAAAACCATCCGCACCCTTTTATCTTTTTCCGGTACTTGACAAATTAATTAGTCGGGTGTAAAACGCCACGAGGCGTCGCCTCGTGGTACCTCGCGGTAGTTAAGGAATGGTAGGATTTTCGAGATAATATGTCCGAGCTTTTTCAATCATTTGTTTAGCGGGCGATAGGCGTACGACATCAAATATCGTTTCATCAAGAATTGCGCGCAACGGTGATCTCGTACTTCCATAGGCACCAAGACTTGAGTATGGATACTCAATAAGCTTTTTAATCATAACTTTTGGTCTGTTGATTTTCCCGGTTTTCCATTCTGACTCGTACAGTTCCGCAGGATTGCAATGCAAATAATTGATGAGATATTGAAAGTAGCGATCAGTATCTATATGTCGCGATCGAAACGGCTTTACGAACAAATTTCCCATTCGTTCGTAACGCGAGTTGAAATACATAGTGTATGCAGTGCCGAGCTTTTGCATGAATGTCGTAATCCCGTCTTCAATAATCTCTTTTAACATCAAGTGGAAATGGTTTGGCATGAGACAAAATCCTCCTATTGCAACTAATATATCCTTTCGCGGGAGAAGTAGAATTTCTTCGAGATCGCATATGCCGAGATCCGCACGATGTAAGGGAGTCTTTGTATTCACAAGATACAAGTATTCAAGAAAACGGTAATAATCCCGCTTATCTTCAAAGACAATTCGTTTATCAACACCGCGATTATAACAGTGGTACCACTCATCAATCGCGAACTCTGTTTTCCGCATTGCCATGTTTGTATTTTATCACGAGGCGTCGCCTCGTGGGAATAGTTTATTTACTCACTTCACTTTCTAAAGCGTTTCAGTTATACTCTACACATGATCCGGTATCGAGTGTTTGCAGTTGTTGTACTTATTGCAGGGCTTTTGCTTACCTATTTCGTGTGGTCGACAGAGGCGAACCCGACAAGCCCCTACCGTTTCAAGCTCGGTCTCGACCTCGCTGGCGGCACAGAGCTAGTGTACAAGGCAGATATGAGCCAGACGACGGCGAGCGACCGTGGCGATGCTCTCTCGGCGCTTCAAGGCGTCATAGAGCGCCGTGTGAATCTATTCGGCGTCGCGGAACCGCTCGTCCAGACCGATCAGGCGAGCGCGCTTTCAGGCACTACCGAAGACCGCCTCATCGTTGACCTGCCCGGCGTGACCGATATTAAGGCCGCTGTTGCAGCTCTTGGCGAAACTCCGACCCTTGAATTCAGGCTCGCCACAACGACGGCGAGTTCAACAGAATCACCACAAGCAACCTCATCGGTTGCTTTTATCTCCACCGGTCTTACTGGCCGTTATCTTTCAAACGCAGCACTTCAGTTCGGTTCGGGCGCGACCGCAGGCCTCGCCGCGCCGCAAGTTATCCTTAATTTCAACTCCGACGGCGCGAAGCTTTTTGAAAAAATCACGAGCGAGAATGTCGGCCGGACGCTCGCCATCTTCCTCGATGGACAGCCGATTTCCACACCGGTTATTCAGGAAGCGATCCCGGGCGGACAGGCGACCATCACCGGCCGTTTCACCGCGACCGAAGCGCGCGATCTCGTGCGCAATCTTAATTTCGGCGCGCTTCCCGTTCCCATTTCTCTTGAAAGCAGTTCTTCTGTGGGTCCGACGCTCGGTTCTGTCGCCATTTCTGCGGGTGTTAGTGCCGGCATCATCGGTTTCGCTATCATCGCATTCTTTATGATTATGTGGTATCGCTTCTCCGGTCTTATCGCCGTTATCGCTCTCGCCGAATATCTTGTCGGTATGCTTTCGGTTATTAAGATCATACCGGTTACGCTGACGGCCTCAGGCATCGCTGGGCTCATCATCTCACTCGGTATGGCGGTTGATGCGAATGTGCTCATATTTGAGCGTACGAAAGAGGAATTGCGCGAAGGGAAAATGCCGCGCGAGGCAGTGCATATCGGCTTCGCGCGCGCATGGACAGCCATCCGCGATGGCCACTTCACGATGATCATTTCTGGCATTATTCTTTTCTGGCTCGGCACGAGCATCGTGCAGGGTTTTGCGCTTGTCTTCGTACTCGGCGTGCTTGCGTCCTTCATTTCAGCTGTGTCGCTTTCGCGCATCTTCTTGCTCGCGCTCGTGCCAGAGGATAGGAGTGGCGTCTGGGAATTCCTACTCGGAAGTGGCATACGAAACATATGAATATCACCATACATCGGACAGTATATTTCTGGATCACAGGCCTCATCCTCGCGGCCGCTTTCGGCGCGATTCTTTTCTTCGGTCTACCGCTTGATATTGATTTCACGGGCGGTTCTTTGATGCAAGTTGGTTACCAGAATGAACGACCGTTGCTTGCAGATATCCAGAAGCAAATAGCGGTTGTACCGCTCGGTGTCATCTCGGTGCGCGCATCGGGCGCGAATGCGGTTTCTATTCGCACGCGCACCCTAACTCCTTTTGAGCACAGTGCGGTGCTTACTGTGCTCTCGCAAAGTGCCTCGACAACAGAACTTTCTTATACCTCAGTCGGCCCGACGCTCGGAGGCCAATTCGCACATAAAGCGCTCTGGGCCATTCTCGCTGTCGCGCTCGCCATCATTTTGTATATCGCCTTTGCGTTTCGTAAAGTCTCGCGCCCGGTCCCTTCGTGGGGCTATGGACTTACCGTTATCGCGATTCTCGTACACGATCTCATTATTCCAGCTGGTTTTTTCGCAATTCTCGCGCACTTCACTGGCGCCAGAGTAGACGCGCTCTTTGTGACAGCGCTCTTAGCGCTCCTTGGCTATTCAGTCAACGATACGATCATCATCTTTGATCGCATCCGCGAGCATCTCGCGCGCAATGAAAAGATCGGATCGAAAGAGCTATTTGAACAAACAGTGGGGAAGAGCATCAGCGAAACGATGACTCGCTCGATCAACACATCGCTCACTGTCGTGCTAGCTCTTCTTTCGCTCGTTATTCTCGGCGCATCCGCTACTCGCGTGTTCGCGTTCGTGATGCTTGTTGGCGTTATTGCGGGTACATATTCTTCAATTCTGCTCGCCGCGCCGCTTCTCATTCCGCTCGCGCGATATTTCGTTAAGAAATAATTGTTCCGACAAAAGACTTGCCTCGCTGAACCTTATCGAGTATTCTTTCCTTTTTTGTATGTTGCATGAATCAGACAAGGTGTGACGGCTCTTTATATCATACGCTCCTATCTTCTGTGCGCAATCTTGTCAATTAACTTTAGTGTGGAATTACATTTTTATTGTTCACACTCACCATACCTTAATAACCTTAATATCACCTATAGGCTATACTAAGGTAAAGTGAAAAAGGAACAGAAACAGAGACGAGTGCCGATGAAGAATCTTCTCTTGCGTTCATTTGCCACAGCTGGGGTTATTAGTATTGCGCTCGTGGCACCGAAGATGACACGTCTGCTGAAAAAATTAGATCGTCCAGCAAAGAATCGTATACAACTATATCGACGTATCACACAAGGAATCAATCGACTTGAACGAGATGGTCTTGTAACGGTGTCTGGTGAATATGGGAAGCGTCGTGTTGAAATTACAAAAAAGGGACTGGAAATGATGGAGCAAATTGAGTTTAGAGAGTATGAAATACCGGAACCGGCATTTTGGGATGGGAAGTGGCGAGTGCTCATTTTCGACATCAACGAACGACGTCGGCGCACACGCAATCAACTCCGTCGACTGCTCGATGGAGCAGGGTTCGTTCGGATTCAGGACAGTGTATGGGTGTATCCGTACGCATGTGAGGAATTTGTCTCACTTGTGCGTGCACACCTAAAGAGCGGTGTCGGTGAGATACGCTTTTTTGTCGCAGAAGCACTCGAATCCGATAAGGGATTGAGAGAACATTTCCGCCTCTAGAATCCAACAACCTTTTCGTGTTGCAAGGTTTACCTTAGAATCGCCTATAGGCTACAACAAGGTAAAGCGGAAACAGAAGAGATTAGGGACGGGTCATTTCATGCAAGATGAGCTGTTCGGTTGTTGGCCTGAGCCGATTGAAATAATGATGGCTGTTCCCGTTATCCGTTATTATTTAGAAAGTTTCTCAATTTGTTTTGCCAATATTACAGCAGAAATAAAAACGACAAAAAATTCGAAGTTGTTAGTCTTAATTGCCCACCAACCCAAAACCATGGCGACCAAGAACCACACTATTGGATTTTTGTTTAGATTTTTCATACCCGTTTTTAAAAAGTCAAAAGATTAATGGACGATGCTATGCGCCTGTCCATTTAGGTTGACTTCCTTTTGTCCCTCCTATACTATGACCACACCGCATCTCCTATATGAGAAGGCGGGCGCGCGCCCGAGAAAATGGACTCGGAAGAGTTCATTTGTCGTCTAGCGCTGTTATTTGAAATACCAAATAGTGAAATATGAAAATGAAAAGACTCGCCCTTTGTAGCCGTTTCGGCGAAGTAGGGCGAGAGTGTGAATTCTTTTGTTCCGCCTATTCTTAATGAGAGTTTGATCCTAGCTCAGGGTGAATGCTGGCGGCGTGGATAAGTCATGCAAGTCGAACGCCCCGCAAGGGGAGTGGCAAACGAGGTAGTAACACGTAGGTACATCCCCCGAAGTCGGGCATAGCTATCCGAAAGGATGGGTAATTCCCGATAGTCCATGAGGCCATGAGGCCGAATGGTAAAGTTTTTCGCTCCGGGAGCGGCCTGCGTAGTATCAGCTAGTTGGTAGGGTAACGGCCTACCAAGGCTACGACGCTTAGGGGGGCTGAGAGGCCGATCCCCACCGATGGAACTGCGACACGGTCCATACTCCTACGGGAGGCTGCAGACGAGAATATTCCGCAATGGACGAAAGTCTGACGGAGCGACGCCGCGTGATGGATGAAGTGCTTAGGTACGTAAACATCTTTTATCGGGGACGAAGTTTATTGACGGTACCCGATGAATAAGGGGCTCCTAACTCTGTGCCAGCAGGAGCGGTAATACAGAGGCCCCAAGCATTACCCGGAATTATTGGGCGTAAAGAGTGTCGAGGCGGCCTTATTAGTCTCTCGTTAAATCTGCGGGCTCAACCTGCGGTCTGCGAGGGAAACGGTATGGCTCGAGGGCGTGAGAGGTGCACGGAACTCATGGTGGAGGGGTGAAATCCGTTGATATCATGGGGAACACCAAAGGCGAAGGCAGTGCACTGGTACGTTCCTGACGCTCACACACGAAAGCCAGGGTAGCGAACGGGATTAGATACCCCGGTAGTCCTGGCCCTCAACGTTGCTCGCTCGTTTTACGGAGTATCGACCCTCTGTGAGACTAAGCTAACGCGGTAAGCGAGCCGCCTGGGTAGTACGATCGCAAGATTAAAACTCAAAGGAATAGACGGGGACTCGCACAAGCGGTGGATTATGCGGCTCAATTCGTCGACAAACGAAGAACCTTACCAAGGTTAGAAATGCTACTGCATCTCTGGTGAAAGTCGGAGAGCCTTCGAGGGTGTAGCACAGGTGATGCATGGTCGTCGTCAGTTCGTGGTTTGAACTGTTCCCTTCAGTGGGGTAACGAACGCAACCCCCGTTGTCTGTTGCCTATATGGCCAGGCGAGACTGCTCCCTCACGGGAGAGGAAGGTGGGGATGACGCCAGATCAGCATGTCCCTCTGATACCTTGGGCTGCACGCATAATACAATGGCCGGTACAACGGGTTGCAATGCCGTAAGGCGGAGCTAATCCTTATAAAACCGGCCCCAGTACGGATTGAGGTCTGCAACCGACCTCATGAAGCCGGAATCGCTAGTAATCCCGGGTCAGCCAAACCGGGGTGAATACGTTCTCGAGTCTTGTACTCGGGTCGCCATGCGATCCGCGTATCTAGTTGGTGTAATTCCAACCGTTCCATCGGCGTGGACGAAGCGAAATCTCAGGTAGTTGTCCGCGAGGATTCCGACCGAAGGGAGAAAGTAGCAGTGTTTAGCGTGAATGTCAGTTTGTGGCTTGTAGAGCAGGAGATCCCTCGAGTACAGGGAGAATCTCGCCGACGGAAGCTTTATAAGTGTAGTGGCATCGCGATAGATATACACAGATACGCGGGTTACCGTGGGAGATCTGATACGTTCCTCGTTGTAACTAACCTCGAGGTATGAACAAGGCAACAAGTTCAAAAGATATATCAGAAGTCAGCAGAGGTCGTAGTACTGTGCGGAGGAAAGGGCAGAGAAATCCAGCCCTTATTGCTCCGTATTGGAAGGACCGAATTCGTAGAGAGCCGCTCGATGGGGCGTATGTTGCCGGATTTATTGATGGAGGAGGTTCCTTTTCTATCAGTATCGGCAAACACAAAACTCTGTCGCGCGTACTTGAGGTGCGTCCTGAATTTGAAATTGAAGTGCGCGCGGATGATCGAGAAATACTCGAACGCGTACTCGTTACTATTGGCTGCGGGAGAATCTATGACTGCTCCTATGAGCGGTACGGATGGTATCCGCATGTCAAATATAAAGTGACGAGTACGCGCGAGATGGAGGAGGTTCTATTCCCGTTTCTTGATCAAAATCCGCTCCAAGCGAAGAAAGCGGAATCGTATGCTCTCTTTAAAGAGATCATACTTTCGTATCGGCGCAAGGAACATCTCACTGATGCGGGCTTCAATAAAATTTTAAAGACGCGCGATCAATTACGAGCTCTCGGAAAGAAAGCTCGTACCTACGGAAACCGCTAGGGTGCAGGAAAACTGCTTGCCCAGTGGTGTTTGTAAGTGTAATAGTAATATTACAACACACAAGATACCGCCCGTCAAGTCAAGGGAGCTGGGGGTGCCCGAAGGTCTGCCTTGCGCAGAACTACGGCAAATTCAGTGACAAGGACTAAGTCGTAACAAGGCACGGGTAGCGGAAGCTGTTCGTGGAACATATCCAATTGGAACCGTTTCGGTCGAAAGCCGGAACAAGTCGATCTGACTCGCAAGAGTCAGTGGAGATAGTGGCCGTCCTTAAACGCCACTCGAGTGCCGGGGAACGTAATCCGGTGGTCGCTCGAGAGCCACATATGAGCTCTCGAGCGGGACGGAATAGGCGGAACAAAAGAGTACACACATCTTTCACACATACACAACAAAAACACCCCAGAAGGGTGTTTTTGTTGTGTACAGAACTTATTTGTTTTTACTTTCCAATACTGACTTCTTTCCGTTTATGGAACGCAGGAAACAGAACTTCTTTGATAAAGAAGAATGTTCCCACAAGAAGAATTACTTCAAATAATGCACCTCCCATGTTCTCTGCACTACTCCAGTTTGTAATTTGCAAAAAATCTCCATTCACAAGATCAACGACAAGGCCGATTGTTAAAAGAAATGACACGAAACCCAATAGCCGTGCTTTTTTCGATTGTTGTTCCATACCAAAACTATAGCATTATTGGGATAGTTGTTATTTATCCACAAGAGAACCTAAGTAGGGCATATTTGTAATCGGGCTGTCTTGTATAATTATTTTAATGAAATCGGCACAACGCGAGAAGGCAATTGAGTTACGACTTACGCAAAAGTTAGGGTATGGTGCAATCGCGAAACAAGTCAAAGTTTCAAAAAGCACATTGTCGCGGTGGCTAGAAGATCTCCCACTTACTGAAGAACGAGTTTTGGAATTGCGCCGTGAAGCATGGGGTCGTGGCGAAGCACGCCGCGAGCGATTCCGACAAACTATGCGTGCGAAGCGCGATGAACGAGAGAGGCAGATATATCTACGGCAAAAAAAGAAATTAGCTCGCATTTCGAGACAAGAACTGTTCATTGCAGGACTTATGCTTTATGCCGCCGAGGGAGATAAGAAAACGCGCGCCGAAATTGCGTTCTCGAACACAGATTCGGTTATGGTGGCATTTTTTGCACGATGGCTTGAGGAATTTCTCGATATTTCGCAAGAAAAGCTAAAAATCCAGTTACATCTGTATGAAAATATGGATGTTCTGGTAGAAGAGACATTCTGGAAGAGGCAACTTAATATGAACCAAGGTCAATTGTGTAAGAGTCAAATCAGACCATTGCGACCGGGCAAGTTCTCCTATCGGGAACCTTTTCGTCATGGGACATGCAAGCTCTATGTTGGTGGGGTGATGAAGAAGACAGAGCTTATGTTGTCTATTCGGGCTTTTTTTGATACATATAGTACACACATGCGAGCGTAGCTCAGTTGGTAGAGCATCCGCCTGATACGCGGCAGGTCGAAGGTTCGACTCCTTCCGCTCGCACACGAAATTATGGACGCAAGCTCACATTTCCGGGCGAAAAAAATAACCGTCATGGGACTCGGTCTTTTGGGTCGAGGAGTTGGTGATGCAAAATATCTCGCAGAATATGGCGCCGAGCTTATCGTGACTGATCTTAAAACGCGGGAGCAACTTGCCGAATCGGTTACCAAATTACAAAAATTTCCAAACATACAGTTTATTCTTGGCGAGCACAGATTGGAAGATTTTAAAGATAGAGATTTTATTCTGAAGGCCGCAGGTATTCCACTTGATTCTCCGTATATCGCGGAAGCGAAGAAACACAACATACCGATTCGTATGAGCGCGGATCTGTTTGCGGAGATTTCAGGCATTCCAATAATCGGAATTACCGGTACACGCGGTAAATCAACTGTCGCACACATGATTTATGAAATTCTTAAAACATCAGACAAGCCAGTTTTGCTTGGTGGAAATATTCGTGGTGTTTCTAATCTATCTCTTCTCAAAGAAGCGACACCAGAATACACGGCAGTCCTCGAGCTTGATTCATGGCAACTACAGGGCTTCGGCAAAGCGAAGATAAGTCCGCATGTCGCCGTTTTCACGACATTCTATTCAGACCACCTTAATTATTATCATGATGATTTAGACGCATATCTCGCAGATAAAGCGAATATTTTTTTGAATCAAGGATCAGAAGACACGCTCATAGTTGGCAAACAGTGCGCACCAATCATCATAGAGAGATACGGCGACCGAATCGAATCAAAAACATTCGTCATAGACGAACTTAAACTTCCAGATACATGGGCGCTACGCATTCCCGGTATACATAATCGCTATAACGCCGCCCTCGCGCTCGCTGTCGCTCGCGTGGCTGGCGTGGCAGACGACGTCAGCCACCGCGCGCTCGAGTTGTTTGCGGGCGTGCCTGGCCGGCTCGAGCTCGTACGCGAAATGAATGGTGTGAAATTCTACAACGACACGACCGCGACAACGCCCGAAGCGACACTTGCCGCGCTTGCCGCGCTTGATATCGCCCATACGGTTCTCATTATGGGCGGCGCCGACAAGGAGCTCGACATAGCCGCGCTCATCTCGAAATTAGCGGAAGTGAAACGAGTCATACTTCTCGCCGGAAGCGGCACCGATAAGATACACAAAGAACTTTCGACCGCGCGCGTCCACGACACGCTCTCGTCCGCAGTGGCCGATGCTTTTACACATGCGCACAAGGGCGACAGTATCCTCTTTTCCCCGGCCTTCGCTTCGTTCGGCATGTTCGAGAATGAATTCGATCGTGGCGACCAGTTTAATGCGCTCGTGCAGACATTATGAAAAAAGCGCATCTCATCGGCATTGGCGGGGTTGGGATGAGTGCGCTTGCACAGTACTTCAAAGATCAAGAAGTGATCGTGACTGGCTCGGATAGGAGTGAAAGTCTAGTGACAGAATTATTGGAGAAGAGAGGAATTCAGGTCGTAATCGGACAGAAAGCAGAGAATGTGCCGGTCGATGCAGATATAGTTGTGTATAGCGACGCGGTGCAGGATAATAATCTGGAACGTGTACGCGCACGAGAACTCGGCATTCCGCAACTCTCATATTTTGCGATGCTCGGAAAAGTATCGGAGGGAAAGAAAACAATAGCGATTGCAGGTACTCATGGAAAGACGACGACGACGGGAATGCTTGCGAAGATCCTCAAAGATGCCGGAGCGTCGCCGACGGCGATTGTCGGCTCTATTGTAAAAGATTTTGGCTCAAATTATCTTCACGGCGATTCAGACTTTTTTGTAGTAGAAGCGTGCGAATATCGCGACCACTTGCTCGAACTCACTCCTCAAGTACTCGTTATTACGAATCTCGAGTTGGACCATACCGACTGGTTCCCGTCGCTCGCCGCTATCCAAGAAACGTTTAGGAAGGCGATTGCGCGCGTGTCCGAGAGTGGCGTGATCGTGACGAATCCGCACGATGCGAGTGTCGCGCCTTTGCTCGCGAGTGCAAAAGCGGAAGTGATTGATTATACAAAAGAGCCGGAGTATGTCTTGCGTTTGCCGGGTGAATTTAATCAGGATAATGCCAGCGCGGCCGCAGCGACCGCGCTGGCAGTGCTCCCATCCATTTCTGACGCGACCATCGCGCAGTCTCTCGCTACGTTCCATGGCACGTGGCGTCGGTTTGAATACAAAGGGAAATCTGTGAATGGTGCCGATGTGTACGATGACTACGCACACCATCCAACGGCGGTGAGAGAAACATTACATGCGCTTCGAGGGAGAACAAAAGGACGAATTATAGTTGCATTTCATCCGCATCTTTACAGCCGTACGCGTGATCTACTCGACGAGTTCGCAACCGCCTTTCGAGACGCTGACAAGGTATTCATCGCCCCCATCTTTGCCGCGCGCGAGACCGATGACGGCACGATATCGAACGAAATGCTTGCCGAGCGTATTCGGGCAATGGGTACAAACGCGATCGCACTCGATTCGTTTGATGCAATAGAATCGGCGCTTAATGAGGTTGGAGAAGGCGATATTATTATGACCATGGGCGCGGGCGACATCTACAAAGTCGCCGATTCACTCGTAAGAAAATAAAAAGCGGCATTCTCACTCCTTTCTTTTTGGGTTTATAGAACTTCCATTTTTAATAATATCTTATTGCTATAATATGTCAACTGCTGTAGAGTAGCTTTATGGGCAAGCTCTCAATCGTTGCAACGCCTATTGGAAATCTGGAGGATATAACCCTGCGCGCATTACGCACGCTGAAAGAGTGCGACGGTATCTATGCCGAGGATACACGAGTTATCTCTAAACTCCTTGCGTGGTATGAAATTAAGAAACCGCTCCAACGTCTCGATTCAGCGACTGAAATTAAAAAAGCTGATGAAATAATCACCCGACTCGAAGCGGGAGAATATGTTGTACTGGTGAGCGATGCTGGTACGCCATGTATATCTGATCCTGGCGCGCGACTTGTCGCGCAAGTTCGAGAAAAACTTCCGGATGTAGAAATTGAAGCGGTACCAGGACCATCAGCGCTCACGGCCACACTCTCTATTGCTGGACTAAACGTTACTGAATTTACGTTTCTCGGATTCCTGCCGCATAAGAAAGGGCGCCAGACTGCACTCAAAAAGATTGCAGTGAGTGAGATCCCGATCGTGCTATACGAATCACCACATCGAATATTGAAATTATTAAAAGAATTAGAAGATCTCCATATATCACGTATTATCATCGCCCGCGAGCTTACCAAGATTCATGAAGAAACAGTTTCTGGTACTCCTACAGAAGTATTAACTCATTTCGCTATGCACACAGAATCTATCCGAGGCGAGTTTGTTGTCATTGTAAAGCCCTGATATACTCTTCCTATGTCCCGCACCAGCACACTCATCCTTCTTGGCATCCTGATTATCCTTACGCCATTTTCGGGACTCCCAATAGCGATTCGCACGCTCCTTACGGTTCTTTTTGGCGCGTGCGTGTCTGGTATCGGTCTTACGCTCCGTACGCATGAGGTACGAGCCGTCAAGCCACCGGTGGGAACTCCTCCATCACCATCCGGCGTTTCTCCGATCTAAGCTTTGGAAACAAAGCTTTCTCACTGCGCTCGTTCAAGAAAGAGAAATCAGCATTTCTCTTTCTTCTCTCTCAATTGATAGTAGCGTATAATCAAGAGTGATGGAAAATCCAGAGCGCGTAACCTACTTCGCCGCGACTGATGCGCGAGGAAAGTATGTGCCGTTTGGCATCAAGGCGAAAGACCGCGATCGCCATATGTATGTCATCGGCAAGACCGGTATGGGGAAGTCGACTCTTCTCGAGAACATGGCGATCCAGGATCTGAGGAACGGCGAGGGATTTGCCTTCATCGACCCGCACGGCGGGACGGTCGATCGATTGCTCGATTATATCCCTGAAGATCGCATCAAGGACGTCGTGTACTTCGCCCCATTCGATATGGAGCATCCTATCGCGTTCAACGTGATGGAAGATGTCGGCTATGACAAGCGCCACCTCGTCGTTTCCGGTCTAATGGCAACTTTCAAGAAGATATGGCAGGACGCGTGGAGCGCACGTATGGAATATATTCTCACTAATACGCTCCTCGCGCTCCTCGAGTATCCGGAAGCGACCCTGCTCGGCGTCAATCGTATGTACACTGATAAGGACTATCGCAAGAAGGTCATCGACAACGTGAAGGATCCAGTCGTCAAGGATTTCTGGATGAAGGAATTTGCCAATTACGGCGATCGCTATACCCAGGAAGCAACGCCAGCCATTCAAAACAAAGTAGGCCAATTTACCGGCAATCCGCTCATTCGGAATATCATCGGTCAGCCGAAATCCTCGTTCGATATCCGCACGATGATGGACGAGAAAAAGATATTTATCATCAACCTCTCCAAGGGTCTCGTCGGGGAGACCAATATGCGCCTCCTTGGGTCGATGCTCACAACGCGCATCTTCCTCGCCGCGATGAGCCGAGCCAATCTGTCAGCCGATAAATTAAAACAACTTCCAAACTTTTATTTTTATGTTGATGAATTCCAAAACTTTGCAAATGAAACATTCTCCGAGATTCTCTCCGAAGCACGCAAATATAAATTGAATCTCATCATCGCGCATCAATACATAGAACAGATGGATGAAGAAGTGCGTGATGCCGTTTTTGGTAATGTCGGTACGACTGTTGTATTTCGCGTAGGCCCATTTGATGCCGAAGTGCTAGAGACAATCTTAATGCCGAGATTCACAAAAGAGGATGTCGTGACACTCGATAAGCGTCAAGTATATCTTACACTTATGATAGACGGAGTTGGCTCGGCGCCGTTCTCCGCGGTGACGATTCCGCCTATAGAGGCGCCGCCTATGTCCTATAGGGAACAGGTTATTGTTTCATCGCGTGCGCAATTCACCGCGCCGCGCGCCGACATTGAAAATGCGATTATAAAAGAACTTGCTGCGAGCGCGGTCTCTCCTGTACCGCCTGATGCAAGAATGAAGAGAAAGTCAATCCTTCCTTCGATTCCCCGTCCGGCGATTCCGCGTCAGATACAGCCAGCAAAGAGTCCATATGATTTGAAAGCGGTTTTGCGCACGATGACAGCGAAGACTGGCACCGAGAGGGAACAAAAGCAAGTTGAGCAGAAGCAGTCGCTCAAGAATGCTCTTTCAGAAGTGCTTGAAAAAAATAAGAATAGGAAACAGCCATTTGAAGTCTCTGAAGATGCATTGCGGAAAGTGTTCAAAGGCGATATATAATAATCCCTTATGCG
>Ga0210049_1000899_pt1 | contig 26862 bp, 28 predicted proteins | sample CryGeyCG2014_300_2_FD_183964 | JGI IMG/M metagenome (GOLD analysis project Ga0210049, IMG submission 183964) | Groundwater microbial communities from aquifer - Crystal Geyser CG06_land_8/20/14_3.00 (SPAdes) (version 2) | ecosystem: Environmental > Aquatic > Deep subsurface > Groundwater | place... | reverse complement strand
CAAGTATTTTTAATTTTTTAATATTTTTTTTAGATGAAGTGAAATATTGACAAAATCTTAATTATTTAGCATAATATTGGTAGGAAATAATGTTAGTAGAAAGCTTTCAGGATAGCTAAACTATTACCAAAACTTATCACTGGAATTCCAGTGATAGTAATCAAACTATGTGCTCTATGTCCAACTGGGTACTTATACTTGTGATGTGGTCTACCGAATGTTAATGATGGATCACTAAATAGCCATCTACCGTCAGGCTGTTTTTCACCTTTAGTTGAAGCAGTAGGATAAATAAAAGTAGAATCTGCAATCAAGATTATCCCTTTTCCCCTGTTCTTTGGTAACTCGGGTAAATAAGGGTCAATAGGTCCCAGTGCTTGAGCATCTCTGATAAAGTTTTTGTGAATTTCTACATAACCTTCAACACCAAGAGATTTTCTCAAAGTGTTATAAGTGTTATGAGATGGAGTATGATTTTTATCCATCAAGCACACGAACCGATAGATTTCATTCTTGGCAAGTTTATCAGCAAGAATTCTATCAGAGAAAAAGAGTTCTTTAACTTTAAGAATTCTGGACAAAATTAAGGATGAACCATATCCTTTGGGACCTGGTCCTTGATAATATTTATCAGTTACATTTGAGATACTTTGCAAATTTATTGACTCAAAGTATTTGATAAAATCATTTTCTTTATCGGTTAAATCATCATACGAATACGAAAATGGTTTAAGAATAAGTTGATATTCTACCATAAATCTTTCTCCTTTTTGGCTGGTTTAGTGGTGTTCAATAATTCACCCCTATGCTGTTCAATAATTATTATAGCCAAAAAGGGAAAGAAAAGGTAACAAAATCAACCATCTTTACCGACGGAATTATGGTTTATTCACTTATTTTTACTTTTTCCCCTTTAACCCTCAAAAATTGGGGGGAACTTCTTGTAGAAGATGGGGGGAACTTTGTCAAAGAACTATAAAATATAACAGAATTTGGTAATAGATAGCAAATAAACTATAACTTTATGGGGGGAACTTTAATTTTTCACTTAAGTTTCCCCGACGATAAAACTAGTATTGAACAGGCTTAATTCCATAATTTTAGGCTTAATTCCATAATTTTACGGAAGGAGAAAAATTTATATGACAGACGAATTGTTTGTAAAAAGGTTAAATAATTTTGCGGATAAAGGTGATTTAACGGCATTTAATTTATCTGCAGTAGCCGAAGCGCTGGATACGGTTAAGAATTTAAGCGACAACAATATCGGCTGGGAACAGGTTGAACAGAGATTAGGAGAATACAAGAGTTGGGACCCGGATATTCTCAAAGTGGACAAAGACGCAGAGAAAGGCTATATGAAACGTCTTGAAGAACGAGGTATGCCGTTTATATTTCTCTCTGAAGAGGTCGGTAGAGTAGAGATAAACGCGGGTAAGAATGGTAAAAAACTTTATGTGGTATGCGACCCATTTGACGGAAGTTATCTTTTTAAACATGGCATACCGGATTTCTGGTATAGTTCCCTGGCATTTTTTGATACTGATTTTAATCCGCGGAGTTGTGCAGTTGGGGATTGTGTAACCAGAAAAATAGCGTTTGCTAATGAGAATGGCGCATTTATAGGTGAACTTGAAGGAGATAAAATTGTTCGCGAAGTAAAACTAAATAAAAAATATCGTGATAGTATGGGAAGACCCGATGTGACCAAAATGGAAGGTGCCAGTATAGAGTCCTATGCAATGAAACCTAAAAAATTTTTATTTCCGTTGGTCAGGCAGTACGCTGCTTTAATGGAACCGTTCAAGTTCTTTCTACCCAATGGCGGGCCTTACGGATTCGTGGATGTTGCGGAAGGCAAAATAGATGTTTATTTTGCTGTTCGTCAGCCATTTGTTGATGTGTTCTCAGGGATATATATTGTTCAGCAGGCAGAAGTGGTTGTTACGGATTTTGAGGGTAATTCCGTAAAGTGCAGTGATAATGTCAAAACTGTACTTGATGTAGTAGTAAGTACAAACGCTACATTACATAATAAAGTATTGGAAGAAATAAGGAAATGTAAAGTAAAATCTGAAGGATAAAACCCTGAAGGGTAAATTCCAGGAATTAAGGGTAAATTCCAGGAATTAAGGGTTTACCCTTTTACCTGAAGGATTAACTCCAGGAATTAAGGGTTTACCCTTTTATAGATATCTATAATTTCTATATGCAAATAAACGATAAAATGCGGAGGTAATTAATGGCAAAAACAGAAGTTATTGAACTGGCAAAATTAGATTCTGATGATGTACCGGAACAACTTAGAGTTGAATACTATTTTGACTTTAAGAAACATCCATTTGCACATCAAAATCTGTTTGAAACATCTGAAGTAAACTCAGTAGTATCTGTTCTGGGCAGGATTAATAGTTATGCTAAGGAATGGCTCTTGAAAACTATATCTGAGAAAAAGAAAGAGCTAAACCCTGTAGTTTTGAATCAAGACAAATTTCAGGGCAGATCTTTAGGAAAATTTAATGTTCTACTAGAAAAAGGTTCAATTTTTGAACCCAGCTTTGTTAAAGGCAGTATTATTAAAGAAAAAACCTACACCATTTATTTAGCTAAAGGTGCCCAGGTAATCGGTGCTAATATATTCCTGGATGAAGGTAACATATATGTTGGAGAAGAGAGCAAAATTGAACCGGGTGCGGGTATAAAAGGTCCAACCATTATTGGCAATAATAACGACATCAGACAGGGGGCATATTTTCGTGGCGACATTATTACTGGTAATGGTTGTACATTCCGTGGTGAACTAAAAAATACAGTTATGATGGATGAGGCAAATTTTCCACATCCTTCATACGCGGGAGACAGTATTTGTGGCTATAAAACACATTTCGGTAATCAGGCTACTACTGCTAATTTAGGGATATATGCTATTATTACCGGGAAAGAAAACATAAAAATAAAACTGAATGGTCAAAAATATGATCTGGGTCGTCCTAAAATTGGTATTATATTAGGTGACTATAGCCAGGTAGGATGTAACTCTGTTTCTGACCCGGGTACATTTCTGGCCCCATATACTATTGTTTATCAACTTTCACGTATAAATAAAGGTTTCTATGGTCCATCGGAAGTATTAAAAAATAAACCTTTAGAGAAAAATATAATTGAAAGAGCACCGTTTAAGAAGTTGTGAAAAAAAGTATAAATGAATGGATTAAATTAATACAAAAAAGAGATGGTAGTCTAATTTCCCAATTCAAGTCTATCTATGGTCAGGATAGAACATTGATTAACGAACGATTAGACAGGTTTTTACAGGTAGCTAAGGAATTTAAGAAAATTTATGGTGAAAATAAAGAAGTAAGTTTTGTGAGGGCACCAGGTAGATTAAATACTCTGGGTAAGCATATTGATCATCGTGGTGGTTTTGTTAATTCAATAGCTATAAGTAAGGAAGTAATTCTTTGTTATACCAACCGGGATGATGATTTGATTCAGGTGCATAATATGGGCGTATCCTACGACCAAAGAAGATTTAATATTACCGAAGAATTACCATTAAATAAATTAGATACAGTCAAAAGTTGGCTTGCATGGACGCAAGAAAAAACTGATATTCGTAAACAGAACAATGTCAACCACGATTGGGTAAATAAATTAAAAGCAGTTCCTATTTATCTTCAGGTAATATATCCTGATAGAACACTATCAGGATTTGACTCTGTACTGGATAGCAACATCCCTGCACAGACGGGTTTAAGTTCTTCCTCTTCTATTGTTGTAGCAATAATGGAAGTTATGATTGACATAAATAATATTTCTATAACTGATGAACAATTTGTTAATTACTGTGGTATAGCTGAGTGGTTTGTTGGAACCAGGGGCGGGTCAGGTGATCATGCTGCAATAAAATTTAGCCGTTTAGGAATGATTACCCATATGAAAACCATACCTCAACTTATGATTGGGTCTTATTTGCCATTTCCTGGAGGTTATAAGATGATAATATTTAATTCAGGAATAACGGCAGATAAATCAGGACAAGCCCAACAGAAATTTAACGAAAAGATATCTACCTATGAAATTGGTGAAATCTATGTAAAGGAATATATGAAAAAACATTATGAAAGTATATTTCATAAAATAGTTACTGGTAGAAATTTTTTAAAAGCAGGTGAAAAAAAATTTTATTTAGCAGATGTAGTAGAACACCTTAACCAACATCAAATATACGAGTTGTTACAATCTCTACCCGAACGCATAGCTCGACAGAAATTATTGACTCAATTTCCAGAGTACGAGAATCTCTTGAAAGAGCAATTTGATACTCATCTTGAACCCGAAAGTGGATATCACGTACGGTCAGTGGTGACTTATGGGATTACTGAATCTGAACGTAGCAAAATGGTAGAAAATGTCTTAGGTAAGTCTAAAATAGAACTTTTTGGTCAGTTAATGAATATTTCTCATGATGGTGATAGGGTATCTTTTCAATCACCAGAAATGGAAAATAGAAAAAGATCTCTTGATATGAAAGAGGAATTGTATCTGTTACCCGGAGAATATAATTGCAGCATACCCGAAATTGACAAAATGGTTGATTTATGTTTAGAAGCCGGAGCCAAAGGTGCTCAGATATCAGGCGCAGGTCTTGGTGGGAGTGTTATGGCTTTAGTTGAGAAAGAAAATTTTAATCGTGTAATAGAGATAATGCGCGATAAATACTATCAACCACATCAGATAAAAGAAGATTTTTTTGTAGCCTCTGCTATTCAGGGCGCAAGTCAATTATAACATATCTGGGGTCAGGATTTTCAGGTGCAAATTCCTTGTTTGAAACCATCGGTATTGTCCAAAGGTCCCATTCTCGGTCTTGGTTACCGTTCCCCGTGGGTTTTAGGTAATATAGTCCAGGCAAAAATAGCAAAGGAATATTCGCTGAATGTAATGCTTGCCCAGCAATCGGCAAGGGAATTAGAAAGGACAAAAAGAACGTTCAGGGACGTTATTGAATCTGCGGTTATAAGCGCGTATGAAGCAAACCTCTCTATCCCATGGGGAGCAGACGGAGACCATTTAAAGACCGAAGATAATTTAAAAGAGGCAGTTAATGCCGGCTGTACACATTTTACGTATGATGTTTCAGATGAATTGAAAAAAGGGCTGAAAGAAGCGGTTGATAAAATTTGTGAATTATATAATCTTACGAAAAAACTGAAAGGAGACGATAACTTTAGTTCAGAGGTTTCACTTGATGAAACAGAATCTTCGACAAAAATTGATAAATTATCAATTTAGAATGGCTTTCAGACACCGGGAGAAATTTTAAAAAAACGAACATAAAAAAACGAACTATTGACATAATGTAAAAAATACAGTATTAATATACGGTAAAATGCTTATTAGAGGGTGCAGAGTCCAGTGAATTTGTTGAATTAATTCGTGAAGAATGGGAAATAAGAAAAAAATGGTGCAACAATTATGCAATTTAAAATTGCAATTAGAGAACTGACAATTACCCAAAAATGAAAAATATTCTTTTCTACATTCGTAACTACTCACTGAAGTATGTTTGGAATAGAGGCTTTAGCCTCGTAAATGACCCTAAAGGGTCTATTCCAGGTTTTTACCATGGTTCACTGAATAGTTACCTACATTCAGATAGCCAACTGAAGTGGACGAAATGTAGTAGCATTTTCAATTTTTGCTCTAACAATTCTTGATTTAGGAGTAGGGGAGAGCTTGCTAATTCTAACGAAAATTACCTTTTCTCCTGATTTGATTTGCCGCTTTGCTAACTTAAGGTTAGCATTGGATAACTTTTTGTCATTCTTTGGCAGAAAAACAATAGTTGAATCATGAGGAATTTTAGTAGCGAAATTCGGATGTTCAGCTATATATTTATCAAATTCTGCACCTAGTAACATATTTTTTACTGCGATTTCCCGATTGCTCATTTTTTTACCTCCTCAAATGTTTGAAAATAATTTTTCCAATTGCTGACTAAATCTTCTAAGGCAAATGTCAATGCTGAACCAAAATCTTTAAACCCATAAAACTCTTTGGTTTTCGTACCATTACGAAAGAGTAGGTCACGATGAACTCTATTATGAGATGTATCATAACGAACCACTGGATGCCATTTATCACCAATCGTAGTTTCATATTGAATAAGAAATTCAGTTACTCTACCTTTAAATGTTAAGAATCTAACTCTTATTCTATTTTGGTAATCAATGATGCGAAAATATGCAATTTCCTTCATTAAGTTGTTATAACAAAAAAAAAATAAAATGTCAATCAAACTTTTGGACAGTATGTTGGTAGATTACATCGCATAAATGATAACAAAAAAAAGGTCACAGTTTATGACTATGTTGATGCTAATGTGCCGGTTCTCAAGAATATGTATAACAAACGCATAAAGGGATACAAATCACTGGGTTATAAAATAAATGAACCTGTAAATCTTGAGTTCTGATTTTCTTTATGAGTAATTGGAATTTGCCTATAGTTGGCATGCTTGATGAATGTCTTGAAGAAATCCATAAAAACTAATTAGGATTATTCTGGATTATTTAGATTATCTCCAGAATGTATAATGATTGAATTATTTGATTTTAAATTGAGACGGTATAAAAAAATAAGGCAGTTAGGAATGCCGCTTTTGACACGGGTAGCACAAACTGTTCCGCGAGAATTATTTTTTCAGGCGGCAGAAGACCTAAGAATGTTAAGCAAGGATAAAACCATAATCATGAAAAATGAAGATGAGGTTAATTTTATAATGGATAGGGCAATTCATGATATTCCCTGGCCCGAGCAACGGTGGATTGAACAAATCTGCAAAAACAGAATTCAGGATTATACTCCTGAACAACAAACTTTTCTTAAAGCGTACCTACAACCTTACATCTCATTATACGAAGTGCTGGGATTAGACCTTGGAAGAGGCGTATACCTGCAGGATTTGTTTAATAATCAGCAATTATTTTTAATGGACATAAATTTCGGGAAAACAGCTCATAATGATATGTTATTAGCAACCCGAATCATTACCCTGAAAGGATTGAATTACACATCAGGTATTGCTATACCGTTCCAGCAAGAAGATAAAAAACGGTTGATAGAGAATTTTACTTACATTTATGAAAAAAAGAAAAGTGAAATGACATGGGAGCAAATAATGAGAAAGTATGCTCCTTATTTTTTTATTGAATATAGGAAGAAGGGTTATAATATAAGTTTTAGCCGCGATACAGATGATAATAAGGAAAAAAGAGCCGATGAATGGGAAGATGAGAAAACAGAATCAGTACCAGCGGAAAAATCTACAAAAGTCAGCCGAAATGCCCCCTGTCCATGTGGGAGCGGTAAGAAATACAAAAGGTGTTGTCTACCTAAAGATGAAGAAAAAAATCCTACAGTTGGGATAGCATGGGATTATATAAGAAGAAAAAAAATTATCGAATCTTCAGATGATTTTCCTGTAGAACAGTGTTTAATCAATTCAAATTGGCAGGAGTTAGGGATAGCCAATATTGTAGTTGCCAGAAATCAGGGGAATGATAAGTTGATTCTGGGCGTATTTATAGTAGACATTTTCTGTTTAGGAGTCAAAAATACATTTTGTAATGCAGTCATACCTGTTGAACAGTTTGAAAATGAAATTTTAAAAAGAAGTTATCGTGACCAGAAACCAGTATCAATTGGTATCAACTATGCTAAGGAAATTATATTCGGAGCATTAGAATATGCCAGAAACATTGGATTTGAGCCTCAGGAAGATTTTAAGTTATCAAAGTATGTCTTGGGAGCCGAAGAGGCGACACATCAACGTAATATCAAATTCGGAGGGCCTAATGGAAAACCACTATATATTGCAGGTCCTGATAATGATTATAGGAAAATTGTTAATCTGCTTAAAGAACGCCTTGGGGAAAACGGGTTTGATTTTATAATACCAGGCGAGCAATTATAATACTTGAGAGTCCCGACTTTTTCGGGAATTTCTTCAAGATTGAGTGTTTTACGGAATCTGCAAGAAAGCCCGATGAATCGGGCAATCCAGGGATCCCCCAATTTATTGGGGTTATCCAGGAATTAAGGGTTTACCCTTTTATAATTTCCTATGCTTCAAGAAATTCAGGGAACACATTTCTCAAAGCAATGGCGGTAACCTGTTCAGAAGGGCATAAATCCATCCTTGGAGTACGAATCCATGAGCCAAAAGAGTTCCAGACAAGTTTGGGAAAGGACAAGGAAAGGCACTGGTCTCCCCGGACAGTCAGCCCTGCCATGCACACAGCAAGCCACAGGAATGTCCGGAAGCGGGCACAGGCGGGCCGCAGTTGTTCTACCAGCTGCCACCAGTACAGCCATAGTTTCATAGAGCCTCCTTTTATCGTAAGATACTTGATATTATAGCATATATATGCTATAATAGTCAAATGTGTCGCAATATGGTAAAATGGAGGTACCATGAAAAACAGTCTTGTCGGCATCCAAATGCAGATTAACAGGATAAAAAAAGAATTGCAGACTATAGGTGAGATAAGACCGGGTTCACTAACCCGTCAATACCATTTTCCAAAAAACAAGAAGGGAGGGTACTACCAGTTAAGCTATACCCGCCACATGCATAGCCGTACTGACTATGTACACAAGGAATTTCTAAACGACTTGAATCGGCAGATTAAAAATTATAAGAAGTTTAAGAATCTGATCAACAGGTGGGTCGATTTGGCTATCCGGCATTCAAAAATCAAGATTGACTTTGCTATTAAAAAGAAGTAAAATTACGCTAAGAACTCGGGACTCTCAAGTACCAACCAAAACCATCTCTTTGGATCGACTATAAATGGAGGATAAGCAAATGAAATGTGCATTGTGTGGCGGTGAATTGTTAAAGAAACAAGTCACAGAAGAAGTTATTGAGGGAAATGAACATGTGGTTCTAAAAGTAGAAACAGATGTATGTACAAATTGTCACGAGAGATATTACGCTTCTGGTGTGGTTGATAAACTAATTGATATTAAAGAAAACCTGAAAGCAAAAAAACTCAAACTACGTTTAGTCAGTTCAGAGAGAGTTTTAGAAAAACTAAAGACAATTCATGTAGTAATTAATCAGGTAAAACATCTATATTTGAAATATGTAACGCTACCGTCAAAAGAATTGGAACAAATCCTGAGGGTTTTGGGAATACCCAAACTGCCAAAGATGTTATCTGATATATCTCAAGATACGGTTCCGGCGGACAAATTGGGCAATTTTATCTTAAAAAATGTCCCTGGGCAGGGGGTATGGCGACAATAGTGTACGCAATAATACAATTTATGACTTGTCAACCAATACTTTTTGCCTCTACATCGAGAACATTGAAATCCATCAGGCCATCGCAGTTGAAATACATAATCATAGCATGCCTCTTCAGGGGCAAATCGTTGTTCAAACTGCATCAATGTTTGGGGGTAATTCTCCATACCACAATATTTTACATATTTGGGTTACTTCAGTCAAGCGGATACCCCCATTAATTTATTTAAATGAAAATCTATAATAGTTCACTTATACTTTACCCTGGGATTGATGAGATTTTCACCGTTTTTTCACCGGTCGTTCCAAAATAATCCAGTTTAAGACCATATTCCTTACCTAATAATGATTTCCCAGTGGCCGCCTTTGTCAGGCCCAATACGTTTTAATTTACCACTTTTTTTGAGAATATTAATATTTTTTATAATTGCCCTACCGCTTATTTCCAGAATTTTACTTAATTCGCGTATAGTAATGTAATTATTCTGCTGGATCAACTCAAATATTTTCTGTGAACTTTTCTGTGAACTTTTCTGTGAACTTTTTACCCAGCTCTTCTGCTCGCCTTTTCCGAGCATTCCCGGAATAACTGTTTCAGGGCGATAGAAAGTAACAAGGAACCCACTTTTAATTTTTTCAAAGGTTACTTTTATTCCTCTTTCTTTACATTCATCAGTTATACGCTTTAGCCCTGAACCCCATCGCTCAATGTCCTTAGTTATATAAAAAGTATCCGCTATTAATGGATTTCGAGGGATACTTTTTTCCCTGCCTTTTATGAAATCATCCGGGGAATAATCAAAAGGGAACTGCCCGGGATTATAAATTTCTATTCTGTTTTTATAAATTGCAAGCTCATTACCAGCAGGATTATCAAAATCCCGATGGCACAGCGAATTTACTATAGCTTCACGAACCGCTTTTATAGGAACTTCTGGAGTTTCAACTCGTTTGAATTCAATGATATCAGCTCGCCAGTTGATATGCTCTTTAACATACGCCTCACACTGATTAATAAGGTCAAATAATGTTCCTTTGAATGATTGTATATCTAAAAATGTTACTTTCTCATTGGTTGCAAAAACAGCTGCCCTTACTTCAAGCCCATTATTTTTGACAAAAAGTGATCTGCCAGCATTAAGCAAGTTATTCCCTTTTATCAAATTCAATTTGTTTAATACATTTTTTGCTGTATCATATGCGAAATCAATTCTTCCTGCTTCTTTACCCTTTTTTATAAATGAACGCAAGGAGGGTACATTAGCAGCAGAAATTGGTATTTCTGAAACCTTGGAACCCCATGAATAAACATAATTTTTCTTTTTCTCTACCAAACGTTCGACTTCTTTAGTGGAAAGTTTTTTGTCTTCTTCTCTGCTTCGCAGATAAAAACGGCCAAATGCGGAATAAAGACTCTCATGATCACTGATTGATTTTGAAATATCTTTGAAAGTTGACTTTCCTATCTGTTGCCCTATAATGTTACCCTCGTGAAGGGATGATGTTCTTGCCAAATCCACGGCTTAATCCATATTTTCGCGCAATGTGGAGCTCCACATTACAGACATAAAAGTAAAAAAACCTTCACCTTGTGGACGTAAAATTCAAGGATGTCCAGCTGAACCAACTCACGCGGTCTGTCAGCTTCAAATCGCCGGATTGCCGGTTCTTGCGCTTTTTTCATTGGCGCTGTTTTATATCCGTTTTTTTCTATCATTACTCTCCTGACACTTTTTATACTCACTACCAGCCCTCGCCGTCTTAATTGATTCTTTATCTGCGATGGTCCCAGTCCGGGACATCGCTCACATTCTGACATTTTCTCTGTATCTGATAATGGTGGCTCGTATCCTTTTTTTCTTTGTTTTTCCGACCGTGCATTTTTACCACCGGTTACAACCCATTTTAGAATAATTGTGTAATCAAGATTCTTAATTTGCTTTTTTTGTTCGTATTCCTTCTGCAATGCATCAACATCTATGCATAAACATCCAGTAGACCAATTTCTTAATTCCTGACGAGATTTAGGTTTTTCATTAGAAACGATACTGCGCCAGTCGCGATCGCTCATTCTGAAACCCCAAGAATCACCGGCTACAGCCAACAACAAGCTCTGAATTCTCTACTGACCATCGAGGACCATTTGAAAATTACTGGGTGGATTTTTAGTGCTTATCTTTTCACTTTTAGTTCCATCTACTCGGTCAATAACTTTCCAGAATGGCCGCTCTAACTCACGTGCCGGGTCATTTGCCTTAACTTGCCAGAACACCAGGTTAGGAATGTGCCAAATGGCCAACTTCTTACGAGTGAATCAATAAGCAATACCACTTGATTGGGATTCCATATATATGGTCTTTGTAAATCTGGAATGAGTAGCGTAGCTCCTTGGTCGTTTCTAGCACGATTAATGATTTCATTAAGAAAAAGGTACTGGTCATTGCTCTTCCTATCCTTCGTTACTATATAGTAGAGTGCAATGTTTTCACACCGGCATCCATCTTTAAGAGTTTTATTCGCATTTCTATATCAGAAAATTCTGTCTCTTGTGATTTACTCCTTTTTCTAATAATAACTCCTTACTATATTTTACTTCTTTTATTATCAAAAATCAAATTGATTTTCAGGTAATCTTTTTGTATAATCAGTTGGAAGTCAGGATAGTTGCAGAAGGGTAAAACGGTTCTTTAAAATCTTCATTTCAACCAAAATGCCAGGCCCCGGGTGTAACCCCTCGTAGTTTTTGAGCAAAACAAGCTCGAAAACTAAACACTGGGGTAAACGTCACACATGCCCGAATTCGGGCTGCCGTTTAGAGACCTGGCAAAATGGTTGTTTCTCAGAACGCGAACGAGAGTTTGTTAGCTATTTGTTAGCAGGATTTGGAAAAAATTGGCATAAATTGGCAACATCTGACAGCCATAGACAGCATATAAACTACGTAGTTTTACGACGATAAACGGGCTTAAAAATGAAGCATTGACGATAATGGAGAGGTGGCCGAGCTGGCTGAAGGCAGACGCCTGCTAAGCGTTTAAACCGGGAAACCGGTTTCTCGGGTTCGAATCCCGACCTCTCCGTAAAAAGTATGGGGACGGTTCTGATTCTTTTTAACTTCTCCAGTTTTTATTATAAATCAGCAATGTATGACCTGAATTAAAACTAACGACCTTAACAATTGAGTTTGAAGTTAAGTTATTTTTTTGTATAATCAATTGGAAGTCAGATAGCTGTGAAAAGAAAATAATCGCTTCCAAAACCCTCGCTTTTTATGCAAAAAAGTTGGGGGGCAATTTGGGGGGCAGGGAGTGGCAAAAATTGACAACTTCTGGCATTTTGTGTCAACTATTACCCGAACAAGTTCGGGATTCCAACTTAAGTTCGGGATTCCAATGGATTCCGTGAGAACGGGTAAATATGAAAATTGTAAAAGATAAAATTTCTATAGCAGAATTAAATAAAACAGCCCAGGAGATGTTCGGTAATTTTGTTAAAGCAGTGGTTGATGTTGAAAAGAAAATTATGGTCATTGGCGGTGAACTTCATTCAGATGAAGAAACTATATTAATTGAAAACGGTTCAAAACAACAAAACCTCTGGGGGATCAATCTGTATCCTGAAATTAAAGACGAAAACTGGATAGAATTTGACTCAATGATAAATCTGCGTCCATCACAGGGAAACCGTACTCGTGGTATTGATAATCCAGAAATTAGAAAAAGTATAATTGAAATTGTTAATAGTTTAGTTAAGAAATCGTCCAGTTAAAACTGGACGCTACCCCACGATGTTTTACCGGGTAAAACAATACACGGGGGCAGGCAGTAGCGTCCGAATTCGGACGATTATCAAATTTTTATAATTTCCTAAGCTTCAAGTAAAATCCTGAAGGATTAACTCCTTTTAGGATTTAATGCTTTAGCATTCTATAATTTCCTATACCGTAAAAAATGAATTATCAACATAAACAACTGGCTGGTGGGAACTGGTTTAAATTAACATTTTTTGAACAAATGGCTAATGTTGGAAGTGAAGTTGAGAGAACAATTATTTGGGAAAACAAAAATAAAGAATACAGTATTAAAGCCATTGAACGTGCTTTAGAACTATTGGATTTAACTATTTCTGATATTAAAAACAGGTTACGACTGAAGGAACTAATGCGCTTGCGTGAAACATTGGTTGATTACTTTTACTTTGATAATCAATTTTCTTCATCTGATAAATCGTGGCAAAATTATTTTTATGCGTTTAATTATGCTGCGAGATTGAAGAAATGAAGAAAGAAAGTTTATGGCCGGGAGGTGAAAAAATATTATGGAAACAAAAATAGGCGTTATTGATGATTTTTTTGCAAAAATAAATGTTGTTGCAATAAAACTTGAAGGCGATATTTCGGTCGGTGATACTATCCACATAAAAGGTCATACGACAGACATTACACTCGCCGTTGATTCAATGCAGGTTGAACACCAGTCTGTCCAGTCTGCAAAAAAAGGTGACAGTATTGGAATAAAGATTAATGAACGTGCCCGTAAAGACGACATAGTATATAAGGTTACCTGAATAAAATGTATCAATTTTACCTGCCTACCAGAGTTATATTTGGAAGGAACGCTATTAATACACTCGCAAAAAATGTAAAACACCTCGGCAAAACCTCGCTTATCGTCTGTGGTAAACAATCAATAAAGGAATCCGGTCTGCTGAAGAGAGTTGTAGAAATGTTAAATTCTGAAAATATAAAAACAACTGTTTTTGACCGGGTTTTTTCAGAACCTGACACAAAAATTGTTGAAGAAGGCATATCTGTCGCCCGGGAGAACGATTGTAATCTTATTATTGGAATAGGCGGGGGGAGTGTCCTTGATACTGCCAAAGCAATTTCCGGTCTTACAAAAATAAAAAATATAAGTTCTGTGTCAGATTACCTGGAAATTGACGGAACCAAGAATTTATCTGAAGAAATATCTGCTGTTGGCACGGCATGTTTTGTTGCAGTTCCCACTATTTCTGGTTCGGGAGCAGAAGTAACTATGAATGCAGTGTTAATAAATTCAAAGACAGGCAAGAAACGTAGTTTGCGCAACCCTTGTTTATTTGCCGGATTAGCCCTGGTTGACCCTGAGTTGACATTAACACTTCCTGCCGATATTACCGCCATAGCAGGAATAGATGCTCTGTGCCATTTGATTGAAGGCTATATTTCAAAAGAATCAAACATTGTCTGTGATGCACTATCTATCAGGGGAATGGAACTGGTTCTAAATTCATTACCGGAACTAATTAAGGACAGGAATAATATCTCTGCAAGGACAGATATTGCACTGGCAAGTCTTTACGGCGGTATTATGATTGCAAACTCGGGCCTCACGCTTGCACATGGACTGGGTTCTGTTATAGGACCGAAGTTTTCAATTCCTCATGGATTAGCCTGTGGAATTGTCCTGCCAGGGGTTCTGGAATACAATCTGTCACACTCTAAGGGTAATATACCCGAAGATAAAATAGCAATTCTTAAAGAACTATTTGGTAAAAATCCAGCAACGAAAATTCAGCAATTTATGTCAGGAGTAAATCTGCCTACCAGACTGACCGGATTAGAAAACTTTCACCATTTAACAGGTAACGATTTAAAGGAAATAGCGGAAGAATCCTTAAATACAGGTTCTGCTAAGAAAAATCCGGTACAGGTTAATCCTGAAACAGTTATTGAAATTATAAAAACCTATATTTGATATAACCATGGGGACAGGGGGTATTTAACAATGCCTGAAATAAGACAGAACATAGCAACAAAAGAATGGGTTATAATTTCTACCGAACGTGCAAAACGGCCTGAAGATTTTAAAACATCAAAACAAAAAGAGCCTCTCCCGGAATTTTCGGAAAAATGTCCTTTTTGTCCGGGTAACGAAGAGAAAACACCTTACGAAACCTACGTCGTCAACGGACCAAACGGCAAATGGAAATTAAGGTCGGTACCAAACAAATTTCCTGCCCTTATCAGCGACTTAACGTTGGAAAGAAAAAATGAAGGTATAAAAAGGTCTATCTCAGGAGTTGGTAACTGCGAAGTAATCGTAGAATCACCTATCCATAATACCACAATGGCACTTATGCCGGAAAACGATGTCAGGGATATACTTCTTGCATATAAAAACCGTTATTTGTGTATGTCAAGTGACCCGAGAATGAAACTTATAGTGATTTTCAGAAACCACGGCTTAAATGCAGGTGCGTCCATTGAGCATCCCCATTCACAGATTTTTGCAACTCCGGTAATACCTTTTCACATCAGGACACGACTGGAAGAAGCGATGAGATACCACGATGAAACAGGCGAATGCGTGTTTTGTAAAATTACAAAAGATGAACTGAATGAAAAAAAAAGAGTCGTCGTTGAGACAGGTTCTTTTTTATCTATTGTGCCGTATGCAGCCCTGTCACCTTTCCATATGTGGCTGCTACCCAAGAGACATATGTCAACTTTTGCCGAAATCAACGATAACGAATTAAATGACCTTGCCAGAAATTTAAAAACAACTCTTGCAAAGATATATTATGGACTGGATAATCCTGATTTCAACTTTGCCGTCCGCACCGGACCGATTGCAGACAAGGAGGTGGAACATTACCACTGGTATATAACGATTACGCTTAGATTACTGCGCACAGCAGGATTTGAAATTGGTTCCGGTATGTATATAAATTCATCCATACCTGAAGAAAATGCTAAATACCTGAGAGAAATTAAGACAAGATAAATGAATTTACAAAACAACATTGAGCATATCAGCACTTCTCTCCCGCCAATAGAGATATTTGAAAAGTTTAAGGACTGCCGTCACTCTTTTTTCCTGGACAGTGCCTATAATCCTCCACAGACGGACGAACTGGGACGATATTCATTCATCGGTTTAGAACCTTTCCTGACATTTAAATCAAAGGACCGTAAAATAACAATAGTTCTGGACGGTAAAGAAGAAATACATAACTCCGACCCTTTTACTCTTTTAAAAAAACTCCTTGACGAATATAAATCTACAAAACAGTCTGATTTGCCTTTCACGGGCGGGATTGTTGGTTATTTTGGTTATGATTTATGTAACTTTATTGAAAAACTGCCGTCTAATGCAGTTGACGACATCGGATTGCCTGACTGTTATTTAGGTTTCTATGACAGGGTTATAATTTATGATAATAAGAACAAAAAATGCTATCTTTCAACTTATAAAATCGGGAATGACTATAAAGACAAAATTAAAAAAATAAAAAATATTCTCCGGGACACTGCGCTTAGGAGTCAAAATAAATGTATTCCGGTAAATTTAAATAATAAACTCACCTGTAATTTTACAAAGGAAAAGTATATTACGGCAATAAAAAAAACAAAAGATTATATATCGGCAGGCGACATTTTCCAGGCAAATATTTCACAGAGATTCTGCCTGGAATGTTCCTGTGTATCACAGGAACACTGTGATACAATTGAAATCTACAAGAAACTCCGTAAGGTAAGCCCTGCCCCGTTTGCCGGCTATTTGAATTTTAACGGGATAACTGTCCTGAGCTCTTCTCCTGAAAGATTTCTCAAATTAAACGGCAACATAGTTGAAACAAGACCTATGAAAGGCACTCGTCCGAGGGGACTTGCAGGACTTGCGGAAAATCATAAATTGATGACCGAATTAATAAATAGTAAAAAAGATAAAGCAGAATTGATAATGATAGTGGACTTACTGCGTAATGATTTAGGTAAAGTGTGCGAGTATGGTTCTGTCCAAATCAAACATCTCAGGACACTTGAGACATATCCGACGGTTTTTCAAACAACATCAACTGTCACCGGCAGACTCTCAAATGGCAAGGGTTCTGTTGATTTGCTCAAAGCCTGTTTTCCGGGCGGTTCAATAACAGGCGCTCCCAAGGTGCGTTCAATGGAAATCATTGACGAACTTGAACCGACAAAACGTGGCATTTATACGGGAGCATTCGGCTATATTGGCTTTAACGGTAGTATGGATTTGTCAATGGTCATAAGGACAATAGTCGTAAAAAATAATAAAGCATATTTTCAGGTTGGAGGCGGTATTGTTTCTGATTCTGACCCGGAAGATGAATATAATGAGACACTATATAAGGCAAGGGGAATTATGATGACATTATCAAATCCCCCTAAACCATCTCCCTTTGCCGAAGTAGGTTCCGTAGGAATAAAAGGGGGATTGGGGGGATTTTAAATAAGTAAAGGCTGTCACCGGGTTTTCCCCCTTTGTAAAAGGGGGATTGGGGGGATTTAATGAGATTTAAATCACATGTCGCGATCTCTCTGGGAACAAGCGCGATTGGATATGCCTGTACTAACTCTATTGCATTTTCCTTAGGTATGTTAGTCACGGGTATATTTATGGACATAGACCATTTTCTTGACTATTGCGTAGCCGTTGAAAAAATAAGGTTTGACATAAAAGACCTTTTTCAAAAATGTTACGAGTTTAAAATTAAGAAGTCATATTTACTATTTCATTCAGTGGAATTAATACCGATAATGCTCCTGATTTACCTGTTATCAGGTAATATTCTTTTGCTGGGTGTGATTATAAGTTTTATATTGCACTTATTTCTTGACATGCTGTCCAATCATGTATATTTATTCGGCTATTCCTTTATACACAGGTGGAAAAACAACTTTTCGTCGGACAAGGTTTTTAATGTCAAATTAAAAAGAAGTATCCTCAATGGGAAAAATAAAACCTCCGGATAAAGTAAAATTAATTATAGGAATATTATTTCCGGGTCAGGAAGACACAGGTGCAGTTGAGGCTGCCCTGGTGGATTTGTATGGTAGAATAGATTTGAAGAGTGAAGTTATGCCGTTTGATTTTACTGACTATTATTCTGAAGAAATGGGGGGGAATTTATTAAGATACTGGCTGGGTTTTGAAAGACAGATTCTTCCGGGTGATATATCGGAAATCAAGGTTAAAACAAATGAAATTGAAGACACCTTCGGCAGCATAAACGGTAAAAGAAAAATTAACATTGACCCCGGCTATATTTCGAGTTCCACGATTGTTCTAACTTCCACGAAAAATTATTCTCACCGGATATACCTTGATAAGGGAATTTATGCTGAAGTTACCCTGATTTATGAACACGGGGATTTTAAAACACTTCCCTGGACCTACCCTGATTATAAGACCGACACAGCAAAACAGTTCTTCCTGAAAGCAAGAAAAAGTATAAAATGAAATTGTTGAATGTTGAGACCTGACCCCGTGGGAGACCTGACCCCGTTCGGTTATAAAACCTGAAGAACCTAAAAATTAGCCCGAAGTAGAAAAAACTTGACATTTTATTATACTTTAGTGTAAAATATAGGTGTTATGCTAAAACGTGCCCTAAGTAATGTTATCTACAAAGACCTAATTGAAAAAATGGTGTTCATTTCCGGCCCACGTCAGGTTGGCAAGACGACTCTGGCTTTGGCAATCGGGAAAGACCATTTTGCAGAGAAATATTCCCATCTTAACTGGGACAACCGGGAAGATCGCAGAATAATATTAACCGGGGAGTTCAGGGCAGATAATACATTGCTTATATTTGATGAAATTCACAAATACAAGCACTGGAAAAATTATCTGAAAGGCGAATACGATAAATACAAGCATCGGTTTAAGATGTTGATTACGGGAAGCGCCCGTATGGATATTTACATGAAAGGTGGCGATTCTTTACAGGGACGGTATTATCATTATATCCTTCATCCATTGTCAGTTAATGAAATTACCGGAAATAATTCGGTTTTGGAGCCTTTTAAGGAATTGAAATTCAGCAATAGACCTAAAGAAGCGGCCGAAGCACTTAACGTTCTATTTCATTTTGGCGGTTTTCCGGAGATGGTTGTTAAACAGAGCGATAAGGAACTGCGTCGCTGGCACAACGACAGGGTTGACCGTCTTGTGAGGGAAGACATACGGGATGTAGAGAGTTTGAAGGATTTCTCCGCTTTACATTTACTGGTAGATATACTTCCAGAAAAAGCCGGCGGCATATTCTCTTTGAATTCTTTGCGTGAAGACCTGCGGGTAACTCATAAAACTATATCTCTCTGGGCTGACGTGCTGGAAAAGTTCTATTATCATTTTAGAATATATCCGTTTCAATATTCAAAAATCAAATCATTAAGAAAAGAGCCTAAACTGTATTTATGGGACTGGTCTCAGGTACAGGGAGACGGCGAGCGTTTTGAAAATATGATTGCTTCACACCTTCTTAAATTTTGTGATTATTTAAGGAATTCCGAGGGGTATAAGGCAACTTTGCATTATCTCCGCGATATTGAAAAACGTGAGGTTGACTTCTTGGTTGCTGTTGACGGGAAGCCGTGGTTTTGTGTTGAATCCAAGTTATCCAAAGACAATATATCCCCGGCATTGAAATATTTTACCACTAAAATGAAAATCCCTTATGCTTATCAGGTAATTAAGGAAGAAGGAATAAATAATATTAAAGACAATATACGGATAATCAGTGCAAGTATTTTTCTAACCGGACTCTTCTAATTAACAATGAAATTGTTGAAAAATTCGGATAGACCCCTCGCTGTTTTATTCCCAACACATGGAATAAAACAATACGCTGGGGTAAACGCTCCCACGATGATTCCGTTATAAATTCTACGGAATCAATACTCTGGGACTCCCGCACACACGCTTCGTCGCAGACCTACTTGGCTGGCGTTTAGAAGTAAATGTGGCGGGAAAGAATATCCTTCACTTTCTTACTGAGGACTTCATATTTTTTAATCTCATAACGACAGTCATGAATGTCAGTAATCAGTAACTTTCCATCTTTAACCAAACGGATATGCTCATAAGGGTCATGAACGACAAAGTCCCGTTTACCCCTGTCAGTTTCTACTTCCCAGTATAACCGGTCACCTTCTTCCCTCAAAGATAGGACATTGGTGATAACCGGTCTGAAATATCTTTCTTCTAATTTCTCTTTGATAAGTCCCTGCGTTTCAACCGGGAATTCATCTATATTCTTTATCAACCCTATCTCGGGCAGGTCTTCATCGTCAGCGTTTCTTACTGAAATTAAACCGGAAGGGGCATTCAGGGGATAGGAGAGGAAAACACGGACCCGTGAAAAAAAGACTTTATCAGCAGTCATTAACTGCAATATGTTGCCGGGACCTTTGGAGAATTTAACTGAAGAAGATGTAAGAAAAATAGTAGAAAAGCCGCTCGTTTTATTCATACTCTGACCTTAATTTGCCGAAGGTGCTGGATTGCATCTTTACAAATTTCCGATAATATCCATTCTGTTTTATCAAGTCCTGTCTCCTGCCAAACTCCTTTAAAATACCGTTCCTGATAACTATTACTTTATCTGTCTGCTGTAGAGTACTTAAACGATGAGCAATAATAAAAGTGGTCCGGTTTTTTATTAAAGTATTTAAAGCCTGCTGAATCAGGTTTTCGGCTTCGGCATCCACGGATGTTGTTGCCTCATCCATTATTAAAATTTTGGGATTCCGTAATATTGCCCTGGCAATAGAAATTCTCTGCCGCTCACCACCGCTCAATCCCACTCCTCTTTCTCCTATCCTGGTCTCATAACCGTCGGGGAGACGCACTATAAAATCATGGGCATTAGACATCTTGGCTGAATAAATAATTTCTTCCATACCGGCATCGGGCTTGGCATAGGCAATGTTTTCAGTAATGCTGCCGCGGAAAAGATATGGTTCCTGGAGGACTAACCCGATTTGTTTTCTAAGCATAATTTTATCCAGCAGGCGGATATCAATATCATCAATTAAAACCTGTCCATCACTCGCCTCGTAGAACCTGCACAGGAGATTGACAATGGTTGTTTTCCCTGAACCACTGGGACCTATTATCCCTACTATTTCTCCGGGTTCAATCGTAAAAGAAATGTCCCGTAACACGGGTAAATACCTGATGTATCCAAAAAATACATTGCGAAATTCTATTTTACCTTTTACTTCATCCAGGGAGATTACGTTTTTTACCTGGACAGTCTCTTCTTTTTCTTCAAAAATTTCAAAAATACGGTGTGTGGCAGTCAGGAGTTGTGTTGCCCACTGGCTGATCTGTGTCAAAGCAGTAAGGGGTCCATAAAACATCCCCAAATAACTTAAGAAAGCAATCAAAGTCCCTAAACTGATATGGTACTGCGGGTCATTGGAGAGAACAAACCGTCCTCCAATATACCAGACCATCAGGCTCCCGACGCCAAACAGGAAAGAAATAATCGGGAAAAAGGTCATCCAGGAACGGTTTATTGCCAGTCCGTCTCCCATTAATTGTATGTTGCGTTCTTCAAATTTGTCAATTTCCTTCTGTTCCTGGGCAAAAGCTTTAACCACGCGGACTCCCGCCAGGGAAGTATTTAAGAAACTGTTTATTCTCCAGCGGGAAATCCAGTAGCGATTGTAAAAACGCATAATGTATTTCCAGTATCTCTGAGTGGCTATCATAACTAATGGTCCGGGTATGATTACAAAAAGACCTAAACGCCAGTTCATAGAAAAAAGGACCGCCCCAATCCCTAAAATCATAACAATATTCAATAAAAATCCCTGTGAAATGTTGGAAATAAAACTCTGCAGGACTTCCGTATCATTTGAAATACGGCTCATTAAACCGCCTACCTGTTTTCGGTCAAAAAAATCAACCGACAATTCCTGTAACTTTTCAAACAGGCGTGCCCGTAAATCAAATACAAAGCGGTTCCCGACAACTGCATTAATTCTGTTATTGATTACGGTAATGAATATTCTGGCAACCTGTATTCCCAGTAATCCTAAAACCAGTATCAGAAGCCACTCAGGATGCATTGCCTTGGGACCAAGGACATCGTCCACCAGGGTCCGGATTAAATACGGTGGGGTTAAATCAATGGTTACACCTATCAGTAAAAGTATGAACATAACAATACAAGAACCGGAATAGGGTTTTGACATCTGGAAAAGACGCGAGGCAGCTTTCCTCGTCTCCTGTAAAGGTAAATCCAGACGTCTTGATTCTTTTATTCTCTCTTCCTCAACTTTTATGAATTCCTTTAACATTTCGGAGCTCAAGTCCGGATGACGAATTTTATCATTAATGATTTTAATTGCGAGAGCAAACTTGTCAGTAACCGCATTGGAATAACGTAAAACCTCAAAGTAGTTCCCGTTGACATTTACTTCCATTATTTGACCGCTGATTACACTGTAAGATTTCACCTCTTTTACTTCTGATAGGTTAAAAGTAAAAAGTTCCTGTGGATAACCATTGTGGGTATCAGATAAAATATAAAGATGTGCGCGGTCAACTATCAGCCATTGTTTGCCAAAATACCTGTTTTCATCAATATCAGAAGATATAGAAACATCAATTTTATCCATAGAAACTTTTTTCTTCATAAGAAAATCAGTGATAGATTGGGGCATTGTTTCTTTGATTAATATTTCATATTCGCCGTTTTCTTTTTTCTTTTCAGTTTTTTTCCATTTCTTAAAAAACATTCCATTACCATCCTTATTGTCACGGTGTCAGGTCTTGCCTGCCCGTCCTCAGGCGGGACATTAGACTTTATAGTAGCAAAATTCAAGTAGCGTCCCCATTTGTTTTATTCTATCTTATTTTGATATAATTATCAAATAATGTCTCTCAACAAAGATAGTCTTAAACAACTAAAAGAATATATGACCGGCAGTAAGGTACTAATTGTGGGAATCGGGAACACACTGCATAAAGATGATTCTGCCGGCGTTCTGCTGGTAAATGAACTAAAATCTAAAATAAAAAATAATCCCGGGATACAGTTTATTAATGCCGGTATGTCTCCGGAAAACCACACCCGAAAAATCGTAGATTCAAACAGCGGGGTTATAATTCTGCTGGATATTGTGAGAATGAACAAACCTGCAGGAACCATTGAGGTTTTTGGCCCGAACCAGGTAAAGGATACTACTAGTTCAACACATAATATCTCAATTAAACTTTTCGTAGAATATTTATCCTCCCGGACTGCTGCAAAAATTTTCTTAATCGGCATAGAACCTGAAACGACAGAATTCGGGGAGGGGATTTCCGAACCCGTAAAAGAAAGCATGAAATTAGTAGAAAGTGAGTTATTAAAACTATGCATGAATTAAGCATGGCACACGAATTGTTTGAAGTAATTACACAAAATGCAGAGAAGAACGGCTTGACGAAGATTTCTAAAATTACCATAAAACTGGGTAAGGCAAGCGGAATTGAAAAGGATTTTTTGAGACACAGTTTAGTTGAGCATATATTTCCCGGAACAATTGCCGAAAATGCGGAACTGGTATTTATTCCCGAGGGCATAATACTTAAATGCAGAAACTGCGGTCAGACTATCACTGATGAAACATCTTCAAAATGTCCAAACTGCGGCAAGGAACAATTTGATATAGTTTCCGGTAAAGATGTCTTCGTTGAAAGCATAGAGGAAAAATAGAAACAAGATAACGAGGCTAAAGCCTCTACTCCAGGAGTAGACCCTTTAGGGTCATTCTGAGTCCTTCGGAGAAGAATCTATTATGCTTATAAAACTAACAAAAATAAAATTTCCGTTTAAATTCAAGAAACAAATCCTTGCCTGTGGTGCAGAATCAAAAAATACTTTTTGTTTCACGAACGGGAATTATGCATATCTCAGCAAACCCTTAGATAACTTGCAAAACTATGAATCGTTCGTTAACTATGAACAGTCAATAGAAGATTCTAAAAAACAGTTGAACATAAAACCTGAAATTATTGCACACGATTTTCATCCCGAATATACTTCTTCTAAATATGCTCTGCAGAAAAAGGGAGCGACTTTCCCTGTCCAGCACCACCATGCACATTCGGCAAGCTGTTTAGCAGAACTGATTTCTTCAAAAAAATACGACCCTCTCTCCGACGAGAAAATCATAAGCGTAGTGTTTGACGGACTTGGCTACGGCGACGATACGAATTTCTGGGGTGGGGAATTCCTGGTCTGCAATTTAAAGGGTTATCGCAGAGTCGCTCATTTTGAATATGTCCCTTTACCCGGCGGTGATAGTGCTACGAAAGAACCCTGGAGAATGGGCTGTATGTATCTATGGAAAACCTTCAATGATAACTTCATCAAACTTAAAATAAAATTTATAAATGGCATAAATAAACATAAGTGGGAAATACTGAAAGAAATGACAATAAAAAATATTAACTCACCCATGACATCAAGTGTCGGCAGATTATTTGATGCAGTAAGTGCCATTCTTAATATCCGGCACAAAGTTGATTATGAAGCACAGGCAGCAATAGAACTGGAATCTGCCATAGGAACAAACGGTTCCAGACATATCCCTCAGTACAATTTTGAAATACACCCCTCACCCGACCTTCGGTCGCCTCTCCCCCAAGGGGAGAGGATTAAGGAGAGGGGTTACATTATTAAACCTCAACCTGTAATTAAAGCCATTGTTGAAGATTTACAAAATAATATTTCAATCAACAATATTTCATTGGGATTTCATATCTCCCTCGCAAAACTTGTCAGGGACGTATGTAAAAAAATTTCAAACAGAACTGGTATAAAAACCGTTATCCTGACCGGCGGAGTATTCCAGAATAAAATTTTAATGAAACATACAGAAAAACTTCTGTCCTCTGCAGGGTTTAATGTTTACACCAATACTCAACTGCCCTGCACGGATGCCAATATATCACTCGGCCAGGCGCTTATTGCCAATTTTAATAATTAATTATGACTAAACAAGAACTTATAAAGAAACTACAGGATATTGAATGGGAGGATTTTGAGGTAAAAGAATCCAAATCAGAACTTCCCAAAAATATATGGGAAACGGTAAGCGCTTTCTCAAACACTGCCGGCGGATGGATAATACTTGGAGTAAGAAAGTCGGGAAAAGAATATGCTGTTTTAGGAATTGATAATCCAGAAAAGATTGAGCAGAATTTTACAACTGTTTTGCGAAACGAAAAGTTTAACAAAAAAATAACTGCTAAGTGTAAAAAATACAATATAGACGGCAAAGCGTTGTTGGGTCTTTACATTCCCGCCGTTTCTTCAAAAGATAAACCGGTTTATTTCAATTCTCAATCAAATACTTTTATACGAACGGGTAGCGGTGATCAAAAAGCGACAAAAGAGGAAATAGATGCTTTCTATAGGAATTCTTCGTTTGGCAATAAGGACGAAGAAGTTACGAAATTTAAATTTAAGAATCTGGATTGGGATACGGTAAAAAGTTATCAGACATATTTAAAAAATGTCAGTCCTGACCACAGATACAACAGATTAACTGCGGAACAATTGCTTGAAAAGTTGAGAGTTATCATCAACGGAAAAGTGACTGTCGGCGGGTTGCTTGTGTTCGGGAGAGAGGAAAATATAAATGAGGTTATAGGTGATTTTAGGATTGAATATCTTGAAATACACGGCACATCTTACGAGGATGCGCCGAATAGATACCAATATCGTCTTCCCCAAGAAATCAATATATTCAATTATTACTTCGGTATTAACGAACGTCTTATAAAAAAAATCGACATTCCTTTCAAATTAAAAGGTGCCTTCAGGGACGAAAACCAGCCGCAAGTTGTTGCTATTCGTGAAGCACTGGTAAATCTTTTAATGCATACAGATTATTTCAGCAAAGCGAAACCGAGAATAAGAGTTTTTTCGGATAGAATAGAGTTTTTTAATCCCGGTTCTTTGCCGAAAGACCTCAAATACATCTTAAAAGAGGATTTTTCATTACCGAGAAATCCTGTGATAGCGAAAACATTCAGAGTAATAAAACTCTGTGAAAGCATTGGTTCGGGGTTTCATAAAATGATTGACGGCTGGAAATCATATTATAAGAATACTCCGGATATAACAGGTGATTTTGATTATTATAAAATTGTATTCAGGTTTGGAGATAAAAGAAAAGTTTCGGTAAAATCAAAAAACAAGAAAACTGTGGAGAAAACTGTGGAGAAAACTGTGGAGAAAACTGTGGAGAAAATATTAAGCTTAATAATAGAAACCCCATCAATTACTCAGCAAGAACTTGTGGCTAAAACTGGATTAACAAGGAGAGGAATTGAGTGGAATCTTAAAAAATTGAAAAAAGAAGGTGCTATACATCGTATCGGACCCGATAAAGGCGGACACTGGGAAATTATAAAATGGTAAAAAATAGGAACAGCGACCATTTTAATATTTTATCGTCTTTGAAAAGTGACAATGATTTTTTCAACAAGTCAATAGTTTTGGGTTTTGTTTAATTTCTCAAGGTCTCAACTGAAATCTTGAATTTATTTTAGGAGTAAGATAAGAATTATATGAGACTAATTAGAAATATGGCTCTTCTCCTTTTTAAGTGGATGAATTTGATAGTTTTGGAAGCATGCACGTAAGTACTTTGAGCCGTAAATACTCTTGATCTTTGATCCCGTATGCTCTGCGCTGAAACACCCGGATTTTGTTATTGAGTCCTTCAACAAAGCCCAGAGAAA
>Ga0210049_1000896_pt1 | contig 26942 bp, 20 predicted proteins | sample CryGeyCG2014_300_2_FD_183964 | JGI IMG/M metagenome (GOLD analysis project Ga0210049, IMG submission 183964) | Groundwater microbial communities from aquifer - Crystal Geyser CG06_land_8/20/14_3.00 (SPAdes) (version 2) | ecosystem: Environmental > Aquatic > Deep subsurface > Groundwater | place... | reverse complement strand
TCTTTTAATGACCCATAAAATGGCTACTCAAAATTTATTTTTTATAATGTTGGGTATGTCTTTGATTTTCTTAGACTGGCGCTACTTAGCGATTTTAGCCGGCATATTCCTTTTTACTTTAATTTTTTCCAAAGGATTTTACTTGAAGATTTTAAAAGCCCATAAAGAAATTCTTTTATTCTGGAAGAAAAACTTAAATAATTTAGGAGTTCATCAAATTTACGATTCCAAAATTTATAAAAAAGAAAATATTGAGAATAGACGGCTTTTCCCGGTTTTTCATCAAAAAGGCCTTAAGGGAATAATTCGGCATTTAGTTTATATTTTCGGTTATAACCCCTGGATTTTATTGATTGCTTTTGTTCCTTTTTCTGTTTCTCTTTGGCGATTTGACTTTTTTAATTTTCTCTTTTGGTGGGTAATTTTAACTTATCTTTTTGTTTTTTTAACCACTTTTTTCCTGCCAATGAGATTTTTAGGCGAAGGTTATAAATATATAAAAATGGGCATTTTTCCTTTAGCTATTTTAATCGCAGTTTTATTATTCAGTAATTTAATCCCAATTTATTTATTTATCGCCTTGCTTTTATTGAATTTGTTTTTAATTTTTCGTTTTGTTGGGAAGGCAACGGTTAATGTTCAAAATGAAGATTTATTACTTATTTTTGATTTTCTAAAAAATGAAAAGAAAGATGGCATAATGTTACTGCCAACTCATTTAGCCGATGCCATTGCTTATTTGACCAATAAAAAAGTTCTTTGGGGAACTCACGGCAGCGATGGTACGGGCCGCTGGGCGAAGATTGAAGAATTTTTCCCGGTTATTCAAAAACCAATTGAGTATTTTTTTGAGAAATACGACCTCCATTTTCTGCTGATTGATAAAAATTATGTTGAACCGGAGGATTTAAAACTCAACAATAGATTCGCTCATTTAATAACTAAAGCTAATTATTCGTTATTTGAATATTTAACTCCTAAGATTTGATAGAAGAAATCATTTAGTTTTTTAATCGTTTTTTCTATCGAAAATGATTGAACTTTTAAAAAAGCGTTCTGGCTAAAATTTTCTCTCAGATTCTTGTTTTTTAATAGTTCAATTACTGCTCCAGCGATTTTATCGCTGTTTTTTATTGGAACTAACAAGCCGGATTTTTTATCTTCAATTAATTCTCGGTTTGAAGGAATATCAGAGGCAATAATCGGGATTTTGGCTGCCATTGCTTCTAAAATAGAGTTTGACATACCCTCATAAAGCGAAGGATTTACAAAAATATCAAAACAATTTAGCAATTCCGGGATATCATTTCTTTCTTTAAGTAAAATAACATTTTTCTCTAAATTAAAAGATTTAGCAAGCTCTTTTATTCTTTTTTCTTTTTCGCCGCCTCCAACTAAAACTAAAGTAGTATTGGGAATTTCTTTAAGAATTTGGGTTAGAGCTAAAATCAAATAAATCTGGCCTTTTTCCGGCCGTAATTTACCAATATTCCCGATAACAAAATTTTCTTTAGGAATACCTAATTTTTCTTTTATTAAATTTTTATCAAGTTCAATATTAAATTTTTCAATTTTAACGCCGTTATAAATAATCTCAATTTTTTCTTCAGGAATTTTTAATTTTTTAACATAAATATCTTTTACCGCTTGAGAAACAGCAATGTATTTTGTTATTAAAAAAGAAGTTAAACAATCTAAGATTAAAAAAGGCAAATATTTCAGTTGCTGATAAGTGGAACGAATAGAAGTTACAATTTTTTTAACGCCAAAAAGACGGCCAAAAATTCTGCCGAAAAGATCGGCATAAATAAGATAGGTAACAATTAAATCTGGTTTTTCATTTTTGATGACTTTTTCAAAATCGGCTATTTTCAAACCCTTTAGTTTTATAGTAGGGATATTTTGTTTTTTAAATTCTTCAACCATTTTAGGATTAGCAAAATTAATCACGCAGATTAAATGATTAAAATCAGAAATTTTGGGCAGAGTGGAAAGCATCATTTTTTCAGCTCCGCCAATTCCTAAATTATAAATTAAATGCAAGATTTTTTTCATACTTTATAGCCAAAAATTCGCCAACCGCCGTTGCCAAGAATTTTAACCACCTTTAAATTATTATTTTTATACCAAGAAATAACTTCTTCTTTGTAATATCTATTTTCAATAGGAGCGGATAATCTGTCAAAAGTGTCATTTAAAAGAACCCGAAAAGGGTATTTTAGATAAAGGAAAAAAGGAAGATGTTTATTTTCGGCCTTAAATAGTTTATAAGGGATAATAAAAATAATATAGATTAAAAAAGCGAGGGGATAACAAAGAAAATATAAAAGAGGATAGGACAGGCGAGTAGTAATAAATCTTATGCCGTTTACTATTTTTATTGCCCAATATTTCCAGTTGTTTTTAGGAAAGTTATGATAAAGATAAATTAAAACTCCCCCTTTTTTCTTTAAAGGAATAAGAATTTTTTTAAAACCCTTTTCCGGTGTTGGTAAATGATGAAGTACTCCTAAAGAATAAACAAAATCAAATAATTCCGGTTTAAATGGCAAATGATAAATATCTGCCTGAATAAAATAAACATTTTCAACAATCTTATTGTTTTGTTTGGCAACATCAATAGCCGGACTGAAATCAATCGCGATTATTTCTTTGGCAAATTGAGCGGCATAAAAAGTATGCCTTCCCTTGCCGCAGCCGATTTCCAAAACTGTTTTATCGTTTAAAATTTTTTGGCCGCAGGCCTGCGGTAGCAGGCAGGGTTCAAAATACCATTTAAAATTTTCTTTCCAAATCGGCAGCATTTCGGAAAATTTTTTCCATTCATAACCAAAACTTTTCTGTGTTTTTCTTTCTTCTTTTGAAAGTTCAAAAATAAATCGGGGGATACCGTTAGTAATGGGAAATTTTTTATTGCAAAAAGAACAAGTTAATTCTCCTTCAATAATTTCTTTCCCCTCTTTTTTTAAAATAAAAAGATTTAACTCTTTTTGGCATTTTGGGCAGGCAAGAAAATTTAATAATCTTTTTTTCATAATTTATTCAAACCAAATTTGCAACCATTTTTTTAGAAATAAAAGAGTCCAGAATTGATAGGCGTAATTTTGCCGATAATTTTTATGGTCAGACAGCATTTTTTCAATACCTTCTTTTTTGAAACCAAAGTCCAGAAATTTTTTGTCTAAGAGTTCATTTTTTAAATAATCAAACAATTGTTTTCTAAACCAATGTTCTAATGGAACGCTAAAGCCCTGTTTCTGTTTTTTAATACACTCTTCAGGCAGATATTTTTCGGCAATTTTTTTAAGGAGATATTTTTTATTATGTCCTTTCATTTTTAAATCAGACGGCATTTTAGCCGTTAATTCTAAAAATTCGTGGTCTAAAAAGGGCGAGCGGATTTCCAAAGAATGAGCCATTGAAGCAATGTCAACTTTTACCAATAAATCGTCAGCTAAATTAGAATTTATATCTACATAAAGCAATTTATCCAACCAATCCAATTTTTCCGCTTCTTTAAATTTTTTTTCAATAAAAGAATGCCAGCGGGAATTTTGAATTTTTTGTTTAAATTCGTCAGTATATATTAAATTTTTTTCTTCTTGATTGAAATAAGAGACGATTTTTAAAAAACTATCAATTAAATTGGAGCCACTGCTCCAAGAGTTTAAAAACCGGTACCCTTTCTGAAAAATTCTTTTTTTTGTAATTTGGTAAGCAAATTGATTTATTTTTTTTAAATTTTTTTTAAACGGCAGATGTTTTAATTGGCAATATAATTTCATTGCATTGTATCTGGTATAGCCGGCAAAATTTTCGTCGCCGCCATCGCCATTGAGGGCAACGGTTACATATTTTTTAGTTAATTCCGAAATATACCAACTGGGCAGAGCCGAAGAGTCGGCATAAGGTTCTTCATAGTGATAGACAATTTTATCTAAAATCTCAATTGTTTTTGGTTCAATAATAAATTCCAAATGATTGGTCTTATATTTTTTTGCCACCAAACGAGCAAAAGGGAGTTCATTATACTCGCTTTCTTTAAAGCCGATAGAAAAAGTTTTTATTGGCTCTTTTGATTGGAGCGCCATCAAGCCGACAATTAAACTTGAATCAATCCCACCTGATAAATGAGCGCCCAAAGGCACATCGGAAACTAATCTTAAGCGGACTGCTTCTGTTAGTTTTTCTGTAATTTTTTCTTCCCATTCTTTTTCCGATAAATCTAATTTTTCGGAATAATTAAGTTCCCAATATTTTTGAGATCGGATCTCCTTGGGATTCAGTTTAATAATCAAATAATGAGCAGGAGGAAGTTTATAAATATTTTTGAAGCCGGTTTTGGGATGAGGAACATATTGGTAGGTAAAGTATTCATCAATTGCTCCAAAATCAGGTTCTTTTTTGACTTCCGGATTTTTTAAAATTGCTTTAAGCTCCGAGGCAAAAATAAAACAATTGTTATCAAAATAATACTTTAACGGTTTTTTGCCCACTCTGTCTCGGGCTAAAAACAACTGCTGTTTTTCTTTATCCCAAATAGCAAAAGCAAACATTCCTCTTAAATGCTTTAAACAATCAATTCCATATTTTTTATAAAGATAAATAATAACTTCGGTATCGGTTTTTGACTTAAATTTTATTCCATCTTTTTCTAATTCTTTTTTAAGTTCCAAAAAATTATAAATTTCACCGTTATGAACGAGCCAAATTTTTCCCTCCGCGTCCGACATTGGTTGATGACCGAGAGGGGAGAGGTCAATAATTGAAAGCCGGCGATGGCCTAAACCAACCTGTTTATCAATAAAAATTCCTTGGTCATCCGGGCCTCGATGGGAAAGAACATCAGTCATCTTCTTGATTTCCCCATTGGCAACCAATTTATTTTTATTGAAGTATATTTTTCCGCAAATCCCACACATAGTTTAAGTTGAGTTATTGAATTATTTTAACATATAATAGAGAATAAAGAATATGCGACTATTTTATTTAATTACTAAATCAGAAGCTGGAGGAGCCCAAACCCATATTTTTCAGTTAACCAAGTATTTTATTCAATTAGGAAATGAGCTCGCCGTAATGGCTTATCCGGGAGGTTGGTTAGAAAATGAAATTAAGAAACTGGGAGCCAAATTTTATCCTAATTTTTATTTTTCGAACAGAATAAATCCGATTGACGATTTAAAAGCAATAAGAACGATAAAAAAAGCAATTTTTGATTTTAAACCAGATTTAGTTTCCTGCCATAGTTCTAAAGCAGGTTTTTTAGGGAGATTGGCAATTAAAAATAAAATTCCGACAATTTTTACCGCCCACGGCTGGGCTTTTACTGAAGGTTCTCCTTTTTTTAGGAAATGTTTAGCAATTTTCGCGGAAAAATTGGCAAGTAAATATTGCGAAAAAATTATCTGCGTTTCAAATTTTGACAGGGAATTAGCCATAAAATATAAGATTGCCGGCCAAGCTCAGTTGCTCGTTATTCATAATGGCGTTGAGAAATCTTTTGAGATCGGATCTCGAAAGATTGGACCTCGAAAGATTGTTTTTGTTGGACGGCTGGCAAAGCCAAAAGAACCGATTTTACTATTAAAAGCTTTTAATGAGCTGCCAATTGAATTAAAAGAAAAAGCAGAGGTTTTGATTATCGGCGAAGGGCCGAAAAGAAAAGAATTGGAAAGGTTTAATAAAGAAAATAATCTTGAGACAAAAATTAAACTATTAGGAGCTTTACCCCGAGAAGAAGTATTTAAAATTTTAAAACAATCTGAGATATTTGTTTTAGTTTCAAAATGGGAAGGTTTCCCCCGTTCCATTTTGGAAGCGATGAGTTGTGGTTTAGCAATTATTAGCACTGATGTTGGGGGAGTAAAAGAGGCAATTGATGAAAATTGCGGGATTTTAATAAAAAGAGGGGATAAAGAAGGACTTAAAAATGCCTTAGAGAAATTATTAAAAACCCCGTCTTTAATTAAAAAGATGGGGCAATCGGCAAGAGAAAAAGCAGAAAAAGAATTTCCCTTAGAAAAAATGCTAAGGGAAACTGAAAAAACTTATACCTCTCTTTTAAAAAGTAATTGAAAGGTTTTAAGTAAAACTCCCAGGTCTAAGAAAAAGGAACGATTTTTTATGTAATAGAGGTCATATTGGAATTTTTCATAACTGTCTTCTACTGAACGGCCATAACGAAATTTTATTTGAGCCCAACCGGTAAAACCGGGCTTTATTAAATGACGTAAATGATAATGGGGGATTTGTTTTTCTAATTTTTTAACAAATTCCGGTCTTTCCGGTCGAGGGCCGATTAAACTTATATTCCCCTTTAATACATTAATCATTTGGGGTAATTCATCCAAATGAAAATCCCGCAAAAATTCCCCTATTTTTGTGACTCTCGGATCGTCTTTTTCCGCCCAAATTGCTTTACCTTTTTCGGCGTCCGGTTTCATTGAACGGAATTTGAATAACCAAAAATTTTTTTTATCTTTACCTACTCTTTCTTGTTTGTAAAGGATTGGTCCCTTGTCTTCTAATTTAATGAGCAGAGCAAAAATCAGCCAAAGAGGCGAGGTGATAAAAATAAGCAAACTAGCCAGAATGATATCGATAATTCTTTTTAAATTGTCATAAATCTTTTTCTCCCCTTCTTTTAAATTTTCTAAAAACCAAACTTGGTTAATGAAGAAAAGAGGGATTTTTTGACAAATATTTTCATAGGCCTCGGAGATATCCATAAAGTCTATTCTCAGAGGCAAACATTTATAAAGATCCTGAGTTATTTTTGATTTAGGTAAAAAATTTTTGGCAATAATTAAAGTATTAATTTCTCCGTTTTTAATTTCTGAAAAAATATTTTCATTAATATTTAAGAAGTTTACAAATTCATATCCTAAATAAGGCCGAGCTTTAATTTCTAAAGCCAAATTTTCGGTTAATTTATTTTTTCCTAAGATAGCAACTTTATTTAAGAGATGAATTGCAAATAAACTGTAATAAACTTTCCGCCAGATTAAAAATAAAATTCCAAATATAGCGATGTTTAAGAAAAGATTAGTTTTAGGAGTAATGTTAGGACTAATGTTAAAAACAGGAGTAAGATAAAAGAAAATCATTCCGATGCCAAAACAAACCAATAATGCTTCGCCAGCTCGAGAATAAAAACTGATTTTTAAATGGGCTAAATTTAAATCGTAAAGACCAAAAATAAAAAAAACAATGAGCCAGAAGAAATATAAGAGAAGAAATGGAAAAAAATGTTGCCAAAAAATTAAAAAATTGAAATTATTTAAAAATCTTAGAAAAATTGTCAGAAATAAAGAAAGTTCCAATAAAATTATATCTCCCAGAACAAGGAAAATTTGACGAATTTTTATGTTCATATATACTTAAGTATAATAACTTTAAAATGGGTAAAAAATCAAGAGAAAAAAAAGAAAGAAAAGAAACAGGAGAGCTCAGACCTTATTTTGAGAGCGAAACGCCGTTTATTTCTTTTTGTCTTTTTATTGTCAAATTTGGGGTTTATGCTATTTTATTTACTCCTTTAATTTTTAGCGGTAAATTTTTCTTTCCTTTTGTTGGTCCGAAAAGTTTATATTTTATGGGTCTCACCCAGGTAATTTTCTTTACTTGGCTTTTTTTAATTCTTCAAACAAAAAAATATCGGCCGACACCAAATGCTGTTTTCTATTCTCTATTGTTATTTCTCATTATCGTTGTTCTCAGTTCAATTTTTGGCGCTGATTTCTTAAATTCTTTTTGGTCGAAATTTGAAAGAATGACAGGTCTCTTAATGATGTTCCATCTTTTCGCTTTCTTTCTGGTTATTTCTTCTGTTTTTAAAAAGGAATCTGATTGGCAAAAGTTTTTTAGTGTTTCTATTTTTGTTGCTGTTTTAATTAGTTTCCTTGCTTTGATGGATTGGGCAGGAGTTACGGCATTGAGAATTTCCGACCGGCGAGGAGCAACTATTGGCAATACTTCTTTTTTAGGAACTTATTTATTATTTAATTTATTTTTTGCTATTTATTTAATTTTTAAATCAAGAAAAGGGTGGAGGATTTATTCTTTATTTTGTTTAGCAGTTATAGCTTCGGCTTTATTTTTCGCTAATCCTGGCAGCGCCCGAGCAGCCAAAATATCTTTTTTAGGCGGCTTATTCTTATTTTTCTTGTTTTTCTTAGCTTTTTATTCTTCAAAACGATGGATTAAAATTATTGGGAGAGTTCTTTTAATCATTTCTTTTGCAGCTCTTTTTGTAGCATTTTTCCTGGTTTTTCAGGAAGGAAATTTTATTAATCAGAAATTTGTAGAAATGGGAACAAAATCGCGAATAGCTACTGCTGAAATAGCCCTCAAAGGATTTAAAGAAAAACCTCTTCTTGGTTGGGGGCCAGAAAATTTTGAATTAGCTTTTTTTAAATATTTTGACCCCAAACTGCACTTAGGAGAATACGGCGGCGAGGTTTGGTTTGATAGAACCCATAATATTGTTTTTGATACCTTAGTAAGCATTGGCATATTTGGGTTTTTAAGCTACCTTTTAATTTTTGGAGCTCTATTTTATTTTTTATGGAAGAAATATCTTAGAGAAAAAACAATTGATTTTTGGACGGTTTCTATTTTTTCCGTTATTCCTATTTCTTATTTTATTCAAAATATAACTGTTTTTGATATGATTTCCAGCTATTTGATGTTTTTCTTTGTCCTCGGGTTTGTGGCAAGTTTTGCCAAAAAAGGCCCGGAAGGCGGTCAAAAAATAATCCTTCAATCTCATCCAATTTTATCCTTACTTATCTTGCTTGCTTTTTTTGTTAGTTTTATTAAGTATTTTATCCTGCCGCTTCAAGCAGATTCTTTATTAATAAAAGCAGTTAACGCCTCTACTTCTGAGAAAAGAATTGAACTTTATAAAAAAACCTTAGCCGCTTCTCCCTTAGGGAGATATCAGATTAGGGAGTTTCTTGCCCAGACAACCCAGGGAAATACTCAGGCCAATTTTAACCAACCAAACAAAGAAGACATAAAAAAAGAACTCGATTTTATGATTGAAGAGTTGGAAAAAACTAAAAAAGAAAGTCCGCTTGATTATAAATCTATTTTGCGGTTAGGTCAGCTTTATATGCTTTATGGCTTGATTGAGCCCCCGGGGCTCCAAAAGTTTTCTTTAGCTGAAAATACTTTTAAACAAGCGATTTCCCTTTTTCCCAATAATCAACAAGGTTATTGGACTTTTGCCCAAGTAAAACTTTATCAAGGAGATATTGAGCAGGCGCTGTTATTGGCAGAAAAAGCAACTGAGCTTGAACCAAGATTATTAAATTCTCATTTAATAGAACTTCAAATTGCCAAATTGAAGGAAGATAAAGATTTGTTAAAAAAGAAAGTTGACGAAGCAATTAAAATTAACCCTTTATGGGAATCAGACCTCAAAAAATTCTTAGAAAGTTAATCGCTCGGCAAACTGATTCGCTCGCCCACTGGGAAATTCAGTTCGCTCCGCTCACGAATTTCCCGCGCTCTGCGGAGCGCCTCGCTCATCCTGCTTCGCTCCTTAAATGTTGAATCAAGAATTATGAATTATGAATCATGGCTACTGAAAAGCTAACGGAGACCCGACCCCCGGAGATATTTGTCCTTGCTCATTTAGAAATTAGGAGATTAGGATATTTATTAGTAGATTAGGATAATATATTTTATTATTAAAGCAAAAAGCGTTGGAAATCCCCAACGCCTTATGCCGACATAGATAAAGTTTTACGGTAAAACCGTAAATTTTGCACTCACATTCTGAGTTTAGCAAATTAAAAAGGATTTGTCAATAGTATTTTTTATTTTTTTGATGAGTTTTTCAATATCTTTTTTACTATAAAAATTTTGCAAAGGGAAATTTACAATTCTTTTAGCAAGCTCAATTGTCTGGGGATACTCGCTTAAATTAATTTTATATTCTTTTTGAACTTCTGGATTGAGAATAATGGGCGTATGCCAGATGCGAGTGGCAAATATTTTATCTTTTCTTAAAAGTTTTACAAAGTTATCGCGGTTTAATTTTTTTGGGGCGAGAACCGAAAGATAACAAAAAACATTGTTTTTTTCTTCTTGAACCTCAAAATTTAACTTTTTCAATTCTTCTTGAAAGAACAAAGCAAGTTCAATTCTTTTTGTTAGATTTTTTTCAAAATTTTCTAAGAAGGTAGAAAAGAGATTTGATGAAACATTATTAATTTCAGAAAATCTTTCTTTTTTTTCTTTCTTGAGCATCTTATAAGCGATTTCACCTCCGTATTTTTTGAAAAAATTAGCGAAAAAAGAAAAACAATTTAAAAAAGAAATAAAATCACGAAAACTAAAAAAAGTTTTTTCTAAATCTATTTCCCAATCCAAAGGACAAATTAACATCCCTCCTCGTAAAGTTGGGAATTGTTTATAAAGAGAAATAAAAGAAACATCGCCAAAATTTCCAAGATATTTTTCTTTGTATTTACCTAAAAAAGAATGGGAGCAATCCTCAATTACTTTTAAGTTGTATTTCTTAGCTAAAAATAATATTTTTTCCATATTATTAGCTAAACCATAGGTATGAGAAATTAGGATTGATTTAGTTTTTGGAGTAATTTTCCTTTCAATTTCTTCAATTTTAATATTAAAACTGAAAGGTTCGATGTCTAAAAAAATTGGAGAGATATTATATTTTTTAAAAATTGGATAAAAAATATCGCAGATATAGGCCGGAACTAACATTTCCGAATTTTCTAAATTTAATTTCTCAATTATAATTTTAAAAGCCGTTCTTCCCATATCGGTAAAAACAATCTGTTTTTTGGGAAAATAAAAAGAAAGCTTGTTTTTTAAATCAGGTTTTCTAAAAAAACAAGAAAAAATTTTTAAAAAATTTTTTCCATTTAATTTTATTTGAGGGTGGACGAAATACATTCTTTTATTATATAATGAAACCGGGTCGGGAGGTAGCACTCACAAAAGACATAGAATTGGAGTATAGCTCTCCCGACCCATCCTTTAAATTTAAAATGCAAAATGCAAAGTGCAAAATTAAAGACCAAAATGCAAAATGACAAATCAAAATTCAAAATTAATAGAAAGTTCAAGAAGAATGTTTTATTGAGAGATTATACTACTTTCAAAATTGGAGGACCGGCAAAATACTTTTTTGAAGCAAAAACAGAAGAAGATTTAATAGAAGCAATTAAGTTTGTTTATCAGAAAAAATTGCCTTTTTTTGTTTTAGGAGGAGGAAGTAATATTTTATTTTCTAATGAGGGATTTGAGGGAATGATAATAAGATGTCAAATTTCAAATATTAAATGTCAAAATTCTAAAATTTATACAGAGGCAGGGGTGAAATTAAGCGATTTAGTAAAATTATCATCAGATAAGGGATTGAGCGGTTTAGAATGGGTAGCAGGAATTCCAGGTACAGTGGGAGGGGCGATTTGGGGAAATGCCGGAGCATTTGGAAAATCGATAGCTGATATTATAAAAGAAGTTAAAATTTTTAATGCAAAAGAATTACGAATTAAGAATTATGAATTAAGGGATTGTAAATTTGGCTATCGCGAGAGTATTTTTAAAAAAAATAAAAACTTAATAATTCTTTCTTGTCTTTTAGAGTTAAAGAAAGGTAAAAGAAAAGAAATTAGAAAAAAAATTAAAAAAAATATAGATTATCGTATTAAAAACCATCCCTTGAATTTTTCTTCAGCCGGTTGTGTATTTAAAAATTATGAATCAAGAATCAGGAATCAGGGATTGATGAAAAAGTTTTCAGAACTTAAAGAATTTAACAAAAAACGTGAAATTCCGGCGGCTTGGTTGATTGAGAAATGTGGTTTGAAAGGAAGAAAAATTGGTGGTGCTCAAGTATCAGAAAAACATGCTAATTTTATTGTTAATTTAAGGAAAGCAAGTTCAAACGATATAATAAAATTAATCAATTTAGTAAAAAAGAAAGTAAAAGAAAAATTTGATATAAAATTAGAAAAAGAAATCCAAATTATTTAAATAGTAAATTATGAAAATTGTTATTAAAGCTACTAATATAAAATTAACTGATGTTTTAGAAAAATATACTATTGAAAAATTGACTGGATTGGAGAAATTTTTGAAACCTGTTTTTGAAAAAACACAATCAGTAATGCATATTGAAATAGGCAAGTTATCAAAGCATCATCGAACGGGCAATATTTTTTATGCCGAAGGTCAGTTATTTTTACCCGGCAAAATTTTACGAGCAGTAGCGGAAAGGAAAAATTTTAAATTAGCCATAGTTGAAATTAAAGATGAACTTCAAAGGCAATTAAAAACATATAAAGAGAAAGAAATAGTTAAACGTTAAAGGGGAGAGCGAAAGATGAAAAAAGACCTTAAATTATCTGAAGCAGCCAGATTCTATCGGAAAGGAAGAATTAGAGATGAAGGCTAATCGCTCGGCAAACTGAGTCGCTCGGCAGCGCTGCTTCGAAGTGCACGCCGTCGGCTAATCAGTAAGAAAAGGTTTATTTCCAGCCGCGGCTATTACTCGCCAAGCCTTAAATAGTTTATTTGAAAGCGCAAACTCTATCTCGGGCTTGGCTCCGTAATGCACTTCTCATCAGCCCTGCCTCGCTCCTTAATCAGTTTGTCTCGCTCATTTAGAAATTAGTAGATTAGAATATTTATTAGTAGATTAGGATAATATTTATTTATGTTTTTATCTAAACTCTTTGGCGCTTTTTTCAAAGCGCCTAATGAAAAATATTTAGAGAAACTTCAGCCAATTATTGAAAAAATTAATGAACTTGAACCAAAGTTTAAGAGTTTTTCTAAAGAAGAATTAAAGAAAAAAACCAATGAGCTTAAAGATCGATTAAAAAATGGAGAGAGTTTAAATGATGTTCTGGTGGAAGCTTTTGCTTTAGTAAGGGAGGCGGCGAAAAGAACATTAGACCAAAGACATTTTGATGTTCAATTAATGGGTGGAATAGTTTTGCATCAAGGAAAAATCGCTGAAATGAAAACCGGAGAAGGAAAAACTTTAGCCGCTACTTTACCTCTATATTTAAATGCTTTAGAGGAAAAGGGTTGTCATTTAGTTACGGTTAATGATTATTTGGCAAGAAGAGACACTGTTTGGATGGGACAAATTTATCACGCGCTCGGTTTGTCAGTTGGTTGTATAGCGCATGAGACAGCATATTTATATGACTCGGAATACAAAAAGCCAGCTGAGGAAAAGGAAAAAACGAGAGATGAATTGGGAGGCTTTTATATTGTTGAAGATTTTTTGAGACCTTGTACCAGAAAAGAGGCGTATTCAGCAGATATTACTTACGGCACTAATAATGAATTTGCTTTTGATTATTTAAGGGATAATATGGTTTTTGATTTAAATCAGCAGGTTCAGAGACCTGCCCGCAATGCTTCGCATAGCGAAGCAGGCGGGGGATTTCACTATGCTATTGTCGATGAGGTCGATTCAATTTTAATTGACGAAGCCAGAACTCCTTTAATTATTTCTCAGCCAGATTTTGAGTCATCTAAGATGTATAAGGATTTTGCAGGAATAATTCCAAAATTGAAAAAAGATTCTGATTATTTAGTAGATGAAAAAAAGAAAGCAGCTACCTTAACTGAGGAGGGGATTAATAAACTGGAGAAAATTTTGGGGGTAGAAAACATCTATCAAGAGAAAGGGATAAAATATCTTCATCATTTAGAACAGGCGCTGCGGGCCCAGGTTTTTTTCGAGCGAGACAGAGATTATATTGTTAAAAATGGCCAGGTAATTATTATTGATGAGTTTACCGGTCGGCTTTTAATGGGTCGGCGATATTCCGGGGGGCTCCATCAAGCGATAGAGGCAAAAGAAAGAGTAGAAGTTCAGGCCGAATCAAAGACTTTATCTACTATTACTTTTCAAAATTATTTCCGGCTTTATAAAAAATTAGGCGGGATGACAGGAACGGCCGCCACCTCAGCCGAAGAATTTGATAAAGTTTATGGTTTAGATGTAATAGTGATTTCAACCAATAAGCCAATGATAAGAAAGGATTTACCCGATAGAATTTATAAAACAGAGAGAGGAAAATATAAAGCACTTATAGAAGAGATTAAAGAAAGACACAAAACAGGCCAGCCTCTTTTAGTGGGGACGAGATCGGTTGAGAGAAATGAATATTTATCTAAATTACTTTCTCGGGAAGGAATTTCTCATCAAATTTTAAATGCCAAGCATCATGAGCAAGAAGGTCAAATTATTGCTCAGACAGGAAGATGGGGAGCTGTGACCATTGCCACAAATATGGCAGGTCGTGGGGTTGACATAATTTTGGGAGGAAATCCTCAAAATCCAGAAGAAGCAAAAAAAATTATTGGTTTGAATGGCCTCCATGTTATTGGCACCGAAAGGCATGAGGCAAGAAGGATTGACAATCAGTTGCGGGGAAGAACAGGGAGACAAGGAGATCCCGGTTCGTCTCAATTTTTTATTTCGTTAGATGATGAATTAATGCGGATTTTTGGCGGAGAAAAAATAAAATCTTTAATGGATACTTTTAAATTTCCAGAAGATGAACCAATTGAATTAAAGATAATTTCAAAAACCATAGAAAATGCCCAAAGCAGGGTGGAAGGATTTAATTTTGATATCAGAAAACATGTTTTAGAATATGATGAAGTAATGAACAAACACCGCGAAACAATTTATAAATTAAGGAAAAGATTATTGGAAGAACCGGAAAAAATTCAAACGGAGCGGAGCATTAAAACTCAAATTTTAGAGATTATTGAAAATGAAATTAAGAGAATTGTTGAGAATTATGAATTGTCAGAAATTTTTGAAGAGATAAAAACAATTTTTCCTTTATCCGAAGAAGCAATACTAAAGATGAAAGAAATGGAGAAAGAAGAAATTTTTAATTATTTAATTAACCTGGCAAAAAAAATCTATGAGCAGAAAGAAGAAAAGGATGGAAAAGAAAATATGAGAATACTTGAGAAGATGGTTTATTTGCGAATCATTGATAGTCTATGGCAAGAACATTTAGAGAACATGGAATATTTAAAGGAGTCGGTTGGTTTACGGGCTTACGGAGGAAGAGATCCTTTGGTTGAATATAAAACCGAAGGCCATAAGATGTTTAAAAATTTACTAACTAACATTAATTTCCATCTTATTCGAACCATTTTCAAGCTGACCTTAACTCTTAAGATATGATAAAATGATTTTATGGGAAAAAAGAAAATAGGCGTTAAATTGATATTTATTTTAATTTTAGTTTTTTTTACTTTTAATTTTGTTTATCCAAAATTTTTGAACCAGTACCTTGGTCTTAATTTTCCAGAAATTCCTTTTAAATTAGGGCTTGATTTGGTAGGCGGCTCGCGTCTCATTTACGAAACTGATTTATCAAAAGTAGAAAAAACAAAAACGGAAGCGCTGAGTGGTTTAAGAGATGTCATTGAAAAAAGGGTTAATATTTTAGGAGTGAGAGAACCCATAGTGAGAATTCAAGAGATTGGCGGTTCTGCTCGTTTGATGGTTGAATTGGCCGGCATAAAAAACGTAGAAGAAGCGATTAAAGCAATAGGCGAAACGCCGCTGCTTGAATTTAGAGAAATAGAAGTAAAGGATTTGAACGCTCCGCTTCGCTCCGCTATAAATCCTTCGGATTTGAAACCAACATCTTTAACCGGTCAGTATTTAAAAAAGGCAAGTTTAGATTTTGACAATGAAACTCTTGAGCCCATTGTTATTTTAGAGTTTGATAAAGAAGGAAAAGAGCTTTTTAAACAAATTACTTCCCGCAACGTTGATAAACCATTAGCTATCTTTATTGATAATAATTTGATTTCTTCGCCAGTGGTCAGAGAACCAATTTCTTCCGGCAGAGCTCAAATTACCGGAAATTTTACGCCGGAAGAGGCAAAAAAATTAGTTAATAGTTTAAATGCCGGCGCCTTGCCAGTGCCGATAAAATTAATTTCTCAGGAAACAATTGCTCCCAGTTTAGGAAAAATTTCCTTAGAGAAGTCATTAAAAGCCGGTTTTTTCGGATTGTTGGGTATAATTTTGTTTATGATTTGTTATTATCAAATGGCCGGTTTGGCAGCTTCTTTATCCCTTTTGGTTTATGGACTTATTCTTTTAAGTTTGTTTAAGTTATTTTCAATTACTTTAACTTTGGCTGGTATTGCCGGAGCTATTTTATCAATTGGTATGGCAGTGGACGCCAATGTTTTAATTTTTGCCAGAATGAAAGAAGAAATAAAGAAAGGCGATAGTTTTAGCCGGGCGATAGATATCGGTTTTAAACGGGCCTGGCCCTCAATCAGAGACGGTAATTTAACAACTTTAATTGAAGCAATGATTATGTTTTTTCTTGGCACCAGTTTTATTCAGGGTTTTGCCTTAACTACATCTTTAGGGATTTTGGTCAGTATGTTTTCTGCTATTTTTATTACTCAAACATTTTTAGAAATTTTTATCGGGTCAAAAGTAAGAAAACAAGATAAATAAAATAACTATGGGGCTCATTCATTTTATTAAATATCGTAAAATTTTTTATTTAATCTCCGGAAGTTTAGTTGCTTTGAGTATCTTTATTATTGTAGTTTTTGGTTTGCGATTTGGAATTGAATTTACCGGTGGCACAATAATTAAGATTGAATATGAAAACACCAGGCCATCAGTTTTAGAAATAAAAGAAAAATTAAGAGAATTTCCGGGGATTACAATTCAGGAAAAAGGGAATTTAGGAATAATTTTAGAAATGAAGGAAATTCCGCCAGAAACTCAATTTGAACTCATTAGGAAACTAAAAGAACTCGGAGAAATTAAAGAAGGTTCTTTAAGTGTTGAGACGATTGGACCGGTTATTGGCAAAGAAATGAGGCAAAAAACACTCATTGTTATTGTTTTATCTTTGTTCGCCGTATTAATTTATATTGCCATTGCTTTTTCTAAAGCTTCAAGACCGGTGAACTCTTTTATTTACGGAGTGATGGCTTTAATTGCTCTTTGCCATGATGTGATTATTCCTTTAGGCGTTTTTTCAATTTTAGGCAAATACTTTGGGGTGGAGATTACTATCCCAATTATTACCGCTTTTTTATTTATTTTCGGTTATTCCATTAATGATACAATCGTAATATTTGACAGGACTCGAGAAAATCTTTTAAAATTTTCAAAAGAGAATTTTGATGTTATTTTAGATAAAAGTCTTTCTCAGACCTTAAGCCGTTCTTTAAGCATTTCTTTCACCACTCTCATTCCTCTTTTTGCTATATTTTTCTTTGGCGGAGAGACATTAAAATATTTTGTTTTGGCTTTAATTTTAGGAATTAGTTTTGGCAGTTATTCTTCAATTTTTCTCGCTGCTCCCTTGGTTTATAGCTATTTTCTTTTCAGAGAGAAGAAAAAGGGTTGACATAAGAATAAAAATATAGTTAAATAGATTAAGATAGAGAAATTATAGATTAATATGGAGAAATTCAATTATCAGAAAATTTGTCAGCAAATATTAAAACCATTAAATCCAGCCCAAAAAGAGGTGTTGGAGAGAAGATTTGGTTTAGTTTCGGCTGGAAGAGAAACCCTGGAATCAATTGGAAAAGATTTTGGCGTTACCAGAGAAAGAATTCGGCAGATTGAAAAAGAAGCTTTTTTAAAACTTCAAAGACAAAAAGAGGAAAGAATGGCAAAACTGGTTTTTTTCTCTTTTGAAACCTATTTTAGGAAAGCCGGGGGACTGAAGCGAGAAGATATTGCTTTATCTGATTTAGGCGGGAAAGATTTCCCAAATAATATTTCCTTTTTACTGACCTTTGGCGACCCATTTTTTAAGTTTAAAGAAGCAGAAGAATATTACACTTTTTGGTCGGTTAACAAAGAGATCATCTCCAAAATTCCTTCATTATTAGAGCATCTGTATCAACAGTTTAAAAAAATTGGTCATCCAATTTCTGAAGAAGAATTTGAAAAAGAACAAAAAATTGCTTCCCCTCAAATTATTCCCTCTCTGGTCGAAGTTTCAAAGAAAATAGAAATAGGACCCTCAGGAGTTTTGGGTTTAGTTAATTGGCCAGAAATTAAACCGAAGGGAGTAAAAGATAAGGCCTACTTAGTTTTAAAACAAGAAGGAAAACCTTTGTATTTTAAAAAAATTAACGAGTCAATTAATTCAATGTTTTCTAATTTGAAACCGGTATTAACTCAGACGGTTCATAATGAGTTAATTCGAGATGAAAGATTTATTTTAGTTGGTCGAGGAATTTATGCTTTAAAAGAATGGGGATATGAACCGGGTGAGGTTAAAGACGTAATTATAAAAATTTTAAAAGAGAGTAAAAATCCGCTTTCTAAAGAAGAAATTGTTAAAAGCGTTCTTGCCCAACGTTTGGTAAAAGAAAATACAATTTTACTTAATTTGAATAATAAAGAATATTTTCTGAAGCTTCCTGACGGGAAATATATTTTTAAACAAAGCATATAACTTGAGCGCAAAATGTTAATTTTTCAGTTTGGCTTAAAAATTTTACTTTGGTCTACAATTATTTTTTGGGTAATCTTTTGCCCTTATTGTATTATTTGGACTGCACCCCATTTTTATTCGCCAAAAAATCCAAAAGCTGGTTTAATGATTTCTTTATTAGTGGCTTTTAAATTTTTTTTAATTGGTTTTTTTATTTTAGTTGCAATTTCTATTTTTCTTGCTTATCGCCAGGAGCTTTTTAGATTTATGTTTCCCGTTACTTCGTAAAATCTGGTAAGATTTATAGCGAACGTAAGTGAGCGTTCAAATCTGGTAAGATTTATAGCGAAGCGTTTATTATGGATATTGTCCAGCTTGCCACAACATTAACTAACATATTGATAATAATCTGGCAGATTTTAAAAACCTGGTGGTGGTTTATTTTACCAGTAATTTTTTATTTCCTTGCCCGTTATCTTTATGCTTATTGGGTGCGGTGGTTTTTTTGGTACCGGCAGTTTAAATGGGTTGTTCTTGAAATTAAAACGCCCAAAGAAATTTTAAAACCATTTAAAGCAATGGAAGATGTTTTTTCAGGTCTCTGGGGGATTATTGATGTTCCTAATTGGAGAGAAAGATGGTGTGAAGGCGAATTACCGATAGGTGGAGGACTTTGGTTTTCTTTTGAAGTAGCCAGTTTTGGAGGGGACATTCATTTTTATCTGAGAGTGCCGGAAGGTGTTGACAATGTTGCTAAAAATATCATTTATGCTCAATATCCAGAAGTTGAATTTAGTATAGTTAATGATTATACCAAAAATGTTCCTTCGGATATTCCTAATAAAAAATTTGATCTTTATGGAGAAGATTTTACTTTTATTAAAAAAGATGTTTATCCTCTTAAAACCTATCCGGAATTTTTTGAACCAATGGGAGAAAGAATTAGTAAAGAAGAAAAAAGAATAGACCCAATAAACGCTCTTTTAGAGGCCTTGTCAAAACTTAATCCCGGGGAGCAAATTTGGATTCAAATTGTTGCTATTCCTATTACTAATGAACTTGTTCCTTGGATAGATGAAGGCAACAAAATTATTGAAAAAATAGCCAAAAGAACAAAACCAAAATCTAAACCGCTTATTGAAAGAGTGGCTAAAGGAATAGGGGATATTGCTGAAGAAATTGCTACGGGTGTAACAAAACCGGAGCGTTTAGAAGAAGTGAGAGAAAAAGCAATTTCACCAGCAGTTTCCGAAACCGGTGAGAGAGAAATGCTTATTACTCCCGGCGAAAGAAGAATTTTAACCGCCATCGAAAATAAAATATCAAAACCAGCCTATTTAACTTTTTTAAGGACCCTTCATATTTTTAAAACAGATGAACCCCATTTGCCAAAACATGACAAAATTTTCGCTTCTTATCTTACTCATTTTGCTAGTGTTGACATGAATGCTTTAAATAACTTAGCGTCTACCCGAACGAGGATTCACTACTTTTTTAGGAAAAGCCGTAATTATGCCAGAGCCAGAAACAGTTTCAGGTATTATAAAGAAAGATTGCCTTACTTTTGGCCTGCTTCAATGGAAGGGAAACCTCTTTGGAAATTAGGCCGGGGTAAAAAGAAAGCAACTGTTATTTTAAATACCGAAGAATTAGTTTCTATTTTTCATTTTCCTTCTAAAATTGAACTTCCCACTGTTCCCCGGGTTGAAGCAAAAAAATCCGGGCCACCGCCCACTTTGCCTATTGAATAATATGAAAAAAGAAGAGATAAATTTTTTCGGCCTAACAACTTTTCGTAATGAAAAGAAAAAATTTGGGATTAAACTTGACGATAGGCGTCGGCATTTTTATGCTGTGGGAAAAACCGGAATGGGAAAAACCGAACTTTTAAAAAATATGGCAATTCAGGATATAAGAAATGGTTGTGGAATTGGTTTTATTGATCCTCATGGCGAAGCAGCCGAAGACCTGCTTAATTTTATTCCCAAAGAGCGAATAGATGATGTCGTTTATTTTAATCCAGCTGATTTTGAATATCCGATTGCTTTTAATGTAATGGAAAAAGTTAGCGCTACCCATCGGCATTTAATAGCTTCTGGCCTGATGGGGGTTTTTAAAAAAATTTGGCCTGATGTTTGGTCTGCCCGGATGGAATATATTTTAAATAATTCTATTTTAGCTCTTCTTGAATATCCAGATTCTACTTTATTAGGGATAAATCGAATTTTAGCCGACCCTGATTATCGGAAAAAAGTTGTTGAAAATGTTACTGATCCGGTGATTAAAGCTTTTTGGACCCAGGAATTCGCCCGTTATACCGCTCGCTATGAAGTTGAAGCGACAGCTGCTATTCAGAATAAAATCGGCCAGTTTATTTCTGCTCCTTTAATTAGAAACAGTATTGGACAACTTCATTCTTTAATTAACATGAGAGAAGTGATGGATAAGGGAAAAATTTTAATTGTTAATTTATCAAAAGGGAAAATCGGAGAAGATCCCTCGCGTCTTTTAGGAGGGTTATTGGTTACCAAATTACAATTGGCGGCAATGAGTCGGGTTGATATGCCGGAGGAAAAAAGAAAAGATTTCTTTTTATATGTTGATGAATTTCAAAATTTCGCTACAGAGAGTTTTATTAATATTTTGTCTGAGGCAAGAAAATATCGGCTTTGTTTAATTCTTTCCCATCAGTACATTACTCAAATGGAGGAGGAAGTTAGAGATGCGGTTTTTGGCAATATTGGCACTTTACTTTGTTTTCGGGTTGGAGCAGAAGACGCTGAATATTTAGAAAAAGAACTTACTCCCCAGCTGACTGCCGCTGATTTAGTTAATTTGGGAAAATTCAACATTTATTTAAAATTAATGATTGATGGAATCGCTGGCGATCCATTTTCTGCCGAAACCTTATTCCCCTTTGAAAGACCAAAAGAATCTTATAAAGAGGAAATAATAAAATTATCGCGAGAGAAATATAGTGCTTCCAGGAAAATAGTAGAAGAAAATATTACTCAATGGACAGGGAATTATATTTTAAAAGAAGCTCCTCCTGCGCCGCCGGCTCTTTACGATGCCCAATGTAAAATCTGCGGCAAATGGATAAAAGTTCCTTTTAGACCAGACCTCAAAAGACCAATTTATTGCAAAACTTGTTTAAAAAAAGTTGAAGAAAAAAAGGAAAAAATTGTTGAAATTAAAACCATTTCTTTAAAAGAACTTTTACCTAAAGATGAGGAAAAAAACAAAAAACCAGTTTCTGAACCTGAGTTAAAAAAAGTACTCAATGAGGCCTTAGAAGAAAAAGTAAAAAAAGGTATAATAAAACCAGGAGAGACAGTAAATTTTGACAAATGATTATGTTAAAAACACTTAAAGATTTTAATTTTTCCGATAAAAAAGTTTTAGTTAGAACAGATTTTAATGTGCCAATTGAAAATGGGAGAATTATTGATAGTTTTCGAATTGAGAGAACTCTTCCCACAATAAATTACCTTAGAGAAAAAGGTGCAAAAGTAATATTATTATCTCATCAAGGCAATGGACTTTCCTTTCAACCAGTAGCCCTAAAATTAGAAGAACTATTAAAAAAACCGATAAAATTTTTAAATGACTGTTGCGGCAAAAAAGTAGAAAAAGAAATAAATAAAATGAAAAGTGGTCAGATAATTCTTTTAGAGAATTTAAGATTTTATCCCCAAGAAAAAGAAAATAATTTAGAATTTGCCAAAAATCTCGCAAAATTAGGCGATATTTATGTTTCTGAAGCATTTTCTGTTTCTCATCGTTCTCATGCTTCAATAGTTTCTTTACCGTTTCTTTTACAGGCAAAAGCTATCGGTTTTTTATTTGAAAAAGAAATGGAAACTTTATCTAAGGTATTAGGGCGCGCAGCGGCCAGGCCCGCCTGCGCAGGCAGGCCATTGGTTATTATTATTGGCGGGAAAAAGATTTCTTCCAAACTTAAGGTAATCTCCAGTTTTATTGAAAAAGCTGACCATCTTCTTTTTGGAGGCGAATTGGCAAATGTAATTTTGAGAGTAAAAGGAATATGTGTGGGCAAGCCTTGGCCAGAAAAAGAAATGATTGAAGAAATTGGAAAAATAAATTTAACTGATACAAAAATTCATTTGCCGATGGATGTAATTGTTTCACCTGACGAGACAGGAGAAATATATATTAAGGAAACCGGTCCGGGAAAGGTAAGAAAGGAGGAGGAAATTTTTGATATTGGTCCGGAAACAATTCAAACTTTTTCTTCTATAATTAAAGAAGCAAAAACAATTATTTGGTCGGGCCCTTTAGGTTTAATTGAGAATAAACTATTTAAAAAAGGAACAGAAACAATTGCTCAAAGGATAGTTGCCAATACTTCGGCTTTTTCTATTGCTGGCGGGGGAGACACAATAAAGATTCTTCGCGAGCTTAATTTTATTGACAAATTTTCTTTTATCTCAACCGGAGGAAGCGCTATGCTTTCTTTTTTAGCTGAAGAAAAACTACCAGGAATTGAGGCGCTAAAAGTTTAGGATATGGTAGAAATCAAGAATCTAAAAAAAGCAGCTCAAAGAATTCTCTCAGCTATTAAAAAAAATGAGAGAATTATTTTATATGGCGATGCTGATTTGGATGGAACAACTTCAGTAATCATTTTAGAAGAAGCAATTAAAAACCTGAAAGGAGAAATAAGCGCCATTTATTTTCCAGACCGGGAAAAAGAAAATTATGGACTGACCGAAACTGGTTTAAATTTTCTTTCTCCATTTGCCCCGGCTCTTCTCATTTGTCTTGATTTAGGCATAACCAATTTCAAAGAAGTGAAATTGGCGAGAGAAAAAGGATTTAAAGTGATAATCATTGACCATCATGAAGCGCTGAAAGAAATTCCGGAAGTATTAATTCTTGTTGACCCGAAACAAAAAACAGATAAATATCCTTTTAAACAATTAGCTGCTTGCGGGGTAGTTTATAAATTAGCTCAACTGATGTTTAAAAATAAAATTCCGTCGGCGCTGGAACAGAATTTTTTAGAATTAACCGCTTTAGGAACTTTAGCCGATATGATGGCGGAAATAGATGATAATAAAATTTATATTGAAAAAGGGTTACCTTTGATTATTTCTTCTTTTCGGCCAGGATTGCGGGTCCTTTTAAAATTAGTAAGAAATAATTCTAATTCCGAAAGAGAGATGGTTTCAAGGATTATTTCTATTTTGAATATTTCAGAAATTAAAAACCATTTAACTGAAAGTTATTTAATTTTAAATTCTTCAACTGAAGCCGAAGTCCAAGAATTAACCCAAGAGATTTTTCAAAAATCTTTTGAGCGTTCGCTCAAAATTAAAGAAATAGTCGGAGAAGTTGAAACTTGCATTTCTCAAAACTCCGACCCAATTATTTTTGAAGGCGATGTTGATTGGACTTATCTTCTTTTAGGAGCAGTTGCTTCAAGAATTTGCAATAAACATAAAAAACCAACCTTTATTTTTAAAATTGGGGAAAAAGAAAGCAAAGGTTCGGTGAGAGCGCCCAAAGGAATAAATAGCGTCAAAATGATGGAAGATTGTTCGCATCTTTTAAAAATGTTTGGCGGTCATGCCGCGGCTTCGGGTTTTACCCTCGCCAATGAAAATCTTGAAAAATTTAAGAATTGTTTATTATCAAACATTGAAAAATATGAGAAAAATAATGGGAAAAATAATGGGAAAAATAATTATTAACATCGATGGTGGTTCGCGAGGTAATCCTGGTCCGGCGGCGCTCGGAGTTTTAATTTATGACCAAAAGAGAAATGTTTTTAAAAAATATTCTCAGTATTTAGGCGAAACGACTAATAACGAAGCTGAATACCAGGCATTGATATTTGCGTTTAAAAAAATAAAAGCGCTTTTTGGCAAAGAAAAAATAAAAAGAATGGAAGTTGAAATAAAATCTGATTCAGAACTTTTAATAAAACAAATGAGAGGGGAGTATAAAATTCTCGAACCAAAGATTCAGCAACTTTTTTTAAAGGCCTGGAATTTAAAAATTGATTTAGGCGAGATAAATTTTATTCTTATCCCTCGCGAAGAAAACAAAGAAGCCGACAAATTAGTAAATGAGATATTAGATTCTCAAGCAAAAAGTCAAAAGCTTTTTTAATAATTTATTATTATAGCAGTTGACTCTTTTAAAGATTTTTACTATTATAATAGAGCTCAAGTAGACAAGGCAATCGCCCTGTTAGATAGAGCTTGTAAGCTCATCATTTAATGGGGAGGAAAGTCCGAACACCCTCCCGCATATATGCGGGATAAAAAAATAGCGGCTAACAGCCGTCCACCGTAAGGTGAGAGGTGCGAACAGAGACGCTCTAGAACCCGAAAGGGTTCGGGCCCCTATTCTGCCTTAGGGCAGACGGGTGATCTCCGAGTGAAAACTCGGAAGTGAAACGGCTAAATCCTTATTGGGTGCAAGAACAAACTTTCGACAATCTCCGGATTTGTCGAAATGAAAAGTAGTTCGCTTGATCCCGTAAGTAATTATGGGACCAGATAAATGATTGTCTAAAACAGAATTCGGCTTATTGTCTGCTTGAGCTTTTTTTATTAGAATGAATCTATGTTCAATCGCGTTTTAAATTCAAAAGCGAAAAATATTACTTTTGCTGCTCTAATTCTTGCTGTCTCCGCTTTAATTAGTCAGCTTTTAGGATTTCTTCGCGATAATCTTTTAGCTAATTTGGTCCCAAGAGTTCAAACTGATATTTATTTTGCTGCTTTTCGAATTCCTGATCTGGTTTATGGAATTCTTATTACCGGTGGCGTTGTCGCTGCTTTTTTACCAGTTTTTGCTCAATATTTTAAACAAGGCCAAAATGAAGCAAAGAATTTAACCAATAATGTTTTAACCTTTTTTTTAATTGCTTTAGTTGTTATTTGTTCTTTTTTAGCAATTTTTACTCCCTATCTTATTAAATTTATTGTTCCCGGATTTTCAGGAGAACAAAAAAATTTAACCATTGTTTTAACTCGGATAATGTTTTTAAGCCCAATTCTCTTAGGCCTTTCTTCAATTTTCTCTTCTATTTTGCATTATTTTAATTTATTTATTGCTTATTCTTTAGCCCCTCTTTTTTATAATTTAGGCATTATTTTTGGTATTTTATTTTTTTATCCCTATTTTGGACTTTCCGGTTTAGCTTATGGAATTATTCTCGGCGCCTTAGCTCATTTGTTGATTCAAATTCCTTTTGCAATAAAAATGGGGTTTAGACCAACTTTTTCTTTTAATTTCAAACATCCTGGACTAATAAAGATATTTAAACTAATGCTTCCCCGAACTGTTGGTTCTATTGCCACCCATTTGAATTTAATTGTTATTACTGCCATTGCTTCCGGCTTATCACTTGGTTCTATTACTATTTTTAATTTTTCTAATAATTTAGCCAGTGTACCAATTAGTTTAATCGGTATTTCTTTTGCTACTGCTGCTTTTCCAGCTCTTTCTCGAGATTTTCTCGAAGAAAAAGAAAAATTTTTTAAAAAAATTTCATCGGTTTTTTCTCAACTTCTTTATTTAATTATCCCTTTGAGTGTTTTAATCTATTTACTTCGGGCTCAGCTCGTCAGAATAATTTTAGGAACGGCAATTTTAAAAAACGGCGGTTTTGGCTGGCAGGAAACGCGGTTAACTGCTGCTGCTATTGGAATTTTTTGTTTTTCTCTTTTTGCTTCAACCTTTATTCCCTATTTAGTTCGGGTCTTTTTTTCTTTTCAAAACACCAAAACACCGGTTAAGATTGCTCTTCTTTCAATACTTTTAAATATAATTTTGTGCTATTTTTTTGTTTGGTCTTTGAGTTTTAATAATTTTTTTCAAAAGGGGCTCATAAATTTTTTAAAACTTAAAGGAATTTCCAATATCTCAGTGTTAGGTTTGCCGTTAGCTTTTTCTATTTCATCTATTTTTCAATTTTTTCTTTTATTTTTTTTCTTAAAAAGAAAAATCTCAGGTCTCAGTTATAAAGATATTCATCAAACTTTTCTGAAAATTTTAATTTCAACTTTTATAATGGCAGTTATTGTTTTTCTTACTCTGCAAATTTATTCATTATTTGGCACTACGAGAACCGTTATTGGAATTTTCTTTCAAACAATTTTAGCGGGGCTGACTGGCATTTTCTTTTATCTTTTTCTCTCTTTTATCTTACAATGCCCTGAACCAAAAATTATTTGGTCGTCAATTTTATCGCAATTTAAAAAACCCCAGTAGTAGAACCTGCGGGTTCACTACGGGGCAGGTAAAATTATGGAAACATCACAAGTTCGCAATTTTTGCATCATTAGCCATGTGGACCATGGGAAATCAACTTTGGCAGATAGATTTTTAGAATTGACAAACACAATCCCCAAAGAAAAAATGAAACCCCAGTATCTTGATTCAATGGGTTTGGAGCGAGAAAAGGGGATTACGATAAAAATGCACCCCTGCCGGATG
>Ga0210049_1000895_pt1 | contig 26954 bp, 22 predicted proteins | sample CryGeyCG2014_300_2_FD_183964 | JGI IMG/M metagenome (GOLD analysis project Ga0210049, IMG submission 183964) | Groundwater microbial communities from aquifer - Crystal Geyser CG06_land_8/20/14_3.00 (SPAdes) (version 2) | ecosystem: Environmental > Aquatic > Deep subsurface > Groundwater | place... | reverse complement strand
GAAAAATAATTGAAAAGTACATAGAAAAACAAGGTAGAGCGAATGATATAAAACAATTGAAACTATTTGAATTGTAATTTATTGGACGCCCTGTGTTGTCCGTACTCGGACACACAGGGTAATTCACACACGATTTATTTATAAAATTAAAAATTTAAAAATTAAAAATTCTAATGTATAATATCATTTCAAAAACCAAATACGCTTATATTTTTTCAATAACACTTACTATGTTGAGTGTCGTTAGTCTTTTTGTGTGGGGGTTGAAATTTGGGATTGATTTTACTGGCGGAACATTGATGGAAGTTAGTTTTGAAAATAATATTCCAGCCAATCAAGAAATTGAAGAAACTCTCAAGGATTTGAATTTAAAAAGTCTCACAATCCAGCCAACGCAAAATAATTCGATTTTGCTTCGTTATGCATCGGAGGACGATGCTGTGAATCAAAATGTTTTCAAAAAATTAAGTGAAAAATATCCCGCTTCCAAAGAATTACGGGTGGATTATGCTAATGCTTCCATTTCCAATGAATTAAAATCAAAATCTCTCTGGTCTATTTTTTGGGCCGTGGCGGGAATTATGGCTTATATCGCTTGGGCTTTTCGCAAGGTTTCTCGCCCAGTTACTTCTTGGAAATATGGACTGGGAGCAGTGATTGCTCTGGTACATGATATTCTTATTACAGTGGGAGCTTTTTCGATTCTGGGCCATTATTTTGAGGTAGAAGTGGGAATTCCTTTTGTAGCAGCACTTCTTACGATTTTGGGTTTTTCCGTGCATGACACGATTGTGGTGTATGATCGAACACGAGAAAATCTACTGCGAAGTTCTAACAAAGAAACTTTTCCGGACATTGTCAATCGAAGCCTCAATGAAACACTGGTTCGTTCAATCAATACATCGCTCACTGTGATAATTACTCTTCTCGCTATTTATATTTTCGGTGGAGAATCGATAAAATATTTTTCTCTGGCGCTTTTAATTGGAGTTGGTTTTGGAACATACTCCTCAATTTTCATCGCCTCGGCGTTATTGGTTACGAGTTATAAATTACAAATCAAATAAACTACAAAAGTACAAAATAAATACAAAATTACAAAAGTACAAAAAAGCTAATAAAATAAATTTTTGTATATTCGTATTTTTGTAAAATTTTGTAATTTTGTAGGGAATTACTATGTGGAATCCATTCCAAAAAGCAAAGTCAAAAATTAGTTCGACAGCGGTAAATATGATGCAAAAAGTGGCGATGAAAAAATTGCAAAATATGAGCCCGCAAGAACAACAAAAATTGATGGCCGAAGCAATGAAACCTGAAAATCGCGACAAACTTCTTTCTGCCATGGAACAAATGAAAAAATCCGGTCAAATCACCGAAGAGCAATATCAAATGGCGAAACAAAAGATGGGGATGTAAATTTGCAAGAAGCCTTGTTTTGGCTTAGAATAGAAATGTCGATATAATTGTCATTCCCGCGCCCGCCTGCCGGCGAGGCAGTAAGGCGGGAATCTAGTGTAGAAACTAAATAAAAAAATAGTATATAAGGATATTCTGTATTTTAAGATAAATTTGGGACTGGATTTCCGCATATGTAGGACAATATAGTATACTCAATAGGAAATGATTATTTATAGAAGAATTCAAAAGAAAACATGTAAATCAATAGTAAAAATAATTTTTTATAAAAATAAATAAATGAATGAAAAAGAAAAACTTAATAATTTGATCGAAGATTCTGCATTGAGTGATTTTGATAAAAAAGTATGGTCGATTTTTATAAAAACATTAACTAGCGAACAAATTATTCCAATTCTAGAATTTATTGCTGAAGATTCATTTGATAATTTGAAAATTATCAATAAAAATCTTAAGCAGAAAATTGCGTTAGCAAATAAAAAAAATTCAAAAAATACTCAGGAAATAATAGACGAAGAAATAAAGTTAATAGAGGAAAAAATGGCCAAAGAAGAAGAAGCTTAATAATTTTGAAAATATTATGTTGGAAAAAATTAATTTTGAAACTATTCCAAATAAGATTGAAAATGATAAATTTTTGGAAAAACTTAACGATTTTTCAAAAGATGAAATCGAATTATTAAATAAAATGCATGGAGGAAAATTTGAAAAAGCAAGAAAAGCTTTTCTCGCAATAACTGCTGGGGTGATGTTGCTTAGCACCACTGGCTGTGGAATTCCTTATTTAATGCAAGTAGGTGAAGTAGAACATGGTGGTATAGATCTCTCTATGGGAGAACTCATTCTGGGACCAGCTGCGCATCCTGTTGAAGTAACCGAAGCATTATTGGCAGAAATAAGAAATGACGGGTTGCACTTCTATAAAGACGAGTTATTTCTAACATTACATTATAAAAAACCAATTTTGTATGGAACGCGGACAAAGAGAATTATAGATGATTTGGAAAAAAATAATTGGCCAAAAATAGAAAACGAAGAATGTGCTTCTTGTAAATTAGATGAGATGCGAGCAGAAATGCATATCATGGAGAATGACAATGGAACTTTTGATGTCGAAATGAGTTCTTGGGGTGGTTCTTATAAAGAGGGAGATGAGAAGCGTGAAAATATAAGCGAAGAAAATTTAATAAAAAACATAAACGAAATGATTTCTGTTGCAAAAAAATAAATCATAATAAATTTTATACTGAATTTCTGCTTACGCGGGAATAAAAAAAATGCTCAAGGAAAAAATTGAAAATTTAAAAAAGCAGTTTTTGGCGGAAATTGAAAAGATTAAGCCGAGCGAGGAGGCTCTTTTTGAATTGGAAAAAAAGTACACTGGCCGGAAGAGTGAATTCATTGCAATTTTGAAAAGTCTGAAAGATTTGAGTCCGCAGGAAAAAAAACAAACTGGAGAGTTGGCCAATAATACGAAAAATCAAATTTGGGAGATAATCAAAAATAAACGGCAGGAAATTTCCGAGAATTTTTTTGACGCCGAAAAAGAAAAAATTGATGTGACAATTCCAGGAAAGAAAAAAAGTGTGGGGCATTTCAATCCAATTTCGCTAGTGCGTCGCGACATTGAAGATATATTTACTTCAATGGGCTATGAAATTGCTGATGGTCCGGAAATTGAAAATGAATGGTATAATTTTGATGCGCTAAATATTCCCAAAGATCATCCCGCGCGCGATATGCAAGATACTTTTTGGCTTCGCTCGCAGATAAACGCGGACGGAACGCGGAAAGACGCGGACAATTTTTCTATGCGTTCGCAAACTTCGGCTGTGCAGGCGAGATATATGGAAAAAAATAAACCACCTTTTCGCATCATTGTTCTTGGGAAAGTTTTTCGCAAAGAAGCCACTGATACCACTCATGATCATACTTTCTACCAATTTGAAGCTTTGATTGCCGGAGAAAATGTCAATGTAGGAAATTTGAAATTTACTGCCAAAGAATTTTTCTCCGCTTTTTTCAAACAAGATGTGAATGTGCGACTGCGTCCAAGTTATTTTCCATTCACAGAGCCAAGCTTTGAATTCGATATCTCTTGCTTGGTTTGTGGTGGTTCTGGTTGTCGAGTTTGTAAAAACGGAGGCTGGCTGGAATTGGGAGGTGCCGGAATGGTTAATCAAAATGTTTTTGTTTCCGCTGGTTATCCGAGAAACAAATATCAGGGATTTGCGTGGGGATTTGGCTTAGAGCGACTCGCAATGATGAAATATAAAATTGATGATGTAAGGCTTTTTCATTCGGGAGACTTGAGATTTGTTAAACAATTTTAGTACCTACAAATGTACAAAAATTTACAAAAATACAAAAGTACAAAAAAATTATTGCTTCTGCAATTTTGTATTTTTGTAATTTTGTAGGAATATGAAGTACAGTTATAATTGGTTGCAAGAATTAAGTGGAACAAAATTATCCCCAGAAAAAGCGAGGGAGATTTTGACCATGCATTCATTGGAAATTGAGGGGATGGAAGAAAAAAAATGGAATTTCGATGGAGTGGTGGTGGGGAAGATTTTAGAAATCAGAAAACATCCGAATGCGGATAAATTGCAATTGACAAAAATTGATATCGGGACCTCATCCCAACCTTCTCCTTATAAAGGAGAAGGAGTTTTGGATATTGTTTGTGGGGCGAAAAATATTCAAGTTGGTGACAAAGTTCCAGTAGCTTTAGTTGGAACGAAATTACCTAATGGAATAGAGATAGGGGAAGCCGAAATTCGTGGAGAAAAATCTTTTGGTATGCTTTGCGCGTTGGATGAGTTGGGACTTGGAACTGATCATAGTGGAATTTTTATTTTAGAAAAAAATGCGAAAGTTGGAGAGCCGGCTAAAAAATATTTAGGCGTGGAAGATGACACGATTTTTGAAATTAAGGTTTTGCCGGATCGAGCACACGATGCAACTAGCCATGTTGGCGTGGCGCGAGAAATTTCAGTTTTAGAAAACCGAAAATTTGAGTATGATTTTGATGGGTTGCAATTCGAGGTGAAACCTCGAGTTACTCGAGGTTTCACCTCGAATTTGCTGAAGGTTAAGATTGATGATAAGAAATTGTGTTTTCGCTATATTGGCGCAGTGATGGAAAATGTGGAAATCAAGGATTCGCCAAGTTGGATGAAACAACGATTGGAGGCTTCTGGTATTCGTCCGATCAACAATGTAGTTGACGCGACAAATTATGTGATGCTAGAGCTTGGACAGCCAATGCACGCTTTTGATTTTGATAAAATCAAAAGCGAATTTCCAATTTCCAATTTCCAATTTCCAAACCCGCCTGTCGGCGAGGCAGGTAAATCCCAATCCGCCAGCTGGCGGACAAAATCCAAAGTTCAGATAGTTGTGCGTCGTGCGAAAGATAAAGAAAAATTAGTTTTATTGGACGAATCAATTCTAGAATTAAATAATGCTGATTTGCTCATTACTAATGGCGAAACGCCTTTGGCGCTGGCTGGAATTATGGGTGGAAAAGATTCTGGCATAAATGAAAATACCAAGACAATAATTTTGGAAGCGGCTAATTTTGATGCTGTTAACATTAGACGCTCAAGAACAAGGCTGGGCATTAAAACTGAATCGTCTGATCGATTTGAAAAAGAAATTGATTCAAATTTAGCGGAAAAAGCTATTGTTAGAATTGTGGAAATATTAGAAAAAATTGCCAATGCAAAACTGGAAGGAATAATTGATATTTATCCGAATAAAATCAAACCTTGTAAAATAAAACTAGATTTGGAATATGTAAACTCTCTTTTAGGAGAAATAATTTCAAAAAAAGAAATTATAAGAATATTAAATAATTTAGGCATCACTACTACCATTCAACCATATAAGGTAGTGTGTGCTGTTCCTACATTTAGAGTTGATCTTAAGACTCAAGAGGATTTAATTGAAGAACTTGGACGCATTTGGGGATATGAAAAAATTGAACCAAGACCGCTTGTTGAACCTGTTATTCCCGCCAAGATAAATGAAATTTTGTCTTTTGAGCGAAAACTGGGAGAAATTGCAGTTGGTTTTGGATTTGATGAAATGTATAACTATTCTTTCTATTCCCAGATGGATGCTAATAATTGTGGATTGGATGGCATTAAACATTTTGAACTTTCCAGTCCAATGAATCCTGATCAAAAATATGTTAGGGTGAGTCTGGTGCCAAATATTTTGAAAAATGTTAAAACAAATATAAATAATTTTGAAAGTTTTAATATTTTTGAAATCGGAAAAGTTTATTGGCCAAACAATAATGCAGTAGAAGAAAAAAGAATGCTCGTGATGACGCAAGTTCTTGAAAAAGATAAGGGCGCGGAAACTTTCTATAGTACAAAAGGTGCAGTGGAAAGTTTGTTGGAGAAGCTAGGCGTATCCAAAGGTTCGACCTTTGGCGCGCCAAAGGTTGAACCTTTGAGCGTTTTCCATTCATCGCGAAGTGCAGAAATTTTGGTGGACGGTGAAAAAATCGGAATGATAGGGGAAATCAATCCTTTGGTTTTGGGAAAATATAAAATTGGAAAAAGAGTGGCGATTTGTGAATTGGACACGGAGAAACTTTTAAAAATTTCTCAAAAAGAAATTGTCTATAAAGCTTTACAAAAATTCCCAATCATTACCCGCGACATTTCCATGCTTGCCAAAGGCGAAACCAAGGCCATTGAAATTCAAAAACTAATCAAAAAAATTGGCGGAAATTTAATCTTGAATGTTTCAATGTTCGACATCTTTTTCAAAGACGGAGTGACCAGCTTCGCCTACCATATTGAATTCGGCGCGAGCGAGCGAACACTAGAAAACAAGGAAGTGGATGAAGTGATGGGGAAAATTGTCGCAGGATTGGAAAAAGAATTAGGGTTGGAGATTAGAAAATAATTTATTTAAATAGTTTAAAAACAAAAAAATGAACAATAAAAAAATTCCTACAATGGTTGGTACGGTTGTAATTATAATCGTTGCTATTACAGCAAGTATGTTTGTTTGGCAATATGAAAAGGATCAACCAGATATTTCGCAGATACCAACTCAGACTAGAACTATAAACCAAAGAAAACAACTGATCGTTTCTGTTTCGCAAATAAAAATAGATGATCAGCAAGAAAAAACAAGCAATCAGCAGGTGCAAATAGAAGAAATGAATGACTCTTCAAAAATAATTATTTATGAAAGGTTTTCATTTCTTAATGACGGATTATATTCCAAGCTGGTTAATAGCAAGTATAAGTGTGGGAATAGTCAGATAACTTTTAATGTCAATGATATGAGAGACATTGAAACAATAAAGTTATTAAATAAAGGTAAAAAATTTGATTTGATACCAGTTTCTCCTTATGATAAAATAATTGATTTTTCGTTTGATAGTAATTGTCAAAATATATTATTGATAATGAGCGGGGAGAATGGAAATGATTTATTTAAATATGATTTAGATAAAAATAATTATACTAAACTATCTGATTTTTCTAGGGTTATTAGTACGGACTATTCAATGGAAGATTGTGAAAAAAATCCGCCGGTGCTAGGAGCGATTTATCCAATTAATAAAAATGATAATTTCTTAGTTCTTTCTGGAAATTGTACAACAGCTGTTGATCTTCAGCAAATTGAAGCCTATATTTTTAATCCAAAAGATGGAAAAATTACACGAATAAATAATATAGATGATAATAATGGCGAATTCTTTCAGGGCCTAGTTATGCTAGATGTTCAAAATAATCAACTAAGTTTTTTTCTTATAAACACTTTAGTTAGCTCAGGTAATAGCATTAAGAGAATAGATTTTGATTTAGAAAAGAATAAATTAGTAAAAACAAAAAAAATTATTGATAATACAGGATCTCTTCTTGATGATGCTGGTTTTTTTGTAATTAATAATTGTGATCAATCAGATTTACAAAGCTATCAAGAATGCTATAAAAATAATATAAAAAAACTTTTTCCATAATTAAGTTAAATGTGATTGTTTCTTTAAGGTAAGCTAATTGATTTAAAATAAGTTCAATTTGTTTTTATGCCAGAAATTCCAAAAACATACGAAGCGAATAAATATGAGGATGGGATATATAAGCTCTGGGAGGAGAGTGGTTTTTTTAATCCGGACAATTTGAAGTTGCCAAAAAATGCCAAAAACTATTCAATTGTTATGCCACCGCCGAATGTGACGGGAGTACTCCACATGGGAAGTGCGATGATGCTGGCGGTGGAGGATTTGCTGATTCGTTATAATCGCATGCAAGGTAAAAGAACTGTGTGGATCCCTGGGACTGATCACGCTTCAATTGCTACACAAAACCGAGTGGAAAAAGATCTTAAAAAAGAAGGACTGGATCGTCATATTCTTGGCAAGAAAGAATTTTTGAAAAGAGTGGAAAAATTTGCGCTGGATAGTCAAAAAACAATTATTAAACAAGCAAAAAAAATGGGCTCGAGTTGTGATTGGTCACGCTTAGCCTACACAATGGATGAAACGAGGAGTTGTGCAGTAAAAAATGTTTTCAAGTTGATGTATGATGACGGACTAATTTATCGTGGAAAAAGGATTGTCAACTGGTGTCCAAGATGCCATTCGACTTTAGCAAATGACGAGGTGGAATATGAAACGCAAAAAACAAAAATTTATACATTTAAATATGATGCTAATTTTCCTTTTTTAATTTCCACAACAAGACCGGAAACAAAATTAGGTGATACGGCGGTAGCAGTTAATCCAAAAGATGAGAGATATAAAAAATTTATTGGGCAAAAAATAAAAGCTAATTTTGTTGGAATTCCATTGGAGTTAGAAATAATTTCCGATCGGGGAGTGGATATGAATTTTGGAACTGGCGCTTTGGGAGTGACTCCGGCTCATTCTATGGTTGATTGGAAAATGGCACAAAAAAATAAATTAAGAATAATTGAAGTTATTGATGAGAGCGCGAAAATCAAGGAAAGTTTTGGAAAATTTTCTGGCAAGAGTGTCGCTGAAGCGCGGGATGAAATTGTTGAAGAATTGAAAAAACGAGGATTGTTAGAAAAAGAGGATGAGATAGAAAATAATCTTTCTGTTTGCTATCGTTGCAGTACTCCAATAGAACCATTGCCATCGCTACAATGGTTTGTTGATGTGAATAAAAAAATCAATAAATTTAAGGGAAAATCAATAAAGGAAACTTGTTTTCAGGCAGTGAAAAAAGGAGTTTTTGGCAATAAGCCAATAAAAATAATTCCAAAAAGATTTGAAAAAAATTATTTTACTTGGATGGATAATCTGGAAGATTGGTGTGTGAGTCGACAAATATGGTTTGGACATAAATTGCCAGTTTGGTATAAAGACGAAGAAATTTATGTAGGGGTAAAATCTCCTAAAGGAAATAATTGGACTCAAGACGAAGATACTTTAGACACTTGGTTTTCTTCAGGGCTTTGGACTTTTTCCACAATGGCGAAAAAACCGGAGGATATTTCTATCGAAAAAGGAAAAATAAAAATTGATACGAAGGATTTTAAGAATTTCCATCCAACCGCAATTCTTGAAACAATGTACGACATTCTTTTTTTCTGGGTAGCTCGAATGATTATTATGACTACCTATGGAATTGGCGATATTCCTTTCCAAGATGTTTATCTTCACGGTTGCGTACGAGATAAGTTTGGCGACAAAATGTCAAAATCTAAGCCGGAAACAAACATTGACCCATTGGATGTTTGTGATAAGTATGGCACTGATGCAGTTAGGCTTTCACTTTTAATTGGCACAACTCCCGGTAATGATCTGAAAATTTATGAGGAAAAAATTCAAAATTTAAGAAATTTTGTGACCAAAATTTGGAATATATATCGTTATTGCATTTTTTCATCTCCTACTTTTATCCTAACATCCGATGTTAGGAAAGAAGATTTGAAGTCGCTTTCGGACAAATGGATTGTGAGTCAGTTGAATAATGTTATCAGTGAAGTTTCAATCGATTTGGAAAATTATAAATTTTCACTGGCGGGAGAAAAACTTCAGAAATTCACTTGGGATGAACTGGCTTCGTGGTACCTTGAAATTCATAAACTTGAAAAAAATGATAAAGTTTTGGGATATTTGTTGGATAAGGTGTTGAAGCTTTGGCATCCGTTTATGCCGTTTGTGACGGAAAAAATTTGGCAGGATGCTTATAAAACAAAATTCAAGGTTCGACCTTTAAAATTCTCAAGGTCGAACCCTGGGAAGATGTTGATGGTGGAAAAGTGGCCAGTGAGCGACAAAAAATTAATTGACAAAAAAGCGGAAAAAGAATTTCAAGACTTGCAAGAAATGATTGGAAAAATCAGAAATATTCGATCGAGCTATCATATTGATCCTAGGAAAATAATTAATGCATATAGTAATAAAATTTTAAATAAAGAAATTATTGAAAAATTAGCGCGAGTCAAATTTTCAGACCCTAAGGGTCAGAAAGATAGACCCTTAGAGTCAGGAATTGATATGGTGTCAGGAAATTCGAAAATAGTTTTAGATATTGCCGAATCAATTGATATCGAAAAAGAAAAGAAAAATTTGGAAAAAGAAATTGCGAATTTAGAAAATCTAATTTCAAAAATCGAGTGTCTCTTAAATAACAAAAATTTCCTTGCCAGCGCACCAAGGGAAATTGTGGGAAATAATAAGATTAAACTAAATGAATACAGAGAAAAAATAAAAAGTCAAAAAGAATTATTAAAAAACATAGCAAAATTATAAAGTCAATAAAACAGGAGATAAAAAAGCCTGTTTTATTTTTGAAAATTTGCCTTTACAGATTATAGCAATTATGCTAATATAATAGGGTAGAACTTTGAAAATGTGGCTTAAAAAAGGGTAAATTTTAGATTATAAAGTTTATCAATAAAATTTTTTAGGTATATATCAAGGTAAATTGGCTAATCGAGTCCCGAGAAATCGGGATTAGGAAAGTCCGGACATTCATAAAAGGGTAGCGGGTAATTCCCGTCTGGAGTAATCCAAGAGGTGCGAGCAGAGACGTTCTGATACGAAAGCATCAGAATATCCTTCGGGATAAGTTCTTGTGGAAACATAAGAAGTGAAACGGCTAAATCCTTACCTGAATGCAAGGTCGTGTCTTGTTCTACACTAGTAAGAGCAAGAAGTGCCACTTAAGGCTATTAGTAATAATAGTCTCAGATAAATGATTAGCGAACACAAAATCCGGTTTATAGATTTGCCTTGATATATATCTGAAATTTACGAACTACGAAATAAGCGAAATACGAAATTTTTTTGAATTATATTTTCCGTATTAATTTTATTTTCGTACTTTCGTATTTCGTATTAAATTCGTATTTCGTAATCATATGAAGAGATCAGAACTTTTTTTTAGTGCCATTCAAGTCCCAGTTGATTTTTTGATGATAGTCCTTGCGGCTATCTCGGCTTTTGCTATTCGAAATGTGCCAGAAATTATGATCAACCTTGGCAGGCCAAAATTATATACTTTTTCTTTTGAAAGTTATATAAAAATAATTCTTATTGCCACTCCTTTTTTTATTTTGATTTATGCTTTGGAGGGGCTTTATAATATTCGATCAACTCGAAAATTTTGGAAAGAAACTCTGAAAATTTTCACTGCTACTTCAATCGGGCTGGTCATTATTATTGTAACTATATTTTTAAAGCGAGAATGGTTTTCTTCTCGTTTTGTCATTTTAGCCACTTGGGGACTGGGGGTTTTTTATGTGGTGGTGGCGCGCTATTTTATTCAACTTTTTCAAAAATGGCTCCTTCGAAAAAAGGGTATCGGCGTATACCGGCTACTTTTGATCGGAATAAATGGCAAAATGGATACGATTGCTAAATTGATTTATCAAAATAGGAATTTAGGTTATAAAGTAGTGGATAAAATTGGCACTGCTAGTCTGCATGTGATTAAAGAAATAAAAGAGCAAAAAGGCATTGATGAAATAATTCTTTGCGAGCCGTCAATAACTGATGCTGAACAAGAAAAAATTATTGATTATTGTGCGATTTATAATATTAAATTCAAATTTATTCCCACTACGCTTCAAACTTCAAAATATGAAATCGGAGTTTTGAGTGGAGAACCACTGATTGAAATTAGAAATACTCCGCTAGACGGTTGGGGTAGGATTTTGAAACGCGCGTTTGATATCACTGCTTCAATTTTCGGAATAGTTGCAACTTCGCCAATTTTAATTTTAACTGCTCTGGCGATAAAATTGGATAGCGAAGGTCCGATAATTTATAAAAATGAAAGAATTGGCAATGATGGAAAAAAGTTTTTTGTTTATAAATTCCGTTATATGAAATGGGATTTTTGTGTAACAAAAGAAAATAAAAAATTGGAAGAAGCGGTAAAATTAGAAAAAGAATTAATTGAAAATCAAAGTGTTCGACGGGGTCCACTTTACAAGATAAAAGATGATCCAAGAAAAACCAGGGTCGGAAAGTTTATTGAAAAATATTCTATTGATGAATTGCCCCAATTTTTTAATGTATTTTTTGGTTCAATGAGCTTAGTCGGTCCGCGCCCACATCAAAAACGGGAAGTGGAAAAATATATGGAATATCATCGAAGGCTTCTTACAATTAAACCTGGCGTTACTGGCATGGCGCAAGTTTCTGGCCGATCAGATTTGGATTTTGAAGATGAATATAAATTGGATTTATTTTATATTGAAAACTGGTCGCTTTGGCTGGATATCCAAATTTGCCTAAAAACTGTGGGAGTTTTGTTTCGGAAGAGAAAAAATCTTTAATTTTACGAACTACGAAATAAATACGAAATATTAAAATACGAAAAAAGAATTTAAATGTTTCGTATTTCGTTAATTTCGTAGTTCGTAATTGCTTATGCGTATTGCTTTAGTTCACGACTATCTTGTCCAAAACGGCGGAGCGGAAAAAGTTTTAGAAGCTTTTTCCGAGCTTTTTTCCTATGCTCCGATTTATACTCTTATTTATAGTAAAAAATTGATGCATGGCAGTTTTTCGGATAAAAAAATTAGAACTTCTTTTTTACAAAAACTTCCTTTTGCGGTCGGTCGACATCGGATTTTTCCCCAATTTATGCCTTTTGCTATTGAGCAATTTGATTTTTCCGATTACGATTTGGTTCTTTCTGACTCTTCCAGTTTTGCCAAGGGCATAATTACAGGACCCAAAACTTTGCACATTTGCTATATGCATACCCCGATGCGTTTTGCTTGGGATGATTGCCAAAAATATAATCAGGATTTTTATTTTCCAAGCTTTATTAAAAAACTCGTGCCGTTTTTTATGAATTATATTCGGATGTGGGATCGAGCGAGCGCGGATCGGCCGGATAAAATAATCGCTAATTCCAATTTTATCGCGCGTCGGATAAAAAAATATTATAAAAGAGAAAGTTTAGTCATTCATCCGCCAGTGAAAGTTGGTGATTTTGAAATCAGCCGAGAAAAAGATAATCATTTTTTGATTGCGGGGCGTCTAATGGCCTATAAACGGTTTGATATTGTAATCGAAGCTTTCAATGAATTGAAATTACCGCTAAAAGTTATTGGTCGAGGGCCGGAAATGAAAAGACTGCAGAAAATAGCTGGGCCGAATATTGAATTTCTTGGACGAGTGAGTGATGAAAAATTGCGAAAATATTTTTCTCGTTGTCAGGCTTTTATTTTTCCTCAAGAAGAAGATTTTGGCATTATGGCGATTGAGGCGATGGCCTCTGGCACTCCATTGATTGCATATCGAGGAGGGGATATCCCCGAGCATATGGAAGAGGGGAAAACCGGTTTATTTTTTGAGCGTCAAATGCCAGAGGATATAATTCAAGCAGTGAGAAAATTCAAAAATTCCGATTTTGATCCTGAGTATATAAGAAACAGGGTGCTAAAATTTGACAAAGAGATATTTAAGGCTAAAATAAAAGAATATATCCAAAAAGAGTATGAAAATTTGCATTGATGCCAGATGTCTTATGGAGGGAAGAATGACAGGAGTGGAAGAATATACTCGCCAGCTTCTTTCGCATATTTTTTTGATTGATAAAAAGAACGAATATGTTCTTTTTTTAAATTCTTGGAAAGAGATTAAAACTGATTTTCGATGGTTAGAAAAATATCCCAATGTAAAAATAAAAAAATTTAATTTTCCAAATAAACTGCTAAATCTGATGTTTTGGTATTTGGGCTGGCCAAGGATTGACCGCTTAGTTGGCGAATCTGATGCGGTTTTTTCGCCCAATATTATTTTTGGTAATGTGAGTGCAAAAACAAAATCCGTTATCACAATTCATGACTTGTCATTTTTTCGCCATAGCGAATATTTTTCTCCAAAAAGAAAATGGTGGCATATTTTTATAAATTCAAAAAAAATTTGTCGCAGAGCGGATAAAATTATCGCAGTTTCGCAATCAACTAAAAATGACCTGATTGATTTGTACAAAATAAATCCGGAAAAAATAACTGTGATTCCAAGCGCTGTGCCGGATAATTTTTGTATAATTAGTCGAAATGACAAAAAATTAATTGAAGTCAAGGAAAAATTCAATCTGCCGTACAAATTTATTTTATTTTTTGGTACCATTGAACCGCGAAAAAATATTGCCGGATTGATCAAAGCTTTCAATTTATTGCAAGCGCAGGGAGCAGAATACAAGCTAGTTATTGCTGGAGAAAAAGGTTGGATGAATGAGGAAATATATGGCGAAATTGAAAAATCTCCATTTAGGGAAAAAATTCAAGTGATAAATTCCGTGCCGGATGAGGACAAGGTTTTTTTGTATAATTTGGCCTCGCTTTTTGTTTACCCGTCATTTTTTGAAGGTTTTGGTTTTCCGCCTTTGGAAGCAATGAGATGTGGCGTGCCGGTCATCGCTTCGAATAATTCATCTTTGCCGGAAGTATCTGGAGGAGGCGCGATACTTATTGATCCAGATAAGCCGGATGAAATTTTTCTGGCAATGAAAGAAATTTTGGAAAACCCGGAATTAAAAGAAAATTTAATCAAAAAAGGGCTGGAGAGATCAAGAGAATTTGATTGGAAAAAAACCGCCAAAGAAACTTTGGAAGTTTTGGAAGCTTAATGGTATAATAAATTTACGAACTCAAGTCATTGAAGAATTAAAATTATGAGGATTGGGATTGACGCTCGGTTTTTTGGGCCGATTGGCAAGGGATTGGGGCGTTATACACAAAAATTAATAGAAAATTTAGAAAAGGTTGATAATTCCAATCAGTATTTTATTTTTCTTAAAAAAGAAAATTTCGAAGATTATCAGCCGAAAAATAAAAATTTTCAGCGGGTGCTGGCGGATTATCGCTGGTATACTTTTGCCGAGCAGATAAAATTTCCACGGTTACTTGAAAAATATAAACTTGATTTGACACATTTTCCTCATTTTAATGTACCGCTTTTATATAAGAGAAAATTTATCGTAACTATTCATGATTTAATACTGGTTCATTTTCCGACGACTAAAAGTTCAACTTTGGCTCCGGCTTTTTATTGGCTCAAATTTTTTGCTTATAAAATTGTAATAAGTTCCGCGATCAATCGGGCGCAAAAAATAATTGCCGTTTCCAATTTCACAAAAAATGATATTTTGAAAACTTATCCTAAAATCAAGTCGGAAAAAATCAAGGTGACTTATGAATCGGCAGAAGATTTTTGTTTATTTACCCCACACTATAAGTATGATGAAATTTTAGCTAGGTATGGTATAATTAAACCGTATATTCTTTATGTGGGGAACGCTTATCCGCATAAAAATTTAGAAAGGCTTATTTTGTCTTTTAGGGAAATTAGAAAGGCGGAAAAAAATTTAAATTTAGTTTTGGTTGGCAAAGAGGATTATTTTTATAGAAGGCTTAAAAATTTTTCAATAAAGCAGAAAATAGCCGGCATAATTTTTACTGATTATATATCAGATCACGAAATGGATGCAGTTTTTCGAAGTTCTTCGGCATTCGTTTGGCCGACTCTTTATGAAGGATTTGGTTTGCCACCATTGGAAGCGATGTCAAAAGGTGTGCCAGTTGTTTCTTCCGATCAGGAGTGTATGAAAGAGATTTTATCCGATAGTACTTATTATTTTGATGGAAAAAATACAGCGGATATGGCTGGATCAGTCATTAAGGTTTTGAATAATGAAGATTTGCAAAAAACATTAATTCAAAAAGGTTATGAAAGAGTAACTCATTATAGCTGGAAAAAAATGGCCAAAGAAACGATTAAATTGTATTTTAAAATTTAAAATTAATATTTGAGCATATAAAAAGATAGGCTTAAATCTTATTTAACAGGGTAAATGGGGGATAATAAATTTTCAAAAAAACAAATATTCCCACAGATGTTTGATGTCCGGCCGACTGATAAAGTGGGCAATTTAGATTTGGAAAAAATAGAAAAAATTATTCGAGTGGCAGAAATTTCAAAGAAAGAAGAGGAGGAGGATAAATTTTCCGCTTATTGTCCGCCGAAAAAAATAAAAAAAATGGAGGACTTGAGAAGCCCGAGTATTTTTGAGGAAGAAGCCAGAAGATTTGCCAAAATGTTAAGAGAAGAAAAAGAAGTTTTACGCAAAAAGAAAAAAAGAATTCCTATTAATGCCCAAGATGTGGAGAATGTTCGCAATGTTTCAGTAGAATTTATCAGTTGGGGAGAAGGAGATTTTTCCAAAGAAGAAGAGGAAAATATTTTGCCGAAAAAATCAATTTCGCTTTTGCCAAAAATTCAAATTCCAATTGGTCGGATATTGGGGCGAAATTTTTTATGGTTAGGAAAATTCGCTTTTGCCGGCACTTTCTTGGTCGTCTTTTTTATCAGTGCTAACAGCGCCATTAAAATGAAAAACGGGGGAATGGTCAAAGGAGAATCAGCGATTGCGGAATTAGTTTTGGCCAAAGACGCTATAAAAAAAGGAAACTTTGACGAATCTTATATAAAATTTGAACAGGCGAATGAAAAATTGAGCCAAGTTTCCGATGACTTGGGTATCTTAGGTGGCTCGCTGGCTAATTTTACCAAATATATTCCATATCTATCGAAAATTTCTTCCGGTAGCAATATTATAAAAGCGGGAGAAAATATTTCTCAAGCTGGAAAATTAATTTCCGAAGTTTTAAAAAATATCGAAAATATCAAGCAAGGAGGTTCTGGCAGGGAAACGGTATCCTATTTGGAATTATTTCAAAATAATTCAACCAAATTGAAAGAAATTTCTGTTCTTTTGGAAGAAGCGCAAGATTTTTTAGTGGATGTGAAATTGGATGATATTCCCAAAGAAAATCGTAGTGAGTTTATGCGGGCTAAAAGTCAATTACCGATCTTAAATAGTGCTTTGGCAAAATTTCTTGATCAAGAAAGAATACTGGTAGATATTTTAGGAGGAAATGGCCCGCGAAAATATTTATTTTTATTTCAAAACAACCAAGAAATGCGAGCGACGGGAGGATTCATTGGAAGTTATGGTCTGCTGGATATTTTTAATGGTCGAGTGCGAAATTTTTTCATTGATGGAATTTTCAATCCGGACGGGCAATTGCGAGAAAAAGTTGTTCCACCACTACCTATTCAAAAAATCAGCGCTGCTTGGAGCTTACATGACAGCAATTGGTTTCCTGATTTTCCAGTGAGTGCGGAAAAGGCTTCTTTCTTTTATGAAAAAACTGGCGGACCGACAGTAGATGGAATAATTACTATGACTCCAACGGTTATGCAAAAACTTTTAGAAATTACTGGTCCGATTGAAATACCGGAATATGGCGTGACAGTGGACGAGCATAATTTTATTGAAAAAATTCAATACGAAGTGGAAATTGATTATGACAAGGAATTGAACCAGCCGAAAAAAATTCTTTCCGATTTGGTGCCGAAAGTTTTAGACAAAGTTTTTAATTCCCAAAACTTTGCTGATTTTTCCAAAACGGCCAATGTTTTTTTGGCAAGTCTCAACCAAAAACAAATTTTAATTTATTCAAAAAATTGGGAGATTGAAAAAGTTTTGTCTGAAAATGGTTGGTCGGGAGAAATTTTAGATACGCCTAATGATTATTTAAGTGTAATCAATACCAATATAAATGGTTATAAAACTGATGGAGTAATTGAGGAAAAGATAAATCACGAAGCTGATATTCAAGAAGATGGAACGATTATCGACTCCGTTACGATTATTAGAAGACATACTGGTGGAGATTCTCCCTATGAATGGTGGAATAAAGTTAATGCCAATTATCTGCGGGTTTATGTGCCGAAAGGAGCGCGTCTTATTAGTGCAGAAGGTCAAACTAGGGAATTTAATTCTTCCCCGCTGGATTATAACGCTTTGGGTTTCAGGCGAGACGCGCAAGTCCAAATGGAAGAAGATTCTATGGAAATTGACGAAAAAAGTGGAACGAGAATTTATGAGGATAGCGGAAAAACTGTTTTTGCCAATTGGGTTTATGTGAGTCCGAAAGAAACTGTTACACTTAAATATGTTTATGTTTTGCCGTTTAAAATTAATTTAAATATGCCGTCATCAACGGGTGCTTATTCTTTGCTGGCTCAAAAACAATCCGGCAGTCACGGAAGCGAGTTTATTACAAAAATAAATTATCCTGACTTATATAAAATTTCTTGGCAATATCCCGAAAGTAATTTTTTGAAAGCGGAAAATTTGTCAGATAATCAAGCAAGGGTTAAGATGGAAACAGATTTAGTTACGGATAAATTTATCGGATTATCTTTTTTGAAAAATTAATATGTTTAGTAAAATTATAAAGAATACTTTTTTAAATTCTCATGTGCCTTCCTCTGTGATGAGTGCGGCTTTTTTGATTACTATTGCTGGGCTTTTGAGCCGAATTTTGGGGCTTTTTCGCGACCGTCTATTGGCTTCAACTTTTGGTGCCGGCGATACGCTTGATATTTATTACGCAGCCTTCCGTATTCCTGATTTAATTTATAATATGTTGATTTTAGGCGCACTTAGCGCGGCCTTTATTCCAATTTTTACTGGGCTTATCAGCAATGAAAAAGAAAAAGAGGCATGGAAACTGGTCAACGGAGTTATGAATTTGGCGGTCGGGCTTATCATTATTTGCGGAATAATTTTTTGCATTTTCTCGCCGTATCTTATGAAGATAATCACTCCGGGTTTTTCTCCGGAGAAAATGGAAAAAGTGGTGCTCTTTACCCGAATAATGTTTCTTAGCCCGTTATTTTTGGGCATCAGTGGAATTTTTGGCGGAATTTTGACTTCTTACAAAAGATTTTTTATTTATTCTCTAGCCCCAATATTTTATAATTTAGGAATAATTTTTGGCATTATATTTTTTGTGCGATTTTGGGGGCCAATTGGCTTAGCTTGGGGAGTGGTGTTGGGAGCTTTTTTGCACTTACTTACTCAATATCCATCTTCTCGCCAACTTGGTTTTCGATATAGCTGGTCAATCAGAAATCATTTTTCCAATATCGAAGTGCGCAAAGTTTTTCGCTTGATGATTCCGCGCACGCTTGGTATCGCGGTAAATCAAATCAATCTTTTTGTAATTACAATTTTTGCTTCCTTCCTTGCTTCTGGATCACTGGCGATTTTCAGTTTTGCTCAAAACTTGCAATCCGTTCCTCTTGGGATCATTGGAGTTTCTTTTGCTATTGCAGTTTTCCCCACTCTTTCAGTGCTTCATTCCAAAAAAGACAAAGATGGTTTTATAACTAATTTTTCCGAAACTTTCCGCCAAATTCTTTTTTTCATAATTCCGTTAAGTGCTTTTATTTTGCTACTACGCGCCCAGATTGTGCGGGTAGTTTTGGGAAGCGGTCAATTTGATTGGGAAGATACGGTGCTTACTTTTCAATGCTTGGGAATTTTTTCTTTGAGTTTGTTTGCCCAATGTTTAGTTCCGCTTTTGGCGCGGGCGTTTTATGCGATGCATAATACGAAAACGCCATTCTATGTAGCACTTGTCACGGAAACAGTTAATATTTTGGCGGTAATATTGTTAATTGGGAAATATAAAATATTAAGTCTGGCCATGGCTTTTTCCCTGTCTAGTTTGGTGCAAATGCTTCTTTTGTTTTTTCTCTTAAGATTGAAATATGAAAATTTAGATGACAAAAAAATAATCAGTTCGGTTGGAAAAATAGTTCTGGCAACATTATTTAGTGGAGCAGTGATTCAGTTTTCTAAATATTTAGTGGTGAAATTTATCGACTTAGATACTTTCTTAGGAGTTTTTTCTCAACTTTCTGTTTCGGCTATTTTAGGCGCTTTGGTTTTTCTTACAGTTTCTCATTTGACAGGATTGGAGGAATATTTCACTTTTAAAAAATCCATCACTCGACGGATTTTCAAAAAGGAGAAAATTATTTTAGCGGAAGATATTGGAGAAGTAAGTGGAATGTAGAAATTATTTTTTCCAATAGCTAAGGCCTATTCGCAAAAGAAAACAAAAGCCAATAATTAAAATTGTAGCAAATAATATTAACGGAGTGATTAGCAAAATCGAACCGCCGGACTTCAAGCCGAAAATGGAAAAAAGAACAGTATAGGCGATTGTGAGAATGATAAGAATTGTTGCAAAAGAAATTATCAATAGTCCATAAGTTTTTGATTTAGTCATAAAATTATTTTAGTGAATTATTTTTTCTTATTATCTTTATATCATTTAACCCAAGAAATAGCAAACCTAAAATAATTATTTTCACTATATAATGACTTTGAATATCGATAAAATCTCGTGTTAGGGGGGTAATTTTTCCAAAAAGTAGGTGAGTGGTGACGCCAATCGGCAAAGTTAAATATAACCAATTTTGTTTAGGAATATCAAGTTTGAGTTTCAAAAATAATTTTGAAAGTAGGGGAGCGAGCAGATAAATTCCTAAAAAAGATACCGCGAAATCAAAAATAGCATAATCGCCCAAACGAAATTGTCGCAAGAATTCAATCGGAATCATAAATTTTTTAGAAATTATTTTTTACTTAATTGATCTCTAATTTCTCTTAAGAGTAATATTTCTTCAGCTGTTTTTTCAGGTTTTGTTTCTTCTTTCTTTTTCAACTTATTGATTTGCTTTACAGCAATAAATATTGCAAAAGCTATAATGATAAAATCAAGTAGCGTGTTTATAAATAGCCCATAATTTAAGGTTATCGCTTCCGTTGTTGCGGAAGCTTTTTTGAGAGTGATCGCAAAACTCGAAAAATCAATTCCTCCAAGCAATACTCCAATGGGTGGCATAATTATATCTGACACTAACGAGCTTACAATTTTTCCAAAGCTGGCTCCAATAATTATCCCTACCGCCATATCAATTACATTTCCTCTAACGGCAAATTCTTTAAATTCTTTGAACATATTTTTATTTAAAAAGTTGAAAGATTTTATTATTTTACGCAATTTTATTTTTCCGTTTTTTTTCGCAAAGCTATTCCGAAAGACACTAGAATCAATCCCCATAAAAAAGCTAAGATAAGACTGGTTGCATCTCGCCACCAGGATTAAAATCCGTGATATTGTTATACAAAACAGTCGCAAAGTTGTAGATAAAATAAATTACACCTATCGCAATAAATGTGTAGGCGACAGTATTATTTTCTTTGATTGGAAGTGTCTGATCTCTCAAGAGTTTTAGCGAAAAATAAAATGAAAAAATCAAAATTATTAACTGAAAAATCGATATGCTTAAAAATGGCATCATATTGACAACGCTTACACCTGAACCGACTCCGAATAATGTGCCGAAAATGGAGAAGACTACTATCCACAATATAAGTAATATTGTTGGGATAATTGCTAGTGTTCCTAATAATTTTGTTTTTTTCATAGACTTAAAATTAAAAATTAAATTGCGTAAAATAATTATATAATATTTTTCAATTTCGTATAATGTTACTCATATCTGAAGTTTTTGCCTCGCTTCAATATTATATCAATAAAGTCAAAAGAGGCAAAAATTTGGGTGAAAGAAATTTACATTCCTTATTATTAGTTTTTGATGCAAATTTCTGTAACCAGATATGAGTTGTTGTGCGATGTCAATTTTTTATCTCAATTTTTATTAAACTAAACTTTGTTTTTATAAAAGAAAATTTGATTTTTTGTTTTGGCTCAAAAAAGAGGGGTAAGGGGTGAATTTTTTGAGCGAAAACTCCTCATCTATTTTCTAAAATAATTTGTATATTTTATTGGACATTTAACTGATTCAATGGAAATTCCAGATTTTAAGGCATTCATAACTCCCACCGCTTCTAAATAATTATCTACAACAAATAACTTTCCTTGTTTGAAGGGTAATTTCCGCAAATCATTATTCATGTTATTTTTATTTTTTCGCACGGCTATTACAGGTATTCCCTGTTCCAAACAAGCAAGAGTTGGTAACCCTAAAGATTTGTCAGGGACGATCAAACATGAAATACTTTCCACATTTAGTCCTTTGTTGTATGTAGTTATTCTTGGAGCTTTATGTAATCCCTTGAGTATGCAATGTAGATATGTGACGGAAGCTGATTCCGGTGCTTTTCTTGGATCAACAATACCCAAATTCAAATTCATCACTTCTTGCGATGTCATCATTGGAGAATGAGCGCAGGGAATATTAAAGATTTCCGCGATACTGTGCGTAAGCATCGCCTCAATTCCACCCCATGGATTGACCATATTTTCATTTTTGCAAAAATACTGCTCATGATAATGGGAGGGAACTTGAATAAAAGAGGACAAGCCAATTGCATCATAATTACTAACATACTTTTTTATTAAATTTAATAGTCGCTCTAAGTGTTTTATTTCTCCAGTCGCTCTTCCTGATTTTGCATATTTTGATTTACACTCTATGGCATTGCTCATCTCTAGAACATCACAATCCAACCCCAGTGTTACTCTTGCTGAAGACACTGCATTTATCACCTCATCGTTAAAAAATTTGTTTTGATGTTTATCCATCAACATCAGTATTTTATTCATCCTAACTTTCTGCAATCCAATTTGCCCCATAAGCAAGCGTGTTATAAGACTTCCTTCCGTATATAGCGTATTTTCGGTCATTTCGTTTATATCTGATGCGTTAACAACATTAGGATGAGTTATTAATGTATCACAAGCAGAAGCTATTAATCTGGCAACTGCATTTCCATCTCCACAATGGCCTCCAATTTCAGCGCCAACCCCTGTCGGTATAATAAGAACGGCATTAAATTGATCAATGTTTTCATATTGGCGTTTATAAAAATCAAAAATACTTCCTTTGCTCTTTATTTTTTTATCCGATTTCTCCTGCACCACAAAATCAATTTCACAATGGTAGCCCTTTCCGTCTGTTTTAACCACAACAAAACGAATTGGCTTGTGCAAGGATAATTTGGGACTGATTTTTTTATTATAATAATTACGGATACTATCTAATCCGCTTAATTTTAAATCTTCATTGGGAATAAATATTTCCTTAGTATAAATTTTCATTTTCTTATAATAACTTTATAATTTACCACTCTGCCTCCAAACCAATTTTTGGTAAAATCCCTAACAATTTTTGCATCAAAATCTTTGCAAGAAAAGATATTCAAATAAACCCTTTCCATAATATCCAGCGTATGGATAGTGATATTGCTAGTTAAAATAAATTGAATTGCTGAGGTTCCTTTAAGATGCGGCTCAGTTTGTCTTTTTTCTAAAGGCAAACCATAATCATCCCACCAGCTCAACTTGCATCTTTGCATATCAATCAAATCACATAGTTCAATAAAATATGCTTTGATTATTTTCCTAGTAAATTTTTTGGAGTTGCAATTATGTAAATCTAAAATTACTTCCTTGCCATAATTTTGTGATTTTTTCACAGCTTTATACATCTTTTTGGTGATAAAATATTCATTAAATTGTCTTTTTGCGATTTCAGGAGCAAAAAAGACACCTTCCCCTCCTCTATAAATAAATTAAAATAAAATTTTCTGTCCCTTTAAAATCACAGAAGTTTAAAATTACCACCAAGATAAACAATTTATTTTGCATATCGTTAAGTGTATGCGAAGTTTTTGCCTTCTTTCCTTATTGTAATGTAAAAAGAAAAGGAAGGCAAAAATTTGGGTGAGTAATTTTTTTCTAACCTTAGAAATATAAAAGTGAAAAATTTCTGAACCGCATGTGCCGTGTTGTGCGATGTGCCTGACAATTTTTATGTTTTTAAACCCGCCATCTTTTTATATTCCTCCGAACTCATAATCTTTCTCATGTCTGTGATTTTTTCAGTAAATTCAATGCCATTCAAATGATCATACTCATGCTGAATTACGCGACTAAGTATGCCTCCCGCTTCGAGTCTGAATTTGTTGCCATTTTTATCACAAGCCTCAATTATTATTTTTTCAGGACGGCGGATTGGAGCGAAAAGCTTAGCGTAGGCAACACTGCCACAGCCTTCATAAATCACGACCTGCTTTTTAGACGACCAAATAATCTCAGGGTTGATATATACACGAAGTTTGTCAGTAGGCAGATTACGGTATTTAGTTTTACGAACCTCGGTAACAAAAATTCTAAGCTTTTCGCCTATCTGAGAAGCTGCCATGCCGATTAAATCGTGATGACGCACAGAGTCAACCAAGTTTATTATTACTCGTTGCGTTTCTTCCGCACCAATCTTGGCAACAAATTTAGACGGACAGTTTAGTATCGGATTACCTATTTGTATAATTTCCTTTATAATCATGGCAATGAATTTACTGAAAAAAATTGTCAGGCATTTCGTATATCGTTTCCGAATATGAGAAGTTTTTGCCCGCTTCCTTATTATATATCAATAGAAGAAAAGGGCAAAAATTTGGGTTGAGAAAAATTTGCTTTCCTTGTTAATATAATTGTGCAAATCTTTTGAACCTCATATTCGGTGTTCTGCGATGTATTTTTTAATAATTTTTTTATTCCTTATTATTTTGTTGAAGAATTTTATTATTATTTTATTTTTTATATATTAAATGAACCTTTTTAATTTTTTCAAATGGGTTTAAGCGTTTTTTTAGATAGTCTTGTCCTTCATTTTCAAATCCTTGCATTCCAAATAATTCTATATTTGGATATTCATCCAAAACAAATTTCATACTCTGAAAAACCAAATACTTCATTAGATTTCTCTCATATTTACATATTACCATATTATAAAAACAGACGTTATCTACTGGAGTTAAATAGGAAACACCAATTAATTTACCATGTTCAATATGCTGGAGTTTTATTTTGTTTTTAATATTGCTATTGAAGAAAAATTTATGTGCATCATAAACCTCTTGCGCATAATCATTGCCTTTATTTTCAGAATAGCTGGAGAAGTCCAATAATATATTTTTACATTCAATATCATAACTATTTTCATATTCAAAAGTAATAATCTTTCTTTTATTAACAAAAGATTTAATCTGTCTTTTTATATCATCTTTAAAATCTACCTCTTTGACTGTTTTAGCATGTACATTATATTGCGGAAATGTATTATCGTCCGCTATAGAATATTTACTCCATGATGTTGTTTTTTGTCTAAACCCATTTTTAATCCACCAATCTAATTCATTTATATCAATATTTTTTAATACAATATTTTCCACACCATGATTTTTTATTAGTTCATTACATAAATCCATAACTAATTCTTTTCTTTTGGCGCCTAATGAATTAACTATAACAATGTCTTTGTTGCGATAAGTATAATATGCAATTGATGAAAAATTACGCTTAATAAAAAGGTTGTTTCTGGTACTTTGAAGAATATATGGCCAATTATTTTCAAAAGCCCCTAGATTGATTTCTGGTGTTTTATGTAAAAAACTATAAAATTCTTTTTCATTTTTCATGCTATAAAAATAAACATCCTCTTCGTTTTAAAATTCTTCAACAAAATTTACTAATTAAGAAAAAATTATTTAAAAATATTTCGTAGAACGTATCCGAATATCTGAAGTTGCGCCCGTGTTTTATGGCTAAAACTTCAAACATTTGCCTATCTTGATTATATCACTAAACTTCGCTTTATCATAGCGCAATTTGGGTGGAACAGAAAAGAAAATCGCAAATATTTTCCTTATTATAAGCCCTTTTTTGAAATTTTAAAAAAACGGATATGGACAAAAGTTTCAAAACATGCTTAGATTATATATCTAACTGGAATAACCCAGCTGGAAAATTAACAGGAGGTAAATTATGCTAACGAACCTGTACTACACGCTCTTTCCATATGTACTGACCATCATGGTCACGATGGCGGCCATGGGTCACAATTTCGGTCCGGTACCGCCGTGGGGAATTTGGTAAATGACCGATGCCCCAAAGCCACAAGCTCCGCAGAGGAATATTTCTGCGGAGTCTTTTTTAAAAATTTCAAAAAAGGGCAATCTAAATTTTCAATATTTGTGATTTTCTTTTCTGTGTAACCAGATATTCGGTGTTAGATGATGTTTTGCCGACTCCTAAGTTATAAGCTACTATTATTTGAAAAAACTTTTTATATACACACTATCGATTTTAGTTTCTCTATTACAAGGCGAAATTTCATCTAACGTTCACGCATCATCTGAAGTTTTTATCCCGACTTAGCAGGATAAACTTTTAATTTCAGACAATACTTGGTTTAATTGTCTCCGCCTAAACCTTCATCAAAACTTAGGGATGAAAATTTGGGCGGAGGGAAAATCACATCCTTATAAAATATAATTGAGTGATTTTCCCGTAGCCAGATATGCGTTGTTATGTGATGTAGCCAGAAATTTCTATTCCTTATTATAATTTTTTTGGCAATTTATTTTTGTTCTTTTTCAAAGATATTTTTTTGCAATTCTTCAAATTTAGCTTTTAATTCTGGTTTTTGTTCGTATGCTTTTTTAATAATCTCTTCTTGCTCATTCACTGCATTTTTTTCATCATCACTTCGACCTATTTCGCCATGCTCAAATGCAGAAGTGTCTGCACCTTCAATATTCATCAGCGGATAGGGGATTCTTTTGCCATTATCAAACTCAACTAGCCAATAATAGCTTGCACCAGACGGCTCATCATTATATTCTGTTTCCTCTCCTTCTCTTACTATTTTTTCTACAATTTTTACCGGCATAGAATTTTTAAAAGTTTCCATTAACTCTTTATTTTTATTTACCGGCATTTCCATTTTTGGTTCTCCCATAATTTTGTTGTTAGTTTATTAAAAATTATCTATAAATTTAGTTATGTCGACCGTGAAATAAATTGCCAAAAAAATCTTAAAAATAGATAAAGAAATTTCTGGCTATTTCGCCTAACTCGTTTATATGCGAACTTGGTGGTTGATAATTTACTTTGAATTACGAAACTCTTTAATCCGAGCTTCAATAGTGGTATAATGATTATGACAATTAAAAATACACCACTATGGAAAACAAGATTATTCTCTATGAGAAGATCAAAACGGTGGTAGGTTTTTTCTCAAAGCATTTGAAATTTGATAAGTTTAAAAATAAATTAGGTCGAAAGTTAGCTCTGCCCATTACTGATATTCTAGCAGTTTCTCTGTTTAA
>Ga0210049_1000892_pt1 | contig 27021 bp, 29 predicted proteins | sample CryGeyCG2014_300_2_FD_183964 | JGI IMG/M metagenome (GOLD analysis project Ga0210049, IMG submission 183964) | Groundwater microbial communities from aquifer - Crystal Geyser CG06_land_8/20/14_3.00 (SPAdes) (version 2) | ecosystem: Environmental > Aquatic > Deep subsurface > Groundwater | place... | reverse complement strand
TTTGTTAGATTTAACTAATTCGTAATCCGAAAGTATCTTCTTCCATCCTTTTATTAAATTGTATTTTATATCTTTTGTCATTCGATAACTATATCAAATTCGTTACCGAATTACTTAGCAGTAACAGCTGGCAATCGACGCCTTCGTCGGTGTCAGTTTCGGAGAAGATGTCACTATGTTCGCCAAGATCACCCACACCGTGGTCCACATGCTGTGGGGAGGCATATTCATGGCAACCGTCTGGCGACTATGGTGGAAGTAGTCGGTCATGTACCACAACCCAAAGGGCTCACCACGAGCAATCGTGAGCGGAGCCCTTTACTTTTCGATTTATTATCCCGTTTTTCATACAATACATTTGGTGTTTGCTTCGCAAACTCAAATTTATTCGCCGCCAAAGAAAAACTTGAAATTGTCAGCGGTGGGGCGGGGCCGCATTTTCGTCCGCCAGCTGGCGGATTCGCGGGGTGGACTTCCTCGTCCCGACCTTATCGGGGAGGAATGCGTTCGGACTGTTTTCATAATATAGCGCATTTCCTGGCACATCTCCTATAATACTTCGCCCTTAACCCTTTTGATTATTTTCAAAAAGTGAGAAAATAAGTTTATGGTAAAAATTCGCATTTTCATAATAATATTTTCCTTATTAGCGCTGGCGATAGCAATGTCGTTTATTATAAAGCAGGGAAGTGGGGATGTTTATAGTCCGATTATTGAGTCCAAAACTGTAAATAGCCCTCTTAAATTTATGGAGGCTATATTCAAAAGTTCTAATCTTGAAAAACCCAACAAAACCGTTTTTGGGTTTCTCCCCTACTGGAGTTTGGGGGAAGAAAATAATCTTGATTATCAGATGCTGACAGACATCGCCTATTTTGCTTTGTATGTGGATGGAAAGGGCAACTTTATAACCACAACCGAGGACGGCACGGCTGAACCGGGTTATCTTGCGTGGAAGGAAGGCGCCACCATAAAAACTGTAATCAAAAAAGCTAAGGAGAACAAGGTTAGAATGGCTTTAACCATTGCTGCTCATAATAATGAGGACATTGAAAGTCTTTTGGTTTGCAACTCCTGCTGGTATACCCTGTACAATAATATCCTCAAGGAGCTTTTGGATAAAGGAATTTGGGATATTAATTTGGATTTTGAGCATATGGGTGTTCCGCCACATTTACTGGATGCCCGTTACACCAATCTGGTTGCCTTTTTAAGAAACGAGCTTACTTTGAGAAACGCTAATGCAAAAGTAACTGTTTCTACTTTTGCGGATAGTTTTAAAAAAGTTAGAATAACCAATATATCTCAACTTGCCAAAGTTTCTGACGGGCTTTTTATAATGGCGTACGATTTTTACCGCCCTACTTCGGATAAAGCGGGTCCCGTGGCTCCTATTGGGGGCTACCCCGATAAATATGATTATGATTTAACAGAAATGCTTGCGGACTATAAAAACGCCGCGGGTTCCGATAAATTAATTTTGGGTGTCCCCTACTATGGCTATAACTGGGTTGTTGAGGATGTCAATCCTAACTCAACAAGAATTCCTGGTAATGATGTTTTGGGTTTTTCAATTTCGCAAAACTATGCACAGATTGCAGACAGCGACTATAAAAAGAATATTTTGTGGGATGAGGAAGCTAAAGTTCCATATTTTACATACACTTCTAGTACAGGGGCAACAAGGCAGGTGTATTTTGAAAATGCGGATTCCTTGAAGGAAAAGTATATTCTCGCTAAAAAGGAGAATTTGCAAGGTGTGGGTATTTGGGCTTTGGGGTACGACGAGGACAAGAAAGAGCTTTGGCAGTTGTTGAGGGACGAGTTCTTGCAGGAGGAATAAAATGGCTTTGCCAATGGCACTACCCTATGTTGTGGCTAGAATCCAAAAAGTAGAGGAAGGGAGAATATTTGTATTAGTTGGTAGGATAACAAACTCTCCACGAAAGCCTTATCCTGGATTTATTGATCTGCCTGGTGGAAAAATGGAGACAGAAGAAGATAAGGCAGAGACTCCGGAAGAGTGCTTAAGAAGAGAAATAGGAGAAGAGCTTGGAAGAAATGTGGTTAGAGCTACATTGTTGGATGTGTTTGCACATACAGGGAAAAGAATATTACCAAACAGCACTAACAGAACACCCGGTTTGGGAATATGTTACTTAACAAAACTTGATAGCGACGAAATACATCCTACCGAGCAAGAGGATGTACATTGGGCATGTGTTGAGGAGCTGAAATTATTGCAAAATTTGATGACGCCTTGGTGTCAATACTTTCTTAGAGACCTTCTTGTTTAATTTCGCATTTGAGCGGTTCTCCCCCAACCGCTCTTTCTTTTTAACTGTGTGTTAAAATCATTTTATGAGTGTAGTTATTCTTAAAAAATCAGCAAGCGCGGAAGATATACAAAAAGCACAGGAGGAATACAAAAGTTATATAAAAGTTACGGTAGATATAGAAAAAGGGTTTGTTGCGATAGGTGGTGAGTTTCATGCCGATTCAGAAGAAAAGTTGCTTGAACTAGGTGCTACACAAGAGAATATTTGGGGTGGAGGAATAAACTTGGAAACAGGCGAAATAGAAACTAATGCAATTATTAATATAAGATCAAAACAGAATAATCTAAGCGCAGATGTCCTAGACAGCGAAATAAGAGAAAAATTTATAAAAACTGTTGAAAAATACTTAAATGAATATACCAAAAAATAATTTGTCAAGAAATTCATATTATAACTGCTATTCTGATTTGCAAAGAGCGTCTAAATCATTGTATTTGACGCCAAACAGTAATGTAACTATTACCTTTTTAGATCATGCAATTAAACTCTTGGAAAATGATAAGAATGGCAATGTACCAAAATATTGTGAGAAGTTGTTAGATATAAGAAAAGTTTTAGCTGATAAAGAAAGGTTAAGTCAATTGGGTACCGCTAGGACTGCTGATAAAATTTTAACATTGGGGATTTTACTCAGGGATAGTAATCCTAACTAAATTAGGTGTCCAGCACAAAAATTTGCCGATGTTAGGACAATCTCGTATAATGTCTATATTGGTGGGTGTAGCTCAATTGGTTAGAGCGTCTCCCTGTGGAGGAGAATGTTGTGGGTTCAAGTCCCATCACTCACCCCAAATTTGAAATTGTGATATTATTATAATATGAATGATATAGGTACTATTATTTGTTTGTTATTATCTTCCTTTTCATTAATAGTCTTTGGTTTTTTAAGCGTGTTTCTTACTGAAAAACTTAATAGTTTTGTGGAAACAAAATATAAAAAATCCTTCAAGAAAAAAATTAAGTTTTTACATTTTCAAAAGATTAAGGTTAAAGAAGAACTCAAATTGATTAAAATTTTAGGGGGTGTAATGTTTTTCTTTGGAGCGGTATTCATGTGTATATTTGCCTTTTATATGCAGTACTCTGTCCATTCGGTATAAACCCTCCGCCAGCTGGCGGAAGGGTTTAACCCGTTTTCTATTCCGTTTTCAACTCCCAATTGTTAAAATTCTTAAAAATTTCCCAAGGATAATAAATATTTGCCAAATTAGCCCCTTTTATCTGCTTTGAAAGATAAAAATGAAAAGTGGGGTGATACAAAAATACCGCCGGTACTTCATCTGCGAATACTTTCTGCATAATGCCGTAATGCTTTATTCTCTCTTTCCTATCCAGAGTATTCCTGCCTTCCTCCAACGCTTTGTCCACACGCACCGCTTTATATTTTCCGAAATTTAAGCCGCCGGTGTCTGTGCTCTGCGTGGAATGCCAAAAAACATATCTGTCGGGATCCCTTGATGTTTCAATTCCTAATAGCAATGCTCCAAAATCCTTATTTTTTCTAACGCTTGAAAGCAAATTCTCAGAAGCAATCTCCTGCAAATCCACAGTATATCCAACTTTTTCCCAAGAATTTTTAATAAACTGCGAAACTTTGGTGTTCTCTTTCCCCGCAATATAAAAGAGTTTTATAATTTTTTCGGCATCTTTCCCTGCCTCAGAAGGATTAGCGTACTTTAAAAATTCCAAATCTGTATTCTCCGCCCAAGTTTTGCTTAGGGGCCCATTTGCCGGGATGCCCCCTTCATTCACCACTTCCTCAAAAAGCTTTTCGTAGTTAATTGCCTCCGCCAATTTTTTCCTATCTTCCGCAGTTTCAAAAAGCGCGGATGTCGTATTAAGATATAAAACAAAATATCTGCCTAAAAAGTTAACCCTGTAATCGCTTATATTATCCCAAATAAACCGGTCCTTAGACAAAAAGCCATTTATCTCCCCCAATTTATACGCACTCATAAGAGATTCCTCTTTTTCATAAAACCTAAAAATAATCTTTTTGAACTTAAAATTAGGGTTTTCCGTAACTAAAATAACCTCTTTTATGTTGGATTTATCCATTTTAATCCGGCTTATTATAAAATCCCCCGAACCAACCATTATTAAAGAATGATTGTTTTCAGAATTTGCCGGGGCAATACCCAAAGTTAAAATATCCAAAAACGGCGAAAATTTGTTAGGCAGATTAAACCTCACCGTTAAATCATTAATTTTATCCGTTGAAATTTCGCGTAAAACAGGAGATTTTGAAGCGGTATATAAAACATCATTAGCGGTAATAGCTTGTCCATTATGCCATTTGAGGCTATCCTTCAATTTAACTTCATAAGAAAGACCATCCTCCGCTATTTTGTATCTTTCAGCTAAATCCGGTACCAATTCCTGATGCTCGTTATACCTAAAAAGCCCTCTAAAAACCAAATTAGACACCATTTTTTCGGAATCCGATTTAACATACAAAGGATTAAAACTCTTGGGATAGCCCACTAAACCATGCTTATAAGTAGGTCCCATAAATATGGATTGAAAAAAAAGAAGTATTAGCGCCAGAAATTTTACCATATTAATACATAAAAATACCTAGAAAAGCTACCACCGAAAAGACGATTCCTATTACTATAGTAACAACAAAAAGAAATTTCTCTACGCCGCGTTTTGAACTGTAATAAGACAAACTGCCCCCAAAAGTTGTGGACAACCCCGCTCCGCGCGCCTGTAAAAGTATTAGAGAAATTAATATAACTGATATTAATATAAGAATTACTTGAAATATTAGTCGCATATGTATTTAAAAATATTAACTAATATGGCTATAACTAAAGAGCTAACAACCAACGCCCAAAACTGCGAAAAAACCATGGCCGGAGCGGAAAAGCCATTATAAGAAAAACCCTCAAAAGCAAAACCTGCAACAGAAAATTCCGGTACAAAGAGTATGACAAGATATAAAATAAACACATCTATAACCCATGAAAAAAATCCCAAGGTAATAAAATTTATGGGCAGAGTTACAATTTTTATTACCGGTTTAACAATATAATTTGCCAAAGTTAAAGCTATTCCCGCCAATACCAAAATTTTAATATCTTCAGAATAAGAAACGCCTTCAATCAGTTGGCTTGCTAAATAGATAGCGATACTATTAAAAAGCGCCACCCGCAATATTTTCTTCATTGTTACAATAATATCATATTTTCCTTTCTAACCGAACTTTTTGGAATATTTTTCAGAATCATTGTTACTACATAGTATGATATAACGAATATATGCGCAAAAAACTGTTTTTGCTTTCCATTCTCGCCTTTTTATATTTTGGTCGCGCCATAGGCTACGCGTCCGACTTTTCAATTGACCAAACAATAATTTATAATTGCGGTTTTTCAGAAACCTGTCTCGTTTCAAACAGTATAAGCATAACAAATAACACTAGCGAAGTTTTCGCTTCGGAATATACTCTAAACACCGGGTTAAAAGATGTTTCAAAAGTTACAGCTTTAAACCAAAAAAGCAATGCGCTCTCTACACAAGTAGATGTGCTAAACAACCAGTCTGTTATAAAAATCTTTTTTGATAGACCAATTCTCGGAAAAGGAAATGTTACAAATCTAACTATAAATTACGAAACCAAAGAAACGATAAAATACACTGGTGAGATATGGGAAATAAGTATTCCCAAAATAACCAAAACGCAAGAGGTTAATAACATTAAAATAACGGTTTCCGTTCCAAATAATTTTGGTCCTTTAATGTACACCGTCCCCCGCCCAAACAAAGAGGAAACTGAAAATAACCGCTTTGTTTATAGCTTTAACGGAGCAGATATACCAGAAGGAATAAATATAGCATTTGGAGAGTATCAACTTTTTAACTTTGAAATTTACTACTATTTAAAAAATGACAATAAGCTGTTATCCCAAACTTTTGAAGTGCCCTTTCCACCCAACATTAAGGACATCCAAAAAGTGTTTGTCTCAAAACTTAATTTGAAACCAAAAAATCTTAAAGTGGACGAAAATGGAAATTATATTGCCCAGTATAAATTGGAGCCGGGAGAAGCTGAAAGGGTGGAGATATATGGCTTGATACAAATATTTAATAAAGAAATAAACCCTGCCAAAGGCGGGGATTTTAAGGACATACCGCAAAAGATAGTGGAAAAATACACTAAGCCCAAAAAATATTGGGAATCGCGGGAGGAAAATATTATAAAAATCGCGAATGAACTTTTGAAGAAAGATGGGACCGTTTCGGAAAACGCAAAAAGAGCTTACAGTTATGCCGTAAATAATTTAAAATATTCCGTTGAGAGAACTAAAAGAAGCTACTTGGAAAGATTCGGCGCGGTTAAGGCTTTGCAAAATCCGCAGGATGCAGTTTGTATGGAGTTCACCGACCTGACCATTGCTTTGTTAAGAGCTATGGGGATTCCTGCCCGAGAAATTAATGGGTATGCCCATAGTGAAGACATATCCAAAAGACCTTTATCGGTATTTTATGATAATAATAAGGATTTACTGCATTCTTGGGTAGAATTTTTTGACCCTGAATTTGGATGGGTGGAAATAGACCCTACTTGGGGACAAACTTCGGGGCTTGATTTCTTCTCAAAAATGGATGTGAATCACATAGTTTTTGTTAGAAAGGACGACCCTAATTATCCTCTGCCTCCGGGGGTTTACAAAGATGAGACCAGCAACAAAAAATCTGTAACTATAACATTTGGAAATAAAAATTTGCTTAAGGAAAACCTTGCGCCGCTTGATAGTTTTGTAAGCAAGGAAAAAAAATTTAGCCCTACTTATGCCTTTCTAATTACTTTTTTAACAGCGCCTGCGCTGTATATGATTTATCTTGTTTTAAGAGGAGTGTTAGGAGAATTCAAGAGGAAAGGGTAGGGGCATTGTCACCGGACAATAAACCCCTACCCGAGAAAAGTCTCTACCCCTCTACCTATTTAGAAGGTCTCATCTTATTCTTCTCGTTACCCTCCCATCCGGCAAACCAGTATCCAGATGGTTATGCAACAAACTTTGACGGGCTAACACCTCCGTTAGCACAGAATAGGAAGGTTGAATAACACGAGTAGCAGGTGGCCAGCAACACACACCATTGCGTATGCAAGGGGGGATTCCTTCGTATGAGTTTACACAGGTCCTCATATGCTGACAGTCCACCGGAATACCTGTACTACTCACTTCCCACCTCCATTGTGCGTAGAACATCTCTGGCAAATCCGATTTGCGTTGTGGGCAGTAATCTCTTTGCATTTGGGGCAGAACAACCGGATTACAACCTTTGCGACGCTCCTCCCGGCATTTGCCCCAGAAGGTTTTCTCTTTCTTGACATAGATTCTTCCCCTTTCTTCTGTGAAAAATGGAACAGCGGCCGAAAAACTAGAAATAATTGTATTACAAAAACTAAAAAAAGTCTATATTTTTAAACCCTATAACAAAGCCTTAAAACCAGCACAACCAAATATCCCTTCCCTGCAATCAAAATAGGGGTCTGACCCCTTAGGGGTCAGACCCCTAAAAACCCCTAAAAACTTTCTCCGCGGACTCTAAATGTTCCTCTTTGAAATCAAGGTTGTAACAAACTATTGACATTTGGTAAAGCTTCGGGTAGTGTGTTTATTGTAGGGTGATTGAAATTGAGTATGCCAGTAACATTATACAAAAGACAAAAACAGATTTTGGATTTTATAGGACAGTATATCCAAAAAAACGGATATTCTCCTACTCTTCAAGAAATTGCGGATGCTATGAACTTAAATTCCTTGGCTACTGTGCATGAGCACTTGCAAACGCTTGCTAAAAAAGGTGTGCTTCGCAAATATGAGGGCGCAGTTAGGGGACTTGATTTAGTGGGGCAGACAAAAACGCCCATTTTAGAGGGCTTAGAGCTTCCTCTTGTTGGCTACATAGCGGCAGGAAAGCCTATTGAAGCTATAGAGGACCCGGAACAAACTATGTCGGTTCCTCCACAGATTGTATCCGGCAAGAAGCGAAGTTTTGTTTTGCAGGTTAAAGGTGAGAGTATGAAGGATGACGGTATTTTGGATAGCGATTTTGTAATTTGCGAACAGACTAATACTGCCAATAACGGAGATATTGTAGTGGCTTTGCTGGAAAACGGTGTTGCCACTCTTAAAAGATTCTTTAAAGAAAAAAACAGAGTTCGTCTTGAGCCTGCTAACGCCCAAATGCAGCCCATTTACGCTACCGAGATTATAATCCAGGGAATTGTGAGAGCGGTGATAAGAAAATATTAGAATCCCAAGTAGGACACAAATTCAAATAACAAAATTCAATTCAAATTCAAAATATAAAATTCAAATTTTTTAAAATTTGAATTTTACCTGTCCACCTCTAGCGGGAGCCTAGATTGACATATATTTTTCTCACAATGTTTTTAGCAAAAGCGATAAATTCTTCCCTTTGGTTTCTATTTTTTAGGATATGATAAAAACCGGGAGACACAGATACTATAATTATTACAAGTACAATGGGAAGAAGATATTTGTCCACATTGGGAATGGAGTTGCCTAACAGAAACCCCGCCAAACACAGTCCTACCGCCCAAAAAAAACCGCCAAACACATTATAGGAAATGAATGTTTTATACTGCATATCTCCAATTCCCGCAATTATGGGCGCAAAAGTCCTTATTACCGGAATAAAACGGGCAAGGACTATGGTCTTTTTTCCGTGCTTCTCGTAAAATTTTTCCGCTTTTTCTAAATTTTCTTTTTTAAACAGAAAACTGTCTTTTCTCTTAAACAATTTTCTTCCTACCTTTTTTCCAAATTCGTAGCCAACACTGTCTCCCAAAACCGCTCCCGCAAAGCATATTAACGCCAAAACTTTTATGCTGAAAATATTTTGGGATGCCAGAAATCCTGCTGTGAATAAAAGGCTGTCTCCGGGGAGAAAAAACCCTATTAAAAGACCCGACTCTGCAAAAACTATAAAAAATATTCCCGCATACCCAATGGCGGGAAGCATTTCTTTCAAATCCATACAAAACATAGTATCAATATGATAAACTAAAAACAATAACCTATGAAAAAATTTGACGGAAGCCATTTTAAGCAGATAAATGAAGCCGCAAGAGAATCTATTGCGCGCCCGGGAAAATCGTTGCGGGCGCTCCCAAAAGAACACTCAGATAATTGCCCCAAACTATATGTTTTCAGGCACGGAGAAACCTTTGATAACAAAAACCGAATTCATTCCGGACATCGGGACAGCAAACTTACAGAAAAAGGCATAAAGCAGGCCGAGATATTGGCAGATAAATTAAAAAATAAAGATATAGGCATTTGCATAACTTCGCATCTATCCCGTTCAATTGATACCGCCAAGTACGCTCTCAAATATCACAAAAACATAAAATATGAGGTGGATGACAGAATTATAGAAAGGGATTATGGAGATTTAACAGGAAAGAGCAAAACAAAGCTAGTGGAGCTTTACCCTGTTAAAGCAGTATTTTATAGAAGGGGGTACGATACTAGACCTCCTAGAGGGGAGAGTTTAAGGGATGTAAATGAAAGGGTTTTTCCCTTTTGCGAAGAGCTAAAAAGAAGAGTGAGAAGGGATAATGTTAATGTGGCAGTTTCCTGCCACGGCAACAGTATGCGGGCGATAAGAAAATATTTTGAGAAGCTTAGTATCCTAAAAGAAATTACACTAGAAAATCCGCTGGGGCAGGATTACGCGCAGTATGCAGTAAAATGAAACACCCCTCTGTGAGGCTCGCTTCATAGTTTCTCACTCATAAAATAAAAATGCTGTAGGTAAGGCTCAAAACACCGCCGACCAAATACCCTTTACCTAATGCATTTATAGGGGTCTGACCCCTTTGGGGTCAGACCCCTAAAACTTAAAATATCTCTAAAAGGCGGTTGTATTTTGCTACTCGTTCCCCGCGAGAGGGGGACCCAAATTTAACAAAGTCCGCGCCAATACCTACCGCTAAATCGGCAATAAAAGAATCGTTAGTTTCTCCGCTTCTGTGGCTTACCACTGTCTTAAACCCGTTTTCCTTGGCGAGTTTAACCGCCTGTAAGGTCTCCGTTAAAGTGCCTATTTGATTTGGTTTAATTATCACTGCATTGCATGCCCCCATTTTTACTGCTTTATCTATTCTTCTTGCGTTGGTAACCACTAAATCATCCCCAACAATTAAAATTTCTCCGCCATAACTTCTTGTAAAATCTGCCCATTTATTCCATTCCTCTTCCCCAAAGGGGTCCTCAATGCTTAATATATTATATTTTTCCAGCATTCTTCCAAAATCAAGCTGATTAAAAACTGAGGATGCCGCTACATCTAATGCTAATGGAAATTTGCTTAAACTTGAAAGAAATATCAAAATATCATCATTAGAAAATCCTACCGGACTAAAGGCTCCTTCTAAACCTACCTCCACTTCAAGTTTTTTTGAGAGAAGGGTCTTTCTTGCCAAATCGTAAACTGTATCCCCTTCCTCCACAGAATCTACAACTACCATAAATTCTTGTATGGGAATGTTGAAGGAGCCGTGTTTCCCCCCTTCAAATATGAGCATCATTATCTTTGGTTTGGTGGCAGGAGTCCCCATTCCCTCGCAATCTGCAATGTATTTATACAGAGGAATTTTTTTTAACGCGGAAAACGCGCGAGCAAAAGAATGAGAAATTGATAAAATAACATTTGCTCCTAAATTGCTCTTATCCGCCGTCCCGTCCAATTCTAATAAATATTCGTCCAGCTCTTTTTGCGAATTAAAATTTTTCCCCTTAATATGCGATTCTATGTTACGGATTTTTTGCAAAGCGTTGGGGACTGATAGGCTTTTAGCCTCAAATTTACCAACCGAGGTGCCTTCGGGAACACTGGCGATAGCGGTAACATCATTCACAGTTAAGGAAGTCTCTATAGTCCATTCGGACCTTGAATCCAGTATTTTTCTAGAAGCTAACGCGTTAATAACAGGCATATTTTTCATTTACGGATTTTGTTGTACTCGGCGTCGTAAATAAATTTTCGCGTAATTTCTATAGCATCCGGACTAACAGAAACCGATGTAATACCCCAGTTCACAAGGTCCTTAACCAGTTTTGGGTACACCGAAGGAGCTTGACCGCAGATAGAAGCGGTTATCCCTAATTTTTTTGCCCTTTTAACCGTTTGCTCAATTGCCCAAAGAACTGCAGGATTCATCTCTGTTTTATCAGGTCCCGCTACTTTCTCGTTATCCCTATCCACACCCAAGATAAGCATTGACAAGTCATTTGACCCTATAGAAACTCCATCAATGCCCGCCTTAACAAACTCTTCAAGCAGGATTACATTTGCGGGTATTTCCACCATTAGCCAAAGCTTAAAGTTGTGGCTTCTGCGCAATCCAATAGAAGCTATAATCTTTTTAACCTCCAAAAGCTCTTCCACTGTTCGTACAAAAGGAAGCATTAAATGCAAATTTTTGTATCCTAACTTATTGCGCACATATTTAATACTGTTAAGCTCCATTTCAAAAACTTCAGAATCATTGGTATATCGGATTACGCCTCTAAAACCAATCAACGGATTATCTTCGCTCGCTTCAAATTCATACCCGCCTTTTAAGTCTCTATACTCATTCGTCTTAAAATCGGTAGCCCTATAAACCACGGGTCTTGGGTAAAAAGCTTTGGCAAAAGTTTCTACCCCTTCCGCCAACTTTTTAATAAATTCCTCCTTATTATTCTCTTTAATAAAAGCCCGCGGATGCTTGCCAATCTGCGCTATCATAAACTCCGCACGCAAAAGCCCCACTCCTTCCACATTCCTTTGCGCCACACTTAATGCTAATTCTGGTTCTGCCAAATTAACATACACCTTAGTGGCGGTTTTCATAGAACTGAACTTTTTGTCAATATGCAGTTTTACTATATTTTTGCTTTCATCCCCTTCATACACTTTTCCCGCGGAACCGTCCACCGTAACCACCTCCCCCGTTTTAAGCATTTTTGTCGCCAGCTCCGTTCCCACCACTGCCGGAATGCCAAGTTCACGACTAACGATTGCGGCATGGGAATTTCTTCCCCCTTTATCTGTTACAATAGCCCCTGCTCTTTTCATACCCGGAACATAGTCTGGACTGGTCATTTTGGTTACGAGAATGTCCCCGCTTTTAATTCTGTTTAGTTCTTTAGGGGATTTTAAAATAACCACCTTTCCACTTACTGCCCCCGGAGACGCTCCTATTCCTTCAAGAAGCGGTTCTTTATCTGATACCTTGAGCTCTGTTATATCCGCCCTTAAATTAAGAGTTGTAACAGGCCGTGTTTGTACTATGTACACTTTGCCTTTTTCAAAAGCCCATTCAATATCCTGCGGCTTGCCGTAATGGTTTTCAAGTTTTACTCCAAATTTGGCAAGCTCTATAACAATCTTGTCCTTAATTTTCTGCTGTTTTCTATGCATCTTGGATATTTTAATTTTTCCGGCTCTAGTTAACTGCCATTCCTGGGAAACTACCTCTTTTTTAATAATCGTAAAATCTTTTTTTGAAACTAGATATTGGTCTGGAATTATTTCTCCCGAAACAATAGGCTGACCCAACCCAAAACCCGCTTCCACAGAAATAACACTTTTATCGTTGTTAATGGGATTAATCGTAAACATTATCCCGGAAGTTTCAGATTGAATCATTAATTGTACCGGAACGGCGATACCTACCTTAAAATGGTCAAATTTTTTCTCCTGCCTGTAAAAAATTGCTCTTGCCTCAAACAAAGACGCCCAACATTTTTGTACCGCCTTTACAACATCCTTATACCCAACCATATTCAAAAAGGTTTCCTGCTGACCTGCGAAAGACGCATCCGGCAAGTCCTCTGCTGTAGCGGAAGAGCGTACTGCCACCGGCTTATCCGTTTGTCCGCAAAGATTGTGGTAATAAAACTTTATAGCATCTCTCAAATTTTTGGACATTTTCGCGCGTAGTATAGCAGTTTGGATATTTTTTGAAGCTCTTTGAAGCTTTTGCGAATCGGACACATCCAGTTTGCCTAATTCTGTTTTTATTTTTTGCCGCAAAGAACTTTCATCCAAAAATTTATAATAAGCGTAGGATGTTACAACAAAACCGTTAGGAACGGGGATATTTAAATGGAACATTTCTCCTAGATTAGCGCCTTTCCCCCCCGCTAATGGGGTGTCGTTTTTTGTTATCTCTTTGAACCAAAGAATATTTTTTACCATATTAATTTAGGCAGATTATTATAATTACAATTTTCAACAAATTCTGTTTCTCCGTTTTCCCCTTTAACCACATAATACCCCATACCTCTCTTAGTGGTAATAGGTTCGTATAAATGGCTGGCGTTCTTATCATTCCAATCATCCTTTGTTATAAGAGGAACATCGCCCAAATTTACTAAACTATGTCCAAATCCTTTGGGGATTAGAAACTCTTTATTTAGTTTCAGTTTAACAAATTTAATTTTTGATATATCTCCAAAATAATCGTTCTCGTTTTTTAATCTTTGCATAAGAACTGCGCCTTTGCCGTAAAGCAGGGTGTATTTTTCGGGATAATGCGGTTTATGATAATGACCATAAGTTTTGTTAAACTCTTTGCCTAAAAGGTTTGGCAAAAGAATAGTAATGTTTTGCGGAGGGTTTTTTACCACAAAATATATCTCAGAAGGACCAAAAACGGTTTCGTCCATAAGAACCTTCTTCATTTCATTCAGTTTTCTGGCAGTAACGGTTATCATAAAGTTATTTTATAATTTTGGACACTTCTTTTACAACTCTGTTAACAAGCTCCTGATTTTTCCCTTCAACGCAAAGCCGAATTAAAGGCTCTGTGTTGGATTTACGAACATTGAATCTCCATTCTCTATCATTGTCTATACTTATCCCATCAGTTTCATCCACCTTATAATTAGAATAAATTGCCTTTATTTTATCCATAACAATATCAGCGTCTTTAACTTCAGTGCTAAACTCCCCCGCCCAGATATAATTTTTTCTGTAATATGAAAGCAGCTGACTCAAAGTTTTTCCTTCGGAAGATATTAATTCTAAAAGCAAGAGAAGTGGAATTATCCCATTATCCGCGAAAAAATTTTTCCTAAAATAAAAATGGGAACTGCTCTCCCCCGCAAAAAGAGCGTTTTCGCTTCGCATCCTCTCTTTAATAAAAGCGTGACCAACTTTATTAAGCAGAGGCACCCCGCCAAATTTTTTAACCGTATCAATTATCGCCCAATTAAAACGAGAGTCATAAATAACTTTTTCCCCCGGGTTTTTCTTTAGCAAAATCCGCGAAAACAAACAAGTTAGAAAATATCCTATTGTATAATCGCCTTTTTCGTCTATAAAGAATACTCTGTCACCATCCCCATCAAAAGCCGCACCCAAATCGCTTCTTGTTTCCAAAACTTTTTTCTTCAAAGACCTAACATTCTCTTCCTTAGAGGGGTCCGGCAAATGATTAGGAAAACTTCCGTCTTTTTCTTTGAACAAGTAATGAACCTTTACGGGAAGTTTTGAGAGAACATCCTGTGCCGCATCCCCTACCGCGCCATTACCAATATCCACACACAAAGTTAAAGGTTTTATTCTTAATGAGTCAATAAAGGATAAAACATGGTTGGTGTAATCTTTCCGCAAATTCACTTCTTTGTAAGAGCCTTTGGTAGAAACCTCTTTAAACCTTCCAGCTGCAGCCTTTTCTTGTATATCAAAAATCCCGGAGTCTCCAGATACAGGTATTACACCTTTAGTTACAATTTTTATACCTGTGTAGTTAGGCGGATTATGCGACCCTGTTACAGAAATTCCCAAGTCGTAGGCATATTTTCCCACAGCAAAATACATCATATCCGTAGTACTTTCACCCAAATAATCAACATTACAACCCCCCTCCAATAAGCCTTCAATCAAAGATTGATATATCTTATCCGAGCCTATCCTCACATCTTTAACCAAAACCGCCTGCTTTGGGTTTAATAACTCTGTAACAGCTCTGCCAATTAATTTAGCCGTATACTCATTTATCTGATTTGGATAAACACCGCGAATGTCATACGGTTTAAAAATAGATTTATCAATTTTCATAGGCTTTACAACAAGAGTGTAAAATTAAAACTGGCGCCATTTTTTCCATCGCTTTCAACCCACATCTTTCCTCCATGCGCTTCAATAATTCCTTTGGCAATAACAAGCCCCAAACCTGTACCCTTTTGCAAAGGGTCAACCGGACTGCGGATTTGCTCAAACTTACTAAACAATCTTTCCTTCTGTTCTTCATTTATACCACACCCCGTATCTATTACACTAACATGAATAGCCTTATCATTTTTAATAAGTTTAATTGTTATCCCGCCTTCTTTGGTAAATTTAATCCCGTTTGAAATAAGATTAGCCAAAACGCGCGCCACCTGGTCATTGTCAAAATTAAATTCAAAAGATTCTTTAGGAATATCTGCTCTTAAATACAAAGACTTCTGGTCCGCCAAAGGTTGAAAGAATTTAACTTGCCTTTTTATCAATTCCACTATATCTTCTTTACTTTTGTTGGGAACAAATTTTCCCGCCTCAATTTTTGCTTCATCCAGTAAATCATTAACGATATTAAGCATATTCTTGGAAGAATTTTTAATTTCAAATAAAAGTTCGTTAAATTTGGTTTTTTCTATCTCTTCTGCCCGTTTGGTTAAAAGATCGGAAGTGCCGTACATAACATTTAGAGGCGCTCTCAAATCGTGCACCATCATAGAAGTAAAGTCTTTTCGCATTTTTTCCAAAAGCTTTTGTTCGGAGACATCCTGCATAAGAACAGCCACCCCTAAAAGCTCATTCTCGCCTTTAACGGGCGTAAATATAATTTTAAAAAAGCGGTCGTTTAACATAAGTTCTGGGGAAACTATATCTTTCTCTAATTTAAGCGCCTCCGAAAGCTTTTCATTAAAATTAAAGTTTTCCGGAAAAACATTTGAGATGTCAAGGATATTTATTGAACCTATAGATTCAACCTTTAGCATATCTTTGGCAGATTTATTGATAACCAAAAGCCGCATTTCCTTATCTACATAAAAAACGCCGTCCGCCAAACTTTCCACCATAATTTCAAGCTTACTTTTTTCTGAGTCCAGTACCGCTTGAAGATTTTCTACCGCTAGAGATGCCTGATTTGATAATTTATATAAAACCAATGCGTCTTCTCCTCTTGCATACATATCTTTAGTTGTGGAGGCTATATTAATAACACCAATTACTCCTCTGCGCGCATACAAAGGCACATTAAAAAAAGACAAAAGTTTTTTGTTGGGAAAATCGCCTACCACTGCACCGGCTATACCTTCGTCAACTTTGCTTTTAGTAATATCCTTATTGGTTAAAACCTGTACAGAAGCCAAAACCTTTTGTTTTACATCTGAAACAAAGCTTGCGTCAACCGCTTCTTCTAAACGGATACAGAAAGTTAAATTAGCATCCTCTAAAACGGCGTAGGATACTGCAGAGTATTTAACAAGGTCGCCAATAGAATTGGTGATAATCTCGCATATCTTTTGGATATTTAAGGAATATCCAATTCTTTTTCCTATCTCCTGCAATACTGCTAGCTCATACAACTTTCGTAAAAACAACCTATGCCGTTTTTCAAACTCTTCTTTTAAGGCTAAATTTTTTATTTCGGAGTACCGTGCAAATAAAAGCGAGGCTAAAGAAACAGCAGACATTACAAAAACAATAAGCGCCAGCAAAAATTCAGAATGGTAAGACATTTGGGCAGATACCATTGGTCATTTATTTGTAATTAAATCAAAAATTCCTAGAATTTTCATAAAAATCACTACCCCTGCAAATACAAAAAGACCTTCCACCAAAGGAACTGCCCATAAAGATTCAATTCCAAAAAGCAAGGGAATCAAAGCAGAAAGCAAAAAACCAAGACCGATAAAAAATACTGGAATAGCCAGTTTTCCTGTACCTATTCTTAAAATAAACATAAGACATATCAAAAACGCCACCAAATTGATAGTGATAAACAACATCCCATCTCCTATGACAGGTCCTTTTAGCACCGTTATAGTTTCAAGCATACTATTGAATCATGTTAACTATAATGTCTGGATACTTTTGCAAAACCAACATTAAAATACTTTTAAAAACCTGTCCGGATAAAGCCATATATTCATCTGCTAACCTTTGCAATATCTCTTTAGAATTGCCTTTAAGGTCTGTAACTTCCCCCCTCTCGTTAACGGCAAGACCTTTGATAGACTTTGCTTTCAAAAGCGCTATATCAGAACCCAACACTATAATCTGTTTTTGGATTAACTCAGTGATAACTTTTTTATAAATATCCTGATTTTCCATAATGTATTTTAATTTATTGAAACTCCTTTACTACTGCCCACATTAAAGAAATTGTCCACTTTCTGCGCAAGCTCGGACGGAACTATTCTGTATTTTAGAATAAAATCCTCCGCTCCTCCTTCCAACGCCCTTTTTATGTTCTCATCATCCCCGAAATTAGTAAGAACAAATACAGGGATGTCCTTTGTAGCGTCATAGGATTTTAAGTTTTGCAAAATGGTTAAGCCGTCCATTTCTGGCAACATAATATCAAGCAGGATAAGGTCGGGATATTCTGCTTGAGCTTTAGAAAAAGCGTTTGCGCCGTTACTTTCCCATACTACCTGATAGCCTCTCAATTCAAGCTCAGTGGAATACATTTTATACAAAGAAGAATCATCTTCAACAAAAAGAATTTTTTTCACAAAAAAACACCTCCTTCTTATTTAAGATTACGCATTTCCTCTCTCATTTGCAAGACTATTTTTACACCTTCATTCCAGGCAGTGTTGACTTTTTCCTCTATAAAGCTTATCGTTTGTGGGTTATGGATATTAGAAATGTTGCTATTATTGCGCATGTAGACCACGGAAAGACCACTCTCGTAGACGGTCTCTTAAAGCAATCCAAAACTTTTAGAGAAAACGAGGCGGAAATGAGTCAGACCTTGATATTGGATTCAAACGACCAAGAGAAGGAGCGAGGTATTACTATTCTAGCCAAAAATACCGCCATAATTTATAAAAATACTAAAATAAATATAATAGATACTCCGGGACATGCCGATTTCAGCGGCGAAGTGGAACGCACTTTGAATATGGCAGACGGGGCAATTTTAGTTATTGACGCGCAGGAAGGTCCTATGCCTCAAACTAAATTCGTATTAAAAAAGGCTTTTGAACTCGGTTTAAGACTTATTGTTGTCATAAATAAAATAGATAAAAAATACGCCAATATCCCAAAAGCCCTTAATAAAACTTATGACCTATTTTTAGATTTAGCTCAAGCCGATAATCAATTAAATTTCCCAGTTTTTTACGCAATAGGCCGCGAAGGAAAGGCGTGGGAAAAAATACCCACAGACTTTAGCGGAGATGCGGATTTAACCGCAATTTTTGAAGCCATATTAAAATATATTCCTGCGCCGGCAGCTTGTTCTAACAGCCCTTTTCAAATGCTTGTTGCTTCTTTGGATTGGGATGCTTTTAAGGGCAAATACTCTATTGGAAAAATAACTCGGGGTACGGCAAAAAGGGGGCTTAAAACGGCGCTTATAGGTAGTGAAGGGATAGAGGAGATTTCTAAAATTGACCATATTTATGCGAATTTGGGTCTCAAGCGAGTTGAGATAGAGGAAGGTTTTGCAGGAGATATTGTGGCAATAACCGGCATTAAAAATTCAGGAATAGGAGATACTATTGCCGACTTTAATAATCCGGAGGGGCTTCCCAGAATGGCGATAGAGGAACCTACATTAAAGCTCTCTGTATCGGCAAACACCTCTCCTTTTGCTGGGCGGGAGGGTAAATTTTGCACAAGCCGCCAGCTTTTGGAGAGAATAAAAAAGGAATTGGATACCAATGTTTCTTTAAAATTGGAAATGGGCGCGCAGGGGGAGTTTACCCTTTTTGGCAGAGGCGAACTGCATCTCTCAGTTTTTATAGAAAATCTTAGAAGAGAAGGATACGAATTCCAAGTTTCAAGACCACAGGTTGTTATACGGGAGATTAATGGGGTGAATACGGAACCGGTTGAAGAATTAACTGTGGATACGGTTTCTGAATATGCGCAAGCCATAACAAGCGAAGTTATACAAAGACGAGGGATACTAGTTTCGCAATCTGCCAATAGCGATGGAAGCGCGCGAATAGTTTTTGAGATAACTACGAGAGGACTAATTGGTTTAAAAAGCGCTATTTTAACCTTGTCCAAAGGAACAGCGGCGGCAAATTCGTACTTTATAAAAAACCAGCCTTTGGGAACCAATTTTCCAAAGCTAAGAAAAGGAGTTCTTATTGCGTCCGAAGCCGGAAAAGCTCTTACTTACGGACTAAATGTTGCGCAGGGAAGGGGTATAACTTTTATTAATCCCGGAACACCTGTTTATCCGGGAATGATTATCGGGCTTAATTCTAGGGAGGATGATATAGAAATAAATGTCTGCAAAGAAAAAAAGCAAACCAATGTTAGGTCAAGTACGGCAGATATAGCAGTTATACTGACCCCTCCAACAATTATGAGTCTGGAACAGAATATGGAATTTTTAGAGAGGGATGAGCTTTTAGAGGTAACGCCTAAAAACTTGCGGCTTAGAAAAAAAATCTTGGACCCTATAAAGCGCAGACGCTCCAAAAATATAATATATGTTTAGGTTTTAGGGGCTTTGCAAATAGCTTATTTATTGATAAAATTGCACAAGTAAAAGTAAAGGGGCCGTAGCTCATTGGTGGAGCACCCAGACTTTAGTCGGGAGTGTAGAAGAGTCCTAAAGTAATATTGGGGCCGTAGCTCAGTGGTAGAGCACCTGCCTTTTAAGCAGGGTGTCGAGAGTTCGATCCTCTCCGGCCTCACATCGGCCCCGTCGTCTAGCGGTTTAGGATATCTGGTTTTCATCCAGAAGATCGCGGGTTCAAATCCCGCCGGGGTCACATAGATATTAGCAAAATATTATAGATTGTGATATCAATAATGGCAGTACTCAAAAAACAGGAGGCGAGAGATGAAAATTCTGAAAGGAGTGGGCGATTTTGTTGTGATCACCCCAAAAGGCGAGCTTAAACGACAACTATTGGTAATTGAAATGGCAGGAAGGGTGTGTTATCAGTCCCTAAAAGGAGCCATTTCTGCCGAAAGCTCGGCAGCGTTCATAAGAATGCTTTTGAAAAGAGGACACGAAAGCCCTCTGGAGCATTCCGCAGTAACCATCAAGTTTGTTGGATGCTCCCGGGGATTTACCCACGAACTTGTACGGCATAGATTGGCTTCCTACAACCAAGAGTCCACAAGATATGTGGACGAATCAGACGCCCGTTTCGTGGTGCCGCCTCACAGAGATGAAAACACTCCCATAACATTGGATGATGGGCGAGAGATGTCTTTGTCAGAGATGCTTGCCGAAGAGGAACGATTTTACAGAGCATTGAAGCAAAGCGGGTGGCCTCCGGAAGACGCGCGCCAAGTGCTCCCTATTGCAACTAGAGCGGAAATAGTAGTTACCGCCAATTTTAGGGAGTGGAGACATATCTTTGAAATGCGTACTCAAAAAGCGGCGCATTGGGAAATCCGTTCAGTAATGTGCCGGCTTCTAATTGAACTGAAAAAACTCGTGCCAGCAGTGTTTGACGATTTTACCCTGCAAGGAACCGATAAAAACGGTGTGCCGTTTTTCGCTAAGGGAAAAAGCTAAACTCACACAAACTGGGACAGACTCTACGGAGAATGTCCCTTTTATTTTTTACTGCAAAAGCAGATTTATTTGGTTATGAATAGGTGTGTAATCCCCATTTTTTGGCACTACTACCCATTGTCCATAATCACCTATCGGCGGATTGACTAAATACTCATAATCCACAACAAAATGCCTCACCGTGTATTTATTCCTATCTTTTAACAAGTCATAAACCACACCCACATCCTTAACATTCATATCTGTTTTTATGTGCTGAGTTATTAAATTATAAAAACTCTGCAAAACAAAGGGGTTAAAAATATTTTTAGGATTCGCAGACAAAAACGATTCGGGTATATTTTTAAGCAAAACCTGCTGGCGGCGCATTCGCGAGAAATCACTACCCTCACCATTATCCCCTTTTCGGCTTCTTGAAAAAATTAGAGCCGTTTCCCCGTCCATACGCACCAATCCCTCACTAAAAGAAACGGATATACCTTCCTCCGCCAATCCCTGCCTGTCGTTTGGATACTGTGTGTCTGTAAAAGCCCTCTCCACATTTACATCCACACCTCCCATAACATCCACAACCCAAACCAAAGCGTCAAAATCTATTCTGATAAACCTATCTACCTCCTGATCAGTTATTTCTTTTATTTTGGTCTTCATTGCGTCATAACCATAAGTTACATACACCCCATTTATTTTCATATCCCCCGCCCATAAATCGCGGGGAATGGAGGTTAAAACAACCTTATTGGTTGTGGGATTAACCGTAGCAAGAAGCAGTATATCTGTCCTGTAAGATTCCTGCTCCTTAAACCTTCTGTCTATTCCAAGAACAAGCACATTAAAAAGGGATTTAGGGTCCAAAACTTCTGAGTGGGGTTTTAATATCGGTTCGCTGGCTTTAACTTCCTGCTCTACATAATGTCCATTAAAAGTCTCCTCGCTCGCAGTTGCTAAATTATCCTGTTTGGACACTTCTTCTAACGCGGGGGGAACTTTGTTTTGGCTAACAAAAATAATTGCTATAGCGGCGCTCGCCGCAATAATAAAAAATAAAATACTAAAGGATAAAAACTTATTTTTCTCAAAAAGCGTTTTTATAATGTTTAATCTCGCAAGCAGTTTTTCCATCATTATCAAGCACAATGGCTATAACATCCATTCTTAAACTTTCACTGCAGTTTGGGTGAGTTTTGCAATAATACAAAGCCGCTCTCCTTAGAGCTTTTTGTTTATAATACCCAACTGCTAAAGCGGGGTTCCCAAAACTAGCGGAAACGCGCGTTTTTACTTCAACAAAAATTAAAACTCCTTCTTTCCCGCATATTAAATCCAGCTCCCCCCACCTTTTACTTCTAAACCGCTCCTCCAGCACAATATATCCCTTGCTCTCCAAATAATTTTTAGCAATCCCCTCGCCAACTTTACCTACATCAAAGTTGCAAGCCATCTCTGTTTCGGAGATAATACAATTTAGCGCGCCTAACCTTTTGAGTTTTTGTTACATCCACTTTTTCTATATTGGGGGAATTGAAAGGAAATATCCTCTCCACCCCAACTTTTGCCGCGCCTATTCTTCTAACCGTAAAGGTTTTAGAAACACCCGCGCCTTTTTTAGCCATAACCACACCCTCAAAAGGCTGAATGCGCTCCTTAGCACCCTCTTTTATTTTATAGTACACTTTTACTATATCGCCAATGTTAAATTCGTATTTTTCCTTCATAGTTAATTTTCAGCCTTTACGGGAACTTTGGACAAAACTTTAACATCAAGTTTATTATTTTTAATATCCGCTAAAACCGTATCTCCCGCTAAAACCTCGTTTCGTATAACCTTCTCAGAGATTTTATTTTCTAAGTGCCCTTGAATAAATCTTCTTATGGGCCTTGCCCCAAAACTGGGGTCGTATCCTTCTATAGCAATATAATCTCTAGCTTTACTGCTTACCTCTAAAACAATACCCTGCTCGCTTAAAAGTTTTTCCGTTTTAACAAGCTGTAAATCCACAATTTCTCGTATTTCTGCTTTTCCCAAAGGCTTAAAAACAACTACCTCATCTACACGATTCAAAAATTCAGGCTTAAAAGTTGTTTTTAATACCCCCATAAGTTTATCTTTTAGTGTTTCGTAAGTTTCTTCCGCTATCTCCTCTTTGGAGCTGCGGGAAAACCCAAGCTGAGAAGTTTTATTTATTACATCCGACCCCACATTTGAAGTCATAACCAAAATAGTATTTTTAAAATCCACCGTTCTGCCATGAGCGTCCGTTAACCGTCCATCTTCCATAATCTGCAAAAGAATATTAAACACCTCCGAATGCGCTTTTTCAAGCTCATCAAACAAAATTATAGAAAACGGTTTTCTTCTTACTATTTCAGTTAACTGACCTGCCTCATCATACCCAACATACCCCGGAGGAGAACCAATCATTCTTGAAACCGTATGCTTTTCCATATATTCGCTCATATCAAGCCTTACCATAAGGTCCTCATCCCCATATAAAACTTCTGCCAAAGCCTTAGTAAGTTCACTTTTGCCCACCCCAGTTGGACCTAAAAATACAAAACTTCCAATTGGCCTTTTAGGGTCTTTTAATCCCGCCCTTGCCCTTCTAATAGCTTCTGCCACCACTTTAACAGCCTCCTCCTGATTAACTATACGGGTATGAATTCTGTCCTCCAAACGCAGAAGTTTTTCTCTTTCCTCCATAGTAAGCTCCTCAAGAGGAATTCTTGTAGCGCGGGAAACTATACGAGCTATATCCTCTCTTTTTACAGCGGGAATCTCCTCAAGTTTGGTTTTAGTCCATATTTCCGTAAGCTCCTTTTTCACCCCATTTAACTCCTCCAATTTGGCGGTGAGTTTGGACTTATCAACATTATCCCTAGCCAACTCCCCTTTTACATCATTTATTTCTCTTTCAACCTGTTTAAGATTCTCCGGCTCCCTAACTGCCGACAGCCGCACTTCCGCTCCCGCTTCATCCAACAAATCTATAGCCTTATCCGGCAGAAATCTATCTGAGATGTACCTATCAGAAAACTCAACGGCCGCTTTTATGGCTTCTTTAGAATAAAAAACCTGATGGTGTTTTTCATAACGGGTTTTTAAGCCATTTAGGATATCAATTGTTTCTGAAAAAGTAGGCTCATTAACCAACACTGGCTGAAACCTACGTTCAAGCGCGGCATCCTTTTCAATTCTTCTTCTATAATCATCCAAAGTTGTAGCTCCAACTAACTGCAACTCCCCTCTTGCCAACGACGGCTTCAGCATATTGGCGGCATCTATTGCTCCCTCCGCCGCGCCCGCGCCAACCACAGTATGAAGCTCATCCATAAAAATAATAATCTGACCCTGCGCTTTTACAACCTCCTCCAAAATATTTTTTAAGCGGTCCTCAAACTGTCCTCTGTGAGAAGTGCCCGCTATTATTGAAGCCATATCAAGAGCAATTACCCTTTTACCTCGCAATGTTTCCGGCACCTGCCCGGCAGATATTTTTTGGGCAAGGCCCTCCACTATGGCTGTTTTACCCACCCCCGGGTCCCCAATAAGAACCGGATTATTCTTCGTTCGGCGAGACAGGATATGCACCACTCTTTTAATCTCTTCATCCCGTCCTATTACAGGGTCAAGTTTATCCTCCTTAGCAAGCTGAGTCAAATCTTTCCCAAATTTATCAATAAGAGATGTGGCGGAAGCGGTTTTTTGCAGTTCGTCAAAACACACCCTGCAAAGAGCAACATAAACCTGCCTGCCTTCTATAGTCTGCGTAGTTTGAATTTCCGCAGGCCGTTTTTGACACCGTTGACATATAATCATAGTTGAATTTTAACACATAAACCACAAATCGCATCCGCTGAGATTTTAATTCTTTCGGATTTTAGTTTTGACATTGTTCTCTAGTGTTCCCAAACATCCGATACTGTCACTTCTGCCACAACAGGAACCTCCCTTAAAAATGTTTTTCCCGCTCTTTCCATCTCTTCCTGCTGAATTTTAGCCGCAAACTCCGCTTGTTCTTCTACGACCTCCGACACTATTTCATCATGGACAGTATGTACAATTCCACCTTTTATACCCTCTTTTTCAAACCTTTCCTGTATAAAAACCAAAGCCAGCTTTGTCATATCCGCGCTGGTACCCTGAATAGGATGGTTTTTTGCCGCTCGTTCAATACTTCCTATTTCGCGGATATAATTTGGGTCGGCTTTATCCGGAAGAACAAACCAACGCTTTCGCCCTAAAATTGTTTCGGCATACCCTTTCTGTACCGCAGTACGCGCCGCCTTGTCAAGCCATTTCTTTACTCCCGCGTAGATACTAAAATATTTATCCAAAAGCTTTTTCGCTTCATCAGAAGATATGCCTATCTGCATTCCTATAGAAACCGCGCCCCGTCCATACATAAGACCAAAATTAATAGTTTTTGTGGCTTGGCGCATTTCTTTTGTAACTTTATCAAAAGGGACATTGTACATTTGGCTGGCGGTTATGGTGTGCAAATCGGCGTTTTCCTTGTACGCGCGAACGAACACGGGGTCTTTGCTGTATTCCGCCAAAATTCTAAGTTCCGCTTGAGAATAGTCTGCGTTAACAAGTTTATAACCTTTGGAAGCGGAAAAGCACGACCTAAAAGTAGCGTCTCTGGGAATTTGCTGCAAATTAGGGTTTGAGCAGGAGAATCTGCCTGTAGCCGCGCCAAGCTGAAAAAAATCGGGGTGCAGTTTTTTGGTCTTTTTGTTTAACTTAGAAAGCATATTCTCGCCGAAGGCGGATAATAATTTTTCATAACCGCGGTACTCCAAAAGCATTTTTGCCACAGGATGGGGGAATTTTTGCAAAACGGCAACTCCTGTAGAGGGAAAATCAAGCCCAAGTTTATCATTAAAAAGCTCCAGCAACTGCTTTTGGCTGTTTAGGTTAATAACATTCCCCATATTGCCAAATAAATCCGCTTGGCTGTTTTTATATAGAGGGCGAACTTCGTTTTGAATTTGCTGAGCCAGCAAATCCCTTTTTTCTTTAAGTCCTTGAAGGTTTCTCCGCCACTTTTCCGCATTAATGTTTATACCCCTAAGCTCCATTTCCCCCACCACAGGCAAAACAGCAAATTCAAGCTTCGCTGTTTTTGTTAAAGATTCCGCTTTAATCTTGGCATACTGTTTATCAAAAATTGGAAAAAGCACCAACACATCCATAGCGGCGTATTCAAGCTGGCCTTTGGTAATTCTCCCTCCAGTAACAAAACTTTCCCTGATTTCTTTTTTTAGGTCCACATCCAAATATTTTTTAGCAAGAAGTTTAAGGGAACTTAACCGCGCATTTGAGCTTAAACCCGCATTTAATAACGCTTCCGCCAGCATTGTGTCGTAAATGTTTCTCATAGCTATTCCTAAACTAACTTTTAGGACTTCGTAGTCAAACTTGCCGTTTTGAGTAAGCTTTAGTTTTTTGGAATCTTCCAGAATCTTTTTTACGGGAGAGAAATCCTTGATTTTTCTGGCATCAAAGATGTATGCTTTATTTTTATCTGCAATTTGAAAAAGAAGCAGAGTACTGCTAAATGGGTCAAGCGCAGTACCTTCGGTGTCAACGGCAACAATATCGGCTTTTTTAAGCTCATTTTCGCACACTTCATTAGCCCTTTGCTGGGTGGTTATGTATTCGTAAGGGGGGTCTTTTAATAAATTCTCATCAAACTCCATAAAAAAATTATATCACGGAATAAGGTTTTTAATGAGGGGGAGGTTGGAATCTGTTTTTAACGGTCAGATTTACTGATAGAAGTTTTGTTTTGTTATCGTAATTACTTTCGCATTAGGATACCTATTTCGAAATGCTGCCCCCCCCAATTCTGGCAGAAAATTTAATTCGGAGAGAACAAGGCCTGTTTTAGTACACACTTTTCAGGGTGTCAATAACTATTTAGTTATGTCCCT
>Ga0210049_1000891_pt1 | contig 27031 bp, 21 predicted proteins | sample CryGeyCG2014_300_2_FD_183964 | JGI IMG/M metagenome (GOLD analysis project Ga0210049, IMG submission 183964) | Groundwater microbial communities from aquifer - Crystal Geyser CG06_land_8/20/14_3.00 (SPAdes) (version 2) | ecosystem: Environmental > Aquatic > Deep subsurface > Groundwater | place... | reverse complement strand
TTCCTTCTCTCGCTCGGTGAGCACTGCTATCTTTAATTTCAGTTCTTCCTCCCGGCCGGCGGCGTCGGGAGATCTGAGTACCTTCTGTATCGCATCCATCTGCATTGAAATATGGCTCATGGATCTCAGAAGCTCTTCAAGGCTTTCAGCCTTGGCTGTAATTACATCCCTTTCCTGAGCGGCAAATGCCTGGGCCGTAATCGCAAAAAAAACAACCAGGAGTATAGGAAAAATAACCCTGACAATGCCCCTTACAGACGAATTAGTTGACATCAATCAATACACCTCCGAAAAAAAATATACCAAACGCCAATGACACGGTTTACGTCACAACAGCGGATGAAAATCCACATCCCAGCTTTCCCCCGCGACGAAACTGGTTCCCTCTATATGGGGACTGTCCGGAAGAAACGTTACCACCTCTTTTCCAAGGCTACCCCCGGATAATAGAAAGCAAGTATCTCCCTGTAAGAGGTATCCTTTCCCATTATGGCCGATCCCCACTGGGAATAACCCACCCCATGGCCCCAGCCTCTTCCGTCAAATTCATACCTGTCGCCATTTCTCCTTATATCCACAAGTATCTCCGGCAACTTGAGCGCCCTGCCGAGGGTGGTCCGGGTTCTGAAGACCTTGTCTCCGTCCCTGGAGCGGATGCGCACCTTTACGATCCTGCCTGATGGGCCTTTTTCAGCAGCTTCAATCCGGCTTATTCCCCTGGCCTTGATGCCTATCCTGGCAAGTGCCGCCTCTATGTCCTTGGTTGAAAACTCCTTTTTCCAGGTAGCCATTTTCCCTTTAAGGCTTTCAGGATCGGGCCTGGCCGTCAAATAGCTTTTATTAAGATTGAATACTGCCTTGGCATCGGCCGTATAGCCGCCGCTATTGGCGCTGAACATGGCTAGAATAGGCCTTTGCTGCTCCATAAGAACTTCGCCTGATGATTCCATAACCGCCTTGGTGCTCCTGGTGGTTTCCCTCTCCATACCTTTGTAGGCCTGGTCGCCTTCGTCGTCCACCAGGTCATAGCTCAAGTTTTCTCGGTGGAGCTTCTGATAATATGCGTATGTCCTTGCCGCCACCGCCTGTGCCTTCAGGGTATCAAGCGGCCAGGAGGCATAAGACTCAGACGGCACAACTGAGAGAAGATACTCCTCCATCTCTACCAGATTGATCACAAGGAGTTTACCCTCGCGCATTGACGCGGAGATTCTGCCCCTTAGCTTCTTTTTCTTTCCATCGCAGGAGATGCTTATAGGTTTTTCGCTTCTGAAAATGACCGTACCTTTTTCTGTCTGCCTTCCGTTTATCCTCACACGGTCATTGCCTGGAGTTACGGTAAATGAATCCCTGCATCCGGATTGCCCGTAACAGATATCCTTCCCGCTTAGGATCAATTCAGAAGCTCCCCTGGATATTCTTACCCGCAACTCCGGAATCGGGACTTTCTGACCGGAAACCGGTTTAACCGCCGGGGTCGGGGCAGGTGTAGGTGGTGTAACGACCGGCTTTGATGGCTCGGGAGCTGGGGTTGTTTTTACGACGGCAGGCTTTTGTCCCGGGCCTGGTTCTGCAGCGGGCTCCGGCTGAGGGATAGGTTTTGCAGCCGGTTCCGGAACAGGCACCATAGCGATCTGGGATGGAGGCGCCTTCGCAAGAGCATCCTTCACCTTTTCCATAAGTACTTCGGCCTGAAACTGGAACCTGCCCGCCGGATACCTCGCGTTATAGCTCTTAAAGGCCTCGGCGGCCTCTTCGAACCTGTTCAGTTCAAAAAGAAGAAGGCCCTCTCTGTAAATGGCTATCTCAGCTCCTTCGGGAAAGTTTCTCCCCACCTCCTGATAGACCTTGAGTGCCTCTTCATCCGCGTCCAGAAAAGATGAAAGCAGAGTTGCCTTGGCAAGCATAGCGTCGGTCTTGGTTTTTCTAAGGGCTGTAACCTCAATTGCAGTGTGATAATTTTCCAGGGCCTCCAGGTACTTTCCCACATCAATCAAGTAGCTCGCATAATTTATATGCCATCTTGCGAGCTGCTCCTGCTCGATATCTATCTCCTGTGCACTCGGAGTTCCTGAAACCATAAGTGCCAAAAATAGACAGGCCACCATCAAGCTTTTCATGGCTAATCGCCCCTTTCCAGAAACTCCTTCTGCATTCGAAGGGCCGGATCTTCAGGGGCGATCTTGATGGCATCTTCCAGCACCTTGATGGCCTCCGCTTTTTCGCCTTTGTTGGTTAGGTACCGAATATACATCTGATAAAGTCTTACTTCCTTTGGGAAGGTCTTTATGGCCTTTTTGAGGGTGGCTACAAGTTTTTCGTCCTCGCCAAGGTTCATCTGTGTATATGCAAGGTATAGATATGAATCCTTATCGTCCTTTATGGAGAGAGCCTGATTCAGGCTTTCCTCAGCCTTTTTGAAATCCCTTTTCGTAAAGGCCTCTATTCCCTGTTTTTTAGCCTCTCCGAAAAGGGCCTCTTTATCCGGGGCTGTTTCTTTGGGCACATCTTTTTTCGCCTCTTCCTTTTCCTTTACCGGTGGTTCGGCCTTCTCTGGGGTCTTTGCGGCCTCCTGCTTTACCGGCGGAGGCACGGGCCTTTCCCTGAGGCTTTCCCTTAAGGACTTTAGACCTTGATCATCAGGATTCAATTTGAGCGCCTTATCCAAGAGGGCAAGTGCCTCCTTTGTTTTTCCCGCCGCAGCGAGTTGCCTTACATAGACCTGGTATAGCTTTGCCTCGTAAGGATATGCCTTAATCCCTTTTTCAAGCGTAGCAGTAAGTGCCTCGTCTTCCCCCAGACTCATCTGGGTATATGCAAGGAAAAGATACACCTCCTTATCGTCCCTCAAGGCGGCTGCCTTGCTTAAGGATTCATGAGCCTCCCCGTATTTCCGGGCCTGGAATGCCTTTATTCCGTCATCCTTGTATTTTGTGAACTTCGCCTTCAGTTCTTCCGGGCTGACATCTTTATCATCTATAAGGACAATCCTTCTACCCTGCGGCGCTGGGGCATCCAGGAGACTCTTAACGCTTATCTTTCCTTCCAGTTTGAGGTCCTTGGCCGCGGATGCCCCTAGGTAATTTCCGTCAAGCACGAGGCTCCTTGCAGTAACAATCTCCTTTTCGCTGTTGCCGAAAATATTGTTATCCGCCAGATCAAGTGTTCCCTCCCTTAAATTGATACCCCTCTTATTGCCTGTTATGGTGCTCTTGATAACCTTTCCCTTTCCACCTTCGATTACAGCCCCCTCATCAAAACCCTTGATCTGGGCGTCTTCGACCTCAAATATGCAGTCGTCGCCCAGAAACAAGCCGGCACCCTTTGATCCGGATAGTGATATGGAGCGAACGGTCAGCGCAGATCCTTTCACGTCAATACACTGGGTGCATCCGTTCATGCTGACGTTGGAAAGCTCAATTATGGCCCCGGGCTCTCCTGAAATCCCCTTCCAGTCTTCCCCTGTAAAAAGGACTCTTTCCTTTGCTTCACCGGAGACGACAAGGCTTCCCTTGACAGCCAGCCCTGCCCCTGCTGCCATTGTAAAACGAACCCCCGGCTCAACCTTGACTGTCTCTCCAACCGGCACTGTGGCAAGTGCATTGATCTTGTAAACCCCGGGTATGATTGTCCCCTGAATTACATCACCCAGGGTAACCTCGTCGAAGAAGGGCATCGTAGCCCTGATGGATTTCTTGGTTTGGGATTTGTTTCCCGCCTGATCCACAGACCTTATCCGATAATAGACTATTTTCCCCTGTGCAATGTCCGGGTCCAGGTAAGTCTGCTCGTTTGTGGTTGCGATGGCGCTGAATCCGCCTACTGCCGTATCTCCTCTTTCAACCACGAAGCCCTTGATGTCCTCCGCCTTGGCAATAGACCATTTGAGCGTAATACCCTGCTTCCCGGCCTTGGCACTGACCTTATCAGGACTTGAGGGGAGGACGCCGTCTATCTCTATGGTGCCTCCCGTTTCAAGCCATATCCTGGAGATTCCGCTCGGTTTTGCCATGTGTATGAAAATGGACTGATTCGCCGCCTTATCCCCTTCCTTCACCACATAGGATCCCCTGTAAGTAATATCCTCCACTGAAGGAACAGGTATGTCTTTCCTGAAATCTCCTATGTCAAAAGAACAGGTGAGACCCTTTTCGCCTGTAATCTCAACATTTATCTCATCACCGACCGCGAAGAGCTTCTTATCAACATTGGTTACCACGGATATCACTTCGGGCAGGGCCTGGGCTTTCGGGTTATCAGGTATGAGTTGGGCCATTTTCCAACCCCAGTCATAGGCCACAGTCCTCATGTTTTTCTTCTCGGCCTCATCAACCTTATCCATGATCGCTTCAGCAACAGTTGCAGCCGCGCCCACAACACCGGTAGGAATCGCTATCTTTCTCCTTGAACTCGATTCCGTCCACGACCCGAGTTCATTTCCTCTTAGATTCACCATCCTGACCTGGGCGTCTATGCTATAAAGATTAAAAGCCACTGCCGTAACCATGGATGCAGACAGTATGTTGGTGTAAATAAGCCCCTCTGCACTTAAGAGCTTGCATATCTCCTCAGGCTTCATTTCCTGCCATGGTTTCTTTGCTGATTTGAGCTTCTTGTCAACGAGTGCAATTACCCTGGTCTCGTATCCCTTTCCGGATAACTGGTTGTGGACCACACCTCTGACCAGTTCCGCAACAAATCTCCCGTTCTCGCTCTCGGGGTCTATCTGAAGATCTCCAGATTCCGATTTAGCCATCGTAAAGATTGCCGGAAGCACCGCTACGACAGCCGGGATATCCTTTTCCGCCACATAGGAAACCTGGCCCTTATCCACCTTCTTTTTACATGAAAAAACGGCGAGAAAGGCAGACAGAAAAACGATAAAAAAAATATAGCCGAAAAATCTGCGATTGATTCTGGATGACATCACGCCTCCTTTTTCACCAGGACCTTGTCTATCTCAAGAGTCTTGGTCAGTCCGAAGCCGCTCTTTACCTGTCCTGATATCTTGAGACGCCTGTCTTTAAGCGTAAACTCACCCTTTCCCCATGCGCTCATTAGAGGGCCGTTTAGAGAAAATGAGTTGAAAACGAGTCTTCCTTTCTTAAGATTGGCCCTGGCCGATGCCCTGCTGAAATCAATGCTGTCAAGCCCGCTCGCATCCATGCCCGCGATCCTCAGCATGTCAAGAAAGAAACTCAGGCGGTAGTCAAGATTGCCGAGTCTGTGGACCGCGCATTTGTTAACTGTTATCATGAAGTCGCCGTCAGATTCCTTCAGCATTGATTCGGAATCCGTTCCCCTGGCAAAAATAGTGGCTGAAAGAGACACCCTTCCTGTTAGAAATACCGGGAGTGTCTTTGAAAAGCAGGCAATAAGAGAGGTAAGATCAACATTTATGGCCTTTCCTTCCATCTGGGTCATGACGCTGCTTGGAGGTACCATGAGTGCTTCGAGGGACATATTCAGATCGCAAAGTGTTAGATTCCCTGTTACCACCGCCTTGTCATTTGCGAGCTTCACATCAAACTTGATATCCTTGACCTGAGGGAAATCATTAAACTGAAACCTCCTCACCATGGCCTCTGCCGAGAAGTTCTTGCCGTTAATCATACTCAGATCAAAGGGTTTCGGCTTTTCCGCCTTCGCCGAAACTGCTTTAGGCCCCTCTGGCGATGCCTCCTTCGTTATCTGAAGAACTTCAAACTGGGCCTCCAGATCCAGTTTTTTTTTGTTGGGCTCCTGTGCTATGCCCTTGGCAAGCAAGGTCAAAGAAGGGTTTATGACGCCAAGATCGAATGTGAGCCTTTTTCCCACAGGCTTTTCAAGACGCATATTCACCGTTGTTTCAAATGCCTTGAATCCGGTTGCGTATGCCTTAAGCTCGAGGCCCTTCAAGTCCAGTGGAAAGGATACGCGGCCGCTTATGCTGCCCGTGCCCCCGGCCTCAGGATCAACAGTGAATGAACCCACCTTCAGCGCCGGTTTCCCATCCTTAATGGTAATCCTGGAATCAAGTTCCTTTATTGTGAATTGCTGCTCTTCTCCCTTCTCGGAGGTTACCTTCAGGACTAGACCGTTTGCCTTGATATCCAGGGCGCCGTTAACCTTGTCTGGAGCTGCCTGATTTCCTGTGAACGAAAGGGAGCTTACCTCAATATTCCCCTGAGCGGACAGGGCCTTCAGTTTTGCCTGGGCAAGGGCCTTATCAAGGGATTCTTTTGCAGCCGGGTTATCAGCCATCCATCCGTAAACGGAACCCACATCCAGGATGGCCTGGGCCACGGCCACCTCAAAGGCCCCACCCTTTTTGAGCTGGACATTGATGCCCTTGATCTCGGTCTGGTCGAGCGAAAGCGATTCGAGTGAAGCGGCGATAGCCTCCGTCTCGGGCGTCTTATCCATCGAAAGGTTGATTCCCCTCGACTGGATGGATTTTATCCGAGGGATCTTTCCGGCCAATTCGTTGTTCAGGTACCCGAACTTGATAAGGAAATCTATTATTGACGATGGGTTGAACGTGCCTTCCGAGGCCTTCACCTTTATGATAAGCGGCGCCAATGACTCTATGAGAATATTGCCGGCGAATCTGAATCCCAGTTCTTCTATGACGGCGCTTTTCAGGTCAACGGAGATTCCCTGCTTTGTGTTTTCCATCTGCCCGGTTAAGGCAATAGGAATGAGAAGCCCCTCCGGCCCCTTCAAGGAAAATACGCCTTCATTAATCTGAATCCTTCTTGCAGGGATGGATGAGGGTGAAAAAGGCTCGGATTTGGCAGAACCGTCCTTTTCATCGGCCTTCATAAGCGCATCGGCAATTACGCTTGGTTCATCAAGAACGGCGTTCTTTAAAAAAATCTTACCCGTAAGGAGCTTGGTTATGTCAGGATAAAGTTTAACACCCGGAATTCTTACAGAATTTCCTTTGTGATTCAGCGTGAGCCCCTTCACCTTGATTGCAGGCGGGAAGTACTGCACATCAAGATCCGCCATATCCAGCTCAAATCCGGCAAACTTACCGGTTATCTCTTTCATATTTGCCTTGAGATACATGCCGGCTCCGACCAGTGTGATAGCGATTGCGGCCACGCAACAACCCACTATAATCAATATCTTTTTCATCACAATACCCTCTCTAGCTAAGATTACCTTACTGGTCTCCAAAGGAACAGCCGCAGCAGCGGGCAAGATTTATCCTCCCCCGCATTGGAGGAGGAGGCTGGGAACTATACTGTCCGGGAGTCGTGAACTGTAAAGGGGCAGGTCGGAATTACCTTCCGACCGGCCATGCCCGAATGGAGCACAACGAAGGATGAAAATCTCCCCCACCCCTCCCTCCCCCGTCGAGGGGGAGGGATAATCGATTACTTAAGCAGAAAGACCACCTTTGCCTGAGCAAGCATATTACTCTTTTGATCATGGACATAGATGGCTGCCGCATCGTCAACTCCCACCTGCGCGTCAGTCAGCTTCACTACCGATTTGACCTTAAGCTCCATCGGACTCTGGCAACCCCAGCTCTGCAAAAGGGCCTTGGCCTTACCAATATCGGTTGTAAAACCGCCACAACCCCTCTCAACAAGGATATTACTTACAACTTTGGAGGGATCAAAAACGATCTCTTCCTTGTCTGTTATTATCCTGTTAACCAAAGCCGGCCTGAACTGGAAATCTCGCACATCAAGAATTAGACCGTCATGCACCTTTACCAGCTCCGAGGGCTTGGCAACCTCAGGAGGCGGAGCAGGAGCCTCGGTCTTCTTTTCAGCCTCTGCGCCGGCCTTTGGAAGCGTAATGGGCGTGGCAGACTTTTCTTCCACAGGCGTCTTGGTATCAATGACCTTGGGAATAAGAGCGGGCTGATAGGCGGGTTTTTGCTCCGGCCATAGCTGCTTGTCCTTCATGATGGGAAGGATCACATCATAGAGTCCGCCCTTGCCTCTGATATTGAGGCGCATACAGACCTCTGCGTATCCTTTGTCGGGATAATACGTGTCGCCGCACTGCACTGCTCCCCTTAAGAATCCCTCAACGGTAGTAGCCACGGCATCACTGTGCAGCATCCCGTCTTTGATTGTCGTAACGCCGTAAAGATTTATTCCCTGGAGGATCTCAAGGAGCTTCCTCTGTGCCAAAACCTCCGCGGCCCTGACTGCCCTGTATCTGCTCTGGCCTTCCTCTGAGGCCCCCACTACCTGAATATATCCTTCCTCAAAGACCTTGACCGGGTCTTTCACGGTCTCCCAACCCCCCTGAGAGATGGCCAGGGGAACCATGGCCAGTATCATAGAGATAATTGCAATTGCTCCCACAATCTTTTTCATGATCTATTCACTCCTTCCTTTAAAATTAAAACTTTTCGCCTCTGTCAATCCGGCAGACCCACTAATTGATGTTCATGACGTTTCTCATGCGCATTACTGCCAGAAGAAGCTCTGCCCCATCCGCTACGTCGTGCGGTCTGAAGGCGCCGCTCAGTTCAGGTTCCATGAGGCCCCTTGTAACGGCTGTCATCACCGCGTTAAACCATGCAGCTGACGTCGGCACGTCCGGGTAAGGAGATGAGCCCTGTCCTATGTACTTTGTAGCCAGGGTCTCATCGCCGCTTATCTTCATCATGAGATCTTCAAGGACAAAGGCAAGCTCAAGCCTTGTTATAGGCTTGTCGGGATAGAAAAGAAATGCCTTGGATATCTGGTCGTATATGGGTTCAAGGCCTCGGACCCTCCATTTGAGGGCGGTCATGATTTCGGCCTTGAAAAGGTGTCCTACCACATCGGCAGGTATAAAGTCAGGCTTGCCTTCAGCCCTCGGGACCGGGATTCTTCCGGCCATGACCTTGTCAAGGTGGACTTCATCCACCAGCAGAGCTGCTGCATCGCTTCTCACAACCCCATCTTTTACTGCAATCTTCTTACCGACATCCGTCATCGTAAAGTTTGCCGAGGCCCTATTTATCTTTTGAACCCGCTTGTAAAGCTTATTTGCTGGTTCATGCCATTTTCCTGGGGCAAGCGATAGCACGTCGGAAAGGGCACCTTCAGCCTCTCTGAACTTGTAAGCCTTGAAATAGGCTGCGCCCATGAAATAGTGGGCAGCCTCTTTACCTTTGTAGTAAGGCAGTTCCTCCGCCTTTACCTTGGATAGCTTTATCGCCCTCCTGTGATATTTTTCGGCCTTCTCTATCCAGTTCTTAGGTCTTGCGTGCGTCCATACCCTTATGCCTGTAACCATTCCCGAAAACTTCTGAGAATCTCCCTCGGCCTTATCAAGCGCCTTGTCGAGCCTATCAACCGCTCTTTCAAGCTCAACGGCCTTGTGCTCCTTGTCCGTTTCAGCCTCGGTCCTTATAGCCGCCACAAGAGCAAGGCCTCCCAGTGCAGGCGCATAGTCAGGTTCCAGTTTGACGGCGCGGTCAAAGCGCGTTGCAGCTTCGTTTATCTGGCCCTTTTCTATCATCTGCATGCCCATGAGATAATGGTGAGCCGGATTGTCCTCATCGGACATCGGCTTTATGCCGGTTTTAGCGCATCCGAAAAACATCGCCGCTACAATCCCGATAACTGCAAAAATCAAATACCTTCGCATAGAATCACCTCCGACTTTCCTGGCTGATTGTTGCATCACTACCTGCCAATGACTAATGAAAACCTCCATCACACTATGTCCTTCCCCCCTCACGAAATATCAGGAGGGCAGGCAACCCATACCTATGCCTTCTTCTTCATCTTCTTTTCCATCTTGACCATGGCCTCCAGGTAGTCCTTATATCTGGATACCTTCATCTTTTGCGCTATAGCGTATCCCCAGGTGCTTGCCCATGTTACCGGCAGACTTATTGCGCGCTTTCCCAGAAGCTCTATTCTCTTTTGGAGATCAACACCTTTGACAATTCCGTGCATCGTAAGAAACGCGGCACGCTGAGCCATATCCCCAGGTCCAAGTTCCCCGAAGAGCAATACATCATCTATAATCTTGACCGTAAGAGCTATCATGGCGGTGTTGACTTCCACAAAAGTGTCGTCAATATATTCGGCAATCCTTAAAAGCTTCTTCGCTGCTGCAATCTTTTCCCTGTTGGGCTCAATGGTAGTCATAGCCTGTTTATAAAGCTTCTTTTGAATCCCCTCTTTATTGTCCTTTTCCTTTTCGAGGGATTTCATCTGTCTTCTCAAAACCGCCTTCTCAGGTTCCCTCAGGTGCGTTTCCTTAAGCTTTGCTTCTATTGTTTCAAGATCGCTGACCGCCATGAAAAGCTCATCATCAACCCTCTGCAGGTCATCCCTAAGTCCGGATGGAAGAAGCGAATAAAAAACACTTTCAAATGTTCCGCTCCCCTTTCCTTTCGTTGCTCCGCCAAGATGCTCCCCTGAAACAACCCTGAAGCACTCCGACGGGACCTTCAAATCTACCCATGATTTCAGTCCGCCGCCAAATAACTTCTCATGCATTATCTGTTCGGTAGGCCTGGCAAAGAAAGAACATTCCGGACCTCCCACCCCCACCCTGCACTCGCTTATCCCCGGCCTCAGGCTGAGAAATTTGGTGCTGTAATAAGAGCACTTGCAACCGAAAGGCAAAGAACTCAGCACCCATTTGGCATGTTCATAACGCTTCCCAAGTATCTTGGATGCCTCGATTGCAAGCTTTCCCCTTGCCGCCACCAGGGCGCAGCCCATCAGATCCTCCATGCTCCCAACGCGGAAAAGCGCTCCAAGATAAATGGAAAAATCAAATATCCTGTAAAAGGAAAAATCTTCTTTGAGAGCCCTTTCAAGGCATGCCTCATAGGCCTTCCTTGCAGCCTTTTCTTTATCGTTTGCCGTTTCTCCATCAGAGTAGTGAACCAGCAGCTCAGGCCAATTATCGTCCCTGGAAATAGGCATCCTTTCAAGCATAAGCTGATTCATCTTTACCTGAGCCGCCACCAGATCCATGAAAAAGAGGTCCATCTCAACCTCCATGATCGGGTTTGCGGCCTTCACTGCCCCGGGGATCTGCTTCATACAGGATGAAAACAAAAGAGCCAAGACTATGATAAACAAAAACAACAGCCCTCTCGGGCGCTTCTTACCTTCGCAAATGAAATTCTGTCTTGTCATCCTGTATCTGATATTCCTCTGCCTGTTTATCGTTTTCAATAGCTCTTGGGAGCTTGATACTCTTTCATCACATCCCTTGTCTTTTTCTGTCTTTCAAAGGATGCGAGGAATGTATCCACCTCGTAGGAGACTTCTTTTGCTGCCTTTTGAATATCTGAGTCCCCCGGTTTAAGAAAAGCAGCCCTCTGGTATAGCTCCTTGGCCTTTCTCAGGTATCTTGTCTGGGCTTTCTGATCCTGCGCGTTGTTCCATGCCATGCACTCAACCGCAACTCCGGCGTTGTACAAGAGGTCCGCGTCTTTGGACTGAGGGCTTTCGGCTACGGCCTTTACACCCTCATAGGCTCCGGTGCAGTTACCGCCGTCTATCATCTTTCCGGCACGGTCGGCCATCTCACTTCCGCCTTTAATGGGTCTAAGTTCCGTAGTTGTTGTCGGAACAAACTGCCGCACCACCCGCCTCACAGCCTCCTTCACCATCTGCTCCTGAACCTTGGAGGCGCTGGGAAGTTTCCCCGGGGCATAGGACGGAGCTTCATAGTGCTTTTCCACCAGTACCGGGTCCGCTGTCGCGCAGTCAATATCGCCGCCCTGCCTTATTCTTATGGATGCCTGGAAAATTCCGTCCAGGGTAATTCGCCCGCCTGAAGTCTTCCTGTCTACGCTGTTCTTGTAAACGGTGATGCTCAGATCCGGATATTCACCACTGTCTGAACTGACGCTCCTCACGTTTATGAAGCGCGATTCCTGAAACACAGATTTCGCGAATTCCGGTATCAGGCGCTTTTCTTCGTCGGTTACCTTACCACTCACCGTGTCACGCCCCACATAAACGTATGGTATCGAGGCCTCGCCGCCCACGGAACATACTATCCCCTCCTTGACGGCGTTGGCCCTGTAAACCTTTACCAGCGCCCCCCTGCTGGATGGCTGAGGCATCATCGAACAGGCCCCGAGTAAAAGCGCCGCCACGAAGGAGGCAATCAGAAGCTTAAAAAGTCTCATCTAGTAGCCTCCTGTCTCCTTTCCGTCAAAGGTTACCCTGCTTCCGGCCATTTCGGCTGCGGTCAGATCGAGATTGGCCTTACCGACCGCGTCCCTGAAAGTTTTCCTTACCGTTGTGGGATCTGCTTCGCTGAAGATCTCCACCTCCAGATACTTGCCTGTCTGGCGGGCAATCTTGAATTTCCACCCGATATCTTCAAGAATTTGCTCTACTTTTGTCTGTGTCTTTGCTCCGATATTGCGCAGTATCAAGACAACGAATTTCTGTCGGACGGTGCTGAATCTCTCCACTATCTTTGCAGTTAGTCTATCAACCGTTCTGGGGCCTACCTTAATAGCGGCCTGGGCAAGACCGTCCTGAAGCGCGTAATCGCCTCCCCTTGCAATGGTCTTGTCCCTGTCCTGCACATTGGCAAAAAGCTCGCCCGTAGTAGGATCGAATGCCTTTATGGTCAGGGTGACATAAAGAAGCTGATAGCCGTCTTCGGTCGGCTTCTTGCCGGCGTCAAAGCCTACGGCCACCATGGCGTCTCCTGCCTCCTGCCTTGCGATATCAATGGCGGTCTCTTCATCCACCACCATCTCGGCGGATCTTCCCCTGATACGCTTTAACTCGGAAGGAAGAAAAACCCTGAAGGCATAGCCTGCCAGTTTGTCCTGGATGAGATCCATTATGGTCTGCACCGCCTTGGAATCATAAGGAAGATCAAGCCCGGTTCTCGGCATATATACGACCACAACCTTCTTGTCGTCGAATTTGGTCTGCGTGAAGGTGGCCATGGCCTGGGGGTCTTTCATGAACTCTTCAACGCTTCCCTTCAGTTTTGCATCGTCAATATTCACATTGAGCTTCACCCTGTAAGTCTCCGAAACAGGGTCTTTGCCTTCGGCCAGTACGTCATAATTCTTTACATAGCCAGCGCTGGCGGAGGTTATCTTGTCCTGAAGGAGCTTCCCATCCTTGACTGCGGTATATGAACTCATCATTGTGCCGAGTGCCTGTTCAACAGCAGTTCTCAGGCCGTTGTTGATGGCCTCTTGCCGGCTTCTACCCTCTCCGATAGCCGTGGTCTGGATACCCCAGGCCGCAGCAGCCAGCAGGGTGAGAATACCAACTGCAAATACCACCAGGACTGACAATCTTTTTGATTTCATCTTTATCTCCTTTCGCTCTATTTCATTGTAAATGGCCGAAACATTAAACCTCCGCGATGGTCATGATCATGACCAACAAAGCTTAAATAAAAACCTTGGGAAATTGTTAACTCTGTGTTGGGAATGCTTGCAAGCCGGGATGCAAAGTCATAATGAACGGGAATCGGAGCCGCTTTCCCGCATGACGTCTTGGAGTTAATAACTTGGTAAATCAATGGTCTTGGCCCTGTTTCAGCAAAAGTTATAGGTTTGTTTCTGCTGCCTTGCTGCCTTTTCCAGGTAAATTTTATACCAGAGGCTCAGTTTCATGTCAATGCGCAACGATCCGGCCTTTTCAACTGCCCATTGCAATTAGATAATCTTTTATTATATCTTCCAGGTGCTGGATTTACTGAACTCCATGCCCGCGTTGAACAAAACCAAACACTCCAGCCCAGGCAAAAGTCGAGAGCCGAAAACGGGGTGGGTTATCTGCAACGGAATATTGCGCGCAGGGGCTTTTTCGGCATCGGTATCGTCTCTTACCGCCCTGCCAGCTCTTATCTAGGAATATTAGCTGGTTCCGAATGCCGACTTTCGCCGTGGTGACGCTCCTGGCGACTTTTTACGCGTGTGTCAATGATAGAAGTAATTGCAAAATTCACAGTTTCGTCATTCCCCGCCTTGATCGGGGAATCCAGTCTATCCTTGAATCAATGCGTTATGGATTCCGGCTCCCGGATCGTGGTCCGGGACAGGCTTCGCCGGAATGACGCATAATCATAGTTTTGCAATTGGCTCGATAGATTAAAATAAAGGAGAGCAAGGCTTGATTGATAATGATGCAATACACCGCCTTAAGTACGGCGACAAGGAAGTTGTTTTAATAGGAACAGCCCACGTTTCCAGGGAGAGTGCCGACCTGGTTGAGCGCGTCATTCTTGATGAAAGGCCGGATACGGTCTGCCTTGAGCTATGCCGGTCCAGATACCAGTCCATTACACAGAAAAAGAAATGGGAGGAGACGGATCTTCTTAAAGCAATCAGGGAAAAGAAGGCGTCTCTGCTGCTTGCCAACCTGATGATGGCGTCGTTCCAGAAGAGGATCGCAAAGAAGCTTGGGATAGAGCCGGGTGCGGAGATTATGTCGGCCATTAAGGCTGCTGAGGAGACAGGGGCCCAGACACATCTTGCCGATCGAGATATTCGGACCACCCTTTCAAGGGCATGGAGGCTGATGAGTTTCTGGAAGAAGATCAAGCTTCCCGCTCAGATAGTGCTTTCCATGGGCGATATGGATGATCTGAGCGAGGATCGCGTCGAGGAGATGAAGAAAAGCGATGTGCTTGAAAACCTTATGGCAGAGGTGGGTAAGGAAATGCCGGAGGTCAGGACCGTTCTTATAGATGAAAGAGACAGGTATCTTACAAAAAAGATCAGAGAGGCCCCGGGCTCAAGAATAGTGGCTGTTGTGGGAGCAGGCCATGTGCCGGGAATAATCAGGAACTGGAAACAGGATTTCTCCATAGATGAGCTGGAAATAGTTCCGCCTAAGGGCAGGATGGGAAAGATCATCGCATGGGGCATACCGCTTGCCATAGCTGCCATGATTGCGTTCGGATTCGCCTCCGGAGGCAGCCAGGGTGGCAGCGAGATGTTATTCTGGTGGGTGGGCGCTAACGCCATACTTGCCGCTCTCGGCGCTGCGGTCGCACTCGCCCATCCTCTAACAATAATCTCCGCCGCCGTTGCGGCCCCATTTACGTCACTCAACCCTCTTGTGGCAGCCGGATGGGTGGCCGGTCTGGTCGAGGTATTTCTGGGAAAACCAAAGGTAAAGGACTTTGAAAGCCTTTCTCAAGACATCACGACAGTGAAAGGATTCTGGCACAACAAAATAACCCGGATTCTTCTGGTAGTAGTCTTTACAAATCTTGGAAGTTCCATAGGAACCTTTGTGGCAATACCTCTTATGACAAAGGCCCTGTCATAACTCCCATCTCCCGTCCTCACGCCTCTTGAGGTCTATATAGTCCACCCTGGAGATCCTTCCCTGGCCGTCAATAAAGCTGTTGAGGAGCCAGCTCACGATACTTATGACCAGTGCCCCGAGTATAGCCGAGCCGAATCCGGAGACATCAAACCCCCTTATGACGCCCGATGCCATCATCAGGATCACTGCATTGATGATGAAGGTAAAAAGACCCAGGGTAAGCAGATTGATTGGCAGAGTCAGAAGAAGGATCACCGGACGGAAGAACACATTGAGAATTCCCAGCATGGCAGCACCGAAAAGTGCGCTGAAAAACCCCTCCACATGAATACCTTCAATAAGATAAGAAGCTAATGTTATGGCAGCGGTAAGCACAAGCCAGCGGATCAGTATGCCCTTCATTTCTTGCCTCCCTGAAAATAATAAATATCTTACTGCGCATAATCCCACAAAGAAAAAGACCCTTCAATAATTATCACTGTTGACCGCGTCCACGCTATACTTTAAAAAATATTCATGGAATGTATGAGTTCAAAAATTCGAGGTAGGTGCGGCTTCAGCCGCACGGGAACCGTGCGCCCTGCGCCTGAAGGCGCACGTGCAGAAGCTGATTCCCGGTCTGCGTCTCCTGATCTGCGCAAAGCCATGCCTTAAATTATTGAGCTGGTACCGTGGAATCATTATTGCGCAATCCTTCACGTGGAGTATCCCCGGGCCTTTCCAGGCACCGGAATGCACCTGGAAAGCCTCTTTCCTAATGATCGGATAAGATATTGCTGCTGGAGGCCTGACATGGATAAGCTCATCGCAAAGGGGTCACAAACCATTACCCTTGCGGCTATAGGCAAAGGGATTTATATTAAAAAAATATTTGTGAAACCGGCTTTTGCCGTGAAAATACGCCACGCTGTTCCATCGGGATCGGGGTCGAAATCGCAGTCTAGAAGAGCACGCCGGGCGCTAAGACACTATAACGATGCCGATAACGATGCCGATCCCGAAAAAGCTTTCAGAACAGAGAAGAGAGTAAAAGAGGATTTTCATCCTCGGGGGCGACACAAATCGTGTCATGAACATTTGGAAAGAAAGGAGTGCTGCAATGCTCAGGATAGGGTTTATCGGATGGAGAGGCATGGTGGGCTCAGTGCTTATGGCCCGCATGAAGGAGGAAGGGGATTTCAAGGGATTCGAACCGGGTTTTTTCAGCTCCACCCAGGCAGGGAAGAAGGCACCGGATGTGGGTCTGGACGCCCCCCCGGTTCAGGACGCATTTGATATTGATCTGCTTTCTTCCCTTCCCGTGATAGTTACCTGTCAGGGAGGCGATTATACAAAAAAGGTATATCCCGAACTCAGGAAGAAAGGCTGGAAAGGCTATTGGGTTGATTCCGCCTCCGCCCTTCGTATGGCCGACGACAGCATAATTATCCTGGATCCTGTTAATAGAGGCGTTATTGATAACGGGATTAAATCAGGAATCAAGGCCTACGTTGGAGGAAACTGCACTGTAAGCCTCATGCTCATGGGACTTTCAGGTCTGTTCGCGTCGGGCCATATCAGGTGGGTTAGCACCATGACTTATCAGGCTGCGTCAGGCGCAGGCGCAAACAACATGCGGGAACTCATTTCCCAGATGCGGTTCCTCGGGGACGCCGCAGTTGGACTTCTTGACGATCCGGCCTCTTCGGCCCTGGCAATAGACGCACTAGTCACATCAAAGCTGAGAAGCAAAGAATATCCGAAAACATTTTTCACTGCCCCATTGGCAGGGAGCCTTATTCCCTGGATTGATTCCCCCATGGAATCGGGACAGACCAGAGAGGAATGGAAGGGCTTTGTTGAGACCAACAAGATCCTGGGAACCAAGAAACCCATACCTGTGGACGGTCTTTGCGTCAGAGTGGGGGCGATGCGCTGCCACAGCCAGGCCATTACCATAAAGCTGGATAAAGATATCCCCGCCGGGGATGTTGAAGAGATGATCCGGAACGGGAACAACTGGGTCAAGGTAGTGCCCAATGATAAGGAATCAACTCTTAGAGAACTGACCCCGGCCGCCGTGAGCGGAACACTTACGGTCCCCGTAGGAAGGATCCACAAGATGCTTCTTGGGCCTGATTATGTGACGGCCTTCACAGTCGGAGACCAGCTCCTATGGGGAGCTGCGGAGCCCATAAGGCGCATGATCAATATACTTCTTGAACATCTCTAATAACACAGAGGCCCACGGTCTTTTCGGCCGGGGGCCTTTCATGCGCGGTTGACATTACCCGACCCGATAGTAGAATATGTGGGTCACCTAGACTACGGAAGTGGAAAGCTCACTGGTGGGGCTCCCGGACTTCAAATCCGGTGTATCGTCTGAAAAGGGCGATAGGTGGGTTCGATTCCCATGCACTTCCGCCAATGCCCTTCTCATCTTCACCCCAGTTCAGTTGAAGAGATCTTATTGAAAAAAAACAGGCCCTGACAATCCTTGAAGAACTCCGTTAGCGGGATGAAGCTGATCTTGTCCTCATAATAGCGCTCCTCACCGCCATAGAGGAGGAATGCCTCTGCCTGCGGGTACTCTTTGAGGAATGCCTTGAGGCCGGCAATGTCTCCCTCCCTGACCCGATTTGCCCCTGTAACCTCAATTGCGAAGAATGCCTTCTCACCGTAAAGGATAAAGTCAACCTCCGCCTTGGCTTTTGATCTCCAGTAACAGATCGAGTATCGCCTTCTCAGGTAGGAGTTCAAGGCGATAATCTCCTGTAATACAAGGGTTTCCAGTGCAGGCCCTGTGGCTTCCCACTGGGCGTCCAAGGGTCCAAAAGGCCGCAGCGCCCGGAAAAGGCCGGCGTCGAAGAAATAGAACTTTGGGTGGGCCTGCGATTTTCTCTTTGCCCTCTTTTGAAAAATGGGAAGATAGTAGGCGATATGGAGGTCGTTTAGGATTTCAAAATAGCCTTCAACCGTTTTGCGGGGAACCGCGCAGTCCCTTGCTACTGTTGCCACATTCAGTATCGAGCCCTGGGAAAAACTGGCGCTTTCAAGAAAGCGTGCAAATGAGCCGATATTTCTTATCAGCCCCTCCTGAGTGATTTCTTCTTGAAGATATACCTGGACGTAACTTTCCAGAAAGTCCCTCGGATCTTCCGCCGTATAGGCAGGTGGTATAAGCCCGTATTCCAGTGCCCTCTTAAAATCAAACGAACTCTTCAATTCCGCAGCGGTAAGAGGGTACATCCTGAGGGTGAGTGCCCTTCCTCCCAGAAGATTGACACCCCCGCGACGAAGCTTCCGGGGGCTTGAGCCCGTGAGTATAAACCTCAGTCTCCTTGTCTCGATGAGGCGATGGACTTCATCGAGAAGGGGAGGAATCTTCTGAATCTCATCTATAATCACCCGATCCGAAAAACCATCCGGGATCATTTTCCCAAGCCGGTCAGGCTCGGCGCTCAGTCTGGTAAAGACGGATGCCTTGAGAAGATCAACAAAAAGAGCGGAAGGAAACTGTCTCTGCACCCAGGTGGATTTTCCCGTTGACCTGGGCCCGAAAAGAAAGAAGGATGAGTCCTCCGGATATGAAAGGATTCTGGCATACATGCCGCCATTTTATATAATAAAAAGGCGGTGTCAATGCCAATATTTATATAACCACCACAATTGATGAGATATTAACATCTTATATCTGATAGATTTGCCTTATTTGCAGTGCGTCTGAATAGGAGGCCGAGGAATGCCAGGGACCTTCAGTACCACCCATGAGCGGGCGGGCCGCGAGGAGATCAGTGACTCCAGCCGATGAGGGTCTCCTGAAAGCTCCAGAAACCGGCACAAGACCTCTTCCAGCAGATCAAGATCGAGCTTCGTAAAGCCGGCGGCGGATCGCACCAGTTTCTCCAGGCCGCCTGCCCCCACCACCCGGCCGGTTGCCGGCGGTTTCGTGTGCGAGGCCAAACGGGCCACGAGTTCAGAAAAGAAATTGAGCAATTAATAAGAAAGTGCTCCCACTCGGTATCACGCCATACAGGATCACAAGAAGCGATTCCTGGCCATGGTCCAGCGGCGAATACCGGCAAGCAGCCGGATGGACCCAGAATTGGGTTTCGATCACTGCAATCCGTGGTGCAGGTCTTGAGCATCGAATAGCATCCACGAATAGAGGAAAGGCATATAAAGATGAAACAAATTGTACGCACTTCTAACGACCCTGACGCTTACCACCCAGATAGAAATGCGCAATCACTGATGACATTTCATCACTAAATATGATATTGCTGGCCCCTCAAAGGGGCCTGACTGCAATCGGTTAAAGTGAAGATCCCCATATTTCGGATAGGTGATGCATTCGGCGAAGGTATTCGTCATGACGAGAACATCCTAATCTTGAAGACTGAAGCTAGTTTTAAAGACATATTCCCGGAACTGTCAAACTCTGTGAGTCCCCCGGCAGAGCCGGGGTTTACTCAGGAGAATTACACCAGTCTGTGCCGCGCGCCGTCCTTTACGCCGTGATGGAACTGGTCAAGAACGTGGATGGCGGTGAGGTACTGGCGCATTTGACGCTCAATATCGCCAACTATTACGGTGATATGACCCAACGCGAGATAGCAGTGCAACTGGCCGACTACCTCGCCCGGCGGCTCGAAGCACTTCGCCCCGAAGAAGCCAGCGCGGCTCGTGTGCTGCGCGAGTTTATATGAAAATGCGTCCAAGCTATTGACTATTTTCATGTTTCGTTGTGCCCTATCCGGGCATGGCACTTAGTGAAGAATCAGCGACTGGGGTGAACTGGGAGAAAATATCATGGCCACCACATCCATATTCATCAGCGGCGTGCAGAAAGAGTTGCAGGCAGAGCGCCGCGCGGTAAAGGCTTTCGTGGCGGGCGACCCGTTGCTGCGGCGCTATTTCACTGCCTTTCTGTTTGAAGATTTGCCCGCCAGCAATCGCAAAACCGACGATGTGTACCTCGCCGAAGTGGATCGCTGCGCCGTTTATGTGGGGCTTTTCGGCCAGGAATACGGCTTCGAGGATGATGAAGGAGTCTCGCCTACGGATTGCGAGTTTGACCGCGCCACGGCCCATAGCAAGCCGCGGCTGATCTTCGTGAAGGGCGCGGAGGACAGGGACCGGCACCCGAAGATGCGCGAGTTGATCCGCAAGGCGGGCAATCAGCTCATCCGAAGGCGGTTTGGGAGCATCCCCGAACTGACAACGGCGCTCTATGCGAGCCTTGTCGACCATCTAGAACGTACCGGACTGTTGCGCACGCGGCCGTTCGATGCGGCGGCCTGCCCTGGAGCGACGTTGGCCGATCTCTCGGAGGATAAGCTGCTGTGGTTCCTGGCGCGGGCGCGCCGTGAACGTCAGTTTGCGCTTGCGGAGAACACGCCGCCGGCAGAGGCGCTGGCCCATCTCAATCTGCTCGACGCCGGGCAACCGACCCATGCCGCGGTTCTGCTGTTCGGTAGGCAACCCCAGCGTTTTCTGATCACTTCCGAGGTCAAGTGTATGCACTTTCACGGCGCCGAGGTGCGCAAACCAATCCCTTCCTACCAGATTTACAAAGGCACGGTTTTCGATCTGGTGGATCAGACTGTGGATTTCGCCATGTCCAAGATCACACGCGCCGTCGGCACCCGCGCCAAAGGGTCGGAGGCCCCGGTCGAATACGAACTGCCGCGTGATGCCGTGGCGGAAGCGATCGTCAATGCCGTAGCGCACCGCGACTATGCAAGCAATGCCAGCGTACAGGTCATGCTCTTTAGCGACCGGCTTGAAGTATGGAACCCAGGCGAGCTTCCTCCTCCGCTTACCATGGAGCTGTTGCGGGCGCCGCACGCCTCCCTCCCGCACAACCCGCTCCTGGCCGATCCACTCTTCCTTGCCCGGTATATTGATAAGGCCGGTACCGGCACGCTCGACATGATCGCGCTTTGCCGCGAGGCCGGTTTGCCGGAGCCGGAGTTCCGCCAGGACGGCGGCATGTTCGTGCAGACGATCTGGCGGGATTGGTTGACAGAAACGATCATCGAGGAAATGGGTTTGAATGAGCGGCAACGACGGGGTTTAGCTTACCTGAAAGAAAATCAGCAGATTACGAATGCGGATTACCAGCGAGTGGTCGGTTGTCCATCAAGGACTGCTACACGCGACTTGGGTATTCTTGTGGAGAAAGGTGTTGTCGAACCCCGTGGCAAGGGGCGTGGCGCTGTATATCAATTCCTCCGAAAACAAGCCATAAACCCGCCAAATACGCCAGGGACATTGAGAAACAGTGGATAGGCAGAGTGATGGGAGGGGCTATAAAAGCACTCCGTCGAAATGCGCCAGAAATGCGCCAAATGCGCCACCCGCTACAGGCAAATGAATCAGGAATGACTCATCAGGCCCACAAACGGACGGTCAAAACCGACAGATGGAACATGAAACCGGACCGAAAAAGGACAAAGCGGACATGAACGCTATCAATCGCTTCTCTTCCCGCCGCCAGCGCCTCGATCATGCCTTTCTGAGCACCAGGCTGAAGGATGCGAAGTCCTACAGGCGCATCGCCGGTTACTTCCGCAGCTCGATCTTCGAGCTGGTGGGCGAAGAGATTGCTGCTATCCCCAAGGTGCAGATTGTCTGCAATAGCGAACTGGATGCGGCCGATGTTGTCGTATCCAAGCATATCCGTGAGACAGCACTTAAGGAACGCTGGAACGAAGCCCCGGCTGAGGTAGAGGCGCTACTACACCGGCACCGCTACCGTCGGCTGTACGAGCTGCTGACCAGCGGACGGGTTGAGATCCGCGTGGTGCCGAAGGATAGGGTCTTTATCCACGGAAAGGCCGGCGTTATCGAAGCGGCAGATGGTTCGAGAACCTGCTTCCTCGGTTCGATCAACGAGACGAAGAGCGCCTTCGCCCAGAACTATGAGATCCTGTGGGAGGACCCCTTGCCCGAGGGCATCGCCTGGGTCGAAGAGGAGTTCGAGGCGCTCTGGAAGGACTCCTACCCGCTGGCTGAGGCCATCGTCGAGGAGATCAAGCGCGTCGCCGACCGCGTGGAGATGCGCTTTGAGGAGACGAAGATCGAAGAACTGCCCGGGGCGGATCAAGCGTTTCGGCCAGGCAAGACGGACGGTGGACATGCTCAACCTTGTCTATCATGAAACCCAGGACGAAAAGGTCTACCAGGTCCTGTCACGTCGGATGAAGGATCGCTACGACATTTTCGGGGGCCTTCCCGACACCATCGAAGACGATTGGATAGAGACAGTTGAGAAGCTCGATGAGATGATGGACCAGTACATTCACCTCCGGAAGCAGGCGCGCGACGTCTTTGAGATGCGGTATCAGAAGACAATTGATCCGGACAAGGACAGATGGGAGCTGTGTTCGAGGGTGCTCGCGCGAAGAGATGTTGTTAATCGCCTTTCGATTCCATAGTGAGAGGTTGATTTCAAATGGAAATTTTGTTTCGACAAAGTTCTGGGCTGTTAGGAGATGAGGTTTTGAAATATGAACATCCTCTTCGATGAGACAAGTCATTCCTATCCGGATGAGGCTTTCCAAAACGTCATCCTCATTCCTGAACGAAGGGTGGGCTACTCGTTATCTGCCCGGACCCCGTCTTGGCGGATTCCTGACAAAATGAGCGAAATGAGCGCTCATTTGGGGATATACGATAATAAAAGAGAACCATGAATCGCGCGCAATCCATTCTAAAGGAAGTCTTCGGCTTTGAAACCTTCTGGCCCCTCCAGGAGAAGGTGATCGCTCATGTCCTTGAGAAAAAGGACGCCCTGGTTGTGATGCCTACGGGCGGAGGCAAGTCCCTCTGCTATCAGATTCCCGCAATGATCTTTGACGGATTGACTGTCGTGGTATCCCCGCTGATCTCCCTTATGAAGGATCAGGTTGACCAGGTGCGGGAATACGGAGTTCCCGCCCTTTTCCTCAACAGCACCCTGAGCATGGAAGATTACCGGACAAACGTTACGAAGCTAAGGGAAAACCTGGTGAAACTCCTATATCTGGCCCCAGAGGCCTTGCTTACGCCGGGCACCATTACCCTTCTCTCCGAGCTGAAGGTGGATTGCATCGCCATTGACGAGGCGCATTGCATCTCAGAGTGGGGCCATGATTTCCGCCCGGAATACCGGCAACTGGCCAAGGTCCGCGCCGCTTTTCCCAATGCGTGCTGCGTGGCCCTGACGGCCACGGCAACACCGCGCGTCCGTGAGGATATCCGAAACTCCCTGAGTATCGAAGACCGGAGCGAATACATCGGTTCTTTCAACCGGCCGAATCTCTTTCTGGAAGTGGTAGCCAAGAACAAGCCGCTCGACCAGGTGCTGACATTGATCGAACGATATCCCAACGAATCGGGGATCATCTACTGCGCCACCCGCCGCCAGACGGATGAGCTGTACGCCATCCTCCGGCAGAAGGGGTACTCCATCCGACCCTACCATGCAGGTCTTTCCGAACAGGAGCGCACCGAGAACCAGGAGCGTTTCAGCCGCGACGATATCCGTATCATCGTAGCTACGATCGCCTTCGGCATGGGGATCAACAAGTCCAATATCCGATTTGTCGTCCATTATGATCTGCCCAGGAGCATAGACAACTATTACCAGGAGATCGGACGGGCGGGACGGGACGGGCTGCCCGCCCATTGCCTCCTGCTTCTGGGTTATGGGGATATTCAAAAGGTTCGGTACTTCATCGGGCAAAAATCGGAGCAGGAACAGCGGGTGGCAGGCATCCTATTGAGTCAACTCCTGGGATTTGCCGAAACAAACCTCTGCCGCAGAGTTCCTTTGTTGAATTATTTCGGCGAAACCAATGTTCCCGACCGTTGTGGGATGTGCGACAACTGTCTCCGGGGAGAAGACGAAAGGGCCCGTGAAGATCTTACCATCCCAGCTCAGAAGTTTCTCTCCTGCGTCAAGCGGACAGGCGAGATATTCGGAGCGGGGCATATCATAGATGTCCTGCGAGGTTCAACTTCCCAGAAGGTATTAAAATTCGAGCACGAAAAACTCTCTACCTATGGGATCGGCACCGCCTATTCCGCAGAACAATGGCGTCAAATCGCCCGTCAATTGATCCAGAAGGGGCTATTGCTTTATGACTATGAACACGGATCGCTGAAACTGACTTCGAAGGCATGGGAGGTCCTGCGCGGGAGGGAGACCTTTCTAGGAAGGCTGGAAGTGGCCCGAAAGGAGAAGGAGGCGGAAGGGGACCTGGGGCAGAAGCAACGTGTGGACGAAGCGGATTCCTTTGATCCCGAGCTGTTTGAAGCCCTCCGGAGAAAGCGGAAGGAACTCGCCGACCAGGCTAACCTTCCTCCCTATACGATCTTTCATGACCGGACCTTGCGGGAGATGGCCCATTACTACCCCCAGACACGGGAGAGCCTGTTGTCAGTCTATGGAATCGGAACGACGAAGCTTGAAAAATACGCAGACTCATTCCTTGATATCATCTTAGAACATTGCAGGATAAAGCAGATCGCTGAACGGCAAAAGCCGGCCTCGGTAGCAGATACTGATACTGCACCTCCGGCTGACCGCAGCACGCGCCGCCATCTTGTCATAGGCGAACGTTTCAACCAGGGTTACTCCATTGAAGAATTGGCACGGGATTTCAACATCCTTCGTGCCACGGTTATTAACCATCTCTATAAGTGCCTGTGTGAAAACCATCCCATCATGCGAAACGATTTAATGACGAACTCGAGCTTGACGGAAGATCAGCGGGAATCGGTACTTTCCTCCTTTGCCCGTCTGGGAACGGAACGACTGCGACCTGTTTTTGAAGAGTTTAACGGGACAATCCCTTACGAAGAGCTTCAGCTTCTCCGTCTGAGCTATCTATGTCAGAGTCAGAAGCGTCCCGGGAGCCATAAGACAGGACCATAGGATCAGCTCGAGCTTTTCCAGTTCGTCAAGGTCCCGCATGAGTTTTATCGATGAGGGCCGGGATTATTCCTTATTGCCCCGGCCCAGTTAAGAGGTAGTAACAGCGTCGCTCCCCTCCCTGGACATCGGAGAAGAGGGCCTCGGCGGCCATGCCCCTCTGATTAACATAGTCCATCAGCACGGTCCGGGTGTTCATGCGCCAGGCCCGAGCGGATGAAACGTCTTCGGCTTTCAGTGCGTAGAAGTCCCCCGGAATCTGCAGCAGCACCGCGCCTGCATCGGGTCTCTTATCAAATGTGGCCACTGGATATCGGGTGAGGGCCTCCTCAAGGGAAGACAGCTCACTGCCGCAGTCACGCATCTTGGACAGTTCCAGCATGACGAGAAAGCGGTCCAGGGGCATCCCGTGGTACGGGCCGGAGTCCACATGGTAATGGGACTCAAGGTAGCGGATACAGCGCCCGCCCAGGCGATTCAGGTAGAGATGGGAGTTGCGGGCCTCCAGGGGTTCATATGTCCAGCAGACCCGCCCCATGCCATTTTCGCGGTACAGGCCGAAGGATGCCTTCAAGAGCCTATTGCCCAGCCCGCTGTCCCGATGTTCTGCAAGAACACCCAGCATGTGGCCATAGACCAGGCCGTTCTCGGCAGTTGCCAGGCCAATGCAGAAGCCCACCATTTTCCGGTTCCGGAAGGCCCCCAGCACCCATCCGGTTCTAAAATATTTCTGAGTAAGAGCGCTAAGCGTGATGGGTGACATGGTATCCCCCGGAGGCAGACCGTAAACCGCTGCCTGCAAAGCGATCAGCTCATCGATTTCCTCCGGGCCTTGAATCTCCCTCATTTCAAAGTCCATTGCTCTTCCTCAGCGGCAAAGTGGCTGTGCAATCAATCCATTCCTGCCTTACTGCAATCAGCACTCAGGAGGAATCCACCTATATACATGTCGAGTGCAGGCTTGAGCCTACTTATCCAGTGTCCATCCGGAAATGGCTATTTTCACCGATTTCGGCGTTGGGCTCAAATTTTAATCCTCGAAATACGTCAATGTATTCCTGTGGTTAAAATTATCGCCCGTCTTGAACTCGACGAAACTAACTCATTTCCGGATGGGCACTATCTAAACTATCTCCAGGGCGTTAAAGAAATATGATATTTCGGTCTTTGCGGTCTCGGGGGAGTCAGAACCGTGTACGACGTTCTTCTCAATATCGGTGGCAAAGGCCTTTCTTATAGTTCCTTCTTCCGCCTCAAGGTAATTTGTTGCTCCCATGAGTTTACGGTAGCGCCATATAACATTATCTCCTTCAAGTACCATTACCACGCACGGAGCTGAAGACATAAAATTTGTAAGGCTCTCAAAAAACTTGCGCTCCTGATGCACCTTGTAGAATCCCTTTGCCTGATCAAGACTCATGCGGATAAGCTTCATTGCCGCTATCCTGAACCCTTCCGCTTCCAAGCGTCTTACCACCTCTCCGATGAGGTTTCTTGAAACCCCGTCGGGTTTAATTATCGCCAGAGTTCTCTCCATCGTTTGATCGTCCCTCCTGTAAAGTTAACATGTTGACCTATGGTCATAATTTTGATATAGAATTATATAGTAAAATTCAAAAAATACCATTTAGTCAAGGAAATTGTGGAAAGGAAAAATTGATGACTCAACCGCAAAAGTCCAGCAAACCCAGCATGGGCGAAAGACTCGACGCTGACCATGTCTTTTTATTTGAGTGCGCCCCCGGCATATCCTGTTTCACCCAATGCTGTAGAGATGTCACCATAGTGCTTACGCCTTATGACGTCTTAAGGCTCAAAAACGCTCTTGGAATTACCTCCGGAGAGTTTCTTGACAAATACACTCTCATAATCCCCAAGGGGAATCTTCTGATCCCGA
>Ga0210049_1000888_pt1 | contig 27066 bp, 20 predicted proteins | sample CryGeyCG2014_300_2_FD_183964 | JGI IMG/M metagenome (GOLD analysis project Ga0210049, IMG submission 183964) | Groundwater microbial communities from aquifer - Crystal Geyser CG06_land_8/20/14_3.00 (SPAdes) (version 2) | ecosystem: Environmental > Aquatic > Deep subsurface > Groundwater | place... | reverse complement strand
TAATTTTCAAATATACTGAAAAAACTCAGGTTTGAAAAATATTTTTCCAGCATATACCCATCTAATCAGCTATTGCATCTACTCCGGTTGTTTACCCTGTAAGGGCAAACCTGAGTAAGATGGGTCTGCTGTTTTTTTATAGACTTCAACTGTCTGTCTTGCGCATTTTGTCCAGGAATAGGATTTTACCTTCTCTAAACCTTTTCTTATCATGTTTTTGGATAGATTATTATCTTTTATCAATCGCAATAATCCTTTCTTTATATCTAAAATATTATTTGGATCAACCAATACAGCAGCCTTACCGACAATCTCTCTTATACTTGAAGAATTGCTGCATACAATCGGACACCCGCAAGCCATTGCTTCCAATATCGGCAAACCAAATCCTTCAGCAAATGAAACTTGGATATATACTGCGGCAGTGTTATATAAAAGCGTCAGATCTTCCAAACTAACATTACCTAGACAAAATACTTTATTTTGGATATTTAATTTCCTTATAAGACGCTTTATCCCCGTTAGTTCAGAAGTTTCTTCAACAAAACCGTTGCCTACCAAAACAAGATTTATGTCCACCCAATCCTGACTTAATAAGAAAAATGCATTTAAAAGTCCCGGGATATTTTTATTGTAATTTACATCTCCCACATTCAAAATAAATTTACTTTTCGAATTAAATTTTGAAAATAATTTATTGAAGCTCCTGCTACCTAACGGTCGGGAAATATTCAAATGCGCTTCATCGGAGCTGAAACCCGCCGAAGCGGAAAATGTCTCTGCATCCCACGACCTTAAGACTCGCCTCGCTGGAGCTTTGGCGAAGCGGGTCGGGAAATTCCGCATAGGCGGGTTAAACTTTTCTTTCGCATCAATAACCTTAAATTTTTGATTAATTCCAAGATAAATAACTTCAATCCTGTTACTGTTTATCTTAGCAAAACTCATAATGTCGTTCTTAGAAGCAATCGAATCTGTGATTATTTTATCTGCTTTAGATAATATATATTTTTGAATCATCCATTTTCCCTTACCTCTAATTCCCGGAGGGAAAGCTTCGGGAAATTTAAAAGGTATCAAGTCGTGTACGGTAATAACCGTAGGTTTGAGTTTAATAAGGGGAAGTGTTAGAAAAAAAGGGTCAAAATACGGATAGTGAACAACATCTATCTTCTCAAGATTATCTTGAAGATTGATTAATTTCATATTTATCTCTTTTATTTGACATAATTCTTTAAATAAATGATCCACGTATACACCTGTACCTCTTTTTTTATGTCCCTTAATCGGAGGAATTACTAATCCTACCGTTAATAAACCATTTTTATTCATTTTGTTCTTTGTTTATATATTTTTTCCCATGCCTTGATGTAAGAGACAGGATATCTGAGAGAGGAAAAAATTGAAAACACAAAGCCCGGAAAACCATCCTGGAACCCCTTATGTCTAAAATATAACAATATAAACCAAAATATTGGTTTGAAAATAAAATATTCACAATAATTTATAAAATTGAAGCGAATATTATTTTTAATTATTTCTTTACTGAATAAATCCGTATAGGTGTTAAAATGTAGTAAATAATGTGAAAAGTCAGGATAGGAAAAATGCAATATCGGACAAGTTAAGTAACCTGTTTTTCCCTCAATAAGAGCCTGTTCATGCACACTTTTGCAAGGCAATGATCCTTTACTTTTTTTGTATAATCGCATGGTGAAATCCGGATATTGACCGCCCTTTGATAAGAACTTTCCTAAAAAATAATTTTTTCTTGGTATCCAATATCCATTTATCGAATTTCCACCATTATCCCGTAGTGGATCTCCTACTTTACTAAGAATTTCTTCCTTAAGCTTGTCGGTAACTTCTTCATCTGCATCAAGCTGCAATATCCAATCGTTTTTACAAATGTTAATTGCTTTCATTTTATTTATATGAAAAATTTCGGGGTTGTCAGTTACAATTATCTTTGAAGTATATTTCCTTGCAATATCAACTGTTTTATCAATAGAATTACCATCTACAATTATTACCTCATCAACCCAATCAATAACACTTTTCAAACATTTTTCAATATTTGTTTCTTCGTTGAAAGTAGCAATAGCCACGGAGATTTTTTTCATTTATAATAATTTTTGAATATTTTATAAATTAGAAAAAAAATAGCCGAGAGTGTTACCAAATCGCTCGCCAATCTTAAAGGAGTTTCTCCAAACTTAAGAATAATATGTGAAGCACCAGCATCAACAGGTATGTTAATTAGTCCTGCATCAGAATTAATCTGCGTTTTTTGGGAATTTACAGTAGCATTCCAACCTGGATAATATAGTGTATTCACCTTAACCATCCCTCTTTCATCTGAATTTATAGTAAAATCCAATAAATTTGAACTCTCTTTAATAATTCGAATTTCTGCCTTTCGACTTGAAAATTCAATCTTATTTTTCGGGGGTTTATCAACGATTTCACTACCTACCCATTTTGGAGTGTATTCATCGTAACTGTTAGTTGTTTTTTCTAGTTTAAGATAAAAAGGGATCGACCAGTCAAGTGATTTATTTATCCTTATGTGATTTCGATTTGTATATAATGCTGCAAGTAGAATAAACAGGGCAATAAAAACATGAAATCTGATTTTTGAAATAACAAATCCTGCCAGTACTGCAGTTGAAAAAATTGTGACAGGTAATATTCTCCATGTAAAATCAACAATGACAAAATCACTTATCATCTTCCAAAATGGCAGAGATATTGGAAGCATCAGTATTATTGAAAGTATGAAAATTATCAGATAAAAGCCTGCTTCAGTAATGTGTTTGTTATTTCGTTTATCTTTTTTAACTAAATAATAAATAATTAATAATCCGGACAATACAACGACAATCCATTGAGTTATTCCTACCTGAAAAGACATACCTCCTTCTTTTGCATGCATCATCCCGTAACCCCAGGGTGAGTAAATTAATTCTTTTAAGTTTAAAAAAGTGTTACCTACGAATGTTGACTTCATAATACTCTCAAACTTGGTGAAATTTCTTTCTATAAACGAAGGTATAAAATAGTATCCAGCCAAACAAAATCCCAAAAAAGTACTGGTAATATAATTTCGTAAAATCAAAATCCTTTTTTTGGATAAAATGAAAGACCATACGAAATACATAAAATAAGCCAGAAAAAATAATAAAAACACCATAGCATGTGAAAGCAGCATTCCTGCTATAGATACGGCAGCTAAAGATATCCACATCCAAACCTTATTGTTAGTTGTTTTTAATTTATATGTCGACAGAAAAAGAAGCGGGGGAAAAATAAATATAGTTGCATCCCCAATTGCAGCTCGGACGAAAATATTTGAAAACCTATAAGGGGCTAAAAGATATACTGTTACAGCCGAAATTGCAGACAATCTTCCGAATATTTCCTTTTGAAAAAAATACATTGTAAAACCGGACAGTATGAAACCTATCAAAAAAGTCATTTTTATACTGTCTATTATTGATAATCCTAAAAGAAGCATAGGCTCGGCAATAATCCAAGGAAAATGATAAGAGAATATAAAGAGAGGATATCCGAAACTGTTCAGAAGACCACCTGCCCATCTGGGTGGTATTTGTCCGTCTCTTACCGCCTGATCAAAATAATATAGTCTGACTACCTGATGCGGACCATCATGACTGGTATAGAAACCAGACTTATAAAGATCTTTGAGAATAAATATAGAGAAAATAGTGATTACTGCAAGTATTATCCAGTCAATCTTCTTCATTATAAATATTTTTGTCTACTTTTTTACAAAAATCCTATTTTTAATTCCTATAATATCTAGAATATATATTATTAATAAATAAATTATCATTAAACCGTATTTTGCTGATCTCCAAAAATTAATTGATGATGCTTCAGGAAAATACCTTACCGGTACTGCTATCTCCCCGATCCGGTAACCGCAAGCATGGGCTGAAATTAGAATTTCTTGATCAAAAACAAAATCATTTGAAAAATTGTCTAAAGGAAGCTTGTTTAAAACTTCACTACGATATGCTCTGAATCCTGTATGATATTCTGATAAATTAAGACCAAGAACTAGATTCTCACAAAGAGTAAGGAATCTGTTGCTGAGATATTTATATAAAGGCATACCACCTCTTAACGCTTCCTCTCTGGATCTAATCCTACTTCCTAGCATAATATCATATCTTTTTTCAATAATCGGTTGAATCAAATATCCTGTCAAAGTAGCATCATACTGATAATCTGGATGAATCATTACGATAATTCCTGCTCTTCTTTTTAGCGCTTCTCTATAGCAAGTTTTTTGATTTCCACCGTATCCTAGATTTTTTTTATGAACTATTACAGGTAATTTTAACCTTTTCGCCACTTCAACTGTTTTATCATTACTGTCATCATCTACTACAACAATCTCATCAACGTCTTGTTTGGGAATATCTCTGTAAGTTCTCTCTAATGTCCTCTCCGCATTGTATGCGGGCATTACCACAGTAACTTTCGCAGATTTATTCCTCCTTCGCAGAAAACTACGGCCTTTAAGCCGTGAAGGAGTGTTTAGTCTTTCTGCTTCGGATGGATTGAAACTACTATCTGTATAGATGCTCCGGTCTCTAGACCGGAGAGCTTCAATATTTTTTCTTTTCATTAGTATAATCTATCAATGATTCTCTAAGGTTTCATCCTCTATATTTTCAATTTTTTTCTCTTCCAGATACTCCCGTTCAATGTTAACAGATTCAATATCATATTTTTGTTTATTTTCAATAATATTCCAGGCCGCATAAAGACCCATTTCTATAGAATGATCCATATTGTTATATCTAAAAGTTCCGTTTCTTCCAATAATTTGCAGTTTAGAAAATTTTTTCAAATATTTCTTTATTCTTTCAACATCATTTTTGTAATTTAGATGGTATACTGGATATTCTTTTTCAACTCTGTGTACGTATCCTCCGATAATATTTTTTTTATTTATTAATTTAAATTCCTCAATAAACGCTTTAGCTACTAAATCAATAACTTCATTATCTTTCTTTGACCACATGGCATCACCTTCGTTACAGGCAATTTCAAAAACTATGGCAGTTGTGCCTTTGGGAGAAAGGTTATCGCTCCAGTTATCCATTTCCATAAACCTCATGAAGGGAATTTCTTTCGGGTGTACGTATATCCAAGTATCAGGAGTGATATGATTCTTATTTATAAACAGCACAACCTGTAATTCATCGCGGTATTTTAAATTATCTGAATAGGCAATAATATTTTTGTCGACTTTCGGACTGATTCTATTTATTAAATCACTAATGGGTATACTGGATATATAATAATCACCCTTAAAATTTTTAGTCACCTTTCGACTTTTCACCATGACTGATTCGATATTTCCATCTTTTATATATAATTTAAGAACTTCTGAGTCTTTGTATATTTTTCCACCCTTTTCTTTAATGTATTCAGACATTTTTTCAGCAATTCTTCCAACTCCTTTTTTCGGATATGAAAACTCATCTATCAAGGAAACAACGTTTTTACTTTTAATAAACGTCTCCTTAATTATTGTCAAAATGTTTAAACCTCTAGTACGTTGACCTACCCAATCAATTGAAATTTTCCTGCAGTCCACTCCCCATAATTTCTCGCTGTATCTTTTAAAAAAAGTTTCATATAATGTCTTCCCGAACTGATTGATATATCCGTCTTCCATTGTGACCAAATTTTGCATTAATACTCTTGATTTTATTCTTGCAATAAAATAGTCAGTAACTGCCATAAATGCCTTACTTAATCCGATACCTTTTAACGCATTCAGGAGCTTAATTGGATAGTAAAAAAATTTCTTATCAAAATATATTCTTGTAAGTCTCGGTACCTGAATTCTTTCGTCTCCCAGAAGTTTTATCATCCAATTATTAACCATGTCGTTTTTCGTAAACCATCGATGTGGACCGGTATCAAAAAAATAACCATACTTTTTTATTGTTCTGGCAAGACCGCCAATACCATCCATCTTCTCCAAAACTATGACCTCATAATTTTTCTTCGATAATTCATAAGCTGATGACAAACCAGCCAAACCGCCTCCTAAAATAATTACTCTTTTTCTTGAATTTCGATTAATGTAACTACTCATTTTTTCTAAAATATTCAACCGTATTAACTATACCCTGATCTAAGGTTATTTCCGGTATCCAATTCAATGTATTATAGGCTTTAGCTATATCAAGGCAACTCCTTTTCTGCTCTCCTGATTTTGGAACTCCATACAAGGCCTTTGTGTTTGTGCCTACAACTTTCTTGATTTTTATATAGATAGAATTAACGTCTGTTTCCTGGCCTGTCCCGATGTTGTATGTACCAACTATAGACTCCTTTAAAGCGTATGTATTGGCTTTAACCACGTCTCCAACGAAAACATAATCTCTTGTTTGCTTTCCATCGCCATTTATTGTCGGTTGTTCATTTCTTAATAACTTTTTGGAAAATATGGCCACAACACCCGCCTCGCCATGAGGGTTCTGCCTGGGTCCGTATACGTTGCTATATCTTAAGACTACATACGGAATTTTATAATTATTTTGGTAGAACTGAAGATAATATTCACTGGCTAATTTGGTTATTCCGTAAGGAGAAATTGGATTTAGAGGTAGGTAGTTTTCAGGGGTAGGAATTATTTTAGCGTCTCCATAAACCACACCACCCGATGATGCAAAGATAATCTTCTTAAGATGGTAATACTTAGCAGATTCTAGTATGTTTAAGAGGCCCTTTAAGTTTATCTCTGCATCGTTAATGGGATCATCAACGGAATTTCTGACACTTATTTGGGCGGCATGATGGTTGATAACTTCTGGCTTTTCTTTTTGTATGATAATCTCTATTTCCTTTTTTGATCTGATATCAGCTTTATGGAAAATCGCCTTTTTGTTTAGAAAATCTATCTTTCCTGTTGAAAGATTATCTATAACAATCACTCTGTGTCCCAAATTAATATATTCATCTACAATATGAGATGCAATAAATCCAGCTCCACCAGTTATTAGAATATTCATGTAAAGTATTTTACCATGTCTACACCCTTCTTACTGCATACCGATTTAACCGGGATCAGTCTAGAAAGGTTTATACTGGAACATATTAATGTAACGTTTCAGTATTAGATAAATTTACCTTTCTATGATATTAAAAGCTATGGAACCGTCAGGAAAATAAATTTGTTTTACAACACCTCCTACTTCCTCCGGTATCTCGTAAGGAGTAGCTACGAAAAGAACGTTTTTTAAATTAACATCATTTGACCAATCAATATTCCTGAATTCGAATTTTCCGAAATTCCTTTCATCTCTTTTTATTTCTAGGCCAGTCCATTGATTTTGATACCATACAGGATCAATTTTTTGATAAAAAAGAAAATAAATATATGGCTGATCATATTTATAAGTCACTATTACTTTATTATATTTATCTTCAATTTTGCTAACAGTATCAACTGCCTCTTTGTACCCGTATTGCCAGTCTTGAGCATGTGCTATAGGTGTATGTATATAATACTGATGAAGATAATAATAAAAATTAATAATAAAAATTCCAAAAGCAAACACCATTACCGCAGAAAAACCAAATTTGGTAGTTTTTTTATTACGAACAAGCTTAATAGAGCTCAAAACTCCCAGAGCGGTAAATATCTGATATGTAGGCAAGTATAATAAGGCTCTAACCGCATGCGGTGTTGCTTTTGTCAGAGCTGATGCAAGAGGCGCTATTAAAAACCACCAAACTATTAATACTTTTCTTTTATCCAATGTATTTAATAAAAAATAAGCTCCTATAAGGATAAACGGCAGTTCCCAAATATACAACATTCCAAAACCAACCGCATGATGCCTTGCGGCAAAATCTCCTGTAAGGAATAAAAAATCAAAATTAAAATGATCCAGGTAATCGGCAAGAATTTCTCTTCCGAATACCAAGCGTCTATTATGCATTAACTTCCCCAGAAAATCCTTTTTATCTTGATCAGCTTCAATATCTTTAATACTCTGACCTAAACGTTCAGATGGATTAAGGATGGTAACAGAACCAAAACGTGCAGAAGTAGAAGATGCAAATGACAAAATAATGGGCAGAATAATGACAGACAGCAATATACCCGAAAGGATCAGCCAAAGCTTTTTTTGCCGCATTTCTTTATAAAAAATGATCACTGCTCCGAGAATTAAGAACGGCACTACCAGCCTGGTACTATGATAGGTATACATTGATAATCCGAATAAAAATAAAGACAATGATAGATATATACCTTTAGTTAATCCCTTAACAAAAAAAAGCACACCGCCAATAAACAGAGTCAAAGCCACATTAGCTTCGAATGCCACCCGGGAGAATTGAAGATGCCACGGTGAAAGGCTTAGAAAAAAAGTAACCAATAGATAATATTTAGCGGACATTTTTTTGAAAATTTCCTTTACAAGGTAATAAGTAAGAATAACTCCTAATAATCCGAATAAAGCGGAGATAAATCTAGTCGAAAACTCAGTTAAACCAAATACTTTAACAGGCAGAATTGAAAGATACGTATATAAGGGAGGCTTGTAATCGTTAAATGAACGGATGGATAAGGGTAAAAAAATGCCGTATTCATCCCTGCCGGTCTTTAAAATAGAATAAGCATTATAACCTAAGGAGGCCTCATCCCAATCCAGAGAGGGAGGATTTACTCCCAACTGCCAAAAACGCAGAATAAAAGCGATTATAAAGATCATTATTATTATAAATTTATTTTTCATTATCTTTCCGCAATCAGAAATACTTCATCGCCTGACAAATTCTTAATATTTGTAAGTAAATGGTAGCTACCTGGTAGATTACCGGGCGTAGTTACTAATAATACTCTGCCTTCTGCATTCGATAAATCATCTAATCCAAATTGGATTTTACCCAGTGACGACACATTCCAAAAGCCAAACCAATCACGTGAAGCTTTCCTTTCCTGAAGAAATTTGTTTACCGGATATTTATTGTATAGAGCAAAATATATATATGGCCTACCCAACGAATCAGTAATAAATATCGAGTCATAATTACCCTCTACATCTGACACGTATGAAACCATTTCCTTGTATCCGTACTGCCATTCTCCGCTCCAGCTGACCGGATAATGAACATAATAGTTATGCAGATAGTAATAAAAATTCAGTACTAGAGCTAAACAGGTAACCAATAATAAACTATAAAAAAATTTCGCGTTTGATTTTTGCCTTAAAAATAATATTATTCTGTATAGACCGTAGGCAATAATCATCTGGTAAGTAGGAAGTATTGAGAGTATTCTCAATGCATGCGGTGTTTCTCTGGCAGTACCGGCAGGAATAGGTACTATTAACATCCAGATCATTATTGGCAATAATCCTTTTTCTTTATGTTTATATAATAGATACAAACCAATTACTAAAAAAGGCAAATCCCATATATATAACTCACCCATTTCTTGAATAGACAGCCTGGGATTAACATCTCCATGGGTAAATAGGAAACGCCCCGAAAAATTATCAGAATAATGCTTTAGAAAATCAAATAAATATAATATTCTTCTATTATGAATTATCTTTGAAAAGGAAGTATTACCGTCCTTGGCAATCCAATCATTAGCAGTCTCTATCACATTTAGATTATTAAATATTGATACTTCCTGAAATCTGAGCTTACTTTCCTTACTTTTCAGATAACTAAAACTGGGTAAAAGTAACAAAGATGAAATAATTATTGAAACAATCAGCCATAATTTATTCTTAAATAATGTCTTTATATATACAATTGATAGACTGAAAAGCATTAAAGGAGCAATTATCCGATTGGCGTTAAATGTATAAAACGAAAAAATAAAAAAGATTGTTGAAAGAAGATAAAGACTTCCTCTCCTTAATGATAAAAAGAATAAATATATAGCGATAAGATTAAACAATGCTGCCAGATTCGATTCATAAGCTGCTCTTGAAAACTGTAAACTCCATGGAGAAATAGCCATGATAAAAGCTGATAGGAGAGACAAATTCTTACTCTGGAATAATTCCAGCACTAACAGATAGGTGAATACAACCATCAGTAAACCAGCAATTGCTGACGGCAGACGAATTGACCATTCAGACAGATTAAATATTTTTACCGATATAGAATCGGCGTATATATACCCGGGTGGTTTATAGTCTCCGAAAGCAATAAAACGGGCAAGGGGAAATAGTTCACCATGCTCATCCTGTCCAGAAGTAGAGATACTATAAGCATTATAACCTAAGGAGGCCTCATCCCAAGACAAGGATGGCGGGTTTTCTCCAAGTTTATAAAACCTGAGCACGAAGGATAACAAAAGAATCAGTATTAATAATATTTTTTTATTCATAAGCAGATTCGAAATTTTCTTCAAATATTATTATTTTTAAAAATCCCCACTTTGTCGTTCTCGAAAATAATATTTGTGTTAATTTCTTCAAATTTCTTTTTTAGACTGTCAAAATTGTTCTTTTTCAAAAGATATATCCTGGTAATTTTATTCTTGTTCAAAAAATCGGAGCTTTCTACCGTATTAAAAAAATGTAATATAGATTCGCTCCTGGAACCTACCTCTACCAATGTCTGTCTGGCGTAACCTGGACTTGCCAAAAATATCCTTCTTTCGCTTAGAGCAGATATGTACATAGGGTCAATATCATACTCTTGGGGGTTAATTAATATTATATCGTCTTTGTCAGATTTTTCTTTTAAATTACTTAAAGCTGTCATTTCTTCAAAAGATACTATTTCTTTAGGCAATGCAATTTTGCCTATAATATTTTTTACATTGACAGGAATAGATAATAAAATAATAAAAAAAATAAATACTACACCCAGATATGATTTATTTTTTGCTAATGCATGATAATAAACCCGTTCAGATAACAAAGCTGTAAATATGGCTAAGATAACTAATGAATAAGGGGTAAACTGTACGATATTATAGGCGTTGCTTCCTAAATTAAATAACAAGGGTATCATGAAAGCAATTAGAAAACAAAAGAATAAAAATAACTTTGCGGTCAGATGCAATGAATTCATTTGTTTTTTTGTTATATAAATGATTAAATATAATAAACCAAAAATTCGTATTCCTGAATTACCAAGACTATAAATCAGAAATTCTATAGTTTTTATTTTCAATATCCCCAAAGTATTGCCTATAGCAAGGTAATGAGCTTCAATATTGACTAAATTCGGTAAATATAACTTATCTTGACTGGATACCAATTGGCTTAGCAACCAACCGGGTGCCCAATATAAATGAGTTTTCCCTATATCGGTAGTTAATACAAATATAGGTATAAATACTACTAATGTGAAGAATAATACTTTAAGTACCTTTAAATTTTTATAAATAATTATGTGGAATAATACAGACATAAACAGAGCTAATAATACAATGATCCCTCCAAAAGATTTAAAGCCATACAAAGACCCAATAAATAAAGCTGTCATTAACATCCAATTAAAATTATTTGGATTCTTTTCCTTAAATATTTTTGAGAAAACAAAAATACTGAATAATATAAATGTAAATCCTAATACCGAATATGGATTAATTAGCTGGTCAAACGGTTGGTCAGAAAAAAAGGTATTACCTCTCCATTCGAATTTTGATCCCATAAAAAAAGGTGTTAAATATGCAAAACTTCCGGAAAAGTATCCTAAGAATACGCATAAACTCCTGAAGAAATAATTTTTAGTAAATAATGTGCTCACGGAATATAAACTTAATCCAAATAACAAGGAAACCAATATTGGACCAAGTCTAAAATAGAGGTCAAGATTATCTATATAACTCACAGATCGGACAATAGCAAGAAACAATGGATAAAAGTAATGATTGTTCTTAAGCGGTATTCCAGAAACCCCAGGATGTTGCGGGGGGAAGTGGTGAAAAAGTTCACTTGATAAAGAAATGTTCCACATCGTATCATGCATTGAAGGGAACACATAACCTGATTGCACCTTCCATCCTCCCCGGAAAAGTACAATATTCTGCGTCATCACTCCAATTAGTATAATAATCAGAACAATTGCGTGCTTTGACGAAAGGCAAGAAAAACCATACCTGATTTTACTCAGGTTTAATTTTTTATTAATAATAAAATACAATATTAATACCAATAGACAGATGAATGAAACAAAATAACTGATTCCCAGAAAACCCAAAATAAATGACATAACCGTAACAATAACGATTCCCAGTGAGCTGTACAATCCAAAGTCAATTAACAAGTCTTCAGACTTCTCTGTATTTAATGCAATAAATATCAATTTTGTCGGCAAATAAAGAAGAAATATAATAAAAAGTATAAAGATAATTGCATTAAAAAACATAATATTTAATTTGTTTTATATATATGGAATATAATTCTATTGTCGTCGGGCGCATTGATAGTCTCACCTGTATCTGTTTCTTCAGGGCGCCCGATATATAAGCTTTTTGGCGGTATTATTCCTTCCTCCAAACGTTTTTTATCAACATCAAGTGAACCGAAATAATATTTCCCGAGTTTGACAAGATGACGGCTATCAGCCATCACTACCGGATTGTTTAGCGCCTTACGAAACTCAACCGGATCATATCTACTATATACCGCGAATGCCAGTGGAGCTCCGGTATAATAATCTGAGATAAAGATATTATCGTAACTTTCCTGGCTTTCTTTAGCGTAATCAATAGCTGCCTTATTCTCCCAACCCCACCATGTCGCCGCATACACAGGATATTCTTTATAATACCGAATCAATACACTTCCCAGTGAAAAAACAGAAAATAAAGTTATGACTAATGGAAAAATCATATGAGTATATTGACTTTTTTTAATGGAAATGGTTTTGTAAATACCGTAAGCCACAAACATAAAGGGAGCCGGTAACATGGCTATACTCCTTACTGCAAATGGTCTTCCTACTATACTTGCAGGAATAGGTGCCAGGAAAATCCAAAAAAGAAAAAAAACAGCTGCTTTTCTGTTTTCCCTATATAAGAAGTATAAACCAGGAATAAAAAATAATAATTCAGAGAGATAGAACATGCCCATATTACCGGTAAAATATCTTAATGAATTATCTCCATATAAATACCAAAAGTTAATTGATAAATGCTCAAGATAATTGTTTTTTACCTGTCTTATCCAGACTGTCACTTTATTATGAAATAACTTGCGCCAAATATCCGGAAGAAGTGACGCGTTCCTTTCTTTAACCACTGTCTCTGTAATTATTTTGTTCATACTTCCTGATAAATTATTAAATCTGGAAAAACCGCCGCCGTATAAAGTAGCTTTCAACAAAGGAAATGAAACTATAAAAAGAAATGTTAAACCGAATATGTAGTTCCTAATAATTTTATTTTTTACGTTTTTCATATTGACACTGTTATTTAATGACTGATATTTCAAGTCATAAATAAATAGAAACGGAATGAAAACCAGAAGTAGCATCCTTGGAGTAAAGTAACTGTATATTGATAAAGCGAAAAAAAGCATACCTACTAAAAACAAGCCTATTCTCTGCTTACTTCTTCTATTGAAATATACCCCTGTGATGAAAAAAAACAAAGATAGGGTTGCTTCAAAATAACCTCTCGAAAGATGTACATGCCAGGAAGAAATCGCCATGAGAAAAGCACTGATTAAAGCAATTTTGTTATGAGTAAATTCTTTAGCAAGTAGATAAGTAATGAGTATGCTTAAGGAAGAAAATATTACTATTGGAAGTCTGATAGAAAAATTGTTGAGACCAAACACCTTAAGGAAAGGAACAAGTAAATAAACCGGAATGGGCGATTTGTAATCATTAAATGAGCGAAACTGCAAAGGATAAGGAGTGCCATATTCATCTTGACCGGTAAGTAATATGTTGTAAGCATTCCAGGCGAATGCCTGTTCGTCACCGTATAAAGTGGCCGGATAATCTCCAATCTTGAAGAATCTCAATGTGAATGCAAGTGTTATTACTAAAATAAGTAATATCGCTTTTTTCATAATCTATATCCCATCACCCGTTGATTAAAATCATTTATTTTCTTCACTTCTTTATATTTTCCAATAAATATTTCATTTTCTCCGATATATACGGTGAGCCTTTATTACTTAAGTCAACGAATAATATACATCTTTCTTTTTCAAAAGCCGTAGCTGTAATATATTTTGGGTAATACATTATATCTGTAATGAAATCATTTATCGAAAAAAAGGTCAATTCGCTATTTAGTTTCAAATCGGTTTTATTCTCATTATCCCATAAATTACAGTTTCGCTGGTTGATGACAATAATTCCTGTACTACTTTGAAGATTAGAATTACATGAATCAGCATTATCCGGAGTAATGATATATTTATCATAATCAATGTATGGACACTGCAACACCGACCATTCTCTGGGAACTCTCATTGTAAATAAATTATTAAACATATTGATATCTTTGGTTGAAAATATTTTCGAAACCGTATCTGGTATACCTAAGGTTATATCACCAAAGATATAATCTGGTTTTCCCGGAAAACGCCTTTTTGGGTAACTAATCCAGTAAATATTTTTTGTCTCTTCTTTTGCCAAAACCTTAAGATTATAATAATCAGCTAAATATTTATATCCATTACTCCAATCGATCTCCATGTCATACACTAGTGAAACAGGAATACCTTTTGATAAGTTCTTAATCTTTTCGATAGTTTTTTGTTTGTTACCTAAGCCGTTAGGATCTATACCATTTACATAAATAAATGAATTAATAAAAATTAATATAGCTATAAGTATTACGGGTATCCGATAGTTTAAGCGTTCATTTTCTCTTTGAGAAATTAGTAGCGAAAAACCGACTACTATTAGTGGAATCAAACCTAAAAAATAATATTCTGGTATGGATCCTGAATATAGCGTAAAACCAAGGATATAGACAATTATGTATATGAAAATGACTTTAATATAGATTCTAAAATTATAAGATCTCCGTTGTTGTAACAGTAAAAAAATAAAAATTACTGATGATAAATATCCAAAAAAAGATCCTGCGTCAATGAGAATTATCTTCCCCACTATGTTTAGAATTATTGATGTAGTAAATGTTAATCTTTGGAGAATATTTCCAGTTTGAGAGGTTGACGAAGAGAGAAATTTAATAAAATTAGCACTCATCATGTAACCATGCCTCATCTCAAATGCTAATAATGGCAGAATTCCGATAATTACCCAACCTGCACCAATAAGGATTTTTCTATTTATCAGTTCTCTCTTCCAAACTGACAATATTAACACATTCATCAATAACATGACCACACTAAAATGACTGTTAATCGCTATAAATAGTCCTAAACCCGTAAAGAACCAACCCCGAGTCATTTCTTTTTTAAATAATAAAAGCAAACCGCAAAAAGTGAAAAGAGAAGCAAGGGTAAGCAAATTTACATTCCAAGGTATTCTTTCTAAAGATATGATGTATGTTGAAACGGACCATATTAAAGCAAAATGCAAAGCTGTAGAAACGTCATATATTTTTTTTAAGAGAAAATACCCGCTAACAATTGTCACGATTGAAATAGCCCCGCTTAAAACCGCACCTGATATTGGATCCATTCTAAAAAATAAAAAGAAAATTGCTGCCAGGTATGAATATAAAGGTCCAATATGCATATCGCCTACCCCTGTTCTAGCCCCGATTAGCGGAAAATGACGACTCAATATTTCTTTGGCAGCAAAAGCTACAGAATTCTCCTGATCCCAATTAAATTGAGTATTATATCTTAGATTGTAAAATCTTAAGGATATACCTAGAACTATCAGTAAGATCAATATAAAGTTATAATGTTTCTTTATCATTTTCAAAAAATTTGATAACGTCTTTTCCGTTCGGATATGAAATACTATTTGGACCCTTATCTTGAGATCCTACCTGACTGGCAGGAATTATATAGAGTGTTTTAGGCAACATATTATCCTTTGTATACTGCCAATCTAGATCTTTAGCAAATATATATTTCCCAAAAGATTCCACATGCTCAAAACCAAATCTATCAGACAGGTAAGTTCTAACAGCTGTTTTTTGGAAAAGCAAAGGGTCAATTTTGTTATAAAAAAGGAAATATATATAAGGCATACCATTTACGTCCGAAATAATAATATTGTCAAAACGTTTTTCATTTGATGCTACGTATTTAACAGTTTCCCGCCAGCCGTAATTCCACCAATCGGCATGTTCATAAGGAAGTACAATAAAATATTGCTTAAGAAAATATCCAAAACTGACAACATATAATAGGGTAACAATTGACCCCAGTAGATACTTATTTGTTTTAAATGACAATAATCTAACTGTTCCAAGGGAAATAAGAGCGATTATTGGAATAATTGCATTAAAGGTGCGGTTGCTTGAGGGCGTCATAAAAGTTAAAGATGCAGGAATCAAGGAAATAATAAACCAACTGATAAGTAGAATTCTTGATTGAGATCTCTTTTCCATAAAAAATGAAATTCCGAATAAGATAAAGACCGAATCAATAAGATAAAGAATTCCCATATTGGGTATCTGAAAAGGAGAAGAGGTGTCACCAATAAAAAATAAATAATTTCCCTCCAAATGAGACATGAAATGTCTTAAAATGCTTAAGCCGTACATATAGACATTATTATGAAAGAATCTGGACAGTAAGGGATTATATTCCATTCCGTCTTGAGTAATTAATTCCCATTGCCTTAATTTCACACCCTGATCGTAAAATATACTGACTGTTCTAGCTCTGCCAAATACAACATCCGGTTCTTTAATAAAATTCACAATAATAGGCACCATCATGAAAATAATCAATAAAATAGAAATGATTATTTCTTTTTTAAATTTCAATATATTTTTTAGAAAAATGATAATCAACAGAAAAATAATTAAGGGTGTAATTACTCTCAAACCATAATAAGCATAGATAGAAAGAGAAAAAAGCAGTGCAGACAAAATCAAATATTTACCTTTTTTTAGACCTCTCAAAAAATAATATATTCCAGCTTCAAGGAAAAAAAGAGCTATAGCTACAAGCATGGACGCTCTGCTTTGCAAAATATGCCATGGTGAAATTGTCAGGAAGAAAGAACCAAGCAATGCAAATTTTACTTTATATTTACACTCAGCAAATAACTCCAAAATTAAGTAAAACGTCAGCATTACAGTCGCAATCCCTAATATCGCCGATGGAAGTCTAATAGAAGTTTCGGTTAACCCAAACAAGTATATAAACGGTATGGTAAGATAAGTTGGTAAAGGCGGCTTCCAATCCCCAAAAGACCTTATGGATATTGGTAAATACGCACCATGTTCATCACTACCCGTAAGCATTATTGAGTAAGCATTGTACCCTTGATCTATTTCATCGGTATACAAAGACTGTGGATATTTATCTATCCAAATGATTCTCAATAAGGATGATATAGAAATGATCGAAAGTAATATGACTTTTGATCTATCAGAAAGCTTCATGAATTTCGGAAATATTTCCACTTATCTGTTGAGGATAGTGGATTAAGTAATAGTGAAAATACTGAGCTAAATCATAAAAATAAAAAGCAAGAAGAATAAGAAAAATTATTCTGATCTTAAGACTTTCTTTTTTAATAAATTTAAATATTCCTGTTGCTATAGTTACTGATATAAAGGGAAGACTGAGATAAAATACTCTAGTTTCGGGAAAATCTGAGTTTAATGCTGTACAAAGAGCAATTAATAATGTCCAGATAATAATCTGATATTTTTTTCTTTCAATAAGAAATAATATCCCGATTACCATAAAAGGTAAAAGAGAAATATTTATAATACCCCAATCTCTAACCCCACCCCACCAATATAAATTGTTCTTGAAGAGAAAAAATTCAGGAGACAGTATTGAAAAGAAATTATGTAAGATTTGAGATATCTGAATCTTGAAAACAGGTACAATATTTAACACTTGAGGGTATAAATAAAAATATACCGTGATCAGGAATACAAGGGATATAATTTTGAGGATAACCTGTTTATTGAAAGTAAAAAAGTTCAAGAAAATTAAGAAAATAAAAAGGGCGATATTAGGTAAGGAAGTAATTCTGCTCTGTTCAAATGACCAAGGTAATAAAGTATAGATAAACGCCGATAATAATGCTATCCGTTTAAAATGCATTAGCCGCTTGGTAAATATATATAGAAGAAACCCGGAACCAATATAACTTAGCGAGGAAACAATCCTGAAGAAATAAATTGATCTGTCAACCATTGGGGGAATGTGATCTATTCTCCAGATTCTGATAAAAAATCCAAAAAGGATTATTACTGTAAGTAATATTTTTATTTTCATTCGGAATTAATGAGAATTTTCAGCAATTTTCAAAGCGATACTTCCATCGAGATAGTAAATTGTCTTAAGAATATTTGCATTTGCGGGAATATCATCCGGAGTTCCTACCAGTAATAATTTTTGATCATGCGGTAATTTATCATAAGTGAAATTTTTGAATTCATATTTATCGAAATGATTTCTCTCATCTGCAAAACCTCCTGATACTGTTCCCCCCTCAGAAAGATAAGTTTTTGGAGGGTATTTTGAGTAAAACAACCAAAATATATACGGCATGTCCACTTTCATCGAAACAATTACTTTATCGTAGTTTTTTTTATTATTCTCTGTAAAAAATACCGCTTCTTTTCTACCGTACATCCAGTTTTCGGACAACTCGATATTTGTATGTACATAATATTGATGTAAATAATAGCTTTGGTTTATGAGAAATAAAAATACTAATGATAATATTAATATAAATCTTACCCACTTTGACTCTTTTATGACAAATAAAATTAAAACTACTAAACCTAACGCGGTAAAAATCTGATAGGCAGGTACAATCAATTCTGTTCTTACGGAATGGGGTGCTTCCCTGGTAACTGCATTAGGAATAGGAGATATTAGCATCCATATCGGGATTATAGCTGTGTATCGGTTTAATGCTTTAAATAAAAGATATAATAACCCAATAATAACAAGCGGGAATGATACTATATATAATAACCCAAATCCCGGAGCATGATGAAGAGGTGCATCTCCTTTGACAAATAAATATTCAAAGTCGAAATTTGAAATATAGTTATAAAAAGCTTTTTTTAACGTATCATAGTCAAAATAAATTAATCTCTGATTATGAAATATTTTACCGGCTAATTCGAAACCCGCTTTCTTGTCAAAAAGTCTTTCATCAAGAAAATCTTTTTCCAAATCTTTTTCGTTCAGATAACGTGCTCCGGGATTGAAAATATTTGTTGCTTTAAATCTGATCTGTGCATCAGGAGACAAAAGGATTGGAATAAAACAAAAAACAAATACCGACAGTATTGCAAAGAAAGAAAGCAAATACATTTTACCGGGAAGTTTCCTGTTAAAAAGAAGAAAGAGTGAAAGAAGAAGTATCGGTCCTACAATTCTAGCACTATGATATGAAAAAAGGTCCAGGCCAAAAAGAAAAGCGGAAACCAGAAATAACCTTGGACTTCTTAAACCGTAAATAAAGCAAGTTACAGCAAGTGTTGTGATAAAAGTTGAAACATTCACTTCAAAAGCGGCTCGACTGAACTGTAAATGCCAAGGTGAAATGGCTAAAAAGAAAGATGCAAGTAAAGATATGTAAACTGCTTTTGATCTGAAATTTGGGATTTCCTTAAATATTCCCAAAGATAAATAATATAATGCAATTATTGTAAGAACACCGAAAAAAGCCGAAGGAAATCTTGTGCTGAACTGGCTTAAACCAAAAAATAATATTGAGGGAACCGTAAGATATTCATAAATTGGTGGTTTATAATCATCTAAAGATCTAAAGGTTAATGGAAAAGCCTTTCCAAATTGATCTTTTCCTGTCTGTAAGATGGAAAATGCATCATAACCCAAAGCTACTTCGTCCCACTCTAACGAAATAGGCACTCTTCCTAACTGGAAAAATCGTAAAATAACCCCTAAGATAACTATCAGAATAAGGATAATACCTGTTTTCTTCATCATGGATATTTTAGCATAAAGACGCTCTGAATTTATATTCATGATTTAAAATGGCTAAGTATTTCTCTGTCAGATATATTCCATAGTTTTTTTCTCTTTTTCCTAAGAATTAATACTTTTGGTAATTTTAATAGGGCAGATATACAACCTATAACAAAGGAAAAATCAAAATATATGAGCGATTTAAAGAAGAGATAAGGCAAATACAATAAATGTCTTAATAAATACTCTTTATCGGAAATATTTAACCAAATAAATAATATTTGATTTCGATAGGAAATTTCTTTAATTTTATTCTGAGTGTATCGGTTCTTAATCGATCCCTTCTCATGATAATGCCATACCGCGCTTTGAGATTCAAAAACCAGTTTATATCCTGCTTTTAACGCTCTGTAAGAGATGTCAATATCCTCCCAGTAAAATGGATTGTAGATCGAATCCAAACCTCCAATCTTCTGCCAAATATCTTTTCGAAATAATCCGGCTCCCGCAGAGACCCATAGAGTGTTTTGTTTGCCAACTTCACCTCTCTGGTGGATCAACAAGCCCTTAGAAAAATTTCCTATACCTCTACCTCGAAATATTATTTTATTATGTTCATAACTTTTCTGGAGACAACCGACGGCAAACACATCAGGATCTTCAAAATGATGAGTCAGGGAATCAAGAAAATTTATTTCTGGAATTACATCCGTGTTTAACAGTAAAACTAACTGTCCATGTACAGCTTTTACCCCGTCATTTACGCTTGAAGAAAATCCACGATTTTCCAATCTCTCAATAAGTTTTACGTTTGGAAAATTTTTCTTGATTATCCCAACACTATTATCGCTTGAAGCGTCATCAACAACAATTATCTCTAAAATATTAGAGATCGTTTCTAACTCTGACAAAATCTTGTTCAGGTTTTCTTCACCGTTATAATTTGGGATAACAACACTTATTTTCATAATATTTGGTTTCTAAATTCAATTATATGCACTCCCGCCGGAACAGCTACTCCTCTTAATATAAAATCTACTTCGTGTATTTTATCTTCTTTACCATCAATATAAACGTGCCAGGATGGATAATATATATCTGTCAATATCAATAATCTCCTATTTTTAGTCTGAGACATAATTTTGATATATTCTTCATCGTACTTCAAAATATCAACATTTTCTTCTTTTGAAATGTCTTCACCTGTTAGTTGTAAATCTTCATTTAATGTTGCTGTATTTAGCAGATTATCTTTTAATTCAAATAGTTTTTCTATTTCTTCTTTTTTATTGTCAACGCGAATGGTCTTACTTACTAAAAATGCTCTGGGGAATACTTTTATATTTTCATATAGATATGTTTGACCCTCTTGATCTAACAATTTCAATTTATCAGATTTTATAGATTCAAAACTATAAATATATTTAACCCCCAATAAATCAGCTATAAAACTATTATAATTTTGAGGCGTAATAATTCTATTAAACGAGGCAGGTGTTATATCCGGTATATCCCGTTCCCAGGCAGATACTAATCGGTTATAGCTTATTAAATATAACGGGTCATAACCGGAAACGTCCTGAAGTTTATATGATGCGGAAAAATTTGATGGTATTATTCTCCTGTCAAGCGACATGATTCGCCAATTATCTTCTTTTGACTGGACATCTTGAATTAATTTTGTTGAAGGATAAATCCAGTTTCTAGGTGAAAATGGAGTAAATTTCCAGCCAAATCTAAATAAATCTAATACAAGAATAAATAATAATATTATATTTAGAATATTTCTTGAAATAAATTTATGCAATGGAAGAATAAATAGTAAAGTTGATATTATTAAAAGTCCAGAAGGGATAATTAAATTTCTTCTACTGACTGTTAAATAATCTATAGGGATCGTTATTCCTAAGTGTTTAGGAAATAAAACCACCAACCATAATATAATAATCAAGATGTTCAGTAAAATTAAAACGATTGACATTTTCTTAAGACTATTATCTTTCTTATAGATATCGTACCCCAAACCGGATAAAATACTTAAAGAAAAAGTAGCGATAAAAATTAGTCTTGTAGGCTGACTGCTTGATAAATATGGAATCTTAAATATATACGGTATTTTAGCCAAATATGTCGGTAATGAGAAAATCCAACTTAAAAAAAATAAAATCCCAAAAAACATTGTTTTTTTATCAAAACGAAATATGAGAGCATAAACAGCAAATATCAGAGGAATAATTCCGATATAACCAACGAATTCAGCGTAATTCCAAATACCCCAATAATTATTTGTAGCTGGATTTCCAAAAAAATCAGGAGCAACATATTGTATAAGATTTTGCCAGGGAATAAACCAACCTTCTTCTAGATAACCACTCTGGTCAATATTTCTAGCGCTTAAATTAATAAATTTTAGTGTCGGAATCCATTGAATTGAAGTGATCATAAGGATTACTAAATAAATAAAAATAAATGGAATAAGCTTGCGGATAATATTTCGAAAATATTTATAGGAAAACTTTGTATCTAAATTTGTTCGGGCTAATCTGGCAATTAAATAGATAAGGCTGATTAACGATGAATAAAAAAGTATTTGCAGATGACCGGCAAAAATTTGAGCAATTCCTGAAAAAATTAATACTAAAGTCCATTTATAAGTAATTTTATGAATTAAATGTTCAAAGGATAAGAAAATCAGCGGCATCCATAGGGCCACATGCAATATTGTATTCCATTCCATCCATGAAATAGCAAATCCGGAAAAAGAATAGGAGATCGCGGAAATTACTGAGCCGACTTTACTGACCTCCATAAATCTTAAATAAATATATAAAAATATTAAACTTCCGATTAATTGAAATATGACTTCCATACTCCAGGCAGTCGGAAAACTAAATACAAGATAAAGCAGATTAAGCGGGTAAAACGCTCCCGTTTGAAAATTTGCAAGAAGTGGATATCCAGAAAAAGAATAAGGATTCCAAAGCGGCAATATTCCCCTTTTCATCTGATCTATTACTAACTCACGCCATACATACTGTTGCCGTACAGGATCTGTAATCAAATAATTTTTATAAGGAACACCGCTTGTGAATCCATTCCATACTACATCTCGCCATGGATGATACATTCCAACGATAGTATCTGCTGGTAACGGTATCTTATTTAAGAATATTACCTGCCAAAAAAATAATCCGGCAAGGCATATGAAAAGAATTAACGATATGTCAATTCTCAATAATTTTCTTAAGCTTCCCATAAAAAACATCATATGAAAAGTCTAATGCTCTTTTTCTAGCTAGTGGAGATAAATCCTTCAATAATTCAGGATTATTTATCAACAAAGATGTTTTACTCACCAAATCATTCTTCGTACTCCACAAATATCCATTTATTCCCTCCGTCACCAATTCTTTTTGACCTCCCATGCTTATCACTACTGGGACACATTCACCAGACATCGCCTCTAGGGTGGTAATTCCAAAATGTTCCGCCCTTTCCGGATATCTATCTATATCTTCTCCGTATCCTGTAGCATGCCAATATATCTTACTCTCAGAATAAATACTGACTAAATCTTCAAATTTTGGGTTAACCAATATACTAACCGGGCAACCTTTACTCTTTATCTTTAAATCCTCTACATATGAACTTTCTTTATTTTCAGTTAATCCACCGGCGATCACTAATTTCCAATTTTTAAAAAGGGTTTTATGATTATCAATAAATACATCTAACAAAAATTGCTGTTTTTTATCGTGCAGATGACGAAAGAATCTTCCTACTGTCAAAATAATATTTTTTTTCTTTGATAACTTACTAATAAACTTATTTGTTGCAACTGGTGGAGGCAGGATGATTGCTTTTTTTTTCAATTTTTTTAGAATAATATCTTTCATAAATTGTGAATAACAGATACAATCCCAATTCACTAATTTAATTCTATTTAATTTTGTCAAAGGAGGTATATGTGAGGGTGATTGAATAATCAAATAGTTTTTTTTAGCGGGAGAAAAAAACAGACTTCCATCGGTCATATAGAAAAAATAGTCCATTTTTTTTAACGAAATGTACTTATTAATAATATTCTTTGTTAGAAATAAACCGTTAGATACAAAATTCACTTTGTCAAGAGAAATGTCAAAATAATCCCTCACTTTTTGTTTGAGTTTATACTCCTCGAATAAATATACATAATTATCCTTCGCCAATAGCTCCGCGATGGATAAAATGTATCTTTCACCTCCGCCAAAAATATTCAGATAGGGACTGTAAATACCAATTTTTTTCTTAATATTATCCATTTCTTTTCTTCCTTAAATATGTATTTTGTTTCTCCCATAATTTGGCGTAAGTAATAAACATGCTGAAAGATTGATATATGCTTTCAATAATCCCCTCTGATCCTGCTTTCCAGGCTTCTTTTTTCACATAAGAATCAAAAAAAGATGTAAGCATCATTCTTAATAACCTCCACCATGTAATATTAGGATGATTATTTTTATAACGGAGCTGAGCTTCAACTTCAGACCATTCATTTGTCTTTGCAACCATCTCTGATAAATTTCGATGAGTATAATGTATCAATCTCGATTTTAACTGTCCAACTTTACCGGAAACAATAGGTGATTCATGTAAAATTCCCTGCCATCCAAGCAAAGAATCTTTTCTCATCATCCTGGTCATTTTTTCATTTTTAGGCCATAATCTGCCGAAATAATAGTTCTGGCGTACGATTTGATAGGCAGAAAATCCAGTATCGTGTTTGACTATATTTTCTATTTCCTCTTCTAAGTCCTTACTCACCCTTTCATCTGCATCAACATAAAGTAGCCACTCAGAAGTAGATTTCTCTTTACCAATATTCCTCAAATATGAAAAATCTAAACCTGAATGAGTGTATACTTTCGCCCCTACTGTTATTGCCTTTTCAACTGTCTTATCTTGAGAAAAATTATCGATAACAATTATTTCATCGACGAATTTTAAAGTCTTTATGCACTCAAGTATATTATTTTCTTCATTCTTCGTAATAATTACTGCAGATACTGTCATATATTTTTATAACCCATTCTGCCAGAATAATAATCAACTATGGCATCTCTATAAACATTTCCTTTAAATAAAATTCTAAGACTGTCAAAGATCAACGATTTCTTTGTTTTTATTGAGGCATACTTAAAACCAAAATATAAACGGTTACGTTCTTGATAGTAAATATGTAATTTCGAACCAGGTTTACCAGAAGAAGAAGCGTTTTTATGCCAAATATGCGCCTTGGGCAGATAATATATCTTAAACCCTGCTTTTATCGCCCTTATAGAATAATCCACATCTTCGTAATATAAAAAATACTTTTCATCCAGAAGTCCAATATGTTCGATCAGATCCCTGGAAATTAGCATACAACATCCTGTAGCAAAATCTGTTTGGACAGCCTTGTCATATTGTCCGAAATCAAACTCGTCTACTCCTCTATGTCGAACATAAATATTATTCCAATCAATTTGTCCCCCTGCATACCATATTATTTTTCCTCTTTCATCGTCCTTATACCGATTCTTATGGTATTCGAAGCCGTGAGCAAAATATATTTTTGGGGATATTAATCCAATTTTATTAGCGCTTTCTGCCATAAGAATCATATCCTTCAAAAGATGGGAGTCTACTATGGTATCATTATTTAACAGAATCAGATATTTACATCCATTTTGCAAGGCTTTTTGAATTCCGACATTATTTCCACCGGAAAATCCCAGGTTGTTGTTATTGTTAAGCACAATTACTCCGGAATATTTTTTTTGTAATTTTTCTTTAATTACTGAGTCCACACTAGAATTTAAGACAACAATTTTCATCAATTGTTCCTTATCATAATTACATTTCGATAGTGAATCTAAACAATCAAAGGTGTCAGATATGTTTTTGAAATGAATAATTATTACTGCGGTCTTAACCATAAGAAGGGTTAAAATTTCCTTTTTAACTTCAATATTATTCTAGATAAAAAATTTTGTGGGAGTTTTAGTAATTCTTCGATTATCCAATACCTTTTTGTTCTGTATTCGAAATCAAAATGGTTTTGTAATTCCGTAAAAGTAATCCTATCTTTTTTAAATCCGTCAAGTTCCCATATTTTAAGAACAGTAATTAATTCCGATATCGATTGTAGTAATGATAAAGCTAAACCATGCACTCCGTCTTTGTATCCTTCCCAAACAAAATACCTGTTTACGAATTCTTTAACCGGAACTTCAAAAAGGTCTTTCTTATAAAATTTATTATTAGCTAAGTAAGATTCTTTAGCGGATATACTGGTATATCGATTAAGACGTGTAATGTATTGTTCGACAGATTGATAGTGATGATGAATAATGTTTAATATTTCATCAGAAGGTATATCCACCCCTTCCCCTTTGGTAATCGGTACTCCATGGATTTTCTCAGTCCATGTCACACATCCTCTTTTAAACAACCTTATTTGATAATCAGGCCACCAGCCTGTGTGCTTCATCCATTTACCAAATATTATATTCTTGCGTGGAATTCTAAAATAATTACCTTTAGTGTTTTTAATTTCTTTAAGTAAGAAAGAGGCTAGACTGGTAGGGATTTCTTCATCTGAGTCAATAATAATAATCCAGTCACCTGTTGTTTTTGATATTCCAAAATTTCTCGCCGGCTCGACAAACCCTGTATATGGATGATTATATATTTTCGTTTTGAACTTTTCCGCTATCTTACAAGTCCTATCAGTTGAACCCATGTCAACGATTACAATTTCATCTACAAAATCGAGCGAGCGTAAACATAGTTCTATATTACTTTCCTCATTATATGTATGTACCACTGCCGATAACATAGCTTCATTTTACTATGAATATCTAAATAAATGAAGCTCCACGGGCTTACGCCCGTGGTATCCTCAAATTCTTCGGCGAGCGAAATCCGCCGAAGCATTACCCTTCGACTCTCCTTCGACAAGCTCAGGATTCGCTCAGGGTATCCGCAATATCGC
>Ga0210049_1000885_pt1 | contig 27100 bp, 24 predicted proteins | sample CryGeyCG2014_300_2_FD_183964 | JGI IMG/M metagenome (GOLD analysis project Ga0210049, IMG submission 183964) | Groundwater microbial communities from aquifer - Crystal Geyser CG06_land_8/20/14_3.00 (SPAdes) (version 2) | ecosystem: Environmental > Aquatic > Deep subsurface > Groundwater | place... | reverse complement strand
AAAATCAAATCAGACAATCATTAAGACTGAAGCAGAAATGGAAAAAGAGCAGAGAATAATACAAGAGCAAAGCATGGAAATAAAAACGATAAATAAGAAATCTGAACATGCAATACAAGAACAAATAAGGGAAATACAAAAAAGAGAAGAGCATATAATAAGCTTAAACGGGGAACTGCAGAAAAAAGAGCAGGAAATAAAAAAAAGAGAAGAGCATATAATAAGCTTAAACGGGGAACTGCAGAAAAAAGAGCAGGAAATAAAAAAAAGAGAAATAAAAATTCAAATTCTTGATAATGAGATTTTTGAACTAAAAAATCGGCTCAGAGGAATACTCAATTCAAGAGGGTATAAGATAGCATCCAAAATTGACAGATTAGGAAGAGCAATTGGAATTATCAAAAATAAAAAAAATGATTAGATTCAGATTTTATGTTTTCTCATTTTTATTGCAGATTCATATGCCTTGAGCAGGTTGTCTGCGGTAACATCCCAGTTATATTCCTCTTCTGCTCTTTTTCTGGCTTTCTTTTCAAGTGCCTTCCTAAGCTTTTTATTGCACAATAGAATTTGAATGCTTTTTGCCAGAGAATCTGAGTCTCCTGCTTTCACGATAATTCCCGCATTGCCCAGCATTTTTTTCATTTCTCCTGTGTCACTTGCGACAATTGCCTTTCCTGCTGCAAGATATTCAACTATCTTAAGCGGGCTCTTGCATCTGGTTATTTCATTGTCTTCAAAGCATGCAACGGCAATGTCTGCTGCTGCAAGGTATTTCGGGACTTCATCATGCGTTACATAGCCTGTAAAAATAATTTTATCAGAAATTTCCAGCTGCTCTGCAAGAGAAGTGAGCCTGTGCGCTTCAGTGCCCCATCCAACAACCATGAAAACTGCATTTGCCTTCTCTTCAATGATTTTCTTTGCGGCGCTAATGAAAAGCTCTGCGTATTGCGCGCCGTGCAGCTGTCCAAGATAAATTACAATCTGCTTTGAAGAGGGAATTTTATATTTTTTTCTTATTTCAACTCCGCTTATTTTCGGATTGAATTCTTTAAGGTTTGCTCCCACATGAGCATCAAATATTCTTTTTTCCTCAATCCCAAGCGAACGGGTAAGCTTTTTTATTCCCTCGCTGGCAACTGAAACAGTATCAGCAAGCTTTGGGACTGTTCTTTCAAGCATGTTAAGGTATCTCCCATAAATCTTGGAAGGAGGGCTGAAAAGATATATTTGGTATTCCCAGTCATCCCAGTCATAGTGAATTGGCTTTCCGGTGAAGTAGGCTGAGAATAATGACGGAAAAGAAGCTATTGCAAAACATTTCTGAAAATGGATTATGTCTGCCCAGCGAGCAAGCCTGTGCATCAGAAAAATATTTTTGAAAACCGCCCATTTGCGCCTTTTGAAAGGGATTACCTCAAAATTAAAATTATTCTTGTTTACTATTCCTCTCTCTTTTTCAGGCAATGGGAAATAAACGAGTTTTACCTCATGCCCTTTCTCAGCCAGTTTTTGCGCAATTGCAGTTATCCTGACTGTCCATGGCTCCTTTGTCGAGTAAATGTCATGAGGATGAACAAGTAGTATTTTCATAAAAATGCACCATCAGGCTATGAGCCTGGAAAAATTTTAAATCCCTTCATTTTCTCCCAGAAAAGCAGGTATACATCAAGAATCAGTGTTGCTGCAAGAAGGAACAAAAGGACAAAAAATCCGAAAAATCTTGGGTACTTCATTTTTATTTCCTAACTAATCCTTTCTGCTTTGCTTCTTCATCTGCTTTTTTAAAATCATCTTTTGAGCTTACTGTCCTTGACCATTCCACAAGCTCTTTCAAGCCTTCCTGAAGAGTTACCTGAGGTTCAAAGCCTAGAAGGTTCTTTAATTTATAAGTGTCAGCAAAGCAGTGCCTGACATCCCCTGGCCTGAAAGTTTCCCGTATATCCGGCTTTATATTAGAACCGTAAATTGAAATGAGAGTTTCAGCAACTGATTTTATGCTTACTGGCTTCCCAGAGCCAATATTAAAAATCTGGTAGTCTGCATTTTTTGATTCAAGAGCGAGAACGCATGCATTTGCAACATCATGAACTGAAATAAAATCTCGGCTCTGCCCGCCGTCTTCGTTAAGTACAGGCGGATTTCCGCTTTTTATCCGACTCATGAATATTGCAGTAACTCCAGTGTAAGGGTTGTTAAGGGACTGTCTTGGACCGTAAACATTGAAGAATCTCAAAGAAACTGATTTTATCCCATAAGTCTTTCCTATGTTCATCACCAGCTCTTCCTGAGTTTTCTTGGTTATTGAATAAATTGAGTTTGGCTGAAGCTCGTCTTCTTCAGATATTGGAACGGGCGTCATAAGGGTGCCGCATTTGGGGCAGGATATCTCCCAAAGATTCTTCTTAAGCTGCTCCTCCTTTCTGAGTCCTGGCCTTATGAATCCGCATTTGCCGCAAAGGTACTTTCCTTCTCCATAGCTGCTCATGCTTGCAGCAACAATGATTTTCTTTACATTATGCTTCTTGTTAGCCAAAAAATCAAGGATGTTTGCTGTTCCCTGAACATTTGTATTCACATAATCAGCAATCTGGTACATGCTTTGGGCTACACCCACTGCCCCTGCAAAATGATAAACTGCGTCTATTCCTTTCAGAGCCTTTTCAATATCTTCCTTGTTTCTTACATCCCCTTTGAAAAATTCGGCATTTTTGTTGATGTAACCAGGAATTCCTTCAGGATGAACCTGAGAGTCTAAATTGTCAAGGATTCTTACAGAGTACCCTTTTTCAATCAGCTTGTCAACTACAAAGCTTCCTATGAAGCCTGCTCCGCCCGTAACAAGAACATTCATTTTTGGGGCATTCATTTTTTTGCCTCAAGCGACTTTTTGATTGCAGGAAGATTTTTGCTTATCCATTTGCACATAATTCCTACGCCTTCTTCCGGGGCAACAGACGGCTTCCAGGCAAAATCGCGCTCTGCCTTAGTTATTCTGCTTATGTAGACTTTTTGGTCTCCTGCGCGCCATGGCCCGAAATCACATGATATTTTTTTTGAGATAATCTTTTCAAGTATTTCTATTAACTCAAAAAGTGAAAGGGTATTTTTTTCCCCTCCGCCAATATTGTAAATTTCACCTGATGTCTTCCTGCTTGAAAGGGCAAGTTCATAAGCCCTCACAAGGTCGTTAACAAAGAGAACATCCCTTACCTGCTTCCCATCGCCGTAGATTGTAATCTTTTTCCCGAGCATTGATGCAATTGCAAACCATGCAACCCAGCCCTGATCCTCTATTCCAAACTGCCTGGGACCGTAGATGCATGACTGTCTGAAAACTGTGGTTGGAAGCCCGTATATTCGGTTATAATCCCTCACATACTGGTCTGCACATCCCTTGCTGCAGCCATAAGGAGAATGGAAGTCAAGAATTCTGTCTTCCCCGATTGAGCTTATTCCCTTGTAAAAATACTTTTTGCTAATTTCCTTAGTCGGAATGTCTTTAATCTGTCCATAAACCTTGTTTGTTGAAGAAAATAATACTTTCGGATTTTTTCCTGACTTTCTTGCTGCCTCAAGCACATTAAATGTGCCAAGAGCATTGCTTTCAAAATCGCATCTTGGATCTTTTATTGAATCAGTGACAGCTGTCTGAGCTGCCAAATGGATTATGCAGTCAGATGATTTTGCCTCTTTTTCAAGAATCTTTGTATCTTTTCTAATGTCTGCTTTCACAAATTTTATTTTGGGATATTCTTTTCTGAGAATTGAAAGATTGTCAGAAGACCCCCTTCTTGAAAGGTTATCTATTATTTTTACATTATTTCCTTTTTTAAGGAAATATTCAGCAGCATTTGAACCTATGAAGCCTGCTCCCCCAGTAATCAAAATGTTCAATTCCTTCATTTTTTGCCCCCGCAGAATACTGTTAAAAGTGAGCGGGGAAGGGTATAAAAATGTTTTGATTATTCGAGTTTTTGGTAATTAACCTGCAGAAATATTTTAAAATCATAAACTTTTAAATAGTAAAGTGCTTATTTTTGATTTTATGGTCAAGTCAATGAATAAAATTGCCCGCATTTTGGAAGATTGCTTAAACATGAAGGTTTCTTCAGAGGAGATTTCTGCACTTTCCGAGTCGGAAAAGCGGGATTTTTTGCGATACGCAGAGCGTCTTCAATGCGATGTGATATTAAAGGCGCTGGAAAGGATAGATGCTCCAAAAGATTTGATTGTTTCAATGAAAAAATTAATACGTTCAAACGTTAGGCGGAATATGATTATTCTAGAAGAATTGAAAAAACTATTTGCTACATTAATGAAAGAAAAAATCAATTTCGTGGTTTTAAAAGGTTTCTCCTTGGGCAAAAAAAGGATTTATTCTCACATGCACGATATTGACTTATTGGTACATAAAAAGGACATTGAAAAATGCGAAGAAGCAGCATTTAAAAATGGTTTTTCAATAAGCAAGGACAAAAACAAGAAGTATTGGTTGTTAAAAGGCTATCATACTAAATATGAAAAAGAAACAGCCGGAGAAAAAATAGAAATAGAATTTCATTGGGATACAGAAAAAAAATATGCTCCTTTTCATTTGAATATAAAAAAATTACTGGCCAACCGGGAAAAACTCAAATGTTTTGGAATCATGTTCTATTCATTGAAAAGAGAAGAATTGCTACTTCACTTAGCGCTACACGCAACATATCACCATTCAATGATTAATCCAACAAAAGATATTTTTTTGCTTCATCAGGAAATTAACAAAGGTGGGATAAACTGGGGAAAAATGATTTTGATTTCTGAAAAAACAGGTTCAACTGCTTTCTTGTATGAAGCTTTATTGCTTAGCCAGAAGAAATTTTTTTCAGAGATTCCCAAAGAAGTAATGGAGCGGCTCAGAACTAAAAGCAATAAGCTGCAACTTTTTCTTCTAAAAATTTTTGAGCACCAATTCTTTGACTACTTAGATATTAAAGAAATAAAAATTCGCAGATTCTTATTCTGGAATCTCTTTAAATTTATTAAAAGTAGGTAAAAATAGGTGTAACATGGTATTACTTATTCTTAAATGGCTTTATAATAAACAGCAACGCAATTAGAATTAGAATATTTACAAAAGGGAATAATCGCATTCCCAAGAATTCCTCTATTAAAACGCTTCTGGGCCCGTGGTGCAGGAATTCAGGCAGATAATATGATAAGAGAGGATTTGCAATAAGCTTCCAATTCTGTATTCTATAATAAAAGTCAAAATTATATATGGCCACCCCCCTTGAGAATATTGCAGATTGGTCAAATAGGAGTTTTTGCATTCCCATAAAATTAATTAGTAATGAAAGAATGAGTAAGGGTATAACAATTTTTTTATTCAGTTTCTCAATTGAAATGCCCAGAGGTATTGATAAAAAAGGAATTGATAAAAGCAGATATCTTGATCCAAATGTAGTGCCGGCCCACCAAAAATTGTGCGAGGCATTAGAAACAAGAAGAAGTAAAAAAATCAGCATAATAACAATGGATAAGCTCTTTTCTTTTTTTCTCATGGTCACCAATCCGATAAAAGCAAGAAGCAATACGGGAGAATATATGAAAAAACCTCTGAACGGGTCAAATAAAAGGCGCAGCAGTATATTAGAGAATGAATTTAATAAAATAAAGACATCGCTAGTTTCGGGATATTTTATATTAAAATAGACTGCATCATTAAAACTTTCAGAGAATGTTAAATCAATTTCATTTTTTTCTTCAGATATTATTTTATTGGTGCTGAGCACACGATATCGCGTATAACAGTTGTTAATATTAGAAAAATCTGTTAATCTAGAAACATTTTGTAAAATAATATAATACGGACAAGTTGTCTCTGTTTTCAGATTGCGCTCAACGTCTATTAAAATAAATTCATTGTTTGTCTCATAATAATAGCCAGACAACTGCCAACTGCTCTGATTTCTGCTGTGGTAAACTGAAAAATTTTTGAAGCTCTGATTAAAATTATCCAGCACGATTTTTTCATAAAAATCTCCTCTTTTCAGGTGGTAAAAGCTTAACCAATAAGCGCCTTTTGACAGATTAGAAGTAACATATGTTGAATTTATTAACTTAAAATATTCATTAACATTATTTTCGGCGTATGTAGAATATCCAAGAGTATAATTGTAAGAATAATTTATGTCGAATGGATGGGCTAGAACAACAATATTTCGTAATGATCGTTCCAGGAGACTACTGTGTAACTCCGTTACAGCAGATTCATCTAAACGTAAGTATGATTGTGAAAAACTTGTTTTGTCTAAATTAGGCAAACTAAAACTCAAAGGATTAGAAAAAGCCAATTGATTGTATAATAAAAGAATCAAAACGAAAATTGCGGTTCCAGAAAGGAATTTCGCTACATTTTTAGGATTATGTTTTGTTTTATTAAGGATAATATACAAAAAACAGCAGGTAATAGCAAAGATGGACAGATAATCAGTAAAAAAAGCCATCCCTGCAAACAGTCCTGACAAGAAATAATTATCCTGCTTTTCTCTTCGTGATTTAAGGATAAAGTAAAAACTGTAAAACATGAAGAATGCAGCAATAGCATGACCCAAAAACAGAGTTGCTTGAGAAAAAGCTATTGTGCCCACACCATATGCAACGACGGTTAGGTTTCTGCTTTTTTCTGAAGACAAGAAATATTTCGACACCTTATAAACAATAACTACTGTGAGCGCAGAAAATAAAGCTGATGTAGAACAAATTACTAAAAACATCAATAGGGGATGAAAGCCGTGAGGTCCCTCAATTGGAAATCCAAACATATTCACAAATACTAACTTATAAAATAAATAAGCAGGAATTGCCAGAATTGAAGAGCCAGGCGCTTTGTCTGTATAAAAGTGTCCATTGGAAAAAGTGAGGTCCCCGGTGTTATTATGGAAATTGTCAATAATTATTGTTTGTTTGTCCACAATTGCACGAGTAAGGTCCATTCGCGAATTTTCATTCCAAGAATCATAATTAGCAAATAGGCAATAAAGTATAAAGAAGAACACAAAAAGCTTTTGTTCTTTTGACCAACTAGTCATTTTACTTTACCGTTTAATTTATAAAGGAAATAACACACTTAAAAACTTTACTAAAACATTTTTAGTAAAAAAAATCTTCGGCAGGGAATAGTATCAAACTCAGTTATAAATTTATTCTAATTCATTATAAATACCTGCCGGAACAAATAAGTTTAAAAAAGGTTGATAATAGAGGAAATGTTACTAAGCAATTTTTGGAAAGACTAACTGTAGTTAACTGAATAGAGATTAGTTTTGATATAATACTTATTTTGTTTTGATAAGAGAGATTTGAACCAATTTATTGCGAGATTTCTAAATCTAACGGACGGGCTGGCATCTTTTTCTATAATGTTGTTTTTTTCTTTAGGGTCTTCAGGGAGATAAAAAAGTTCTTCTGTTAGTATGCTTGGAGACATATGCGAAAAATTAGTATCAAGAAAAGCCCAATCTGCTCTGGAGTAATTAAGGGTGAGTATGTAATGAAACTCTTTTGTCCTTAATGAAACCATAATATGTTCATGATCAGTGATGCTGTAGACAATTCTATCATCTTCTTTCCTGGAAGGGAGGTTAAGTAGGCTAATCCCTTCAACTGTCTTATCCATAGGAATGCCTTCTAATTGAAGTAATGTTGGCATTATATCAAGTGAGGATACGAGATTGTCAATTTGGATTGGCTTTTTCTGAAATGTATTCGGGACATACAATATCAAAGGAACATGAATTACTTCGTCATACAGAGTAGCCGCATGTCCTCTTCTTCCATGATCATATAACTCTTCTCCATGATCTGCAGTAATAATAATTATGGTATTGTTCATTAATCCTAAACTATCCAATTTTTCCATTAATGCACCAATTTGTGCATCAAGATAATTCACAGCTATTTTATATCTTTCCGGATCATCTATTCCTTTGGTTTCATTAAGTATCCACGGGCTGTGAACATCAATGTATTGTATATACGCAAAAAACTTTTCTGTTTTATGGTTGTCAAGCCATTCAAATAAATCTGCATTTAATTTTTTTGAATCATAGCTATAATCATTTATATCGGCAGTATAATTATCTTTTTTCTCCCACAGCTCATAAAAATCGTCAAATCCCGCTCCAAAATTTCTTTTCTATAATGCCCTCAGTGTATAGCTCAAGGTTAAAATCAAAAGAAGATACCTTATGCCCACTTTCTTTTAGGCTGGCAGACAGATAGGGAACACCCAAGGGAGGAAAATCTACTCTAAAAGGCGGTGGATGCACAAATGCGACCTTCATCTGATTCACTCCGACGGTTTAATAAAGTCTGTGGAGCACTTCTTTCTTATTACTTATCTCTTTTAAATCAGGTAATGATTTAAATAGTTTTATATAAAATGCCATATGATTTCAGAAAGGTACTAGCATGGAAGAGTTTTTTATAAAAATAAAACGAAGAAGGTTGAATGAAAAAAGCAGAAGTTATTTTTTAAAAGAAGAACGTCATTATTATTTTACTATTTTTATAGCTTCATTCTGCATGTTCTTTCTTGAAATGCTAATGCCGAAGATATTGCAGTCCCTGCACGTTGTAGATAATGTCCTTAGGATAATACCTGTAACAATGTTAGGCATTGCAATCGGCGGGCTTTTTTCTTTCATTTTCTTCCGCCGTATTGAAACGCATATTGATTTTTTACTTATTGCGTTTCCTTTGACAATAATTCTGTCGTTTTTAGCAACAATATTTTTAAGAAATATCTTTTTGCTGAGCTTAATTATATCTCTGCCCTTTTTCATATCCAGCATTATAATTTCTTTTGGATTTTTCAAGTTTAACTCATTTAAAGTTTATTTTTACAATCTTCTCGGCTCTGGAATTGGGGTTATTGGAGTTTTTTTCCTGCTTCCTATTCTAGGGGGAGAGAATTGTATTATTTTTGTAAGCATCATCGCAGTTCTTGGTTTTTTTACGCATAGAAAAATTAATTTAAAACATCAACTTAAAAATAAATTGCTTATTGTAATGGGTATTTTAATTTTTATTCTGCTTGCTTCTTGCCTCATAATAAACTTAAAGACTAAGTTTTTAGATTTGGCTAAAATTGGCCCCTGCAATTACCCTGAAAATAGTTCTACGTATCTATCGCAGCAAAAAAGTGCAAGATGCTTGTTGAAAAATCAGTCCAACTATCTGCTTTATACTCAATGGAATCTAATGTCAAGGGTTGATATTTTAAACTTCGTTTCAAATAATAATAATATAACTGCGATATTTCATGACGACATCATATGGAGTGGCATAGTCACGCAGAATAAAGCCCCTATTAATGTATGTTTTAGTCCCTTTTATCTTTTTAAGAATCCCTCTGTCCTAATAATTGGAACAGGAGGAGGCATTGATATTGCCCAAGCAAATGGTGCAAATGCTTCCAGAATTGTTGGAGTTGAAATAAATCCTTCTACTGTAAGATTTATGCAAAATGAGATGGCAAATTACAGTCAACACATCTATAACAAAGCAGAGATACACAATTTAGATGGCAGAACATATGTGCATCTAGCAAAAGAAAAGTTTGAGATAATATACCTAAATTGGGCTGATCTTGCAACAGAGTTTCCTAAAGCATATGTTTCCATGGAAAATTACCTATACACTAAAGAAGCGTTTATTGACTATCTGAATCATCTAAATGAGAATGGCGTGATTTCTATAAGGAGAGGTGCTGAGGGTTTTGACCTGATGCGGGCAATATCTTCTGCATTAGCTGCATTTGAAGAACTTGGAATAAAAAATCCGGAATTTCATTTTTTTATAACAGAAGAAAGAAATTATGATCCTTATGTTGTTGACCATTCTGGTGTGCTTCTGATAAAAAAGAGTGCTTTTACACTTAATGAAACAAATATTTTAGAGCAGAATCTCAATAACAATATAGTGCTTTATAATCCGTATAACGTATCAGAAAACAAGTATTCGAAGCTTGTGCTTAGCAAAAACAGAGAAGAATTTTACAATAAATTTTCCAGTGATGTCTTTCCAATAACAGATGATAGGCCATTCTTTTATGAATATGATAAAAATCACAGAATAGTTAAAGAAATAACTTTTGTATTCTTAAGATATGCTCTAGTTATACTTTTAATCTTACTCATATCTATCATTAAATTTAGAAAGGATTTACTAAATTTTATCTTCCTTTCTGCAGCGACATATGTAGCATTATTAGGCGTAGGATATATGTTTTTTGAAATCTTCTTGATCCAGAAGTTCAACCTTTTCTTAGGAAGCCCCATCCTTTCTATGTCAATAGTGCTAATGTCGTTGATGATTTTTGGCGGAATTGGAAGCAAAATTGCAAGCAGATTAAAAAAGGGTTCTATAATCATGCTAATGGCAGTATTGTTTTTGGCAATAATTTTTTCTAACATTGTCCTAAAAGAAATATTTGGGATGATTGCGCATCAAAATATTTACTTAAGAACATTCTCTTCTTTTTTAATTCTTGCGCCAGTATGCATATTGATGGGAATTCCATTTCCAACCATAATGGAAAGGATTAAAAAAAGGATTCAAACAAAATATGTTATGCTTTTATGGGCAGTGTCTGGACTTTTTTCATTAATAGGAAGTGTTGCATCTCTATATCTTTCAATCATTAATGGTTTTAACTTCATAGCAATTATAGCAGGGTTCGCGTATGCCATTGCAGCAATATTCTTACTGACGTTTGATTAATAATAAATTATATATTCCTAATTTTTATTTTGCATAATTTAACAAAGTCAGTGAAAAATTTTATAAATGGATGCAATACCCTTATTCCTTATGAAAGTCGCCATTATCCAGCCGCCAGCATATGGGGTTAGAACTCCCCCTCTCGGGCCGGCTTATCTCGCTTCCTCACTTGAAAAAGCAGGGATTGAATGCAGGATTTTTGATTTTAATTCCGAGCTCTATAAGAATGGCGGGCTTCCTGAGCTTTGGAATCCGGAAAACCTTGCGATCTGGCAGAAGACACAGAAATTTTGCAAAATAAAATTTTCATCAGAAGAGGTTATAGCATCCTGTGCCAGGCAGGTTCTTGAATTTGCCCCGGATGTAATCGGCATGTCAGTGCATAATCCCTCAGCCAATTTTTCAATAGCCCTTGCCAAGGCGATAAAAGCGCAGAAAAATGATGCGATAATCATAATGGGCGGGCCTATATGCCATCCAAACCTAAAGATTTTTCCGGAGATGCCTGAGACCGACTATAACATACATGAATATGCAGATTATCTTGTTGTAGGGGAAGGCGAGAAAACGTTCATAGAGCTTTTAGATGCAATAGCAAAAGGAAAAAATCCTGCGGGCTGCAAAGGGATAATGTTCCGGAAAGGAGAAAAGCTTGTTTTTACAGGCAACAACACGCCCATAATGACTCTTGATTTATTGCCTTTTCCTGATTTTTCTCAATTTCCCCTTGATAATTACAGGCATTATGAGCAGAAATCGCTGATTCTCCCAATAATGCTAAGCAGGGGTTGCACAAACCATTGTGTTTTTTGCACTGACACAAATGCCTGGTTTCCTTACCGCTTCCGCTTTTCAAAAAGCGTGATTGACGAAATCAAGAGCGATATTGAGCAGTACGGCTGCACTGCTTTTGAATTCAATGATTCCCTGATAAATGGTAATCCAAAGCTGCTTTCAGATGTTTGCGAAGAAATAATCCGGGAAAAAATCCAAATCTCTTGGAGCGGAAGCGCCAGAGCTGACTCAACAATCAGCAAGGAACTGCTGCAAAAGATGAAAAAAGCCGGCTGCAACACGCTTTATTTTGGAATAGAGTCAGGCTCCCAGAAAGTGCTTAATAATATGAGAAAGAACATAAACATAAGAAAAGTGCCCAAGATATTAAAATGGGCAAGCGAGCTTGGAATTTCTGTGGGAACAAGCTGGATAATTGGCTTTCCAACTGAAACTGAAGAGGATTTTAAGAAAACTGTTAAGTTCATACGGGACAATCGTAAGTATATAACTCATTTTTCTGTGCAAGTGTTTTTCATAAACCATCTCAGTGATGTTGAGAAAAATTTCAGGAAATACAAGATTGTTCCATATCGAGAGGATTGGGGCTTTTGGCGAACTGAGGATGACAGCAACACTTTTGAAGTTAGAAAGAAGCGCTTGAGGTTTCTAAACGAAGAAATTCAGAAGAATTTTGATTACGCACGGATTATTAAATGAAACGCTTCAGATGTCTAATGTTGCGCCTTTCAGATATGTTGCCTGCGAGATAACTTATTCTATGAGTTATTAATGAGATAACTACCACAAAACTATTCCATGCGCCTCTAATTTTCTCTTCTTTTTTTATCCTTGGAGTAAATATGAATGCAAAGGGAAATATATAGAGCAACTCCCTTATGCAGTATTTGAAGAATGCCCATCTGCCTCCTGTCTCAAGCCCCCTTATCTCAGGATGATCAGGCTGCTTGAGCTTTGTAATGTAGTTTCCCCTGCCGTAGTTGAAGCTCTGCCTGGCATATGCGCGTAAATTGGGGGTGCAGTAATGAGTTACAATTATTTCCGGTTTATAAAGAAGCTTTAAGCCTTTTTTAAAGCATCTCCAGGAAAATTCAAGATCTTCTCCTGCAGGCAGAGGAAAGCTTATGTCAAAGTATCCTGCCTTCTTAAAGACCTCTTTCCTGAATGCTGCATTGCAGGTAGGAAAGAAAATTGTCTCCTTTTTGCCGTTTACATAGTCAAAAAATGCATTCTTGGTAAGCCCCTGCCCCACTGCAGCAACAATCCTGCCCTTTGGCGGCAAGGTTTCCCCTCCTACAATCATGGCATCCTTGTCTTTGGAAAATGCCTCAATCATCTTTTCAAGCCAGTCAGGATTCACAATGCAATCATCATCTGTAAAAGCTATGATATCAGCTCTGGCATTCTTAATTCCCAAATTGCGTGCTGCTGCCGGCCCCCGGTTTTTCTGCCAGAAATAGTTTATATTGGAATTTGTCTGCTTGTTTAACTCTTTAATCATCTTTTCAGTATTATCACTGCCGCCATCATCCACAATAATTATTTCATATCTGTCCTTTGGATATGTTTGATTTATCAATGAGATAAGTGTCTTTTTTAGAGAGCTGCTCCTGTTGTGAGTTGGGATTATGACTGATATCTTGGCAGATTTCTTCATGATTTCATATTATAAAATCAAAGTTTTAAAAATGTTATGTTTTTATCAATGAAAAATAAAAAGAGTATTGGTATGAATATCAGTATGGTGTTTGAGATAAGTTGATTACTATTTGTTGAGCGATATAAAAGTTTATGTCATAGATATATTTGCGAATATATTATCAGCAAACACATGATTGTATATTGCTTGCGCGTATAAATGGTAAGTCAAAGCATTGGGATGGCGGTCAAGCGGGTTAAGTACCATTCCAGTTAGGTTTTGTTTATAATAAAGATGTGAAAGATCAATTAGCGACCAGTTGTTTTGTGATGTAATATTTCTCAATTTTGTTATTTGCAATTCAGCAAATGAACCAACATGATCTACAGGTAGAATCAGGATAATCACCCGGATCTTTCTCTCTTTTGTGATATTTTCTAATTGAGCGAGTGGATTTTCAACAATAAGCCAGCTTTCTTCAAATGGCGTGGTCCTAATCTCATGATGAGCGATTTTAAATGTGTCCATAGTTCGGTTTATTTCTGTATTGGAAGCATTTTCGCCGGAATTATTTTCAGCGTCTAATGCTCTTCGTATTTCCATCAGCCGGGTGGAATTTAGCATATCATCATTCAGGAAGTAAGTAAGTATTATCATGTTAGGACTATAGTTCAAACCGCAGCTCTTGAAAAGTTCTACAGATTGCTGAGTATTATACCCAGGCATCCCAAAATTAAGCACTTCATACTTAATCGTCAAGTTATTGTTCAGCATTGCTTCAAGCTGTTTCGGATAGCTGTCATTAAGTTCAACGCCCAATCCAAATGTATGAGAATCTCCAAATGCAACTATGCGAAAAGTATTATTAAACTTGGTTTGAGGGTAATAATAATCTCTGAAACCTTCGGAATTTATGGTAATACGCGTAACATTTAATCTAACAATATAGCCGTCATAAAGGCCATCAAAATTAGGATTTAACTCATAGAGTAATACTGGATTTTGAGAAGATCTTTTATAATTGGCAGTGTATCGCGGTTGTTGATAATGAGTATTTTCAATGTTCAAATTCGTCGAGGACTTTATTTTCAAAATTACAAACGAGCAGAAGAATAAAAATATGATAATAAAAAGAATTGTCCTTATGCTAATAAAAAAAGAATTTGTTTTCAACTTTTGTCTCTTGCGATTAATCATTTTGGCTTGATGGGGGTATTTTAATGAACAATAAGCGATTATTATTGTCTTTCGTATATTTTTATGTTTCCTATTTGATAAAGAGAGCTATTTGAAATAAATGAAGAGAATAGATTTTTACCGTTGCAGTTCAAGGGATATTGTGGCATCACAATCAATAATTTCGGGTTCCACCATTCTAATAGAGCATCATGATCAATACTGCTCAAAAAATCATCAGTCCTGTCATAACAAACAAACCTGAGAATTCCAAAAGGAGTTCGTTCTGAAAGCCAGTATACCTCACCAGTCCAACCATAAACAAGGATTCTGTCTGTTGTATTTGTATGTTCCTTCACAAAATTGATAACTTGCATTTGCTCATCATAGCTGGAAAAATCGCTGTATGTAAAATGAAAATTCTTATAGTTAACATTATAATCAGGATACTGCTTTAAGAAAAAAAATATGGTTACTGATAAAAGTGAAAAAAGAATCACTATTGAAGTTATCTTGAGTGATTTATTCTTAACTTCCATTAAGAATATCAGCCCTTTTGCAGAAAAAAGTGCAATTGCCGGAATAATTATCAGGAAGTAGTGCCCGAAAGCAGCGGGCATAAAAGCTACTGCTAAGCCCATAAAAAGCCAGCATAAGAACATAACATCCGCTTGTTTGCTTGAAACATCAGAATTTCTTGTTATTAATAATTTAATTAACCCGATAAATGCTAAGAAAATGAAAAATGATGATTCTAGGAGCATAAAAAGCCGGAAATTGGAAGGCATATAATGCGAAAGGTTTGTAGAAAAAAAATGAATAAGAGAACGCCCTATTCCTAAATAATATGACGTTCCAGTAAAAAAGAGGGATAAAAAATGAACAAGAATTGGAATAGAAATATAAATTAAAATCATTAAGAAAGTTTTTTTAAAATTGATTTTTTTATTTAATGCTAATAAAATCACAAAAATGAATAAGATAAAAATGTTTGAAAATTTCAACAAGAATGCTATGGATGCGAAAATTAGAGAGAGAAACAAAAAAATTCTATTTTCTTTTTGTTCATATTTATAAAAATAGTAAAAAGATAGTATTATTGGAAGCATGGACAAAGATTCACTCATAGCAAGCATTCCTTCAAAGATAGGTAAATTCATCAATAAACAATAGAATAAAGTTGAAATAAATGCTGTTTTTCTGTCATATGCTTTTATCAAGAGATTATACAGAATAATGATGGAAATCATAAATAATAAATTATTAAACAAACGTATTGGCAGAATACTATTGCCAAATATTTTTACAATAAGTCCATAGGTTAATGTTAATAATGGGGGCTTATTAGTTAAAAAACTATCAGGACCCTGCTCAAGTAAGAGTTTACCTTGTATTCCAAACAAGCCCTCGTCCCGTTCAATCAAAGCATTAATCCATGCCATTCTTAAAAAGAAACCTAAGAGCAGTAAGAAAATAAGTGCGTCATATCGCCTTAAAAAAAGTTTTAATTTATGTAATCTAGTTTCAGAGTTTAGATTTAATTGCATATGTGACCCTCTTGATTATATTAACTTTATCAAAAAATTTTGCAATGATAAGTTCATATAATAGATCATTGACATCGTATCTTTTTCTTCTTAAGAAATTTAATTTTTTGAACAGCATCATTTTTAACAGGAAGTATTGAAGGTTTCTCTTCTTAAGTTTAAGCAAAATTGGTTCAGGCACTTTTGCATCAAAATATTTTCTAGCTAAAACCAATGAGTAATATAAAAAGTTGTTGGCATTCCACTGTAACGCATCGTTTGCTAAAGACTCCCAATTAATTCTTTTGTTAGAAATTATTTTTGAGATTACATAAATGTCCCGAAAGGGAGTGGATAATGCGGGCTGATAGAGTGCATGAATTGAGATATGGATTATGTTATGTTCATCGGAAAGCACTCTTGCTTTTTGTCCATCAAAATATTTTATTTTTGAATTATTCCAAAGAGATTCATGGTCAACAGCAAAAGGTGAAAATTTAGGAGTTATAGTCAGATGCGGTTCAACCTTGATTTGCGGGTTTGATTTTAAATACATGGTAACTTCGTTTGAAAAGTTTCTAAAGTAATACTCGCTTTTCATAGCATTTTTAACAAAACCTATCTTGTGAAGGATTTGCAAACACCCATTCAAGGATTCTATTTTAAACAGGAAATCGACATCAGATATTCTTCTTGTTTTGATTAATTCGGGATACGCAAAGCTTTTTAATATTATAAAATCAATTTTTTCTTTATTAAACCTTTTTATCAGTGTAATTAAATTGTAATACAACAATTTTTTCCTGAAGCTGTATATGAATAGGGATTTGTTCAAAATAGCACTAATTTCTTTCAATCCACACCTTTTAGAAATTTTAAGCTCTTCTTCAATCGGAAATTCGCTTGAAATAAAGATAAATTTTTCTTTATTTATAGAATGGTATAAACGATTTAGTGTTGTTCTATTAGGGTTCTTTTTTAACAATTCAAGGCATAACCTTAACTCTTTGTCCATCAACTTATGAATGGAGGATACATTTAAAAACTTTACTTAACTGTTTCCTTGATAGTATTTCAGCCGATTATAAAACCAAAATGGAAAGAATTCATAATAAAAAACATAGGAATTTAAAAATACTTTTCACTACGCCGCCTTATAATGAACAATTTAGAGATAGAGATGTTATGCACCTATTCCCAAGTTTAGGGCTCTTATATCTTATTTCTAACACTAAAAAATTTTTTCCTGGCATAGAAACCACATACTTTGAAGGAAACTGCTTTCTAAAAAACTATGTAGAAACAATCCTGAAGATGTCACCGGATATTATTGCTATATCTGTTTCTTTTTTTAATTCTCAAGAAGCAATTAGGGCGATTAATGATATAAAAAGGCATATGAAAAAAACGTTCATTATAGTTGGAGGGCCCTATGCAACGAGTTCTCCTGAAATCATTCTGAAAAAAAGCAATGCTGATGTCTGTGTTATTGGTGAAGGAGAAAAAACATTTATTGAACTGTTGAAATTCATTAGAGGAGAGATAAAAAAACAAGATAGTATTAAAGGGATTGCATTTAGGAAAAGAAATAAAATCATAATTACTCCAAAAAGGGATTTAGAAACAAATCTGGATAAATATCCATTTCCGTATTGGGATGCAATTAACATTAAAGATTATCCTGATTACTTTTATCATAAAAAAACACCTGAAATGATTTTTATTTCAAGCAGGGGCTGTCCATTTAATTGTAATTTCTGCTCAAATCCAGTCTGGAAAGTATCTACACCTTTGAAAAGATTTCGTAGTTCAAAAAATATTAAAGAAGAGATTAGAACGCTTGTAAGAAAATATGGTGTAAAAGAGATATTTGATTACTCTGATGAATTCAACATTGATTTAAAATGGGCTTATAGTGTTTGCAGGGGTATTGAACAATTAAAGTTTGAAGATATAAGCTTCAAATGTATGCTTCATGCAAGCAATGTTACTGAAGAACTCGCCAGTTCTTTAAAAAAAATGGGAACGTGGTTTGTTCACATCGGTGTTGAAAGTGGGAACCAAACAACTCTGGATGGCATTGGTAAAAATTTAACTATAAAAGGGATAGTGAATGCATGTAAAATACTTAAGAGACATAAGATTAAGGTCGGGGGATTTTTCATATTATACCATATATGGGAAAAAGATAACAAATTATTTTATGAAACAACGAAAGATGTTGAGAATACATTAGATTTTGCAAAATATCTTCTGAAGAAAGGTTTGTTGGATTATATCTCTTGGGGATTTTTGATTCCAACACCTGGTTCAAGAGTTTATGAAACTTGTAAAAAATTTCATCTTTTAACAAATAAAAATCTGGAGGAGTATCATAATGATGACATGGTTTTCTCTCTGCCAGATGTCAAGGAAGCAGAAATGAAAAAGATAAAATTTAAAGGGATGATGTTGGAAGGGTTAAATGCTGTAAAAAAAGGAAATGTCAATTTAAAGCAGTTGAAATATATTTTTCAAAAAGTTTTAACAATGATGAAATATGCTATTGAGTCCTCACTTGCTAAATGAGCATTATAAAAAAAGTGCTTAACGATGATTAAAAAATTGAATCTAAAAAATAATGATTTAATTGTTTACACTTTAATAATAATTTTGATTTTTATAATATACGCGCCATCTCTCAAGTTTTATTTTACTTTGGATGATAGCGCATGGCTCTCTTTCAGTAAAAAATTTTTTGAATACAGAAATGTAGGAGAAACCCCTTCCTTATTTTTTAGAAGATTCACAATGAACTCTCTCTTATACTTAGAATATCTTATGTTTGGTAATAAGTCAGAATACTTTCATTTGACAAATATTATCTTATTTACCGTTAATGCAATTTTATTATATCATTTTTCAATGTTTTTCTTAAAGAATCCATTCAAAAAGAGTTTTGCTATTTTTACAACTCTTCTTTTCATTCTTCTCCCTTCAAGATTTGATGTTGTAAATTGGATTTCATGCCAATGTTATTTAATTTTAGGCATCCTTTTTATGTTCACCATATTAACTTTTTACAAGTTTATAAAAACTCATAAAAAGAAATTTTATGTTGTTACTTTTATTTTATGTTTTTTAAGCATCCTAACTCATCAGGTAGGCTTAATATTGCCTGTTTTATTGGCAATAGAATATGTATTATTTGATAAAAATTCAGAAAAAGTTTGTCCAAAAATTAGTGCAACCCAGAAGTTTATTTATTTTTTACCTTTTGTCTTATTAATAATTGCTTATTTTCAACTTAATTACGGAAATTTATTCATCTTTTTTCATAGGATTTATGTTTCGTCAATTGAAGTTTTAGTAAAAAATATGATATTTTTTATAATTCTTATAATATTTTCAGTATACATTTTGGGCTGGAGGTCAAAGGCGGAAAAATTCTTTTATTTATGGACCATACTAGCTCTTTCTCCATATATAATGTCTGTAGCTGAAGGGTATACATATTCTTTCATAATTGGAGGAAGATGGTATTATATTGCTTCAATAGGTTTTTGCATTTTAATATTTTCTGTTATGCAAAAAATTCTTACAACTAAAAAAAGATATAAAATTGTTAGTGCTCTAATTTGGATTGTGTTATCAGTCCTTATTGTATATGATATTAAGTATCAATTAATGACTCCGCTGCGGGATGCGACGCATTACAAAGATTTTTTTGAAAAGATTAAACTTTCCAATATAATGATAAAAGAGGATATGGAGATTGCGTTCATTGATGGTTCTTCGCTAACAGTGTTAAATACATCCCCCTCTCTTAATCTGAGAGAAATAATAGATATAGGAAAAAATTGTAAAAGAAATGATCTGAGTCGCACTTATGCATATATTATCTATGTATTCAAACTCGAATTTGATGTTCAAAATGTGACTGCTTATTGTTTTAATGAAAGTTTTTTCAAGCAGAGACAAATTGATAACGACATATTGGTATTTAATGTAGGAGAGGATGATTTTTTAAGAATAAACTTAAATGAAGAAACTGTTTCATTTTTGAAAATAGATTGGTAATACAAAATTGTTACTTCTAATTTTTAATAATGCAATTCGAAAAAGAGAGCGAAGAGCGAATAATATGGAAAGTATTCTCTGAGAAAATGAGGAAAGAGATATCACATTCCCGTCTGGTGTAATGATATGAGTTACCCTTCCAAGGATCTCATACCATTGAACCTTTTCCGGCTTCCTAACATTATCTCCCATGGTTAGGACATATTTATTTTTTATTAGCACAACTCTGTGGGCAAAAACACGACCGTTTTTCCTGCGGAAGATTAAAAGATCTCCAAATTTTGGATTTTTGTTTCTGGAAATAATGAGACGGGAGTTGCATGGTATAAAAGGCCGCATGCTTGAGCCGCGCGTAATAACTATTCTGTTTTTTTTCAGTTTAAGTAGGAGCATGTAATTAAAAAATACAGAAAGATTTAAATATGTTATTAATATTTAAAAGTAAGAGGCGAACAGATGAAAAAAGTTTATGTAAAACCTGCTGTAAAAAAAATAACAATCACTAACTTTTTTAAATCAAATGAAAAAGAAAAAGTTTCCTGTAGTGTAACCTCAATAAACAGCACATAGGCGCTTTTTTAATATGTTTGATTCTCTTGAAAAAATAACTTTTTGGATTACCGATAGATGTAATCTGCGGTGTAAATACTGTCCTGTTAAAAAGAGCACAAAAACCATTTCTTTTAGCGATGCCAAGAAGCTCATTGACATTCTAATCAAAAGCAACAGGAAGAGGATTTATATCGCCTTCAGTGGTGGCGAACCCCTTATAGAGCACAAGCTCATAAAAAGGATAATCAAGTATGCCAACAAAGAAACCATTCACAAAAAGAAGAGAATAAGCTATCGCGTAATCACTAATGGCACTTTCTTAAATGCGGACATACTCTCAATGATTAAAGAATATGATTTGCAGGTTACAGTCAGCGTAGATGGCTCAAGAAGAACCCACAACAGGAACAGGGTTTTTAAGAATGGGAAGGGAAGCTATGATTGCGTTAAAAAGAATATAAGAAGAATTCTGGATACAAAGTCAGAAGTAGACCTGGCACTTGTCTTTGACATTTATAGCAAAAGCATAGTTCAGGACTTGGATAATCTTATAACACTGGGAGCCAAAAATATATCCCTCGACCTGAATATTTACCACTATAATAGGGGTTATGATAAGAATACATATGACGGCTTCATTAAAAAAATAGCTGGATGGTATATCAAATTTTTTGAAAAAAACAAGAAATTGCCGCCGGTTCTCAGATTAAACCGGCTGCTTGCAAGGTCTTATGACTATGAGCAGTTTGGAATTGTCACTAGAAAGAGTTTTTGCAAGTTCGGAGCAGGAGAATACTTTTGCATAGATGAGAATTCAAAGGTTTATCCTTGCTTTTTTTACAAGAATAAGAAAGAGTTCTCATTTGGAAGCGCCAAAAATTTTGACACTGCAAAGTACAACATGTTCAGGGTGATGAACTTATCTTTTTGCAGGGATTTTAAAAAATGCGAAAACTGCAGGGCAAATAAAATATGTGATAAGAATATCTGCCCGGGAATTAATCTCTTTACAACCGGCAATTCATTCACAGATGATTTTACCCTTTGCAGGTCAGCGCTGCTCTTCTTTGATGTATCAAATAAGGTCTGGACCAGGTTAAAAAATGATAAAAAGTTTTTATGGCTTATCAAAAAAGAGCCAAGAGAAAAAATAATAATCTAAAAAGTTAACAAAATATTTTGAATTTACTTGTTTATAATAAGTTTTGAGTTGTTGAGAGCGGAGATGAACTGTTTCACATCTGCATCAGAATTGGAAAGCATATTCCATTTCAGAAATTAGGATAGATAAGTATTTATATAAATATCTATCCTTTAAAAAAAATGAAAATATTACTATTAGTCCTTCCACACCATTCTACAGCTTCCAGACACTTCTTCTCATTTCCGTCTCCTTGTGATGTCCCCTTAAATCTGTGTTATTTAGCTAGTTATATCCCAAAAAAAGACAAAGTAAAGATTTTAGACCTAAACATGCACTCTATTAAAAAATTCGGAATCCGCACACACAACACATTCATTTCTAATCAGAACATATCCTCAAAAGTATTCAAATACATAACCAAAATATTAAAAGAAGAACTTTCCAAAAAATATGACCTTGTCGGAATAAACGGAGACAATTATTCCTTATGCAAAATATTCATAAAAAAAATAAAATCCATCAACCCAAAAACCAAAATAATCCTAGGAGGACACGTCGCCACAAGACTTTGGAAAAAAATCTTAAACGAAACAAAAACAGATTTCATAATCCTAGGAGAAGGCGAACTAATTTTCAAAAATTTAATCCCCTGCCTAGAAAAAAAAGGAAACTTAAAGAAAATAAAAGGCATTGCATTCAGATTAAACAAAAAACTACACAGAACAGAAAAAGAACGACTTCTCAAATCATCAGAAATCAAAAATCCAAGAACAGAACTTGTAGACCTAAATGCTTACTACCAGTTAAAAAAGAGCATGCCGCTTTTATTCAGCAGGGGCTGTATCGGCAATTGCATATTTTGTGGTAGAATGATGGATTATCAAGTAAGATTTCAAAATACAAAAATATTTGTTGATTACATAGAAAGATTGAATAAAAAATTTGGTTTTAAAAATTTTTCATTTTATGACAACGCAATAAACCTAAGTAAACCACATCTAGAATCCCTATGCAAAGAAATCATTAAAAGAAAATTAAAAATAAACTGGATCTGTATGGCCAGAATCGAAAATTTAAACGAGAAAACAATAAAACTCATGTCCAAAGCAGGCTGCAGAAGAATATCATTCGGAATTGAAACCTACTCACCAAGACTAATAAAACTAATTAAAAAAAACATAGACCTAAAAGACGCTTATGAAATAATAAAAAACTGCAAAAAACACGGAATTCTTACCCGATGTTTTTTTATATATGATATTCCTTCAGAAACATTCAAGGATTTGTTAAACACAATTATGTTCATAATCAAAAGTAGAATTGATATTGTACTTTTTTACGATTTGACAATATACTTAGGCGCCGAAATATATGAGCACCCAGAAAAGTATTTTGAACATGGATGCGTTTCCATTAATGAAATAACGAAACAAAAAATTAGAACACCAAAAGAACAATTCATTTTTATGCTTAAACACACATTTTTTGAATCTATCAACAAAATATATGGCTTAAAAGAGATTATTTACGGCATTTTTTATATGAAAAAGTATAGTGTGCTGTAAAGAAAATCATTTTTCTAAAAAAAAGTCATCGGTTGGTGCATATGCCCTGTTCAAAGAACAAAGTATCATTGGCATTTTATTAAATAGAAGAACTGAAATCTGGAAATCATATTTTACATTGAGAATTTCTGATCTTTGAGTTTACGTAATCAAAAGGGATTTTCAAAAATACGCTGATATTTGAAATTGCGTACTGCTTCTTTGTAAGATAAAAAGAGCAGTCTTTACATGCACCTTTCCCATTTAGTATGCTGATGAAATAGCGCATGTTGTCCTTTCTTATTTTATGTAAGCCCTTTTCAAAGATATTTCCCAGCATTTTAGGGTAAAAGCCGCAGCAGGAGATCAAATCTCCATTAACCCAAACCTGAATTGACCTAAGTGGCCACACGCACGAATTACATCTTGAACTCTTTTTTTGGGACAGCTGAGATAAGAAAGAAGTTTTATTTATAATAGTTTGGGGGTATTTGATTGAAAGCTCTTTTGTCCTCTGAATCACGGAATCAGCATCGTAGTACGCTATTTTCTTATTGCTTGTGACAAATGGGTTCAAATCAGTTATCACCACAGTTTCCAGACGCAAGCCAAGGTCCAGCTTTTTGCAGTATGCAATAACATCTTCAATCTCATTATAATTTAATTTCTGAACAACCATCATCACATTAGTGCGTATCCCAAGGGTTTTTAGGCGGCGTATGCCTTTGTCAACCTGCTCGAAAAACGGCTTTCCCCGTATCTGCTCATAATGTTTAATTGAATCCAGAGATACGGAGATTTCTGAAAATTTTTTTAATGTATCTTTTCCTATCTTATTTAGGAATATTCCATTTGTGGACATAGAAATAGAAAAACCGTAAGCTGCTGCCATCTCCACTATTTCCTTAAAATTTTTATGAAGAGTCGGCTCTCCGCCAACCAGAACTATGTTCATAACCCCTTCCCGTTTCAGCTCTTTGAAGATTTTATCTACCTTAGAGAGGCTCATGCTTTCTTTGCTCTTCATTCTGCCAATCGAGCACATGATGCAGTTGAGGTTACATTCATTAGTTATGAAAACAGAAGCAGCTAAAACTCTTACTCCCTGCGGGAAAACGTATACGCAGAATGCGTTTCTCAAAAGGTTTGCCCAGGATTTTATTTGCATTGATTTTGACATTCTGTTACCCGAAAGTTTTAATGCACTTTGAGTGTATGATAAAATTTTGAAACTTTGCTTTTATTTTTGCGGTTATTTTGCTTACAGGAAAAAGTTTAAATTCTGTTATTTTTATCTTTTTGATTGCAAATCATTTTAGGAGCATCCATAAAACGAGATATGAGCATTTACTTGCTTATTACAAGTTTTGATTTCTTAAGAGTAGAGATAAACTGTTTTACATCAGCTTCAGCTTTCTTCTCACCAATGCCAAATTCCTTTTTCACTCCATCCACTAAATCAGGGATAGACTTCTTATCATTTATTAAGCCCCAGATAAAACTTCCAGCCCTGTTTAATTCATAAACAACATTCTTTTTCTTAAGGTCTATTATAAATGTTTTATTTTCAACTGTTCCTGAAACTAAATCCTTCTTTTTCATTATGTAGTTTTGTAAGCGCATTTATATCCCTCCAAATTTTTTTATCCAGCTTAAAAGATAACTCATAACAGGGAGCACTGCCAGTTATTCCTATGCACATTTTAAACAAATTTTCTACATCATTTTTATATTGATATGAAAATTTTGGGATGTAATGATTTATGATTATATGTTTAAAAGCTTGATCTTTTCCTAATTTTGTTATCTTCTTAAAATTTCTTCTTTTCAAGAAAAAAATGCCTGCAAGCGGCGCATTTATGTTTTTAGGCTTTATGCCTCTTCTTTTAAATGGACTTGAATATGCCACAAATTTTGAATTTCGTTTTTTTATTAATATTTCATTATCATTCATTATCTGGCTGCCCAAAAGTTTTGCAATTGTAGTCTTGCCCGCACCTGGTTTACCACAGAACACATACGCTTTCCTATTTCTTATAACGCCTGAAGCATGCAAAACAATCACTTTTTTATGCAACAGCCAATAATAAATGACAGAAGATAAAAAATTTTCAAAGCCATAAAAATTATTGTGGATAATCCTGCACATATCCTTTGAATTAACATTAAAATCAATCTTATGCTTTTTAAAATCATCTTTCAACTTATAATATCTGCGGTTATCATGTTTTAAACTAAAATGCATGACCACATCTGCTCTTCTTTTGTCGCTGAATGCTCGGTATTTGTTTCGTAAAATCTTATATAAATTGAAGTCCTCAATAATACATTGGAAAACATAGTCTGCTATTTTTATTTTTAAAGTATAGTTCATTTCAGAAATTAGGATAGATAAGTATTTATATAAATATCTATCCTTTAAAAAAAATGAAAATATTACTATTAGTCCTTCCACACCATTCTAAAGTTCCTAGAACCTTCTTATTTCCTTCTCTTTTTGATATTCCCCTAAATTTATGTTATTTAGCTAGTTATATCCCAAAAAAAGACAAAGTAAAGATTTTAGACCTAAACATGCACTCTATTAAAAAATTCGGAATCCGCACACACAACAAATTCATTTCTAACCAGAACACATCCTCAAAAGTATTCAAATACATAACCAAAATATTAAAAGAAGAACTTTCAAAAAAATACGACATTATAGGAATAAACGGAGACAATTATTCCATATGCAAAATATTCATAAAAAAAATAAAATCCATCAACCCAAAAACCAAAATAATCCTAGGAGGACACGTCGCCACAAGACTTTGGAAAAAAATCTTAAACGAAACAAAAACAGATTTCATAATCCTAGGAGAAGGCGAACTAATTTTCAAAAATTTAATCCCCTGCCTAGAAAAAAAAGGAAACTTAAAGAAAATAAAAGGCATTGCATTCAGATTAAACAAAAAACTACACAGAACAGAAAAAGAACGACTTCTCAAATCATCAGAAATCAAAAATCCAAGAACAGAACTTGTAGACCTAAATGCTTACTACCAGTTAAAAAAGAGCATGCCGCTTTTATTCAGCAGGGGCTGTATCGGCAATTGCATATTTTGTGGTAGAATGATGGATTATCAAGTAAGATTTCAAAATACAAAAATATTTGTTGATTACATAGAAAGATTGAATAAAAAATTTGGTTTTAAAAATTTTTCATTTTATGACAACGCAATAAACCTAAGTAAACCACATCTAGAATCCCTATGCAAAGAAATCATTAAAAGAAAATTAAAAATAAACTGGATCTGTATGGCCAGAATCGAAAATTTAAACGAGAAAACAATAAAACTCATGTCCAAAGCAGGCTGCAGAAGAATATCATTCGGAATTGAAACCTACTCACCAAGACTAATAAAACTAATTAAAAAAAACATAGACCTAAAAGACGCTTATGAAATAATAAAAAACTGCAAAAAACACGGAATTCTTACCCGTGGTTCTTTCATCTATGACCTTCCATCAGAAACATTTAGAGAATTATGGAATACCCTTATGTTCATAATCAAAAGCGGAATTGATTTTGTAGCTTTTTTCAATCTGGAAATATATTTGGGCGCTGAATTATATGAGCACTCAGATATATATTTTAAAAACGGTTGTGTGCAGATTAATGAAATAGTCAAGAAGCGTATTAGAGCGCCAAGAGAACAATTAATGTTTGCTCTTAAACATATTTTCTTTGGGTATTTCATTAATAAAATATCAGCATTAAAATATCTTATATACAGCATCGCTTATAACAAAAAATATCCAAGTTTATAAAGAGGTTTCTTGTGTACCAGAACAAAATATTTTACTTATTGAAAAATTGCGTTTAGTTATGTAAAAATGATCGTTC
>Ga0210049_1000884_pt1 | contig 27101 bp, 15 predicted proteins | sample CryGeyCG2014_300_2_FD_183964 | JGI IMG/M metagenome (GOLD analysis project Ga0210049, IMG submission 183964) | Groundwater microbial communities from aquifer - Crystal Geyser CG06_land_8/20/14_3.00 (SPAdes) (version 2) | ecosystem: Environmental > Aquatic > Deep subsurface > Groundwater | place... | reverse complement strand
TGACCCGGGGCCAACTCCAGTCGTTTCGACCACCGCCAAGGGAGTCGTGTGTCTACTGCCAGCCCGCCGGGGTGTACGGCCCCTTCACACTGCCACGCGGGCGCGGAATAGCGCCTCGGAAGCCCTCGCCAGCGCCCTTGCTTGCTCCCCTCGACACGCCAGAGATACCAAAAACCCGCCGACGCTACCCCAAAGTGCTCAGGCGCTCGCAATACGCTTGTTTTGGGACTAGCCGTGCCCCTGTGCGAACGATGCGCCAGGAACGAAGACCTCGAGCTGCTGCATGCGGACCCGCAACGCCACCGCATGCGCTTCGCCGGGCACTGGAAGTTCAGGGAGCGGCTGCTGGCGATAGAGCGGGAGCGCTGACGTGTCTGGACTGCCCTTCGTGCTCTTCGTCTGTTGCACCGAGCTCTGCCTCGCCGCTATCCTTGGCGCGGGTGTCCTGCCTTTGGCAGGGGTGATAGTCGGATCATGCGCCCGTCGCATTGGAGTTGGTCGCGGAGCGAAAAGAGGCGCAACCAGCGGTGCCGGTTTGGCGGCGGCATTGGTCATGGGCCAGTGGCTTCAGTCCGTGTGGAGCCCCGGGGGACCCAACAAGTACCTCTCAGGCTACGAGTGGAGACGACTGGCAACGCAGGAACTCCCTGGTGTGGGGAGGATCACGACACACGAGATCTACCTCGCCGCTGACCGGCGTCACTGGAACTCCATGACCGGCGCTCATCGGCCTTTACTCGCGGACCAACTGGTGCCCTTCGGACTATCGCTCCCGCCGGCGGAACCGGGCACGAAGCGGTGGGTGGTGCTGGTGAGCTGGGGGGGGCTGGAGGAGCATCCGGAGGCTGCTCGCTCGTACCCAGGAACAATCAGCTCAGAGCAACGCGTTGTGGATGCCACATTCTTCGACTGCTACACCTTCAGACCGTATGGGATGGCCTTCGGCTACCACTGCCAACTGCCGGCTGACGAACGGCCTCTCGAACTCACAGTAAGACCGCCCGGTCTCCGAGCGATTGCCTTCGACCTCGCCGTCGATCCGCCGGCGCCGCACTGGCCGCGCCGACGGATGAAGAACCGTTGACGGACGGCATTAGCGCCACAATACACGCCACAAGTGCTCGAGGAGGAAGGAGTCCCCAGAGGCTTCTGCGGGATGTGCGAGAAGTGTGGCAAGCTCGGCCACCTCCGGCACCATCCCGGCTCTGTTTCGTACACCGGCGTGTGGTGTGACTACCACTACCGGTTGCTAACTACCTTCCACTACAAGACCGTCACCGGCTGCACGCTTCGACTGATGGTGGTGGTAGCAGGTCTGGTCGGATGGGCAGTGTGGCGCGTGTGGCATGCGTGGTGATCGGGGCCCGGCAAAGACTCGACGGGCTGTGAGACCCAGTCGCTCAGCGGAAGCCGACGGCTCAACACGTCTGCCGAGGACAGGGTGTTGACGGCGGCAGAACGGCCGGAGTGGGAAGCCCCTGTCGAGGCGCCTCACTGCAGGATCCGGCACGCCACGTCGCGCACCACGGGCGGGAGGTCCAGCGTCACCGCGCCATCCCTGGGTTCAACCTCGGCTGTCCGCAGCAGCTTGCCCGTCCACGTATCCCACCACTCGACTCGTCGCGGGCCTGCTGTCAACCCGCGGAGCGTCAACTGCGCGCCGGTGATGGCGGTCGGCGTCGGCTTGTTCCAGTTGGTCCAGAGGCTGTCGCGGTTTTGGATCCAGAGGATCGTCGTCCGGCGGCCGGTCAAGCCCAGGGCGCGCAGCGTTACCGGCTCCTGGCGGGCGAAGTTGTAGCCGCGCGCGTTGATCCAACTGAAGTTGGGGTGGGCGTTTTCGACTTCGATCACGTGCCGGCCGGCTGGCACGTCGATGTCGAAGGGCTCGTCGTACTGGCAGACCCAGAGCTTGTGCTTGTCGTCATAGGTGCTGGGCTTGCCGCGCACGTTCTCGACGGGGAGTTCGACGGTCCGCGCCACCTTGCCGTCGAGCCGGATCTCGAGCCGCGCGTCGGGGCACACCTTGCCGACATCTACGGCGAAGGTGCTGGGTCTGGGGAACTCCACCAGGAACTTCGGCGCGGTCCGTTTCTCCGTCCGCCCCTTCGCCAGCAGGAACGCGGGTGGCTTCGCCACCACGCCCAGCGTGCCGTCGGCGTGCACCGGATAGGTGTTGCCGTCCACATCGCCAAAGCCTCCGAGTCCGGTGATGACGGTGGCGACCTCGGTGGTGCGGCCCTGGTCGGGCACGCGCAGCTCGACCTGGGCCGGCTGGAAGCCCTCGTGCGGCCAGTCGATCGCGGCGATGAAGGCGCGCAGCGGCGGGAAGTGACGGTACAGGTTCCGCGCGTCGATAACCTGCCACCACCAGTTGAGCGCCCCGCCCGCCGACCCTGAGGTCACGCTGGCCCAGATACCGTTGTGCAGGGCAATGCCCTCGGGGTCCACGCCGACGCCGGGTCCGTGGACGCCCCAGCCGAACTCGGTGATCATCATCGGCTTCTGGTAGCGGCTGGTCAAGTCCTTCGCCCACCGGCTCAGCGTCTCGGCGGGGTCGGCGGGGTCGTAGCAGTGGATCTGCAGGTACTGGACTTCGGGCAGCTTCCAGTGGTTGTCGTCGCTGGTGTCGCCGCCATACGAGGTGGTGAACAGGCGACCATAGGGATCCAGCGTCTTCAGTTCCTGCCCCAGCTTGCGCAGGAACTGGGCCAGCAGGGCGGACACGGCTTCGCCGCCCGCGCGCTTCGGGTAGCCCCAGCCCTCGCCCTCGCCGCACTGCGTGGCGCCGTCCAGTTCGGCGACCGGCTCCCAGCCCATGAGGTTTGGGCTGTAGCCCCAGCGAGCGGCAATGTAGCGGACGCGCTTGCGGTAGTGTTCCCACGCTGCGGGATCTGTCCAGTAGTCATTCGGCCCGGCGCAGGGGCCGCCGCGGGCGGCATTGTAGGGGTTCTCGTTCCAAAGGCGACTGGGGCGCAGTGCATCGTGGATGTCGAAGGACAGCTTCACGTAGATGCCGTTCTGTCGGGCAGCCTCGAAGACGCGATCCAGCCGCGCGGCACGCTCCAGGTCGTAGACGCCCAACTCCTTCCACTCGAAGGACAGATCCCACGGGCAGAGGATGAAGTAGGTGGCGTTCTCGCCGTGCGCCTTCATCTTGGGGAAGTACGCCCGAACGTCAGCCAGCCCCCACGGCACGTCGTGACCCAGGGGGAAGAACGGCGTGCCGTTGTCGAAGACGAAGTAGTGCGGGTCATCCTTGCTGACGCGGATGAAGCCCGGCAGGTCGGAGGGCGTCACCTCAAACTCCTGCGGCTCAGCCGCCACCGACTGCCCGGCCTGTCGCGCCGAGACCACCACTCGATAGCGGCCGGTCTCGACAGGGGTGAAGCGCACGCGCCATTTCGGTTTGCCTTTCGGTTCGAGCTTGATCGGCGGCGGCGGGTCGCGCCACCGCCACTCCAGCCGGTTCCACCGGTTGGCTTCCAGGACGCCGGCGCCGGGCTGCCACCCGATGATCTCCGAGTTGCCGTAGGCCGCGTCGTGCGAATAGAGATGCACCGGCCCAATGGGCGTCCGGCAGCGCGGGTACACCCAGAGGGCGACGCCTCGGTACCGCGTCCAGTCGGCTTCGCCGAACTGACGGATCGCCGACGGCCAGCTCTCCTCGGCGTCGATGGTCGGGGCGCAGCGCAGCGACCGCTTCCCGCCATGCACCACCTCCTCCGACCACGTCAACGGCGCCGCCGCCGCGCCGCCCCACTTGGGCGCGGCGTCCTGCTCCATGTCGTCCAGCGGCGCCTCGCGCCCCTGTTCGTCGAGGAACGCCACGTCGTCGAGGAAGAACTCGACCGGGGTGCCCTCAGGCCACTCCTTCTCTGTCAGGAAGAACTTCAGGAACTCGATCCGCTCCCGCGGCTTGGTGTCGAGGGCCGTCTCCGCGTAGCTCTGGTACCAGAACCCAGGCACGGTGAGCCGGCCGCCGCTCGGCGCGGTGAACGCAGCCGACACGTCGATCTGGTCGGGGTCAAACGGGTTCTGCCAGTCGCCGGCGACCTCCGCCGACAGCTCGCAACAGGCGTACCGTTGCACTTGCGGGGTGAGGATCTTCACCCCACGGCCGGTGGGAGCGGCCGCCGCCGGAGGAAGCACTACAAACGCGCCGAGCGCGCAGACCAGCGCAGGCGACATGGGTACCATCTTCCCTTCCACGGGCTCTCGTTGAGGACACCGTCTGCTTGATGATACTGCGCGGAGCGAGGGAGGGCACCGGTGAGGCGGCGTCGTGCCTCAGTGGTTCGCCGGCTCAATGGTGATCGGCACCTCGGCGAACGCGGGCGCAAGCGTCGCCAGCGGCAAGGAGTCCTCGGTCCACGACAGTCGGTAGCGCGCCTTGGTCCCTTCGGCCGTCAGGCGCAGCAGGTAGCGCCCTGCGCCCACGCCCTTCAGGTCCACAGTCGTCCCCTCGCCGGTCACTCGCTCCGCCAACACCTTCCCGTCGAGGGTCAGCGTGCAGGTCGCCGGACGACGCCCGGCGTAGACCCACTTCACCGTCAGCGGCCCGGCCTTCACGACTGGCGCAATGCTGTGACCGGGCGCGGCGGGCGTCGGCTCCGATATGGCCAGCACCGTCGTCTCCGGCGTGGGCTGGCGATACAGGTCGACCAGCGCGCGGATCAGGTTGAGGTAGTAGTAGCCCCACCCGCCGTCACTGCGGTAGGCTGGCGCGGTCATTGACGTGGGCTCGATGTCGTCGCACAGATCTGCGCTGTACGAGTCCACGTACCGGTTGTGCTCCGGCCCATAGCCAGCGCCCTCGGGCTGTCCCGCGAACTCGTTGAACTGGTGCAGGTGGAGGAACCGCGGCCGGTCCCGCAGGGCGACGTTGAAGTCCTCGATGAGCGTGGCGCCGTTGCGGTGACCTCGCGCGGTGGCGCCCAACCATCCCTCGCCGCCGAAGGACCCGGTCGAGACCGTCTCGGCTTCCACCACCCCGCCGGCCCGCGTCGGCGCCGGGTACTGCCAGTCCATCCACGACCACAGCCCCAGTTCGTTCGTCTTGCTGACATCCTGGGGGGAGCCGACGAAGCGAATGGTGAAGCGGTCGTCGAGCTGGATCCTCTCCTTCAGGTACGACGCGCTGCAATCGAGGAGCTCCATCAGCGGCTTGCCGTCGAAGTGCTGCCACAGCCCCTTGTACTTCGGGTTGGCGACATAGTCGTCCCAGACGCACCGAAGCTCGCCGTTAACCGCCTCGGGGCCCTCGGGCCGGGCGTAGCTGATGCCGCCGAGGAACGTCATCTTCGGCGCCGCGTAGCCCTCGGCGCGCATCGCCGCCATCTCGTCCATCATCAACGCGCTGGTCGCGAGAAGTTGCTTACTGCCAGGCCCAATCTCGTCCCAGCTCTTCGCCTGCCAAATGTGGTTCGACCAGTCGGCCAGAATCGCGTCAACACCCGACTCGATGAACCAGATCAGATGCTGGCGAGCGACGTCGCGCAGGGAGGAGTCGTAGAACCCCATCAACGGCACGCCCTGAGCCGTCTGCCAGTAGCAGTTTTGCGGCGTGAACCACTCCTCCCACTGCACGCAGACGAGGTGGTCGGGGTCGGTCGGCGGCCGCTGGAGGGCCCGCTTGCGCACCTCGACGGTCACCTCGTTGGACACCGCGGCGCCCTGCGCTAACGGCGTCCCGGCGATCAGGTCAGACCGGCCGAGCGTCGGCCACGGCTCCGGCGTACACACGCCCGAGGCCGAGTCGCCGAAGCGACCGACCTTCTCGCCACCCGCCACAGCAGCCGGCCAGCCGTCGAGCTTCTGCGTAAAGCCCAGCCATTGGTCGTTGGTGACGACGAGCGTCTCGCCCGTCGAGCTCTCGGCCGTCAGCCGCAGCAGCAGACCGCACGGCCCCGCTCCGTTGTTCGCCTCGACAGACAGCACATTCTCGCCGCGGCGGAAGGCCGCGGCCGCCAGCGCCACCGGGGCGTTGTCGTGCCAGCCGCCCTTCTCCGCGACCTTCACCCCGTTGAGGTACACGATCGCGGAGTCATCGACAGCCAACCACAGCGTCCCGCTCTTCGCTCCCTGGGGCAGCGAGAAGACGCGCTGCAGGTAGACCACGCCCACGACGCCCTGAGCCGGTGCGGGCCAGATCCAGTAGTCCTCCGGCTTTGGCAGCGGCTTCCTCGCCGCGACGCAGAGCCGCGCCGTCCCGGGTCGCGGCAGCGGCAAAAGGAAGCGCACCTTCCCCTGCGCATCGGCCGTCTCATGCGACCCCCAGCGGGCGCCGTTCACGTAGGGCAGCAGCCGCCAACCCACCGCCGGCTTGCCGTCGGCCAGACGCGCCGTCGCAGTGATCGCGACCGGCCGCCCCCTCCCGACCGACCGCGCCCCGGCCGACACCGCGACCTTCGCCGCGGGCGACTCAGCATACGCGCCAGCGGCCGCAAGCACCAGTGCCAGACAGGCAGCCCTCATACAGTCTCTCTTCATGCAATCCATGGCTCAATCCTCGGTTCTTCACGGCGTAGCGGCGCGGTCGCTTCGCACCACCCGCTCACGGCTCTCGACAATAGTTGTGGGGCAGGGCTCCGTCCCAGCCGGGCTGTGGGTATTGCGTTCGCTGTGGACGACCAGCTACCTGGCAGTGAGGGAGAATCTGCCCTACGTCTTGGCAGCAGCCGGCGCGGCGCCGCTCTCAATGGTCCTCCCCAGTGTTCCGCTCCCACGCCCGGATGCCGGGCAGACGGTCGTGTAGTTCGTCGCGGATTCCGTGACAGGTTGGGCAACCGGTTTCAAGAGGGGCGGACGAACGACAGAACATCCTCCGGGGCGCGTCGAAGAGGTGTCCCACAGGCGCGGTACGGCGGAACCGGAGTGTCTGCCACGGGTCGTCACGTCAACCCGGCAGGACGCCGGGGAATGGCACCCGGCATACCGAACAGGCGACGCGAGGGAAAGGTCTGCGACAATGGCTGCGCGTAAGTGGATCCTGTGGCTAACGATGGCGCTCGGGGCAGTGCGGGCAGGGGCGGAGGGGCTGGCGGTGGGCGAGTGGCGTGTCGAGGACGGCACCTACGAGGCGGCAAGCGACGGGCGTGCACTGTACGGTCTCACCGGTCAGCCGTATGTCATCGGCGAGGGTTCCGTTGAGGCGACGGTGGTCGTCAAGCGGCGGCGGGCTACGGCCGGCTGGGCCGCGGCGGGGGTGATGGTGAGCGGTGACTCGGGCAACCTGTGGGTGCTCGGGATAGTCGAGGGGCCGGGAGGCGAGCGCTACACGGAACTCATGGAGCGCTGCCAGGGCGTTCATCAGGCGCAGGGCACCGGTGTGACGCGGCTCACTCCCATTGCAGCCAGCTCTGGGGGGACGTGGGAGTACGGCAAGACCTACCGACTGCGGCTGTCGCTCACCCGTGACGGGATCACCGGCGACATTACCGAGGTTGCGACGGGGCGGTCGGTCGCAAAGCACGGCTACCTCTTCGGAGGCGTCCTTGCCGTGCGCGACGGCTGGGCGACGCTGCGGGCGGAGGAGTTCGACGCCGAGTTTGCGGAGGTGAAGGTGGTAGCCGCCCCTGCGGCTCCGGCTGCCGGGGCGCGCGCGTACCCTCAGGGGAAACGCGGGTGCGTCGGTCTCTACCTGGGTGACGACATGCCCGGGGCGGAGCCGGCCTCGAAGCTCACCGAACTGACGCGGGTGTTGCGGGCGGCGGGACTGACTGTCGCGCCGTTGACCTCGCGAGCACTGGCGGAAGAGGGCGCGTTGACGTTCCCCGGCCTGCGGTACTTGGCGGCCGATCTGCGGCGACTGCCGGCCGGCGCGCTCCTGCCGCTGAAGCGCTGGGGGCAGCAGGGCGATGTGTTGGTGAGCCTCGCGGCGCCGGCCTTCGGCAGCTTCTTCTACCCCGGGCAAGCCGGCTGGATCACGTGGGAGCAGTACACCCAGGCCAAACTGCAGGACTTCGGGCGCGACGCCCGGCCCGTCGTCGCCTGGTCTGACCAGGAGTTGGCGAACTGGCAGCAGACGCTGGGCGGAGACGCGAAGCGACCCGCGGCGGTGCGCCTCGCAGGGGAGGCCCCGGACCACCGACCCGCGGCAACCTCCGTTGTGCCGCACTTCGGCAACGGCTGGTGGTCGCTTGACCGGCGCTTCGACTCGCCACCCGCCAGAGCGGGTGAGCAGCTCGTGTGCTTCTGGGCGAAGGGGGATGACAAGACCCGTGACCTGAGCCTGGAGATCAGGGAGAAGGACGACTCGCGCTGGGTGGGCGTTGTGTCGCTGACACCGGAGTGGCGGTACTGCGTGCTTCAGCCGCAGGCGTTCGCGTACTGGCGAGAGAATGCCTCGAAGGGCCGCGGCGCGCCCGGCGCTGAGGTGCGGCTGGAGAATGCGGTGGAGTTCCGCTGGGGGCTCTCGGGCACGCACACGAGTTCGGTACTCGCGGCGGACGCTGCGGAGCACCACCTCACCGTCGGATCGGTGGCCCTGGCAGCCGCGCCTCCGGCTGCGCTCGCTGGATTGGGACCGGCACCGCTCCCGGTGGGCGAGTACACGGTCATAACGGTCCTGACCGAAGGCGGCAGGACCACGGACACCGTCACCCACCCGCTGATGGTCCGGGCGCGGTCGCAACAGCCGCCCGCCAGCGAGGTCGTTCGGCGCGAAGGGGGGCGCTTCCTTCTCGACGGCAAGCCTTGGCGCCCCGTCGGCGTGAACTACTGGCCGCACAACCTGGGCGGGACGCCGACCGACGTGTACGCGAACGGCTGGCTCGACCCGGTGTCCTACCAGCCCAGCGTCCTCGAAGCCGACCTGGCCCAACTGGAGCGATGGGGCTGCCGTGCCATTGCGGCGGTTGGGGCCGAGATCCACTGGGGCACGAGTGAGGACACGCCGCAGTTGCGCAACCTGCAGGAGTTCCTCTGGCGCTGCCAGCGGCACCGCCTCAAGGTGCTCCTGTTCGTGGGCGGGCTTGATCCCCGGGGCCGCGACGACGAGGGCGCGCGGCGGGTGATTCGCGCGGTGCGCCACCACCCGGCGCTGATGGGCTACGACATCGCCTGGGAGCCGTACTACGGCGCTGCGCGCAAGGCATACACGCCGCATTGGCGCGACTGGCTGGTGCAGCAGTATGGCAGCCTCGAGCAGGCCGAAGCCGCCTTCGGGTATGCGCTGCCCCGGGGTGCCGAGGGAACTGTCGACGCCCCCCCCCGGACGCATGGTTCGCAGCGGACGGCGCCTGGCGGGCGGTGGCGGCGGCCTATCGCGCCTTCATGGACTACCAACTGGGCATCGAGTACCGGCACTCAGCCGCGGTGGTTCGCAGCGAGGATCCGTGGCGCCTGGTCGGCTTCCGCGGCAGCACTCCCGACTGGGTGCAGGCGTTCAAGCCGGTCGAGCAACCCTCGGTGCTGCACTTCATGGACTGGGCCGGGCCGGAGGGGTATGACGTGCCGTCGTACGGCAAGGTGTCGCCTCAGGCGTGGGTGTCGAGCCGGGGGCTTTGCCCCCGAATGCTGAGCTTCCTCTTCGGCCGAAAGCCAGTGGTGTGGATGGAGTTTGGCATGCCCATCTATCCCACCGGCACCGACTGGCGAGACGAGATGGTCCACTTCACTCCCGCGAAGTACCAGTACCAGGCGGACGAAGGAAGGCAGTGGTGGGAGATGCAGTGCGAATCCGGGGCCTGGGGCAGCTTCGTGTGGTGGTACCCGGGCGGCTTCCGCGTCGGCGAGAACAGCGACTGCGGCCTGGTGGACCCCAACAACGTGCCGCGGCCCGTCGCCGAGACGGCGCAGCGGCTCTGGGCCCAAGTTCGCCGCAAGCGAGACGCGCAAGCCCGATGCCTGGCTCGAGTTCACACCCGAGAGCAACCCCGGTGGGTGGGTGGGCGAGTACCTGCGGCTGCGCTCGGAGTACCAGCGGCTGGTGAAGCAAGGCAAGATCCCCGACGTGCGAACGGCCGGACAGGCGCTGACCTCCGCCAACTGCCCGCTGATCGACCCCGCAGGCGGAGCCTGGCCGGGCGCGGGTCCGTTGCGCTACCTGAACGCGGTCTTTGAGCGACTCCGCGTCCGCTCCGAGGGTGGGGCGTGGCAGGAGGTCGCTCTGCCGACGGCGCCGGGCGCCCCGGTCGAGATCCGTCTCCCGACGGGCAAGGCCGTCGAGTTGGAGGCGTGGGCGGGCAACACCGCCGAAGCGACATGGCTGCGCGGAAACGTGGCCCTGAGCGTCGGCAACACCAACGTGCCGTTGGCGGCCGACACAGCGTTCCAGGGCAGCGGGCACTTGGCGGCGACGAGGGGTACCGACCGACTCCAAGGGACGCTGAAGCTGAGGCTGCAAGTCGGTGCCGAGGGAAGGGCGCGGTTCGGTGAGATTGTGGAGGTGACGGTGACGGCGGAGGGGTAGCGCAGGGCTCACTTCCGTCAAGAGACTCGGGCTGACCGGTGAACGCATTCGGTCACCCAGTGATGCAGCCACCCGCTCTCGGCGCTGCCGTGTTGCGTGGTATAGTCGCGAAGGTTAGGAATACACCGAAGTGGAAGTTCGCAGAACTTCACCCGGGGGCGTGTGGTGAGCACCCAACACACTGCTGTGCACGCAGAGGCGTCGAACTTGTGCAATAGCTTCGGTGTATTCCTAACCTTCGCGAGTATAGCAGACCACACGTCGTGGCGTGGCTCGCACACTGCGCGCAGCCGCTTGACGCGTTCGCCTAACCCCGGTACCATTGCGTCCGTTGGTACCGACCGCGCGACGGGAGATCCCGCAATGGCGAGTACGAGGATCGGCAAGTTCGAGCTGGGCGAGGAGTTGGGGCGCGGGCCCATGGGGAAGGTGTATGCCGCGACCAACACCGAGACCGGCGAGCAAGTGGTGTTCCGCGGGTTCGCTCAGCCGGAGAAGGTGGATCAGGAGCACTGGGCGCAGGCGATTCAACGGTTCACGGATGAGCTGACGGCGGCTCAGCGACTGGATCATCCGAACATCGCCAAGGTGCTCGAGTTCGGCGAAGTGGACGGGCTCTACTACGTGGCGACGGAGAACTTCCGCGGGCGCAACCTCCGCCAACTCCTGGACGAGAAGCGCCACTTGGAGGAAGAGGAAGCCAACCCCATCATTGAGCAGCTCTGCCACGTGATCGACTACGCGGCGACGCAGCGGGCTGTGCATGGCGACCTCACTCCGTACAACGTGATGCTGCTGGACGACGGCACAGTGAAGGTCATCAACTACGGGCTGGGGCACATTCGCAGCAAGCTGGGCTCGCCCTACGTGGCGCCCGAGGTGCTACAGGGCGCCCCTGGCGACTCCCGGTCGGACTTGCACGGAGTCGGCGCTCTGTGGTTTGGCATGCTGGTCGGCCAGGTGCCCTTCCGCGGCGAGAACCCGGAGGAACTGGGTCGGGCGATCCTCGGCCACCGGCCGCCGCCGGCGTCGGCTGCGCGGCCCCACGTGCAAGGGATCATCGAGAAACTCCTGGAGAAGAACCCCGACAAGCGCTACGACAGTGGCGTCATGGTGATCAACGACCTCGTCTCCGGCACGATTCCGGCGGGCTATGAGCACTCGGTCATCCGGCCGCCAGCGGTGACCGTTTCCTGGAACGTGCACGAGTACCAACCGCTGCCCTCGGTGGGCGACTACAAGCTGGAAGACACCGACGTTCGCGAGATCCGCGAGCGGATGGCAGTGACGAAAGAGGTCTGCCAGCTTGAGCGCGTCGACGTGGGGAAGCGACTCGCCTTGGCCGTCGCCGGCCTGCTTGTGCTGGGTCTCCTCTGCGACGGAGTCCGGCAGGTCAGTCGCCGGCCGCGCCTCCAGGTCGTCAGCCTGACAGGCACTGTCGAGGTGTCCACCCCGCTCCGCAAGATCTGGACCCCCCTCGGAGGCGGCCAACTGGTCGGCAGTGCCGATGCCGTCCGAACGGCCGGAGGGGCGTCGGTGACGCTTCGCGCGTTCAACGGCACCCGCCTGAAGCTGGATGAGAGTTCGCAGCTTATGGTCTACACCGCCGGCTACGACACGGAGTCCAAGTCCAGGAGCCTCGCCTGCGACCTCCAGCAAGGCCGGCTGTGGGCCAAGGTAAGGCCAGCCGGCGGCGCCAAGCCGCCGTTGGAGGTGCACTGTCGCGGGAGCGTGGTCACCGTCAAGGGCACCGTCCTTGGCGTGAGCACCTCCGGTGAGACGGACGGGGCAGAGGTGGAATGCCTGGAAGGTCAGGTAACTGTGGGTGACGGCGCCACGGAGACGCCCGTCACAGCCGGCAAACTCGCCGAACTGTTCGGCGGCCAACTCAAGGGGAACGTGCAGGACCTGACGCCCGAGACCGCCGAGCTGATGAAGAAGCTCGCGGACGAGCTCTCTGGAGACTCGTTCGGCGAGGTTCTCCGGCTGGCGCTCAGCACGTTCGAGGAGAAGACGATCGTGGCGCCGTTGGCCGGGCTCGCGTCGTTGACCAACGTGGGCGGCAAGTCCAAAGCCGACTCCCAGGCGATCATCGTGGCGCATGGCTCCATGATGGCGCTGACCCGAGCGATGGAGCTGTCCACCGAGTACCCGCAGAAGGTGAAGCTGGAGACGCTCGAGGGCCTTGAGTTGGCCGAAGAGGGCCGGGAGCGAATCCTCAACAGCTTCGAGGGACACAAGCTGGAGTCCTACAAGCTCGTCGGGAGCGGCTACGAGATCGCCGCGCGGGTGAAGGACTCCGAGCACTCACTGATCGTCGCCCGGGACGGCAAGGTCGAGGTGGTGGAGGAGGGGCAGGGGAAGGCTGCAGGCAAGGGCGACGCGGACGCGGGTGGACAGTGAGCGGCTGAGCCCCTGGGGGCAACCCGCGCCCGGACAAAGCAAGCGGGAGGGGGATTCGCTGGAATCCACCCTCCCGCAGGTGCGCTTCAGGTCAACCGACTACTACTAACGGGCCCAGATGTAGCCGACGCGCAGGAACTTCTCGCCCTGGAGTGTGCCGGCGGTGATCTCCAACGGCGTTCCGGGCTGCGGGATCAGGGTCAGCATGTAGGCAGGCTGTCCCTGGTAGTTGAGGATGGCGCCGCCAAGGTGCGGGTCAACCAGGAACTGCACGCCGCCGAAGAGCTCGTCTCCGTGGATCTCTGTTCCGTATCCCAGGTGGAGCCGGATCAAGGGGTTGTTGAGGCTCGGCGGCCCGCCCTGTGGGACTCTGACGTTGTAGGCAGACAGGACAAACGGAGAGGCTTTTGCTAACGGGGGCTGTCCCGGCAGTCCTCGGCTGGCGACCTCGTTGAGGTTGGTAGCGCCCACGATGAGCGAGGGCTTCTCGGCCGTCTCGGGCACGACCGCGTAGGAGAAGTTGAGCTCGGTCTTGGAGCCCATTCCCTGGGGAGCGAAGGTCAGGGCGTTGATCTCCAGTTGGTCGGTGACACCGTAGTAGAGCTCGGCGACGCCGATGTGGCTGAGACCGGGGACCGGTTCGCGCCAGTAGATGTAGTTGAACTCTACATTACCGGCCTTGGGCTGGTTGCCGACGGGCATGCCAACAATGTCTGCAGCGAAGGTGGGGACCCTGGCAACTGCCAGGGCCAGCACCACCAGCAGGGCGACGATTTGGGTGCGACGCATAGTGCTATTCTCTCCTTCGAGGGGTGGCGGGCAAGAGACCGGCTGCATCTCTGTGACCACAGCCACTGACGTTATCGAATCGGGACGCTGAGCCGCCCTCTTCAGAATGCTCAGTCCTCCCAGGGACACGGCCGCTCGGCCGGGACGCCGTCGCTGTTCCTTAACGTTTCGCGCGGCAACCTCCCGAACGGACCGGTCCACAGCCCGGTACTGAACGGCCTCCCTCCTTCCGAAGCGTGCGCCGGAGCACTTCCTCCGGCCTCTGTATTGGACCACGGCCATTGCCGGGTTCGTTCTGGGAGTTTGCCCCGTGTCGGTTGACTCGGCAAGAGGTGATTCACTTTACTGCCGCGAATCAGGACGCCGGACTTCCCTGGAGGGCACCGCAGGGACTGCAGTGGCACTTCGCGCCCACTGCGGCCGCGGTGGCAGAGAGGCTGATGGTGCAGGTGCCGCCCGACATGCCTGGAGGGTAGGATGACTGCTTGCCCGACTCCGACTTCGTTCGTCACTCCCCTGCGGTTCCGCTGCGTTCCGGGGTGCGGGAGGTGCTGCTCGTACCGGGTGGCTGTGTTGGCTGGCGAGACGGAGTTCCTCCGCAAGTACGGCGCTGCCGTTGAGCCTCCCGACCAGGCCAGCGGGGACGCCGGAGCTGACACCGGCGGCTATCTCCGGCGCGAGAACAGCCGTTGCGTCTTCCAGAATCGGGCCGAGCGCTGCACGATCTATGAGGATCGGCCAGTCTACTGCCGGCTGTACCCCCTTGTCCGTGATGGCTATCCACGACGCCAGATCGACGCCGACTTCTCCTGCCCCGGGTTGGGGCAAGGCGAGCCCTTCACCGAAGAGGACTACCGGAGCGTGGCGGCGTTGGAGGCAACGGTGGCCGAGCTTGCCGCGTGGGAACTCCGACACCGGCGGGCGTTCCAGTTCGCCTGCGAAACGCTGCAACACCGGGACGCCTTTGCGCCGGCGGAGTCCATGGGTGCCGCAGCCCGAGCGCTGGTGCAAAACGCTCTTCTGGACGGCGCCACGCTCGACGTCGGTGAACGCCTTTACCAGTCGGTGGAGGCGAGCAGACCGCGGTTCCTGGCCTGCGGCAACCTGACTGACGCCGAGCAGGTTGTCCGGTTGTTTGGCGGCGAACGAACCGCGCCAGCCGGCGTCGTCCCGCCCGGTGAGGCCGCGGCCCTGAGCAACTATCTGAGTCTGTGGACGCGCCGCAACCTGATGGTGCGTGCGGCTCATGCACTGGCGTTGGGCTCCCCGCTGCCGGTGAACGTCGCCCATGCGTTCATGGAGCTGCTCGCCAAGATCGCCACTGAGCTTTGCGACGCAGCCGCACGATCACCCAGTGCGGACCGGGTGAATGACAGCGTTCGGCAGCTCGATGGGTCGCTGCGGTCGCGGTTCATGCGAGCAGCCATCTCGGCGCCGTCGTAGGGCATGCAGGGCCCGGACGGAAGGCGAGAAGGAATACGGCAATCCCCAGCCAATCTGTTTCCGGCGTCGGCTCGGCGTCTTTCCTGAGCGTTGCCCCGGGGATTGGCATTCCGCATTCCGCCTCTTGGAGGGAGATCCACATGCCGAAGAAAGCGAAGATCGGTGTCGTCGGCTACGGCACCATCGGTGAACGTATCGCGGATGGTGTCGCACTCCAGGAGGACATGGAGTTGGTCGGCGTGGTTGATGTCGCCCCCTCGCTTCCCGTTCGCGCGCTGGTCGAGTCGGGGAAGGGCTACCCCGTCTTTGCCGGCCACAAGGACGCTGTGCCGGCGCTCAAGTCGGCCGGGGTGAAGGTGGCCGGCCTGCTGGAAGACCTCCTGCAGGAAGTGGCGATGGTCGCCGACGCCACCAGCCCCGGCATCGGCGCAAGGAACAAGGAGAAGTATGTGGAGCACGGCGTGAAGGCCGTGTTTCAGGGCGGCGAGACGCACGAGGTCGCCGAGACGCTGTTCAACACCATGGCGAATTACGACGCCGCCTACGGGAAAGACTACCTCAAGTGCCTCTCGTGCAATACCACCGGCATCGCGCGCCAGGCGATGGCTGTTGACCACGCCGTGGGGCTGAAGGAGATGATCTGTCTGATCATCCGGCGCGCGGCAGACGTCTCCGAGACGCATAAAGGTCCCGTGGATGCACTGCTGCCCGACAAGATCCCCAGCCACCAGGCGACAGACTTCGGCATCGTCTCGCCACACATCAAGTGCATCACTTCCGTGGTCACCGCGCCCGTCTGCTTCGGCCACGCGACCACGATGGTCTTCGAGACCAAGGGGAAGATGACCAAGGACGAGGTCATTGACCTGTTCAAGGCCAACGCACGCCTCCGGATCTTCCGGCTGGAGGACGGGTTCGTCTCCACCTCACACATCTTCGACTACAACCGCGACCGTGGCGCCAACCGCGGCGACATGTACGAAGTGCCGGTCTGGGAAGAGACCATCTACCTCGATAAAGGCGGCCGCCGGCTCTTCTCGACCAACATGATCCCCCAGGAAGCCATCGTCATCCCCGAGAACATCGACGCGATGCGCTGTGCGCTGAAGATGCAGAAGACGTGGCAGGCCGCGTTCGACAGGACGAACAAAGGGCTGGGGCTGAAGAAGGGGCTGTAACGGACATGGCAGACGCAGCCCCGCCGATTGGGCTGCGCACTCCGAGACACAGCGAGAGCGGCACGCCGTGGCATGCCGCTCTCGTAGTTTGTCTGCGACTCGCGCTGGCGAAGGGCGCCCCTTCTTACGGATAGGGGAAGGACACAGAATCGGTGCTTCCGCCGGTCGAGGTGACGGTCACAGTGCCCGGGAGCTGTGACGATTTCAGCTTCTTCTTGTATGTGTAGAGCTGGCCGCCAGCATAGACCATGGCGGCCGAGATCCCGGTGTCGGTGGTGACCTTCAGTGTGACGTTCGGGGCTTGGGAGCTGGTGGCCTCGACCTGCAGGAATCGGCCGTCGTAGTTGGCCCGGAGGAGGGTCATGACCTCGGTTCCGGGGGCGGTGACGGTGAGAGTGGCCGAGTCGGAGAAGCCACCGAAGGAGGCTGTGAGGCTTGTGCTGCCCGCAGCGACACCAGTAGCCAGGCCCGCTGAGACGCTGGCTACGCCTAGATTCCCGCTGGTCCAGGGAGCCTGACCGGTCACGTCCTGCTGGCTGCCGTCCGAGTAAGCGGCTGTCGCGGTGAACTGCTGCTGTGCGCCGACGAGGACGGTGGCGGAAGTCGGAGCGACGGTTACCGAGGTCAACTGAGGCGGCGTGGCGAGGTGGAAGTTCACGTGGGCGCACATGGCGCTCATCCAGCAACCGCCGTAATCGGGATCGCGGTAGTACGGCCCGTACTGCGGCGGCAGGTTGGCGTGGAAGCTCTCTTCCGTGACGGCCAGGAACGCCGGGTAGTCCCCGTCGGCCATCGTGTAGACCGTGTCCTCGATCTCTGGCACCACACCCCAGGCGCCGCCGGAGCCATCGCTGTACCAGTTCGAGTTCGTGACGTCGACCGTCGTGGTCTTCAGGTTGTTCCAGTCCATGAGGTTGGCAGCAGGGGTTCCTTGGTACTGATTCCACGGCTCCGGCTTGATCGTGCCGTCCTGGTTGTGTCCACACTGCCACAGCACGTGGTAGCTCTTGTTCGCCTCCAGAGTGACCGGCGCGACATTGCCAGACGCGTCAGTCAGCACGAAGTCGAATAGGAGATACCCCTCGAACCAGTACGTCAGCTTCAGCCCTCTGTCATAGAAGCCCTTGTTCTTCCACTTGGCATACTCCCTGTCGTTGCTGTTGTATGCATCGACGATGGCCCCGTTCTTGTCGATGACGGTGCACCACCAGCGCCCGCCGCCGATCTGCTCGTTGGCCCAATCGCTGCAGGGCGCAATACCTGTCCATTTCGCTTCGGGCTTGCCGATCAGCTTCACTTGGTAGGCGAAGTTCGGCTTGAGATTTCCCCCCCAGAAGTTCACGGTGAACACGCCGTTCACTACGCTGTAGGTGGCCTCGATCCAGGGCACCCCCAGGCCGCTGCCTGTCTTGTAGAACGGCGCGGCAACGACCCGATTGTAGTGGTTGTCGGCGATGTCGGTCGATCTGTAGCTTTCACAGCCCAAGGTGAACGGCTTCCATGTAGTTAGGTGGGCTGTGAAGGGATCCAACTGGGTGTCAGACAGATAGACGGACGTCTCCGCCAATACCGACGACGCCAGCAGCCCAACAGCAAGTACCGTCCAGCAACTTCGTACCCAACGCATGTGTTCGTCACCTCACGGAGAAAGTGGTTGCGCCCGGAACTCGGAGTTGATCCTACCCGCTACGGGCAGGGCCGTCAACAGTCTGAGCGACAAAGAGCGGGAAGAACGCTGACGGCCTGGTGGGCCGCCGTCCTGCGGCGGGCTACCGCTGGCCCCTTCAGGCGCCCTTCTCAACAGTCGGGAGGGGACTGCCGAGAAGGGGCGAACACGTGGCTCTGCCGCTCGCGTTCCCACAGGAACCGACCATGGGCGGAGTTCCGCACTCCGGAGGTGACTCTCGATGCCGATTGGCAACATCCGCACGCTCGATCAGGTCGAGGTGCACGGAAAGACCGTCCTGCTCCGCGTCGATCTCAACTCGCCCGTCGATCCGGAGACGAAACGCGTCACCGACGACACGCGCATTGCCTTGTCGGCGCCGACCGTTCGGGAACTGGCTGAGAGACAGGCGAAGGTAGTTGTGCTCGCCCATCAGGGCGATCCCGTCGACTTCCAGAACTTCCTTCCCCTTGCGCAGCACGCTCGTCTCCTCGCGCAGCAGGTGGGTCGGCCGGTGGCCTTCGTAGAAGATGTGGTCGGCCCGACAGCTCTTGAGCGGGTGGCGGCGCTGAGTGCGGGGGAAATCCTGCTGTTGGACAATGTCCGCAACCACACCGAAGAGACGGTTCTCTTCGAGAAGGCTGTCACGTTGACGTTCGAGCAGCAGGCGCAGACGACGGTGGTGCGCAAGCTTGCACCGCTGGCCGAGCTGTATGTGAACGACGCCTTCGCCTGTGTGCACCGGTCTCAGCCGACGCTGTGTGGCTTCCCGGTTGTGCTGCCGTCGGCTTGCGGCAGGCTGTTCGAGAGAGAGCTGTCGGCTCTGTCGAAGGTGCGCGAGCGTCCGGACCGGCCGTGTCTGTTCATCCTGGGTGGGGCGAAGATCATGGATGCGTTCACCCTACTCGGCCCGGTCCTGGAGCGGGGGACCGCCGACAAGGTGTTGACCCAGGGGCTGGTGGGGCAGATCGTGCTGAAGGCTGCCGGAAAGGAACTCGGCGAAGCCAATGACGCCTTCTTCCAGCGAAAGGGGCTGGATGAGTTCGTGCCCGCTGCCGGGGCGCTGCTGGCGAAGTTCGGCGAACGGCTGATCTTCCCGGTTGACGTGGCCGTGAACGGCGACGAGGAAGGGCGGATGACCGCCCAGGTGGACGATATCCCGACTGACGCCCCGATCATGGATCTCGGTCCGCAGACCATCGAGCAGTACTGCGCGGAGATCGAGAGCGCTGGCACCGTCTTCATGAACGGCCCCGCCGGCGTCTACGAAGACGAGGCGTTTGCGGAGGGCACCCGGCGAATCTGGAAAGGCGTGGGGAAGTCGAGCGCCTTCACCGTGATCGGCGGCGGAGACACGATCCAGGCCGCGAAGAGGTTTGGGGTTCACGGCGACATGGGCCTCGTGTCGTCAGGAGGCGGAGCGCTCATCCTCTACATGGCAGGGGTGCACTTGCCGGTACTGGAGGCACTGGGTAGGCCAGCGCCAACGGGCTGATCCGAGTGCTCCGCCCGCTTGGTTAGATCATCCCAAGTGTGCTGTTCTCTGCCAGGCAGAGAAAAGGCCGGAACGAGCAGCTCGTTCCGGCCCAGGTTTAGGTCACCACTTCAGGCGAAGCGCCCCGCGTGCGGCTCACGCCGCAGCAATCTCGACCCGCTTCGGCTTGGCTTCCTCGGCTTTGGGGACGTTCACGGTGAGGACGCCGTCCTTGTAGCCGGCGGTGACGCCTTCGGGGTTCACCGGGACGCCGAAGGTGAAGGTGCGGTAGAACGATCCATACGCCCGCTCGACGCGGTGGACGTTCTCGCCGGTCTCCTCGCTCACGTATCTCCGCTCGCCCTTCAAGGTCAACGCGTCGCCGTGAAGCTCAACGGCGATGTCTTCCAGCTTCATGCCGGGCAGATCCGCACTCACCACGAGGGCGGAATCGGTCTCTTTGATGTCGCAGCGAGGCGCCCAAGCGCGCTCCGGTGTGGCTCCGCCCTCGCCCTCGCCATGGAATGCGTCGTCGAACGCTCGCTCGACGCTTTGCCTCAGCGAAGACATCTCTCTCCAGGGGTCCCATCGTACCAAAGACATTTCGAAACACCTCCGAAGTAGTTGGCCGCTATGGCAGTCAGCGGCACTCTCACTACGTGTTCCCGCCGCTTCTCGGTCGGGTGTCGCTCACGTGTTGGGCGACTAATGCCATCGTAGACAATCATGACTTGGCATGGTTCCGCCATTAGAAAAAAAGATTAGTCCATTAGACTCACCTTTAGTGCCCATGAATGGGACAGGATGCGTTGTTGCCGCGCCGGTGTTTGCGGGAGGCTACCATCCGGTGTAACCGCCCTTGTCTCACGACCCGCCCATCAAGGTCACCTGCCCCAACTGCGCCGGGTCCTTCGGCTCGCTGACGCCTCCGTGCCAGCCGTAGTAGCCGCGGCCGGCGGTGTCCTGCTCGTTGACCAGCAGGGAGAACCCGAACCAAGCACCCGGTCTCGGCTCAATGCCGGGGAGCATGGCCCAGGGGACTGCCATCTCGTAGAGCGTCTCAGCGTCGAGGCGCTTGATGGCGAGGGGGAACTGCACGGGTCCCGTCGGCGCGCGAGGGAACGCTTGCCACGCCCAAGCTTGCGGGCCGGTTGTCGTGAGGGCACAGCCGAACTCGGCCCGAGGCGCGTCGGCAGTATCGGGCTGGGGCGCGAAGCTGAACTGCAGGCCGTCGCCGTCCCACAGGGCGCCGTCTTTCTGGTCATTACGGTGGATGTCGTCCCGCACACGCACGGCCAAGTAGAGGGCGGCGGCGTCCCACTGGACTTGAGCTTCGGGGCAGAGGTCGGTGTCGCTGGCAGGCGGCCCGTCCTTGGGGTCGCTACGCTCACCGGAGTCGATGCCGATCCGGATCGGGAAGCCAGTTCCCCACTCGTCGAGGCTGCCGTCGATCTTCGGCGGCTTGGCACACCGGCGCGCAGCCAGAAAGACCAGCGTGCGTCGGAGGCAGACCTCGACGCCGCCTTCGGTAGTGACCTCAAGGCGGAACGGGTAGCGGCCCAGTGGGTCTGTCGCGGCAGGTACCTGCAGGTCAACGTGAGCGGTCTCCTCGGGCTTGAGGTCGGTGAAGCCACGCCGCAAGACCGCGGGACGCAGACCGGACGCCACCGGCGAAGTCACCGTCAGCGTTCCACGCTGCACCTGTGCGCTGAGGTTGCTGACGCCCACGCGAACCGCAGCCGGACTGCCGTCTGTAGAGGGAAGCGGAGACAGCGTCGCCGCGAGTGGCTCGGCAACGGAGACGGGCAAGCGCAGGGCCGCGCTGGTCGTTGCGCCCTCGCGCGCAAACGCCCACAGGACTGCGCCCTCGACGGCCGCCTCGGGGGCGGCACGCAGGGAGCTGCCTTCGATCTGCAGCCCCAACGGTGCGTCAAAGTCCAGCGATTCGGGGTGGGCATTCAACGCCGCTGTCCCGCCTCTGGCCAACGTCACCCGTGCTGGCTCGATCTGGGCGGCGCCCGACGTCGGGTCAGTCGCCACCTCAGGCGCCGGCAGGTCGAGAAGCAACGGCTCCTCGGTCAACGTCACTGTCAGCTCGCCGTTGACCTCGACCGACCACTCGTGGCCGGCAACGTCAATGAGGCGCGCCGTTCCCTCGCCGCAGACGAGCTCGAGTGGGCGCGGTTCGCCTTGCTCCGCCCAGAGCACCCAGTAACGCCGGTCCGCCTTGCTGAACTCGAAGAGCCATCCACCGTCGTCCGTAATGACCCGCCGCTCGAACTTGGCGCCGGTGAGCGCGTCCGACAGCCGACCGTACGCCGCGGCGGCGGGCCACGGAGCGTAGTTCTTCACGTCGATCAGCCCGCAATGCCGGAAGCCGCCCGGCAGGTCATTGACCCAATGCGTGACGAACCAGTAGAGCTGCTTGACGCCGTGGCTGAGGGCGAGCGCGTAGCGCTTGTAGACATGCCCTGCCTTCTCGCGCTCGGGGAGGACCTGTCCGAGACTGGCGGTGACTTCGGTGAGGATGATCGGCTTGTCGACGTGGCGGGCGGCCATGTCGGCGCGAATCTTCGTCAGGAGTCGGTCCATCGTGGGGATATCCACGTACAGGTGGAGGTCGATGACATCACACCACTGTGCGCCGCCCGCGTCGAGGAACTTGGCCAGCATGTTCGGGTCGACGTCCAGCCCGGTCAGACCTGCCATCGACACGACGCAGTTGGGGTCGGCGCGCTTGGCTGCCTCGTATCCTGCTTTGCACACCGCGGCATACCGTTCCGCCATGCCCGGCTGGAACAGCGGCGGCTCATTGCCCAACTGCCACCAGCGGACCAGGCCCTTGAGCTTCCGGACCGAGTCCTCGACATACTGCGCGTACTCCTCCATGGGCACCCGCTCGTGCAGTGCCTCACTCGCCTGGTTGATCATCGCCAACGTGGTCACGCCGTACCGGTTGCCCAGTTCGTACGCTCGCTCGTTCCAACTGAAGTTGGGGCGCTGCCAGCGAGCGCCCAACCAGCGCTGCGTGTAGGGATGCCCCTCAAGCAGCGCGAAGGGCGAGTCGGCTTCGGTGCGGAACTCGGTCGGCCGGGGCCGGACCAGCACGCCGACTTCGTGTCGGGCGCCGACAACGCCGAGCATGTCCGACTGCCCCGAGGTTGCCGTGAGCCGAGCCTGCAGCCACTCGTTGGCTGGCACGCCGTCCGGCTGGAACACCACCTCGGCCTCGCGTTGCTTGTCCGGCTCGGCAACCGACACCGGTGCGCTGGAGGCAAGCTGCCTGCCGCGAGAATCAAGCAGCACGCCGGTCAGCGTCGCCGGGGCACGCTGCTCAGCAGGCAGCGTTACTGCGACCCGGATCGGCTCGTCGGGCGCGAACAGGCTCCGGGCCGGGCGCACTGCAAGCGGCAGAGCCGCTCCTGGCGCCGAAGTGGCGTCGCCCGCGGCCGGAGTCAGACACACGTCGTCAACCTCCGCCCAACCCGCCACCGAGAAGCTGAACCGGAAGGTCAACCGCACTTGCACCGCTCCGGGTGGAGCAGTGACGAGGGCTTCGCGGCACTGCCAGAGCGACACCCGCCCGTTGAGGTAGAGCCCCGGGCTTTGCTCCATGTCCTTCCCGGCGGCATCGACCCACGTCACGTCCAACACCGCCGCGTAGTTGCGGTCGGCGCTGGGCGGCAGCGACGACCGCAGCCATGCTGAGAGCAGCCACTTCCCTGCGCCGACGGGACCGAAGGTCCCGATCAGCCGAGGGTCCGTCTTGTCGTCGGCTCGCTCAACCCGGCCCGCCTGCTTGCCGGTTCGCGCGGAGCCGGCAAGCGCCGCCCCGCCGGCCGTATCCCAGTCATTGCCCTCAAACGAACCGTCCGTGATCACATTGCCGGCCGCGGCGTCCGGCGAAGGCAGCTCAACAAGCTCCCACGCTGCCGCCACCGACAGCGGCAGTAGGACGGCGGCTGCAGACAGCCAGAGGGGGGAGGGGGTGATCTGTGCTCGCAGCGGTGGGAGCGGACGCCCGACTTTGTTCGGGATACCGGGCGTGATTCTCACGGGGTGTTTCATGGTTCACTCGATTCGGACCGGCAATACGCGCTCGGCGCCCAGTTCGGCCCCCGCCGTAGCTGCCGGCGCGTAGCCGGTGAGTCCACGCGCTGGCGCGCGCAGCTACGGCTTGCCGGAGCGATGCTCTGCGTCTGCACCGGAGGTGAGTCCACGCGCTGGCGCGCGCAGCTACGGATCGGGCAGCCGGACGATGCCAGCCTACCGGAAACCGCCTGTCACTGCGTTTGCGCGATTGCCCCGGGACCGACACGGACAAGGGCGCCGCCGATCCCACACATGCGTATGTGTGGGATTGGCCGCTGGCGCTCACGGGGCGGCAGTCAGCGGCAGCGGCTCCAGGCGAACGGCGCCCACCCACACGGTGCCGATGGTGTCCTCCACTCGGAGGAAGACGCCGATTGCGTCCGAATCCGGTCGGACTGTGAAGTCCTGGCGGCGCTCGACCCAGTCCTTGGTGGTCCCGGTCACGTAGGTGAACTCCGAGGCGTGGTCGGCGCCCGCCCAGCCGGTGGGGGTGCCGTGTTGGTTGAAGGGCAGGATCTGAGTGAAGAAGTACCCGACCAGTCCCGTCCCCTCGGTCCGGGCCCGGAGCGAGAGCCGGTAGCGCCGTCGCGGGTCCACCCGCACTCGCTGGACGGCGTAGAGGCCGGTGAATTCCTTGGCGTCGAACCGCAAGGCGTGACCGCCGTTCACCGCCTCGACCTTCGCCGTGGAGCCGGAGCCGAACACCTGCCAGCCCTGCATGCCCTTCTCGAAGTCGCCGTTCTGAAGCAGGTTCGGGGGTAACTGACCGTCGATGAACCGCACCCCGGAGTAGTCTGCGTCAGCCAGTTCGACTGCGCCGCCCAACGGCACGGCCACGCCCACTTTAGCAATGGAGACTTCATCCCACCACACTGTCCCAACGCCCTTGACGGCCAGGTACACAAACAACCGCGCTGCCCCACCGGGCACTTGGTCGAAAGGCACTTCGTGCAACGTCCACTCGCTATCGGGGGACAGGAAGCAGTGCACCTTCGGTGACAGCCGCACCCAGCCCAGCGGGTCGTACTGCTTGTCGGCTGTCACCGGGCCGTGTGCCAGGAGGCGCACCATCGCCTCACCCTTGAGCCCCTCCGTCCGCGCCCAGAAGCGCAGCACATACGACGTGCCCGGATCGACGGCGGCCGGTGCGGCCAACGACACCACGCTCAGCTCTTGGTCGGCGACCCCGACGATCCGCAGCGACGCCTTCCCGTAGCGGCGGTTGTTGGTGTCGTAGGTGACGTTGGGCGACCCGCCCTCCTGCCAGTGGTTGTCCCGCCAACCGAACCCGTCGTCATCGTCGCAGTTCCAGTAGAGGGCGACGCCGTCGGGGAGCTTGGCGTTCGCGGCCTGCCCAGTCTGGGCGGCAAGGAGCAGGGCGGTTAGGGCGATTGTGGAGCGCATGGATCGACTCCTCGGCAGTGCAGACTTCGGCGTACGGAAGGCGGCGCGGGCTTGTGTTGCCTACTCAGTCGCCGTCACTTCCACCACCCGCCCCTGGCGGCGGGCCATGGGCACGTTCAGCGTTGCGCCCTCGACAGGCAGCGTCTCTTCGCGGAGCACGTCCACTGCTTTGCCGGCCTTCGACAGGCCGAGCTTCGCCAGGTCCAAACGCACCTTGGCCTCGATTGCCTCGCCAATGTTCATGATCGCCAGCATCGCCTTGCCGTTGCGGGTGTAGGCTGAAACCAGGACCTGCTCGTCAGTCTGGGCGCCGCTGTCCTGCCAATACGGTCTGAACTCGGCCTCGGCAATGCCGAAAGCGTCCGCGGCGTCGTACAGCCGATTCCACGGGCCAATGTCAGACCAGATCGGCCAAGGCTGCACATCGTGGAGCATCAAGTAGGCGGCGAGGTTAGGCGTGCCGGTGGTCCTGTAGTCGTCGCGGAACTCCGGCAGGAAGAAGTCCACCGGGCCGAAGTTGCGACCCATGAACTCGGCGCGGAACTTGTCGGGCGGGAGCAGATCGAGGTAGTCGTCGGTCAGCTTGCCCGAGCGGAACTGCTCGCCGTCCAGAAGCGTGTCGGTGAACGACAGCATCGGGAGGTCCACCTGGGAAGACATATGCACCATCAGCAGCGGGTCGGGACGCCGCTTGCGGAAAAGCGCATAGACGCGCCTGAGCAGTTCGCGGTAGGCCCGGATTGGCTGCGTGCCCTGCACCTTGCCGTCGGCGCCCTCCCACGCGCAGGGACCTGCTTTGCACAGATACGGGCCCCAGCAGTCGATGTAGATGCCGTCGACCTCGTACCGGTTAATCATCTCGTTGATCCGATAGAGGATGAAGTCCTGCCAATCGCGGACGTTGGGGCAGGTCCCCATAGAGGCGTACCCCATGGCTGCAACATCGCTGGGCGTTACCGCGCGGGCCGGGTCGGCCCAGGGCGCTCCGTAGTACTGCCACTCCGGCACGCCGGCGGAGACGAAGTTGAGGTTCACGTAGGGCACCACGAGGCACTTCTGCTCGTGCGCCGCCTTGACGCGGGCGGCGAACTTGTCCGGGTCTAACGGCTCGGTGTAGCCGTAGTACTTCATGTTGCCGTTGGGCCAGATGACGTCGAACGTCGGGCGCGGGGCGGGACTCATCCGCAGACGCCGGGCGTCCGCAGGCTGTGGCCGCACGGGCGTCGCCATCATCCCGAAGCCGTAGTGCAGCGGCACCGATATCGAGACGGGTTCCGCCACCAAGCGCACGGTGACGTTCGCCCGGTCGCCCTCGCGCACCACCTGAATGGCAGACTGCTCCTTGGAGTGATGCCAGTCGCGCTGCGACTCGGCGAACCACGACAGCCCGCGCTCCTCGTTCCCCAGCCAGAAGAAGTGGACGTAGTCCGACTTCCACCCCTCCGGCGGCAGGGCGCCGGCTTCGTTCTTGATCCAGCTCATGGAGTCCGAGTGTCGCAACGTGGCCTGTGCCGCCGGCATGCTCCACGTCAGCCGCAGCTCGTCGAGGCGAACGTCGCCACGCGGCTCAACGGTGAGGTCGGTCCACGTGAACCCGTCGTACTCGACGCGGTGGCGCACGGTGGCGCTGAGGGCACCGCCAGCCGCCTGACCTGTTAGCGTGGCGTGGGTGTCTGACTGCTCCTCCACTCGGCAGTCGGCGCCAGTGAGCGCGACAGCCTTCCCGTCAATCACCGCTTCGAGCTGCACCGGCGAAGTTAGCAGCTCGGCACCGCCGGACTGCATCCGCTTCAGGAACGTCCCGTACTCACCGCGGCGCCCCCAACACTCGAACGCGGCCGCTCCGGCGTCCGTCTTCAGCGGCGTCCACGGTGGCAGGACTTCGTCTTCCATGCCGAGCGTGTTGCCGCGCCACACAGGCGGCCCCGGCTTCACGAACGGTACCGTCTTCTCGGCCACCGCCTTGCCTGCTTCGTCGACGAGGGTCACGCGCACTTCGTACTCTCCCTCGGCGACGTTGCTGAGCGGCAGCTCCGTGCGACCTACGTCCGCAGTGAAGGTCGTGATCTGCTTCTGAAGAAGTGCTGCTCCGCCCTTGGCGGGCCGCAACTCGACACGCGCCCCGCGACCTGCTCCGCCGTCACCCACCTGACCGGCCGCGTCACAAAGGACCTCCAGCTCCGCGGTGTCGGGGTGCGGGACCGTCTCCACCACCAGCTCCGGCTTGAACTGAATTGGCTC
>Ga0210049_1000878_pt1 | contig 27206 bp, 27 predicted proteins | sample CryGeyCG2014_300_2_FD_183964 | JGI IMG/M metagenome (GOLD analysis project Ga0210049, IMG submission 183964) | Groundwater microbial communities from aquifer - Crystal Geyser CG06_land_8/20/14_3.00 (SPAdes) (version 2) | ecosystem: Environmental > Aquatic > Deep subsurface > Groundwater | place... | reverse complement strand
CGTGGGATGAAATATACGCAGCAGAACTCAAAAACGGCAAAAGACGAGAAATTGTCATTGTCTTGTCAGACGGCGATAGTGGAAATGCCGCAGAAGTCAAGAATCGTTGTCAGAATTTAAGAGAATTAGGAGTTAAAGTTGTTGGCCTCGGAATGGGAAGCGGATCACAAAGTATCGAAAGTACCTATGCGCCGGAAGGTAGGATTTGCTACAATATAAGTGATTTACCAGAAACTTTGCAGGATTTACTAGCCGGAATCTTGGGCCAGTTAAGTATTACCGGAAATCCGGAAGACTTAGCAAAGTCTGGAGAGCCCGCCTAAACTTACTTTTCGCCTTACCCCGATGTTCATCGGGATGCGGTTCAAAGAGCGTTTTATGGCGGACAAGGAGGTTATAAAATACTATGACAGATATATCTAATGCCGAACAAGAAATACCTCGACCGCGTGAGGAACAAGTTGCAAAAAGATGGTTAAAAATGCGGGGAGTAACACCGCCACAGGGAACAGAACCTGCCGGAATTTTGGATAAACTCAAAGAAGCAGTTGGTCCCAAAGGAAAAGCTCCGCAGGCCCCAGAACAATTAGTAGGTCAAGCCTATGATTTGTTCGTAGAGAAACAAGATCTTAAAGATGATATTGTCGCTAAACAGCGAGAAGTAATGGAACCTGCTACATCTTCTGGAACCTTGTCCCTTGAGGAAAAGAGAAAACTCATACAGCAAGGCAGAATTTCTGCACTTCTGCCTACAGCAGGCGAAGCCCTGCCTTACAAGGAAGTTATAGGCAAAAGTCAAACAAGAATTGGAGAGATTGACAATCAGCTTGACCAAGTTTTTACAGCCCCCGGTATCTATGATAGGTTTGTCCAAGATTTAACTCATCAGGTGAGAGTGCGACATCAAGCTCGTGAGGCGCGAAGTCTTGACAGATTTGTGGAAAACACAGATTTAGTTTCAGTCAGATTGACAAGAGAGGGTCAGGTTCAAGGGCGGACTCTTACTTCTATTGAGCAGGGCATTGTCAGAGATAACCGCACGCTCCGAGAAGAAGCTGAAAAGAGAAAAGCAGAACTTTTGAAAGATCCGGATGTTTTCGACCGAGTCAGAATTTTAGAAATTAGGGAATTGCGAGAACAGTTATTGCAAGATAGGTTTGCTGAAACCCCATCCAGAAAGAGGTATTTGGAAAAAATAGAGAGATATTGGGCAGAAGGCAAAAAAGTTTTGCTTACCGGTGAAACCGGTACTGGAAAGACAGAAATAATTAAGCATGCTTCAAATAAGCTTTTTGGTGTTAATCCGGAGTCGGTAACAGGACACCAAGATTTAAGCATTTATGAACTTTTGGGTAAGACCGGTTTCCAAGTTCAAGTTGGTGATGTTTTTCGACCCGCTCCTTTGATTCGGGCTATGACCGGCAGAGACGGAAAGGGCCAGCCGTTTCTATTTGATGAGATTGATCGAGCACCTAATCAATCGGTCATGGGAATAAAGACAATTCTTAATGCCCGACCGGGAGAAAAAGGGGTTAAGGTTCAAACTGATACAGCAGGGAGTTTTAATGTTGGACCGGATTATGCAGTTTCGGCAACTGCCAACATTAAAAGCGAAAAGTACATAACCGCTACAGAACTTGACCCAGCAATCGTCAGAGTTTTTAATGCGCCCATGGATATTGATTACATGCCGGCGTATGAAGTTTATGACCTTGCCTTAGCTTCTTTAATGGACAAAAGAGGAGGCGTTCCTCTTACTGAAAACGACGCTAGGGTGCTTCTTAAAAATCTTTGCGATGCGTCTTCATGGATACAAGACGCCTATCAGGGAAGGAAAATTATTACAGACCCAGCCAGCGAGACATTTTTGGAAGCCAGAGGTCAGGCGGCAACAGGAAAGGCGGCAACGCTCAAAAAGGCCCTGCTTGATCCGGGTAGAACGCTAGATATGCTTCGCGGCTGGTCTGCCGCACAAACAAGAGGAATTACTTTTGAGGATTACATGAACGAACGAATTTTAGAATTTATAAACAACAGAGCCTATCCGAAGGAAGATCGTTATTACCTTACTGAAATCTTTGCTTTAAAAGGTTTCCTTAAAGGTCATAAAATTTCAGAGCTGATGGTTTCTGGTTTAGATCAGGGAACGCTGGACAGATGGGCGGGTTCTGTAAATAGAAAATCGGCGGCGGGAAAAGCAACGCCAGCCTACCTATCATGGAATCGTACAGCTAGACTTGATCCTTACAGAAGATTTAAAAGGCCGGTATCTGCTGAAGCAGAAGAACTACTTGAGGAAGAAGTGCCTGAGGTAGAGGAAGTAGTGGAGTGGGGCGGACCAACGATTGAACGAGTTAGAGAAGTTTTGGGACGCGATTTCTTGGGGGTTGAAGCTATAAAGAAATTAGAACAAGAACTTAAAAAAGTTGGTGTTAATGTCGAATTTGTTATTAGAGATGAAAACGGCAATCTTCCCCCATTTCCTTACACAAAAGAAGATTTGCAGTGGGCTAAAGAAAATGACGAAATGCTGGTTCTTAGGCCGGAGGCAATGTTAAGAGGCGGCAGAGAAGTTCCGCTGACCATGATTGAGTTTAGAGAATTATTCCGTAAAGACCCGTTAGGGAAAATGCAAACAGTAGTTTATTCCTTTAGAACAGATGCTAATGATTGGTATAAGGGAGAAAAATTTGCAACTGGCGCAGGAGAAATAAAACTAGGGTGGTCACTGGTTAAAAAAGATGTTTTAGACGGTTCAACAAACACGAACTGGAATGACCAAGAACAGCTCCTCAGACAATATGAAGCAGGGTTAAAAAGAAAGGGTGCCCGAAATGCATCTGTAAAACGCAGAACTGGTACAGAAGCGGTTTATGATGAGCTTCTTTACTATGTGAATACGGGAGAGAGACTTCTACCGGATAAATACGATTGGACGCAAACCCGCTCGTCCCATGGCCGCCTTGTTTGTGTCGGCCATTTCGACTCGACTGGTCTGCGTGTGAACGTCGGCGGTTCCGGCGACTCGGGCTCTAGCGTGGGGGTCTGCCCTTCTCGTTAGTTTAGGTTCTTGTCCGCCGATTCGGCGGATTGGTTTCTTGGTTCTTTTGGTATTTTGATCTTTGGTCTTTTGAATTTTTGTCATTCGGTAAGCCAGTACCAAATTAAGTTTTTCAGTTCCCGACGAAGTTTGTAGCTATTCGCATGACTTAGGTATCCCAGATATGATTGTATGGTCTGATTTAGTTTTTCTATTGTTATCTCCCCGGATTTATATTCCTCAATTTTTAGCTTTATCTTACGAAATAACCTGCGCCTAGTTTTTGTTCGAGGAAGTATGTAATGAGGGAAGATAATATATCCCAAAAAATCTACACCGCTCGAAAATTTCTTAAAAAAAATTTTGTCTGGGTGTACTATTAGATCCAATTTTTCTTTTAGGAAAAGTTGTATCGAAGGCAGTAAATTTTCTAGATATAATTTATCACACGAGAGAATAACAAAATCATCAGCATAGCGAACATAATATTTTACTTTAAGCTTCTGTTTTACGAACTGGTCTAAATCATTAAGGTAGACGTTGGCAAAATATTGTGATGTTAGATTACCAATGGGGATACCTTTTTTATTGCTGATATCGGTTGTTCGATCCGAGTGAAAACTGTCAATGATTTTCCTCAAAAGACCAATATAGTCATCATCTTTTATCTTGCGCTTTAGAATTTCCAGAAGAATTTGTTGGTTTATAGAGGCAAAAAACTTTTTAACATCACATTTTAGTACCCAGCAGGTTTTAGTATTATTTTTACTGGCTTTTCTTGCCAGAGAATAGAAAGCTAAAACACCTTTATGCGTGCCTTTATTTTTTCGGCAAGAATAAGAGTGAGCATAAAATGAAGGTTCAAATATCCGTTCAAGCTCACGACAAACTATATGATGAACAACCCTATCGGCAACTGCGGCTTTATGAATTAAGCGCAGTTTTGGATCTCTGACATAAAATCCGCTGTAGTCACCGGGCATATACATTTTTTCCTTAAGTTCATGGTAAAGACCAAAAAGGTTATCCTCTAAATTCCTTTCAAATATTAAAACATCCTTCTTTTTCTTTTTCCCAACAAGAAACTCCTCCCAGCACTGAAAAATATTTTCCGGTGTGATAATATTTCTGTAAATATTATTAAAAATAATCATGTCAAATCTTAATTCTTCTGGATTAAATTTTGATATTCCGATTTTTACTAAGAGCTACGAACTCTATAAAATTTTCTATAGCTACCTTCCGGTATTTCCTAAAAAGGATCGCTATACACTTGGCCAGAAGTGTGAAAATATCCTGTTAGACCTCGTTGAAGCAATAATGCTCGCCAGCAGTCTTACAAAGCAAGAGAAATCTCCAATTCTTAAACGAGCAAGCCTAAAACTTGATCTTCTCAAAGTTCTTTTTAGGCTTGGTAAAGACTTGAAGATATTGGACAATAAAAAATATCTTGTATTAGAAGGATATTTACAGGAGATTGGTCGGATGCTTGGAGGTTGGATTAAAACAACAAACACTGATACAATTTTAAAGTAAACAATTATTGCATTATCGAGCATGCTTGATAATCATTGTTTGCCACACTTTATAAAACTGAGAGTTTTGTCCCAATTAAACCGGGATAAAAGAGTAGTATTGAAGTGATGAAACTATTTACTTTTTCCTGGTAAAGCACTCTTTTCTGAGCCTTGCTTTAGAATGAAATACAGAAGAGATACGGTTGTAAATCTTCGGTGACTAGAGGGGAAGAAGTAAAGAAGGCGCTCGTCCAATGGCAACCTTGTTTATGTCGGCAATTTCGACTCGACTGGTCTGAATGTGAACGACAACGATTCCGGCAACTCGAACTCTAACTTGGGGGTCTGCCCTTCTCGAAAGTCTCATCGCTTTTTTGTCAATTTATTTTATTATTTCATTGATCGATAAATGAAGAAATGGTTTTTTGGGGGAGTTGGGGCAGGGATATTGGCATTGGTTGGAATTTGCTATTTTTTTGGAAGTGATTTAGAAAGCGGGACTGAGTCGATTTTTGCAAATTCCACAGTTACATCAACCGCAGAAAAAGCGACATCAGAGAAACCCAAAGAAGAACCCCTTGTTGATTATTCTCAGCTTGCTTTTGATGTTTTAGCGCAAAAATCTTTTCCTTCGGGCGAAATTAAATTGGGAAAAGTGCTTTCTAAAGAGGAGAAATATACTTCTTATATTTTTACTTATCAAAGTGACGGAAAAACAATTTCTGGAATGGTAAATCTGCCGAAGGGCGGAGGCAAGTTTCCCGTGATTATTTTACTGCGCGGTTATGCGGATAAAACTTATTATCATACCGGTCTGGGAACAGAAAGATCGGCCAATTTTCTGGCCGAAAACGGGTTTTTGACGCTTGCCCCTGATTTTTTAGGTTATGCTTATTCTGATTTGGAAGATGAAGATATCTTAAAGGCCAGATTTTACCGTCCGGTTGAAGTTTTAAGCTTGCTGTCAGCCGTAAGCAATCTGCCGTCTGCCGACAGTAGCCGTATTGGCCTTTGGGGGCACTCTAACGGTGCCCAGGTCGCTTTGTCGGTTTTGGAAATAACCGGTAAGAATTACCCGACTTCTTTATGGGCGCCGGTCTCGCTTGATTTTCCCGAGTGTTTATTGACTTATCTGGGAGAAGAGGAAGAAGTCGGTAATCCGGTCAAAGAAAAAGTAGACCTGTTTTTAAGAAGCAATGACCCAAAACAATTCTCAATCAGTCCCTATTTTGACAAAATCAAAGCCTCTTTTCTTGTTCATCAGGGAACCGTTGACGAGCTTATTCAGATGCAATGGACTGAAGATTTGGTGAAAAACTTAGAAAAACAGGGAAATGAAGTTAATTTTTATAAATACAAAGGCGAGAATCATAATTTTAATTGGTATAAGACTACGGGGGATACTTTGAGGCAAAGGGATTTGGAATTCTTTAGGAAGAATCTATTAACGGATTAACGGATTGCGAATTAACGAAATTATTTAATTTTTTAATACGTTAATCTTTTAATTCTTTAATTATCGTGTGCTTGCTAATTTTTTCCCAAAATACCCTTCAAAAAAAGCCCGAGGGTTTTCCCAATGACCGTCTTGGAAAATTTGCAAGTGTAAATGAGGGCCGGTAGACCGACCAGTAGAGCCGATCAGCCCGATAATTGACTGCTGGGTTACTTTTTCTCCTTCTTGCACTTCAATCTTGGCTAAATGGGCATAAAGAGATTTTATCCCGCTTCCATGGTCTATCAAAACATGGTTACCGTACCCGAACCGGCCAAGACTGGCCGCAATAACTTTTCCGTCCATAATCGGATAAACGGGAGATCCTTTAATAGCCGCCAAATCAAGACCAGGGTGAAAAAAGCTAAATCCTTGCGTAACCATAAAACTATCAACCGGCAAGCGGACAGATTGTTCAGTTTCCAGAATCTCAAAATCGGAGACAACGACTGATGTAAGATTGGTATCGATTTTTGTTTGAATTGTACAATATGAAGAAGGCAAAACAGACACAGACAAAAATGAAGATACAACCAGCACTCCAAAAACTTGTCTGATTTGGGAAGCTTCAAATACCCGGCGGAAAAACCTACTGAAAGGTTTAATTGCTTTGACAAAGAAATTAAAAGCAAACAAGTTAAACTTTCGGTCAACCTGTTTTTGAATTTTACTGATTTTATTTTTCATAAAAAAATCCCTTACCATAAAGGTTTGGGAATGGCAGTATTCTACCACGGAAGGAGGTCGTTGTCAAGTATACTATAGGATTGTATCAGTCCGGCGAATTTGGGGGTTGCCAAAATAAGACTGAGGTTGATAAAATAACTGCACGATGGTAAACAAGGCTAAATATGTCTATTTCTTCGGCGAGGGTAAGGCTGAAGGTAATGGGAAGATGAAAGATATCCTGGGCGGCAAAGGCGCGGGATTGGCGGAAATGACCAATGCCGATATACCGGTTCCTCCGGGTTTTACGATCACCACTGATGTTTGCCGCTGGTTTTATAGCCACGACCAAAAACTTCCCAATGAGCTTGACGCTCAATACCAAGAAGCAATCGCAAAGTTGGAAAAAGCAGTTGACAAAAAATTTGGCAATTCAGATGATCCCCTTTTGGTTTCAGTTCGTTCCGGCGCGAAGTTTTCTATGCCTGGTATGATGGATACGGTTTTGAATTTGGGGCTTAATGACGGAGCGGTTCTTGGTTTGGCGGAAAAAACTAATAATGAAAGATTTGCATACGATGCCTACCGAAGATTTATTCATATGTTTTCCAATGTGGTTTTAGGAATTGAAAAAGAAAAATTTGAAGCGGTTTTGATCAAGAAAAAAGAAAGTTTGGGGATCAAGCTGGATACCGAGCTTAAGGCTGAAGCTTTAAAAGAGCTTATCGTGGAGTATAAGGAGCTGGTTAAAGAAAAAACCAAGCATGAGTTTCCCCAAGAGGCTTTGGTGCAACTGGCTTTAGCCAGAGACGCGGTCTTTAAAAGCTGGAATACACCAAGGGCGGTCACTTACCGCAGGCTGAATAAGATTGCCGATGATTTAGGCACAGCGGTTAATATTCAGGCAATGGTTTTTGGCAACATGGGTGATGACTGCGCCACAGGGGTTGGTTTTACTCGTAATCCTTCAACTGGCGAGAAAGCCTTTTACGGTGAATATTTGACTAACGCCCAAGGAGAAGATGTGGTTGCCGGCATTCGAACTCCAAAGCCGATTACCGAGCTGGGCAAGGACATGCCCCTTGCTTACGAACAGCTTCGGGAAATTACAACCAAACTTGAACAGCATTATAAAGATATTCAGGATTTCGAGTTTACGATTGAAAAAGGCAAGCTCTATATGCTTCAGACTCGCAATGGCAAGAGAACCGCTTTTGCGGCGGTGAAGGTTGCAGTAGATATGTTTAAAGAAGGCTTATTAACTAAAGATGAAGCTCTAATGAGAGTTGAGCCAAATCAGATTAACCAGCTCTTGCATCCGATTTTTGATCCGAAAACTAAATACGAAGTTTTGGCTAAGGGTTTACCGGCTTCACCTGGAGCCGCGGTGGGAAAAGTAGTTTTTACTTCAGAAGAGGCGGTGACGCAGGGAGATACGGATAAAGTTATTTTAGTGCGCCTGGAAACTTGTCCGGACGATATTGCCGGTATGGATATGGCCCAAGGTGTTTTAACGGCCAGAGGAGGAATAACCTCACATGCGGCGGTAGTGGCCCGGGGAATGGGGAAATGCGCCGTTGTCGGTTGTGAAACAATTAAAGTCAGTGAGGCCGAAAAGAAGTTCACGGTTGACGGAATTACCGTTACTGAAGGTCAGTGGATTTCGATTAACGGTAATACGGGCGAGGTGATTTTAGACAAAGTCCCGACGGTTGAACCGGAACTAACGGGAGATTTTGGTGAATTTATGGGCTGGGCGGATGAAGTGCGTAAACTTGGGGTGCGCGCCAATGCTGATATTCCTCGCGACGCAATCGTTGCCAGAAAATTCGGCGCTGAAGGCATCGGTTTATGCCGGACGGAGCACATGTTTTTTGCCGAAGACCGGCTGCCTTTTATGCAGGAAATGATTGTGGCCGATACAGAAGAAGGTCGGAGAAAAGCTCTGGACAAATTACTTGCTTTTCAAAAAGAAGATTTTAAAGGCCTATTTAAGGAAATGGAAGGCTTGCCGGTGACTATCAGGACGCTTGACCCGCCTCTGCACGAGTTTTTGCCGAAAACTCATGAGGAAGCGGTGGAATTGTCCAAAAAAATCGGTGTTCCTGCCGATAAAATTTGGGCCAGGGCGGAAGAATTACACGAGCTTAATCCAATGCTTGGCCATCGCGGCTGCCGGTTGGGGATAACTTATCCGGAAATAACGGAAATGCAGGTTAAAGCAATTATACTGGCGGCCTGCGAGCTGAAAAAAGATGAAAAAATTGAAGTTGAGCCGGAAATTATGATTCCTTTGGTTGGCAATGTCAGTGAGTTGAAAGACCAGAAAGAATTGGTGGTTAAAGTGGCGGAGGAGGTCATGAAGCAGCATGGCGTAAAAATTCATTACAAAGTGGGGACGATGATTGAAGTGCCTAGAGGGGCTCTGACGGCTGACGAAGTGGCGGAGGAAGCGGATTTTTTCTCCTGCGGTACTAATGACCTGACCCAGATGACCATGGGTTTTTCCCGGGATGATTCGGGAAAATTTATTAAAGTCTATCTGGATAAAAAGATTATTAAAGATGATCCGTTTCAAACACTTGATCAAACCGGGGTTGGCCAGTTAGTCCAAATGGCAGTAGAGAAAGGAAGATCGGTTAAAAAAGATCTTAAGGTGGGAATTTGCGGTGAGCACGGCGGCGATCCGGAGTCGATTAAATTCTGCCACCGCGTCGGCTTAAACTACGTTTCCTGCTCGCCATACCGTGTCCCAATCGCTCGTTTGGCAGCATCCCAGGCGGTTATTGAGGAGAAAATGGGAGTAAGCGGGCATACAAATAAATAATTAAGTTGTTGAATGAATTCAAACAGTCCCCTAAACAGGGGGCTGTTTTGGTATAAATCATTTCTTGACAAGTGTATATTGCAGTAATATACTTCTATTTAAGATGAAATTGCCTGTTCCTTTATCATTTGATTGGAATAAAGGCAATTTAGATAAGAATTGGCTGAAACACAAGGTTAGCCTTAAAGAAGCAGAAGAAATATTTTTTAATAGACCATTGAAAATTTTTGAAGATGAAAAACATTCTCAAAAAGAAGAAAGACTATTGGCGTATGGAATTACCAATAGAAGGAGACAGTTAATGATAGTTTTTACTTTGAGAGGAGAGAAAATAAGAATTATTTCAGCCAGAAATCAAAATAAAAAAGAAAGGAGAATTTATGAAAAACAAAATTAAACCAATTCCAAAATTTAAAAATGAAGATGAAGAAAGAGAATTTTGGGCGACTGCCGATACAACTGAATATTTTGACACAACCAAGACAGTAGAACTTGATCTGTCGAAACTTAAGCCGTCAACAGAGTCTATTTCTTTACGTCTTCCAAAGAGTACTTTGTTAGATTTAAAAATGTTGGCAAACAAAAGAGATGTTCCTTATCAGTCTCTATTGAAAATTTTTTTGGCGGAAAGAGTGGAGAAGGAATTAAAGTCTACAAGTAAATAATTATGTTGAACAATGGATCGAGTAAGGAGCAATGCTTGAGGTTAGAAAAAGTTATTGAGACATTTCCCGAAATAAAAGAAATTGTCGGGAAGTTTAATGAGGTTGGGATAAAATGGGCGATTGCGGCGGGAACGGCAGCTTACATTTATTGTGGCGGAGACGAAAGTTCGCTTGATGATGTTGACATTTGGATTGCCTCTGAAAGTAAAGAAAAAGCGGCAGAAGTTTTAGACCAAGAATGGCAGTCTCAATCTTCAGAAAGACACAAAGCGGAAAATATTCAGCTTGGGAACTTTGATATTTTTACTAATTGCCGAAAGTATCAAGGCGATAAATTACTTTTAGACTATCAGTGGACAGATTTAGTTGAGGAGCAGCTGAGAGAAGCAACTATTGATGGAATAAATTATAAAATAGTTGCACCTGAAGATGTTATTTTGTTAAAAACGCCCAATCCGAGAGAAAAAGATAAAGAGGATATTCGAAAATTAGAAAATATGGGATTAGATAATAATTATTTGCAAAAAAGAAAAATTGAGTGCAGAAATCATTTTTGGTGAGTTTAGAATAAAAAACCCTTGACAAAAAAGATTTACTGTTGTATAGTTAGGTATATACATGAAGAAGGTAAGAAAAGTACTTGAATTTGAATGGGATAAAGGGAATATTGATAAAAACAAAAAACATAAAGTTAAAAATCAAGAATGCGAGCAAGCATTTTTTGACGAAAACAAAATTATTCTTAAAGATATTTTACACTCGGTTGCGGAGAAAAGGTTTATCTTGGTTGGTAAAACAGAAAACAAAAGATGCTTGTATATTATTTTTACCTATAGAGGGAAGAAATTAAGAATAATTTCTGCGAGAGATATTAATAAAAAGGAGGTTAAATTATATGAAGAAGTTGCTTAATATTCCAAAATTTAAGAACGAAGACGAAGAAAGGGAGTTTTGGTGGAAGTTGGACCTTTCAGAATATTTTGAACCGTCTGATTTTGAAAGAGTCAGTTTTCCCGATTTAAAACCGACGACTCGTTCTATTTCGATTCGGATTCCCGAATACTTGCTTGATCGGGTTAAAGAAAAGGCCAATGAGCTGGCAATTCCTTATCAATCTCTAATTAAGCAGTATATTAAAAAAGGGGTTTTTACCGAGATTTGAATCTTATGGATTGTCCGTTTTGTAATATCGATAAAGAAAAGAACAGAATTATTAAAGAAGGGAAGTATGTTTATGTTGTCTTAAGTAATCCAAGACTGGTTGACGGTCATCTGTTGATTGTTCCCAAAAGACACATTGAGAAACCTTCTGAATTAAAAGAAGAAGAGAAAAAAGAGCTTCTGGATACGGCAATTGAATTTCAAGAAAAAATTCTTTCAAAATTTTCTTCGGGATGCGATATTCGGCAGAATTGCCGGCCTTTTCAAAAGCAAAGCCAGTTAAAAGTAAATCATGTTCATTTTCACCTGCTGCCCCGTGAGTTTAAAGACGAACTTTATCAAAAATGCCAGATTTTTGAAACGGAAATTTTCCGGATGCTGACAGAAGAAGAAAAAGAAAAATTTGCCAAATTATTTAAGGGATAAAAACTCAAATTCTGTAGAAATGGCGGCCCGGCCGGACTCATTTGCTTAATAATTTGTAAAGTATATTAATATACTTTACATTCAGAATTTGGCTTCAACTTGCCTCTTTTCAATAAATAATTAAAATTCACACTAGCGTTCTAGCGTTATGTTTTGGGTGCAGATGGGCATTATTAGTTTGCTTTTAGTGGTTTTTTTCAAGCTGCTGCTAGCGGTTTTCCGTGATTTTGGGGTGAAAGTTAAGCATGCCAAGTATTTATTGTTCACGCTCTTTCTATTTTTGGGCCAGCCTAAATATTGGAGGAAGTAAGGAATGTGATTTGTATGTTAAAATGTACATATGGCTTATCTTTGGGATTACGATGAAAAAGTGCTTAAGAGGACAAAAAAAGGGAAAATCTTTCTTTTGGAAAGAATGATAAACTATGGTCCCGGCAAAGGTAGAAAAATTAGGTTATCCGAAGTAAAAAAATATTGGCACAAGCTAAATCTTTTTACATTACAAAAGCGGTTGTTTGAACTTTTGATATGGGGAAAATACAAATCATCACCAAAAACCAAAAAATCATTCTTGATGAGATAAAAAATAATTCTTGGTTTAAAGAAAATTTTTATTTATCCGGCGGGACGGCCTTGAGCGCTTTTTATCTTCAACATCGTTATTCTGATGATCTTGATTTTTTTTCAAAGGAAGAATTTGATAATGAAATTATATTTTCTTTGGTTGAAAAATGGAGCAAAAAACATAAGTTTTCTTTCCGATCACGTTTTGTTGAAGTAGTTTATAGATTTAGTTTGGACTTCAAAGACAAGCAAAACATACTGGTTGATTTTGCTTATTATCCGTATAAAAAACTCGATAAAGAATTAGATTCTGAAGGGTTAAGGGTTGACAGTTTATTTGATATTGCAGTCAACAAGATGTTGGTTGTTAGCCAACGGACAGACATTAAAGATTTTATTGATTTATATTTCTTGCTGCAAAAGTTTTCTATGGGAGATTTAGTAGCGGGAGTAAGAAATAAGTTTGAAACGGAAGTTGAACCGCTGCTTTTGGCGGCGGATTTATTAAAAATTGAGGATTTTGAGTTTTTACCAAGAATGGTTAAGCCCTCAGGTTTAGAGCAGTTGAAAAAGTTTTTCAGGGTAAAAGCGAGAGAATTAGGGAGTAAGTCGGTCGATTAATTATAACTTCTGGTTTCCTTCGGGTGTTCAAACTGGTAAAATATTTTTGTGATAGGTCTTTCGGGGGATCAAAAAGCAGCTTTATCTAATTTAATTTCCTGGTTTAACAGTGAAAATAAAATATATATTACTTTGGGAGGATATGCCGGAACCGGGAAAACGACTTTAATTGGGATTTTGAGACAGAATTTTTTTGATCAGAATAAGAAATTAAAAGTCGCTTTTTGTACTTTCACCGGCAAGGCTTCTCGTGTCCTGAGGTCTAAGCTAATAGAAGCAAAAGCGCTTTTTCCACTGGATTTTGTCGGCACGATTCACTCGCTGATTTATTCTCCCATTGAAGATGAAAAAACCAAAGAAATTATCGGCTGGAAGAGAAAAGATGAAATAGAGGCAGATTTGATTATTGTTGATGAGGCTTCAATGGTAGACATTTTTATTTGGCAGGACCTGCTCTCTTATAAAATTCCGATTATTGCGGTTGGCGATCACGGCCAATTGCCGCCGATCAGGGAAAATTTTAATCTGATGCAAAAACCTGATTTAAAATTGGAAGAAATACACCGTCAAGCGAAAGAAAATCCGATTATCAAACTGTCAATCATGGCCAGAGAAACCGGAAAGATCCCGATTAGTTTCTTTGGCAGGAATGTTAAAAAAATATCTTATGGGGAGTCGGATTCTTGGGAAGCAGTAGAAGAATTATTAAAAAGTTATAACGAAGACACTATGATTTTGTGTGGTTACAATAAGACACGGATTAAAATTAATGACTTTATTAGAAATTCTTTAGGTTTTGAAAGTCCGGTTCCGCAAACGAGAGATAGGGTAGTTTGTTTACGAAATAATCGGGCTAAAGGAATTTTTAACGGTATGCTTGGATCGGTTTTTGATATTAAAGACAAAGAAGGAGATTTTTATAAAGCCCGGATTGCCATGGATGGAGAAGAAGGAATATATAAAGGCTTGATTTATAAGGCACAATTTGGCGCGCCGGAGCCGATTAACTTTACCAAAGAAAGATTCAGGCTTAGGACTCATGATATTTTTGACTTTGGCTATGCTTTGACGGTTCATAAAGCCCAAGGCAGTCAAGCTAAAAGGGTGATTTTATTTGAGGAAAGATTTTCTAAATCTAATGATGATGAGTGGCGGCGGTGGCTTTATACCGGTATAACCAGAGCGGAAGAAGAATTGTTTATTATTGGATAAGGAATCTTTGGTTCATCAAACAATTTGGAGTGAACGGGGAAAACTTGTTGACGCAGTTTATGAAGTACCTCCTTGAACTTTATTGTCGGGTCTTGACATGTTTCGCTTATTTTGGTACAAATAAGCTATGTTTGACCAGCAAGTATATACACCAGAGCAAACGGCAAAGCTGCTGCAGCTTTCTAAAAATACAATTTATGAGCTTATCAGCCGTGGGGAAATTGTGGCTAAGAAAATTGGCAAGGTTTATCGGATTCCTGCCAGTTCCATATATTTTGCCCTAACTGGTTTGGACTACGATCTTTATCAAGCTGAACAAAAAGATTTAAAGAATCTTCCAAAAGTTGAAGAAGAAATAGTTAAGGCAAGAGCCGGTTTATGAAAAAACTGCGATTATATACTGACTCCGATGTAATTATTTCTTCGCTAATTTCTCAATCGGGCGCGGCAAGCTTCATTTTTAGTTTAAAAAATATCAATTTTTTTGCCTCAAACTATTCAAAAAAAGAAACGAAAATAGTAGCGGAAAGACTTGGCTTAAAAGAAGGGAAAGTCAATGAATTGTTTGGAAAAAAGCTGGAAGTTGTTCTTTTGGAAGATGATTTGGAAAAAATAAAAGAGAAATTTGCTGATTGTGTAACTGATAAAAACGACGCGCATATTGTCGCCGGAGCAGTAAAAGCAAAAGCACAATTTTTAATTTCTTACAACCTTCGGCATTACAAAGCAGATAAAATTAAAACAGATTTTGGCATGCTTTTAATGACACCGGCAATGTTTTTACAATATTTAAGAAGTAAATAAAGATTCCTTGTCTTGACAAGAGTTCCTTGTTTTAGTATAGTAGTCTTACTATGCAATTATCGGCAACAATAACCAGTAAAAGACAGTTAACGATTCCAGTTGAACTTTTTAAGCGGCTGAATTTCAAGATAGGCCAAAAAGTGACGGTTTCAGAAGAAGCCGGCGCTCTTAAAATTGAGCCGATGGAGGCTTTGCTTGACCGCCTGGCTGGGTCGGTAAAAATTCCCAAAAGATTTGCGGGGCTGGGTCTTGAGGAAATAGTTGATCGGGCTAAAGCCGAATATTTCAAGGAAAGCAGATGATTTTTGTTGATACTAACTATTTTTTGCGGTTTTTGGTTCGGGATGTTGAGGAACAATACCAAGAAGTAAGGAAACTTTTCGAAAGAGGAATTGCTAAAGAAAAAAAGTTGTTCACTTCGCTTATCGTTTTATTTGAAATTTATTGGGTTTTGTCTTCGTTTTATAAAGAGGATAAAAGGGAAATTGCGAAAAAATTGGCTGAAATTTTGAAAGTGAAATTTATTTCTTTTAATGAAAGAGATTTGCTTCTTAAGGCACTGGAAGTTTATAAAACAAGCAATTTAAGATTGGAAGATTCTTATAATTTAGTCTTTGCAAAAGCAAAAAAAGCTTCAGATTTTGCTTCTTTTGACAAAGTATTGGTTAAAAAATTCAAACAGAAAAAAACAGGACAATAAATTGTTCTTTATATCCGCTGATATTTTTATTTTTTACGGACAGGGAAATTTGCGTTTACAATAGGAAATGCGGTTTTCTGAATATAATCAAGAAACGATTTGTCAAAACGGTTCGCGTACTTCTTAAGTTTGGTAATATCCAGATCCTTTAGATACCAATCGGTGAAGCTTATTTTAAGCTTTCCAAGATAAATAAAATAAAGCGTATCCAAGACTGCTTTCTCCGCTTCGGCGATATAAATACCGTTGATTAGATTAAATCCGAAATACAACTTTGGCTTTATGGTTCTGAAGATACATTCTATATTGTCAATAGTAATTTTTTTCGAGTGCCTGGTGGTAGCAAGAGTAGTGAGATAAGTTCCCTGATTAATTATTCCGTATTTTGACAGGGCTGACTCGAAACTGATATAACTGGGGTAATAAATATTTTGCGCTAGTTTTTCAACCTCGATATCCGTTTGTTTTAAACGATATCGTCCTCGGCAAACCGGAATAACAATTCCGTTTTTTACCATCCGGCTGATAATAGTGGTTACATTATTGCTGTCTTTAGGAAATAACCGTCTTAAATCATTGGTGCTGAATGTTTCAATATTTTTTTGGGTCAGTTCTTCGATTAAAATTCTGGCTTTCATTTGATAAACAAGCTTAATATATTTTTATGGTTTAAGGGAATAAAGGGATTTAGTTTATCCATAATCTCCTTTTGGCTGTATTTATAACGAGTTTCTACCGTAAAGCGTTTTCCCAGTGATTGATGAATATACCAAAGGTCAAATAGATCCCGCGGTTCTCGCCTTGCCTCCAGCAGCTCATATTTATCTTTCAACATCTCCGTTAGCTCAAAAACATCTCCGGTGACCGCAATATTATTGAATTGACTTTTTATCAAAGATACTTGGTATTCCCTTTTTTTGATTTCCTTGTTTATCTCAATTTTAATTCCAATAGGAATAGGCTTATAGTCCAATTTAAAACATATTCTGGCAAAAAAAGTATTCTTTTTGTTATCCATGTCTTTAACCTCTGCCTCAGGGAAAACACGAGGGATTCTAAAAACTAATTTTTTAAAATCAACAAATTCAGCTTCTTTTACTAGGGAAAAATCCAAATCTTCGGAATATCTGAACGAATTGTAAACCAGTTTTAGCGCCGTTCCGCCCTTGAAAATCAAACCGTTGCTCAAACTGCTTTTAAACAGGATGTCCAGCAAAAATATTTGATAATGCTCCTTAAGGATGTTATCAGTGGAAATTTGAGCTGATTGAGCAAATTGCTGTGTTTGAGCTTGTGTTAACATAATGTACATATTTGTACACTATTCCTACATAACTGTCAAGGGCCAATTAATGAAAAAACTGCTTGGTTTATATCGTTTTTACAATATTTAAGAAGCAGATAGGACTTTCCAAGCTTTTTTTAATTCTTCCGAGATTTTTATTTTTTGGGGACACAAAGATTCGCATTTTTTGCAAGAAACACAATTTTCTGCCCGTTCTTCCGGAGGAAGAAATTGGTATTGTTTTTTTTCAATTTGCGCATTTTGATAAGCAAAACAGTTGTTATAAATTTCAAAAACCTTAGGGATATTTACTCCTTGAGGGCAAGGAAGACAATATTGGCAGTTAGTGCAGGGAATTGGAAAAAGTTTTTGATATTCTTTTTTAACTTCTTCAAATAGTGAAAGTTCTTCAGTTGAAAGCATCTTTGTTTTTGAAGAGTTGGCAAATTCAATATTTTCTTTAACTTGATGTAAACTGCTCATTCCCGATAAAACCAGCGATACTTCCGGCTGGTTCCAAACCCAAGACAGCGCCCACTCGACCGGCGTTCTTTTGGTTTTTGCGCTGTCCCAAATTTTTTGTACGGATGGCGGAGCGGAAGCAAGCCGGCCTCCCTTAAGAGGCTCCATGATTACAACTGCCAAACCTTTTTCGGCCGCATATTTTAATCCCTTTTTCCCGGCCTGAATATTTTTGTCCATGAAATTATATTGGATTAGGCAAAATCCCCATTTGTCGTATCCGTTGACAATTTCCTTAAAGACCAAGAAGTCATCGTGAAAGGAAAAGCCAAGGTTTTTAATTTTCCCTTTGGAAATTGCTTTTTCCACTTGGCCTATCAAATCAAATTTTAATACCTTAGACCATTTTTCTTTGTTTAAATCGTGCAGAAGATAAAAATCGATATAGTCAGTTTGCAGACGGGTTAGTTCTTCGTCAAGCAGTTTGTCAAAATCTGACTTGCTTTCTATCATCCAAACCGGCAGCTTAGTCGCAATTTTTACTTTCTGACGGTAACCGTTTTTTAAAATCTCTCCTAAAAAAACTTCGCTCTGGCCCTGATGGTAAAGGTAGGCCGTATCTAAATAATTAACTCCATTATCAATGGCGTGGTAAACCATTTGCTCTGCTTGTTTTTTATCGATTTGAGAGGAATTATTGTCAATGACGGGAAATCGCATGGCACCAAATCCTAAAGCCGAAGGTTTAAAGTCGATTTTGCCAAAAGTACGGTATTTCATAAAAACCAAAGAGACCTAGGCGAGAATTGCACTCGCGTATAGCGGTTTTGCAGAGGTGCCGAATCGGCACCCCTTACTACTTGGCTATGAGACCTAGGCGAGAATTGCACTCGCGTATAGCGGTTTTGCAGAGGTGCCGAATCGGCACCCCTTACTACTTGGCTATGAGACCTAGGCGAGAATTGCACTCGCGTATAGCGGTTTTGCAGAGGTGCCGAATCGGCACCCCTTACTACTTGGCTATGAGACCTAGGCGAGAATTGCACTCGCGTATAGCGGTTTTGCAGACCGCTGCCTTACTGCTTGGCTACTAGGTCTTTTATCTTAACGAATTTTCAAGTTGTTTTTGGATTACCTCCCTTCCTCTTCCGCTTTTCAAAAAAAGCTCTCTTTTAGTTGCGTCTTTTTTCTTTTTGTAGGCTTCATAATACACTAATTCCATTGGCAATCGCCATTTGGTCGCTTGTGATTTTCCTTCAAAATGCCACTTAATCCTTTCTTTTAAATCATTACTGAAACCCGTATAAAGATTATTGTCTTTTTTGCTTTTCAAAACATAAACATAATACATTTGTCTTCGGTTTTGCAGAGGTGCCCGCCGATTCGGCGGGCACCCCTTACCCGCCTAAGGCGGGGCTACCAGGTCAAAACTGCTGAAAGCTTATCATATTTAGCTTTGTAAATCAAAGACAACAAATTATTTACTAATGGTTTATTTTGTGATATTCTGCTTGTAATGTACAAAAAGGGGATTATTGTTGTCTGTCTGCTTTTCTCCGGCCTGTTTCTTTCCGGTTGTTCTCTAAACCAAAAACAAGCCGCCCTGCAGATTAATACGGCCCCGACGGCCAATGTTTTTATTGACGGTAAGTTATTGGGCAAAACCCCGTACAACTCCAGTGAACTAAAGGCGGGTGAAGTGACCATAAAATTAATTCCGGAATCAACGACAGAAGCTTTTACTTCTTGGGAGGGAAAGATTAAACTAACCGGGGGGATTCTTACTTTAATTGATAGGGAACTTGCCGCTTCCGAAATTAACGCTTCAGGCCAAATTCTTAGTTTGGAAAAAAGCAAGGATAAAAATGCGGCCTTAATTTCAATTGTGACTGAACCTGATGGAGTTTTGGTAAAGATTGACGGAGAGACAAAAGGTTTTTCTCCTTTAAACATTGAGAGTATTCCGGCAGGTGATCACGAAATTATTTTGTCCAAAGACGGTTACAGTGATAAATCTTTGAGGGTTAAAAACGTGCTAGCCTATCGGTTGATTGTCAATGCCAAATTGGGGCAAACTCAATCTGTGCAGGAGCCGGTTATTACTCTTTCTCCTTCACCGGCACCGGCCGGAAAAGGAACTCCCGTTCCAACAACTGTTGTCAAAACAACCCCCGGTGCTTCCACTCCAGGACCGGAACCAGCTAAACCATACGTTCTTATTAAAGAAACCCCGACGAATTTTTTGCGGGTTAGAAACAGTCCTCCTTCCGGAGTAGAGTTGGCACAAGTTAAGCCGGGAGAAAAATTTCCCCTTTTAGAGGAGAAAGTATTACCCGACGAATCTGTTTGGTATAAAATTACTTACACACAAGGGAAAGAAGGTTGGGTTTCTGGACAATATGCAGAAAAAGTAGAATAAGCCCAGTTAACTGCCGACTCCGTAAATAATCCAGATAACAAATATTCCCCAGAGGATGACTGATCCGAGAAGCGGCTTGTCCGAAAGCAAAACTCTTTCCGGTGATTCGGCCTTAGCCCCTTGGTAGGCGATACTTTGGTAACGCATAATCCCATAAATAACAAGAGGAATCGTCATCATCAACCATTTATTGGTTCCGGAAAAAGTTAACGGTAGAATGCGGTACAAAGCGGGGGATTCCAAAACTACCGGGGTTGATTCAAAAAAAGTAAAAAGAGCCCAGGACAACCAAGCAGAGGCAGCAAACATTGATAAATAGTTATCCAGCAAGTTTGAAGGGTACTTGTTGAGAGTTTTTTGATGCTCCGGGGCCGATTGTTTATCTAAAATTACCAATTCTGCCCTTCGTTTCCCGACGGCCATAAACAAAGCCAAAGAAGTTACGCAAAGTAAAAACCAGATGGAGACATGGTAATTTAAAAGAATTGCACCGGCATAAACCCGCAGGATAAAGCTGGCGGCGATCGACATAACGTCAAAGACAACCAGGTTTTTCAAATAAAAAGAGTAAACCACCTGAAGTAAAAAATAAAACAAACAAGTTAAGAAAAAGAAAAACGAAAGAGAAAAAGACAAATAAAGACTGACCATTATCCCGGAAATGGAGAAAAACAAAGCCGTTGGTATTGGTAATTTACCCGAGGCAACCGGCCTTAATTTTTTAAACGGGTGCATCTGGTCCTTTTTGATATCAACAATATCATTGAAAAAATAAACAGATGAAGTGAGAATAGAAAAAACGATAATCGCCCAAAGAGTGATGGTTAAACTTTGGGGGTGAAATAATTGTCCGGAAAAAACTAAAGCGGCGGCAAGACTTAAATTTTTCAGCCATTGTCTTGGTCTGGCTGTTTTGAGGAGGTTGAAAAAAATTTGATCCACAAAATTATTCCAAAAAATATAAAGGTTAACATAAGCATTGTATATAATTTTTGCTTACTATTCAAATTAAGAGCAAGTATTCCCAGAAGCAAAGTAACCAGCCAATAAAAGATGGCAATCTTTTTTTTGCTCCAGCCAAGATCCAGCAGCCGGTGATGAAAGTGTTCCCGTTTTCCCCAAACGGGAGATTTACCAAGAAGAATTCTTTTGACAACCAAATAACTGGCATCAATCAAAGGGATTCCTAAAACAAGCATTAGGGTGGCAACTTTAGCGACGGAAAGGATTGATAAAACCGCCAACATCAGACCGGCAATGGTTTTGCCGCTATACCCAGGCATGATTTTTTGAGGATAAAAATTCCAAGGAAGGAAACCCAAATAGGATCCGGCCAAAATTAAAGCCAATATTGTTATTGGCCATTGGGTAATATCGGCTGAAAATTTTAGGCTCAGACCGGCGATGGTCAAAGCGGCGACGGCGACAATTCCCGGGAGTTGTCCTTCAACTCCGCCTGACCAACCGACAAAGTTCATGCACCAGACAATCCAGAGTAAGGCAAGTAGGTCGGCGATTAGCCAGATACAGCGGGGTTGCCCCAAAAAATTAAAACAAATTTGAGGAGTGTTTAACTGAATAATGCCCCCGAAGGGATTGTTGATAAAAGGAATCCCAATACCGGCGAAGACAATTGCCCCGGCGGATAAAAAATTACCGGCAAGTCTGACCAACGGGTGTATTTTGCCTTGAAAAATGTCATCGAAAACCCCAACAATGAGCGCAATCAATATTGCCGCCAAAATTCCTTTTAAATGCTGGTCGAAGGGCAGAAAAAACAAAGAGGAAAGTAATCCCAGAAAAACAGGGATTCCTCCTCCTCTGGGAACGGGATATTGATGAACTTGATTTTTTGCCTGACGGTGTCTCGCCGGATCGTCCAGGATATTTAGTTTTTTAAACACCAATATCGTAAGCGGGCTTGAAATAAAAGAAATAAGCAGGGCGGACAAGAAAGCGAAAAAATAAGACATTAAATCATAAGTATTACTATTTTAACAACGCCGATTAAGCCGATTAAACAAAGAAAGAATGAAAAAAAACCAAGCATCATCGGTAAAAAATTGTTACTTTTCAACAAAATCCTGGCCAGACAAAAATTTAACAGCGAAAAAACCAACATTAAACCGGAAACTAAAAAAAACAGTTGTTTTTGAGCCAGTTGTTCCCCCCCCCACGGTCGGGTATAAAAGAGAGGAATTTTTTCCGGGAGCCGGCGATAAGACGCCCCGGTTATTCCAAGGGCCAAAAAAGAGAAAAGAAAAGAAAAAAAAGCCAGATTCTTCAAAGAAACTGCCTTTCCGATTTCTTCCAATCTTTTTGAGGAGGCTTTAATAATATTTTCCTTAAAAATGTTTTTAGCCATTTATTTTTTTGATGGTAATAGTATTTTCCGTCGGAAAATCATAAAATTTTCAATTTCCTCCATCTTAAAATAGTCTTCGCTTAGAATTATTTCCAGTTGCGGGAATTTGTCCATATCTCTGTCGATGACGACGATTTTGGAATCTCCTTTTTGAATCTGGCTGATTGCTTTTGATTTCAGGCTCAGATCTTTAATATGATAGGCGACCAGGTAGGCAGTTGAAGGAAGTCTTTGGGAAAGCAGGTAAAAGGCCGGCTCGTCTGCCCAGACAAAAATTTTATCACCCAAAACGCTGTTGGCAGCAACGAACTCGGCAGCTTGATATATAACCGGAAGTCTGGGGTTAAAAAATTCAAAGTACTGTGTTTTGGTTTTTTTACCAACCGCAAAACTCAAAAAGTTACGATAATAGGGAAAAGTTGGATACCACCAAAAGCGGTAGTAGATTAAAGAAAAAATCAGTAGTCCGACCATACCCGCAGGGATCAACCATAGTTTTTTTGGCCTTAGCCCGATTGTCCAAGCGGTTAATAAGCAAAAAGGGAGAATTGTCTGGACCAGATAATGGGGGTATGGCCGGCCGGAAAGCGTCGCCCCGAATAAACTAAAGACAAGCCAAATACTTAAAAAAGACAGAAGTTTGGGGATTGAATTTCTTTTCAACCAAAATAGAAAAACTGTCAAAAAGGTGAAAAAAGCCTTCAGTACCAATTCGGATTTTATCAGGCCAAGGAGGGAAAAAGAGTGTGAACCGGCTTTCCAGGAACCCAAATAACCGAACATTTGCAAAAAACTGGCGGAAAAAAAGTCTCCAAAAGAACCCTTAACAAAAAAGAACAGTCCGATTAAACCAATCGGCAAGACATAACCCAGACATAAACTCAGGTCTTTTTTGGAAAGATTTATCAATTTTTTTTCAAAGAAAAGAACTGAAAAAACAAGCAAGGCCAGGAAATCAAAAACAGCCGGAACTTTAAATAAAAATCCGGCGGAAAATAATAAGCCAATTAACCAATACGAATAAATTCCTTCTTTTTTTTTGAAAAATAAATATAAGCCCAAGATAGAAGGTAAAAGAATAAACAATTCCGCGTTGGGGATGTTCCCTTCAAGCATTCTTGTTGTGGTTAGAAAGACAAAGAGAAGAGTGCTGATTTTTGTCTTTATTTTTTCTGTCTTAAAAAACAAAGCACTCAATTTGTAGTAGTAATAAGTTGAGAAAAGAAGCGAGGCTGACAAAAGAAGACGATACCAAAAGATCTTGCCATTAACCAGTGCCCCCAGCAAATATATCAGAGGCGGCTTATTGTCAAAAATGTCTCGGTAAAGTAAATAACCCTTTCTAAGGGCGACTCCGATAGCCAAGTAAATATTTTCATCACCGTACCAGTAAGGCTCAAAGAGGGAAGGCAGACGGAAGATGAAGACGATAGACAGCAAAAGAATAATAAATTTATTTCGTTTTAAAAAACTCATTCCACCTAATTGTAAATTGTAAATTGTAAATTGTAAATTAAACTAAATTTTCTCCGTCACTCGGTATTCAATATACTTTCCCAGCATTAACCTCGTGTGAGCATCCAGGCCGGGAAGGGCACCAAAAATAAAACCGACAACGGGCATAAGGATGAATTCGAAAGGAATCAGAAAAGACTTTATTTTCGGAACATCCTTTGGCCGGGGCGGTCTTTGTTTTTTAGCGTCCCAAAAAACAACAATCCCCAGAGGTAGCAAACAAAGGGTAAGGATTAAAGAGGAAATATTGGGAAGATTAAAACCTAAAGCTGTTTTGGCGAATTCTTTGTTAAAAAGAATTGGTATATTTACCCCGAAAGTGATAATAAAAAAGTTTACCGGCCAGAGGAAGTGGTCTTTTAACATTCTTAAAACGCGGAGAGTTTTATTTTCGAAGCTGATATTTTTTTCGGAAAAATACTTTATTATCACATAGGGGTCATCGGAGACTCCCCATGCCCAACGTTTGAATTGCTCATATTGGTTTTTGACGGTTTTAAAAAAACTGGTGGACTGCGCGGCATCAGCCATAAGCGGCAGATAGATTGGTTCGACTTCAATCTTTCCTGAAGTGGCAAAAAAAGCTTTAAAAAATATGTGCCAATCTTCAGGGATAACATCAACATCCCAATAACCGATTTTGTCTAAAAGTTTTAACGATAGAGAATAATTCTGTTGGTTAATAAGCCTGTCGGTTCTAACCAATTGAGCCGTACACCAAATAGTGCCAATGGTATTAACGACTCTGACGGGAGCAGGCAACCGCCAAAAATTGTTGTAAAAAACAATGGCCGGTTGCCAGAAGCGGAAATAGCGGTTCGGGTTATCTAAAAACTTGTAAGCCAAACAAGTGAAATGGTTCGGATGATAGACGTGGTCGGCGTCACAAGAAGTGACCGTGGTGTAGTCAAGGTTAATCTTTCCGCCGTCAACCAGTTGCTTTTTAGCTTTTAAAATGGCGGCCTTGGCGTTTGAATGTTTCCCGGCCGTTTCGCCCGGGATTAAGGTGTGTTCGCTGAAAATTAAATTGGCGAATTTTTTACTGAAACTTTTTTCTAACTCGGCCGCTTTTTCTTCCCAGCCGGTTTCCCTTTTTTCAAATCCGACGACAATACTCATTTGATTTTTGGGCATGGTTTGATCAGCAAGGCTGTTTAATGTTCTTTCTAAAATGTAAAGCGGTTCTTTGTAAGTGCAGACGATCACAATGTGATGAACTTTTTTCCAATCCGGGAAAGATTTTATTTCACCCAACCAGTCAAAATTTTTGGAGGCTTCAATCCTGAAGTAAGCGATCAGACCGAAAACCGCCAACGAGACCGACTGATAAACCCAGAAAACATCAAAAAGCAAAATAAAGTAGGCCACCGCCACCGGAGCAACAAAGGCACCCCAAATCGGAAAAAGAATCAGATTCCAGGAGGTGAACCCCGGAAGGATTTCCAAGAGTCTTTTAATTAAATATTTCTTCTTTTCTGGTTTCATTATTATATTCTTGGAAATAACGGAGCGGAGGATTTAATTTTTGGTCCCTTAAATTGCGAAAGTATTTTTCCGGCGGTATCGGGCATAAAGGGCTGAAGATGAAAGGCTATTTTTCTAATAGAGTCAACGCCTGACCGGAGAGCCGTTTGTAATTCCGTTCCGGATAACTTCCACCACTTGGATTCGTTAATTCTCTTGTTGTTTTCGTTTACATGTGCCCAAGTTTCTTCTAAGGCTTCGTTTAAATAAAATGCCTCAAGGTGATTTTCCCAGGAAGAATCAAATTCTAATTTGGTTTCTTGAAAATCAAAACCGGAATTCTCGCATAATTTAGCCACTCTGGCAACCAGATTTCCCAGTCCGTTGGCCAAATCGGCATTATAACCTTCTTTGATTTTTTCAAGACTAATATCCCCGTCGGTACCAATAGGCTTTGATTTCAATAAGTAATATCTGACGGCGTCAGCCCCGAATTTTTTTACCAATTCGCTGGTTTTAATTATATTCCCCGAAGATTTAGAAATCTTTTGGCCGTTAAGGGTTAAAAAGCCGTTAACAAGTATAGTTTTTGGTAGCTCGTATCCGGCCGACTTTAACATTGCCGGCCACAAAAGCGCGTGCCAGCGGGTGTTGTCTTTGCCCAGTATATGAATGTCTGCCGGCCAAAAACCACCCGGATCCCCGGTTAGGTAATTAATCAAAGCGTCAAACCAAACATAAATGGTTTGTGTCGGATCGTTAGGGACGGGAATCCCGAATTTAATGGTTGTTCTTGAAATAGGAATATCCTGGATTCCTTGGTTGATAAAGGAAAGCATTTCGTTTCTCCGGGACTCCGGCCAGATAAATTCAGGGTGGGTCAAAATATGGTTTTTAAGAAAGTCGGTATACTTTGACCAGCGGAAAAAATAATTTTTTTCCTTGATTATTTTCGGTTCAAGATTCGGATGGAAGGGACATTTGCCGTCTTTAAGGTCGGACTTGTTTAAAAACGCTTCACAGCCTTCGCAATAGATTCCATCATATTCGGCCGTATAAATATCTCCGCTTTTTTCCACTTTTTCCCAGAATTCAAGACAGAATTTAACATGGTCATCGTCGGTGGTGCGGATAAAGCGGTCAAAGGAGACATTGATGGATTTTTGTTCCGCTTCGTCAGCCTTAGCGATTTGGTTGACAAATTCTTTTTCTTTGCCTTCAAATCCGGCGGTTTTGGCAGATTTTTCCACTTTTCCGCCGTGCTCGTCCGTGCCTGTAAGGAAATAAACTTTTTCTCCAAGCAAGCGGTGATATCTGGCCAGAGTGTCGGCAATAACTTTCTGGTAGATATGGCCGACATGAATCGTGTCGTTGGTATAGTCAATGGCGGTGGTTATGTAAAATTTGTTGTCCATGAGCGTAATTTTAACCTAAAATAGGGGCGAAAGCAAAAAAAAGACGATTGTTAAATTGCTGAATTGTTGTCAGCAAGGAGTTTCCTTACTCAGGCAAGGGGACTCCTTGCTTTATTGCTGTTTTGTTTTTTGTGTCGAAAGAAAATAAGTAATTCTAAAAATAGAATAAAAATAAATGAAATCAGAATTGACCACCAGCAGGAAACTTTATGTAACTTTAAGATAAGCACGGAAACTAGAAACAATGAGGCTAAAAAACCGCGGCGGGTATTACCAAAGAGCAAGGCGAGAGTAAGAGCAAGAGACAGAGTGAGAGTAAAAAAAAATAAAATTACATTGAGAAAAATATTTAGTTGTAAATTATAAATTATAAATTGTAAATTCTTTTCTGGGTTGAGAAAAAAAATAATTAATCCACTAATTATCCACAAGATGAGATTAAGGATTACGGCAGGAAGAAAATTGCGGCGGTGCAGACGGGACATGATATAATTATAATAGAAGATTTTAGAAGCATATGTATAACTGGTCTGTTGACGAAAATTATCTAAAGAAATTTCCCAAAAAGTATCGTCTTTGGCGG
>Ga0210049_1000876_pt1 | contig 27222 bp, 26 predicted proteins | sample CryGeyCG2014_300_2_FD_183964 | JGI IMG/M metagenome (GOLD analysis project Ga0210049, IMG submission 183964) | Groundwater microbial communities from aquifer - Crystal Geyser CG06_land_8/20/14_3.00 (SPAdes) (version 2) | ecosystem: Environmental > Aquatic > Deep subsurface > Groundwater | place... | reverse complement strand
TATCCATAAAGCTGCCGCCGACACCATCATACTCTTCCGGTATAATCCATCCCAGCCAGCCGAGTTTTGCCATCTCTTTCCAGATATCGCTCCTGAACCCTATCGCGTCTTCTTCCAGTTCCCTCACCAGGCTCTTGGGGTAGTATCTGGCCATAAACTCCCTCGCGGTTTTTTTCAAAATCTCCTGGGTTTCAGTAAAATCAAGATTCATTGTATCCTCCCTCTTATAGAAATTGTTCTGAAGATAACCTATCTGGGAAGTTTTAAACCCATCCAGGCAATAATGTTCTTCATGGTTTCGGTGGTTCCCCCGGCAATGGTAATACCCAGAGTATATTGACACATATCCTCGTATTTACCTTTAAATCTTGCCCATTTTGATCCTTCTTTCAGAGCGCCGTAGAGACCCATCATCTCGATGGCGATATTTCCGAAGCGGACGGCCAACTCCGATGAGAACCATTTGGCAGCCGAGGATTCCGCGGGGACATTCTGGCCCTTACTCTGGAGCCAGGCTACGTAATAAGCCCACTGCTTCGTTACCTCAAGTTCGATTGCCAACTCCGCCAGCTTCTGGCGGATCAGGGTAGCTTTCGCCATCGGTTGGCCGCGGTGCACTGTTTTCTTGGAAAATTCCACAAACTCCTCCAAATCCCGCTTTAGCCCCGCGACCGTTCCTATCATTGAGCGCTCAAAATTTATCCCCGCCATCGTGACATACCAGCCCTGATTTACCTGTCCTACTACGTTCTTCTTGGGAACCCGGAAGTTATCAAAGAAAACCTCATTATATTCCCGTTTTTTGTGCATATATAATAACGGGCGAATGGTTATCCCCGGTTTGTCAACCTCGCTGACAAAATAGGTAATCCCCTTATGCTTGGGTACATTCTGGTCTGTGCGGGCTAAAAAGAAGATATGATCCGCCCGGTGTGCGCCTGTAGTCCATATCTTCTGCCCGTTAATCACGAAATCGTCGCCGTCCTCCACCGCCCTGGTGGTGAGAGAAGCCAGGTCTGAACCGGCATTCGGTTCAGACCAACCCTGGCACCAGTTGATCTCGCCCCTGGCGATCCTGGGCAGCCATTTTTTCTTCAACTCTTCGGAACCATGTTCCAGAATACTGGGAGCGACAATTTGCGGGCCCCACATATCCACGCCAGGCACCCGATGGTAGGCCCTCACTTCATTGAAGATAAGCTGTTCAATGTAACTGTGCTCCTTTCCACCATACTCTTTCGGCCAGGGGAGAGACAACCAGCCCTTCTCAGCTAACCTTTCTGCTACCGAACGATGGTATGCCCAATTTTCATCTGATTCAAAAATGGCAAAAAGCCCCCCTGACCATTCTTTCGGGGCACGACTCTCCTCCCGGGCAAAAAATTCCTCGAATTCCCTTTTCAGGGCCTCTTGTTCCGCGGTCAATCGAAAATCCATCCTTTTCTCCTCCGTTTTTATATTCTTAGTAGGCGATGTGGGACTCGAACCCACGGCCTCTGGTTCCGGAGACCAGCGCTCTATCCTCCTGAGCTAATCGCCCTTTCCGGTTCAGTCATCAGTCTTATGTCTTTTGACTTATGACTACATTGAAGGCGCCACATCTCTCATTTTCAATTGGATATCGTCTAACCCCTTCCAATGATTAATCTGAGGGGTAAAGACGATATCAAGGGCCGACCCTGATAGGGTGTGTATAAAATGCCCCCTACTGAACCATATAGAATTACAGGATACACCATCACCGTTTACACGCATCCGTAAGTGATTATTTCCTACAATGGCAGATGTTGTGACATTGACATTCTTGACACACAGGATTGGTTCGGGATTCTTTCTGCCAAATGGGGCAAGTGTATCAATCTGATATAGGAGGTCATGAGTAATATCGTTGAGATTGCACTGGGCGTCAATGATGGTTTGCGTAGTAAAATCTGACGCTTTTAGGTCTTCTTGGATCACAGTATTGAGAAGACCGGTAAATTTTTTTATGTCTTCTTCCCTAATCGAGATACCGGCAGCGTATTGATGTCCCCCGTAAGACAATAGTAAAGAATCACATTTTTTCAGACCTTCGTAAATATTGAAATCGTCAACGCTTCTTCCCGAACCTTTTCCAATACCATCCTTCAGACTTATCAAGATGACAGGCCGGCAATACCGTTCTACCAGCCTTGAAGCTACGATACCTATAACTCCCGGGTGCCATTTAGGAGAGGCGAACACAAGGGAAATTGATTTTTCGTGGGCGCCTGTTTTTTTTGTTTCATCAAGGATTTCACTAATAATAGCCCTCTCCATGGTCTGTCTTTTCCGGTTATATGCGTCAAGTTTCCTTGCCTTTTCCCTGGCTTCTTTCAAGTCATCGGCCATCAGGAGCTGTACTGCATCCATGGGTGATCCAACTCGTCCCGCCGCGTTTATCCTGGGTGTAAGGCAAAAAGATACCTTCTCGGAATCAATAGCCTGATTTTCTAACCCGCTTATCTCCTTTAGCGCCCTCAGTCCTATCCTTTTACCATCCGTGATTAGATCAAGTCCGATCTTTGTGAATATCCTGTTCTCGTCAATCAGGGGAGAGATATCACCAATAGTACCCAGAGCGACAAGATCTAAATATTCTTTCAGGTTTGGATGTCTGTTATTTCTCCAGAAACCGTCTTTTCGTAAACTGCTCCTCAAAGCGATAAGAAAATTAAAGACAATACCAACAGCAGCCAGATGCTTGAAAGGAAACTGGCAATCGTTCTGATGCGGGTTAATTACCGCAACGGCAGTTGGGATCTCATCCGGAACCTTATGATGATCTAAGATGATGGTATCTATACCGCTCATTCGGGCATAGGATACCTCTTCAATGTCGGAAATACCGCAATCTACCGTGATAATCAGTTTCACCCCGTTATTTTTCATTTTATCAATGGCGCTCCTGTTAAGGCCGTATCCTTCGTTGATCCTGTCAGGGATATAATAAGCCGCTGTATGAATAATTTCTTTGAGGAATTTTAAAAGGACAACGACGGAGGTGATGCCATCCGCATCATAATCGCCATAGATAACGATTTTTTCTTTGTTGTAGATAGCCTTGATCAGGCGGTGTACACCCGTTTGCATGTCTTTCATGAGAAAGGGGTTGTGCAGGTCGGAAAGGGAAGGGGAAAGATATTTTCTCGCCTCATCGGCATTCGAGATATCGCGATTTGTCAATATCATGGATATAATTGGATTTATACCCAGTTCCCTGATCAGCAATTCCTGAACACCTCTGTCACCTTCGGATAATCTCCATTGCGTTGTAGGTAAACTTTTTGTGTTCATGATTTATCTGCTGTTTTGTAGGGTATGCTTATTCCATTATAACACCTTCTTCACGAAACCAGAGCGGAGACACCTGGTACACACCTTCACCCGTTTTACCGCTCCGGTTTTACTATCCACGCAGCGTAATTTCTGAAGATTGGGATACCAGACCTTTTTTGTTTTGTTGTTGGCATGGCTGACCTTATTGCCAACAAGAGGTTTTTTACCACATACTTTACAGACTCTCGACATGTTCATACACCTCTTTGAAACGATTTGCCGCTTCTTAGAACGTAATGGTAAATTTTGCAAGTATTTTTGTAACTACTTAGGTTATCAGGTTCACGGTTCACAGTTCACAGTTCACAGTTGGCTTACGCTCTTCATATCTCTTGAGATAGTTCATGAATCCATGAGTTTAACCTTGAACCTTGGAACTTTGAACCTAAGTAGTTAGGTTAGTTTTTCAGAGAAAGCGGCTGCCCTGTAGATTCAAGGACACGCATCCAGGTGTTATCCCCGGGATCCACACCCTTGCCTGAGGTAACCACCTTGAGGGGGAGGTGAACATATTCGTCCTTCATCAACCCCACCAACATGCCCGTTTTCCCTGCCATCCCTGCATGAACAGCATACTGGCCAAGGGCGCTACAGTAGATACTATCACTGGCATCGGCAGGAACGCTGCGAATTGTATAACTTGGGTCTATATACTTGAGATTTATTTCCCTGCCGATTTTCCTGAAATGGTCATCTATTTTCATTTTTAAAAATACACCAATGTCAAGAAGTTTAATATTGCCCGAGGCATCAGTTTCCACGGGTTCATTTTTTTCCTGACGGATAAGTTCTTGACCGGCTCCCTCAGCAACAAGGATCACAGCATGATTTCTTTCCTGGAGACGTTTTTCCAGCGCCTTGAGAAGCCCTTTTTCTCCTTCCAGATCGAAAGGCGCCTCCGGGATCAAGACAAAGTTGACGTCACTCTGTGCCAGGGCAGCATCGGCTGCAATATGCCCTGACAACCTGCCCATAATCTTGACCAGACCAATCCCCATCGGGGCGCCCTCCGCCTCCACGTGGGCGCACCGGATGACCTTGACTACCTCGGAGATGGCCGTATCAAATCCGAAAGACTTCTGGATAAGATTCAAATCATTGTCAATAGTTTTCGGAACCCCGATAATGGCAATGTTCAGATTTCTTTTCCCTATTTCTTCGGTGATGGCCTCGGCTGCCCTCATGGTCCCATCTCCGCCGATGCAGAAAAAGATATCAATATTCATACGTTTCAGGGCATTCACTATCTCATCCACATCCTGTCTTCCCCGTGACGAGGAGAGTATGCTTCCTCCCATGCCGAGTATGTCTTTGACATTCTCTGGTGTAAGTTCACATATATCATGTCCGTATCGAGGAATTAATCCCTGGAATCCATACCTGATACCAATGATATTTTTCACCCCGTACCTGTGGTAGAGCTCCATGACCACGGCCCTTATCACATCGTTGATACCGGGACACAGACCGCCGCAGGTGGCGATAGCCACCTTGGTCTTGGAGGGATCGAAAAATATCCTCTCCCTGGGACCTGCCACCTCAACAGAGAGGGGAAGCCCTTCTGCATTCTTTAACTCGGTGTAATTTTCGAGGTAAATATTGAAGAGGATACGTTTGCCCTCCGGAGTAAAATAGCTGACATTGACCGGTGAAGGGATGGTCGCCTCCCCTAAGTCTTGAATGTTAAAATCATAGTTTTCCCGGTTCATTGATTCCTCCATTAATCAAGGGATCGCTATGCCCTTGCCTTCTTCTGGCTCATTTTCTCTTTAACAAGTTTTACAATCAGATCTGTCTTGCTACCTGGAGGGAAGACCCCATCAACGCCCATTTCCTTGAGAGGGGGGATATCCTCCTGAGGAATAGTTCCTCCTACCATTACCACAATATCCTCGGCACTTTCTTCTTGGAGTGCCTGAAGCACTCTTTGAGTTAGCTTCATATGACCGGCCGCCAGAATACTAAGACCTACTACATCCACATCTTCTTGAACAGCCACTTTAGCTATTGCCTCAGGACTCATGTTCCCACCAAAAATCACCTCCATGCCTGCATTTCTCAGCGCTGTGGTCACTACTTTGGCTCCTCTCCAATGCCCATCAATTCCTGGCTTAGCCATCAACACCCTAACTTTTCTTTCCATCACCTTTACCTCTCCCTTAGTATTGGATAGGTATATCCCAGTGGGGATAAATACTACGCCACACATCCTGAATTTCGCCTAAAGTAGCATAAGCCTTTACTGCTTCCATTACTGCCGGCATTACATTCTCATCCGTTAAGCTGACTTGGTGCAAGTTCTCCAAGCATTCTTTAACCTTCTGATTGTCCCTTTCCCACCTCAACTTCCTTACCCTCTCCGCCAGAATTTCAGTAGATTGAGGATTGGGACGAAAAACAGGGACTTGATAAGGTTCCCCATCCATCTCAAAGCAATTGAGTCCTACTATCTTTGTTTCACCGCTGTCTATTTCCCTTTGTCTCTCCTCCATTGCTTTCCCAGCTTCCCTATGTATGTATCCTGAATGCCAAACTTCAAGTAAACCTCCCTTATCCTCTAATTCTTGAAAATACTCCCAGGCTTTCTTCTCTATCTCGTTAGTTAGCCATTCCACATAATATGATCCTCCCAGAGGGTCAGCAACATTGGCAATGTTAGTTTCATACTGAGCAATTTGCTGTGTTCTTATAGAAAGCAATATACTTTGGTCTGTTGGCAAGCAAAGAGGCTCATCATAGGAAGTAGCGTGAATAGATTGAGCTCCCCCTAAGGCGGCAGCCAATACTTGATAAGCAATACGTACCGAATTATTCAATATTTGCTGATAAATATCAGTGGAGCCGGAAGTCTGGACATGAAAGCGGAAAGCCAGGCTGCGTGGATCTTGAGCCCCGTACCGTTCCTTCATTAGCTTATACCACATCCTCCGTGCTGCCCTGAACTTGGCTATTTCTTCAAAAAAATCGTTGTGTGCCGCGAGATGAAAACTTAGCACCGGGGCGAAATCATCAATATTAAGTCTGTTCCTTTTTAGCTCCTCCTCGATATAACCTACTGCATTACAAAATAACATGCCTAGTTCTTGATAAGCATTACAACCGTTCTCCCTGTAGTTATAAGAAGCGAAGCTTACCGGGTGCCAGTTGGGAACATTCTGAGCACACCATTCAATCATATCCACACTTAACCTTAATAGGTGAGGAGGGGTAACAAAATCGATCATATTGCAACAAAGACTAAACACATAGGGATCATTTTGACTGGTGCCATTTACTTCCTTCAAGCTTACACCTCGCTTCTCAGCCATAGCAAAATACATAGCTGTAAGAGCAGGAGAGCTCCACTGGCTAGTAATCACTGCGGTGCTCACCTTATCTATTGGCAGACCTTCAAATATGGTCTCCATATCCGCCAGAGAACTTATACTGACTCCACTTTGTCCTACCTCGTCCTGAACACGAGGGTCATCGGGGTCAAGACCATTTTCATTTACTGAGTCCATGGAAATGCTGAAGCCTGTTTCCCCATTCTCATATTTATATCTAAACCTTTTGTTGGTCTCCTCAGGAGTGCCAAAACCAGAAAATTGTCTTATAGTCCATAACTTACCCCGATACATATTCTCATATATACCTCTGGTGTAAGGCTCTTTCCCAGGCAATCCCAGATTTCTTGCCTCATCAAAATCTGGCAAGTCCTCAGAAGTGTAGAATACTTTGACAGGAATGCCTGACCCAGTATACGCCTCTCGTGTTTTTAATTGACTCATTTTAACCTCCTTATCATCGGTTTAGGGATGGTGCTTCGCGCCTCTTATCAGTGGTGTCCGGTAAAACGATCAAGTTCACCTACTGTTATCTTATCTGACGAGATGACCCGAATTCCTTCCCGCAGGAGAAGGGCCGTGGTGACACCCATCCCCTTCACAACAGCATCATCATAATGAATGAAACATACTCCACAGGAGGGACTCGTCTCTTTCATTATCGCTGTTTTAACCTTCATCAGCCTTGCCACTTTTATGACCTCTTCCGCACCTATTAAAAAGTGCCGGGTGACATCCCTCTTGTTTGCGTCACGCACCTTTACACGGTCGTCGAGAACATCGCCCCCGTGGCCGCCCATAATCTGTGCCGGAGGACGGGGCGTGGGTAATCCCCCTAATTGCTCGGGACAGAGGGGTAGAAAAATGCCCTCTGAAGATATGGCCAGCATTCTCTCATCCGGACAACCTTTCCCGTCATATCTGCATTTTATTCCGAGAAGACATGCACTGACGATGGTCATGGTTAAAACCCCGCGAGGGGCGGATTATGCAGCGCTGATTCGCAAGTGCGATCACTATCCCTGATGCGAACCTTCCGACCGGTTACTCCAATTCTCCCCTCGGCGTAAAATTGAATGGCCCGGGGATAAATACGGTGTTCTTCCTTTAGTATTCTTGCGGCAAGGCTTTCCTCCGTATCATCATCATAAACAGGCACAACACTTTGAATAATGATGGGTCCTGTGTCAACACCTTCATCTACAAAATGGACTGTACAGCCGGAAAATTTTACGCCATACTCTACAGCCCTTTGCTGGGCATGAACTCCCGGAAAAGCAGGGAGAAGGGCAGGATGAATATTCATAATCTTCATGGGAAAGGCATGCAAAAACGCAGGGGTGATTACTCTCATGAACCCGGACAGAACCACGAGTTCCACCGCATAGTCCTTCAGGACTTCAATCACTTTTCGGTCGAAATCTTCCCTATCTCTAAAATCGCTATGCCTGATGACAACAGAGGGAATCTCGTGTTTTTTTGATCTTTCAAGGGCATAGGCGTCAGGGTTGTTACTGATGACAACTCTGATATTTACATCCAGCAGACCACTCTCCCTATGATCAATGATTGACTGGAGGTTGGAACCACTTCCTGAGACGAGAACACCTATGTTTAATCTTTTTTCCATACTGTTCATTCAAGGCATGTCTTAGGAAAAGGATACCTTAGGCTGATCGCTTTCTCTTTTTTCTATGACAGCGATGGCATAGGCCCGTTCGCCTAAATTCTTGAGACGTTCCACTACTTCTGACGCTTCTTTCTCCGGCACAACAACCATCATGCCTATGCCCATATTAAAAACTCTTAACATTTCCATGTCATCAATATTCCCCCTCTCCTGGATGATCTTGAAGATACAAGGGATATCCCAACTGTCCTTTGCAATCACGGCACGACATAGACCTGGCATAACACGAGGGATGTTATCTATAAATCCACCACCGGTAATATGCACGATGCCTTTGATGGTAAAGTTTTTGATCAGGTTTAATAACGGTTTTACATAGATTTTGGTGGGGCGCAGGAGTTCCAGACCGAGGGGCTGATCAAGACCGTCAATTCTGTCGTCCACACCAAGCTTTCCCTCTTCGAATAGCACCTTTCTGGCGAGGGAAAAGCCGTTACTATGAATGCCGCTGGAAGCGATACCAATGATCCTGTCGCCGACCCGGGTTTCCGAACCTTCAATGAGTTTTTCTGCACCTACAACGCCAACACAGAATCCCACGAGATCATATTCACCATGCTCATAAAATCCCGGCATTTCAGCAGTTTCGCCACCAAGAAGGGCGCATCCCGCCTCCTGACATCCCCTGACAATACCTTCTATAATCTGAACACTTATTTCCGTACAGAATTTTCCCATGGCAATATAGTCGAGGAAAAAGAGGGGCTCTGCCCCCTGAACGATGACATCATTTACCGACATGGCAACGAGGTCTATACCAACAGTGTCATGTTTGTTCATCATCTGGGCAATCTTGAGTTTTGTCCCCACACCGTCCGTGGAGGAAACCAGTATGGGGTTCTTGATCTTTTCTACGTCGAGGTGAAACAACCCTCCAAAACCACCAATAGCGCCCATGACCTCCTTACGATGGGTCTTTTTTAAAATAGGCTTGATACGTTCGAGAAAATGATTAACCCTGTCAATGTCAACACCGGCCTCTCTATATGAGGTTTTTTTTTGCATACTGCTACCTACCTCCTGTCTCCTAAAGTAATTGCGTTTTTATAATGTAATTTATCTTAAAAGTCAATTCATAACTTGCGAAAGCCATAGATATCTGGTAACAATCAAAATTGACAGACGATGAAACAGACCAGAGGTGTGGAATTATGAAGGAAATAAGCATTGGTTTGATTGGCTTCGGCACCATTGGCACTGGAGTCGTAAAGCTGCTTGCCGACAGCGGCGCTCTCCTCGAAAAACGGCTCGGAGCGAAACTGGTTCTAAAAAAAATAGCAGACCTCGACATCACAACACCCCGAATCGTCTCTGCCGTCAAGCATCTGCTTACCACGGATGCAGAGGAAATTTTAAGAGATCCTGAGATAGCCATTGTTGTAGAACTTATAGGGGGATATGAACCGGCCCGTTCATTCATACTTGATGCCATAGGCAACAAAAAACATGTGGTAACGGCGAACAAGGCCCTTCTCGCCACATATGGAGATGATATCTTCCGGGCTGTTGGCAAAGAAGGGGTAAATATCGGTTTTGAAGCCAGTGTCGGCGGCGCCATACCGATCATCAAGACATTAAAGGAGAGCCTGGCAGCAAACAGGATTAAGTCTCTTCTGGGAATCATGAACGGTACCTCAAATTACATCCTTTCCCAAATGACGGACGAGGGAAAGGCCTTTGATGTTGTTCTGAGAGAGGCCCAGGCCCTTGGATTTGCCGAGGCAGATCCGTCGTTTGACATCGAGGGGGTAGATACGGCTCACAAGCTTGCCATTACTCTGACCCTCGCCTACGGTAAAAGGGTCAATCTTGACGATCTTTACAGAGAGGGCATTTCAGTGATCGGTCAGCAGGATATCGAATTTGCAAAGGAACTCGGATATCGCATCAAATTGCTGGCCATTGCCATCCACCGGGAAGACGTTGTTGAGGCAAGGATACATCCCACGATGATCCCCTTTGATCATCTATTGGCAAACGTGAACGGGAATTTCAACGCCTTTCATATTATCGGTGATGCGGCAGATTCGATCTTTTTATACGGTCAGGGCTCCGGTATGATGCCTACCGCAAGCGCCGTAGTCAGTGATCTGGTGGATATTGCGAGAGATATATTAAAGGGTGTCTCCGGGAGAGTCCCTGCCCTTTCCTTTTCTGAGATTGACGACATCAGATTGATGCCTGTTGATGATATTGTCACCAATTACTATTTTAGATTTTCCGTCGTTGACAGTCCGGGTGTCCTTTCAAAGATATCAGGGATCCTGGGCGGAAGGAATATCAGCATCGCCGCTGTGATTCAAAAGGGTAGGAAACTCTGTGGCGCCGTGCCTATTGTGATGACAACCCATAAATCGAGGGAGAGGGAAGTTCAGGAGGCGCTGAAGGAAATTGATCGGCTTGATGTTGTCCTGGGGAAAACGGTCTTGATCAGAATAGAGGATGAGAAACTTTCGTAACAATCAGCCAGGTTTCAAGTCGTAAGTCATAAGTCGTAAGTCGTAAGTCGTAAGTCATAAAACTTAAAACGTAAATGGGACTTTCCCATGAAACATTCATGAGCCGTTGGCTCACAAAGAATGATGAAAATTGCAGTCAGGACAGCCGGGACGGCTGTCCTACCATGGGTGGTGATTTTATATAACCAGTAGGACAGGCGTCTCGCCTGTCAAAGGGGTATTTTCAGGTGAGCAAATACGTGATCTTACTCGGGGATGGCATGGCCGATTATCCGCTGAAGGAATTAGGCGGTAAAACACCCCTTGAATTTGCCCGTACCCCTCACATGGACCGTATAACGTCAGAAGGAACTCTGGGACTGGTCAATACCATACCGTCAGGATTCTCACCGGGGAGTGATATAGCAAACCTCAGTATCCTCGGTTATGATCCCCGAAAGTACTATACGGGAAGGGGACCACTGGAGGCGGCAAGTCAGGGGGTGCAACTCGGGCCTGATGATGTGGCCTTTCGGTGTAATCTGGTTGCCATCGGGGCAGGGGATGCGCCCGTGATGGAAGACTTTACCTCCGGGCACATCAGCTCTTCCGAGGCGAGACAGATTATTGATGATCTTCAGAGGGAGTTTGGGACTGCTGAGTTCCAATTCTATCCGGGCGTCGCCTACAGGCATCTCCTTGTATGGAGAGGAGGCAAGGAATCCCTTAAAACAACTCCTCCCCATGATATTACCGGCAGGTTAATCAATGATTATTTACCACAGGGGAATGGATCCCTGGAGATAAACAGCCTCATGCAGCGTTGCCGGGAGATTCTTCTTGACCATCCGGTAAACAGATTGCGTCTTTCGGAGGGGAAGAGACCGGCTACCTCCATCTGGCCCTGGGGACAGGGAAGGGCGCCCCGGATTGTTTCTTTCACGAAAAAATACCATTTAACAGGCGGAATAATATCGGCTGTTGATCTTTTAAATGGTATCGGCGTCCTGGCGGGCCTTGAAGTCATCCATGTGGAGGGCGCGACCGGATATACCGACACCAACTACCTGGGAAAGGCTGAAAAGGCCCTCGAAGCCTTACGAAAACTTGATTTTGTCTTCGTCCACGTGGAGGCGCCGGATGAGATGGGACATGAGGGGAATATAGAGGGAAAGATCCGGGCCATCGAAGATTTTGATGAAAAGGTTGTCGGCGCCGTCTTAAGGGGGTTGAATTCTCTCGCCCCTTTCAGGCTGATGGTCTTAAGTGATCATCCCACCCCCATCACCATGAGGACGCACTCCCCGGAGCCGTCCCCCTTTGCCGTACAGTCTTCTATCGCCGGTGAGAACCGAAAGAACGCCCTGACATTCGGAGAAACGTCGGCAAGGGATATGGGGATTCTGATCTCCCCCGGTTATCTCCTCATGGACGCCTTTATAAAAAACTGGAGGGGGGAGGGGAAACTTATTGAATAAAAATTCTGTTAAGATAAGGGTCATCTATGCTGATACAGATGCCATGGGCATCGTTTATCATACCAATTATATCAAATGGTTTGAAATCGGGCGTACAGAACTACTGAGGGAGAGGGGTGTCGTCTATGCCGAAATGGAATCCCTGGGTTATAACCTGCCCGTGATAGAACTCTGGTGTCACTATCTTTTGCCGGCCAGGTATGACCAGATTGTTCTTGTGGAAACGGAGGTCGTGCACACGAGAAGGGCAAGCATTAAATTTAACTATCTCATCTGGAATGAAAGTAAAGAAGATGTCCTCGTTGAAGGATCCACGGTTCATGCTTGTATAAACAAACAAGGCAAAATTGTGAGGATTCCCGCCGTTATTATGGAAAAGGTCAATCAGTAGGGTTGGAGGGCCACGCTCCGTCGTGGCCGTTGAGACGGGTCAGGGGAGGGCCACGCTCCGTCGTGGCCGTTGAGTAGAAAGTGGGGGAAATCACTTATTATGGCAGGAAAAGTTACAAAAAAGGAGCTGAAACAACCGGACTTGATTCATTCAGCGTTTCAGAAGGCGATGAATTATGCCTCGGAAAATAAATCCCGGATCTATCTGATTTCAGTAATTCTTATCTTGATCCTTCTGATTTCAGGCGGATGGTATATCTTCCGGCTGAATTATGAGAAAAACGCCGGGAAAATCTATGATCGGGCCTACGATGTCAGTATGAAGGGCAACATCCCCCAGGCCATTAAATTTTATAGAGAGGTTACTTCAAAATATCCCGACAGCCGGGCAGCCATGATTGCCTGTTACCATCTGGGTAGCCTGTATTTCCGTCTTAACAAAATTGACTTATCCATTCCCGCATATCAAGAATTCCTCAGGAGGGCGCCGGAGGACAATGATCTTTTAACCCTTGCCTATGCGGGATTAGGTTACTGTTATGAGTCGAGGAAAAACTTTAAGGATGCCCTGGCGTCATTTGAAAAGGCGGCCAAAACAGACATGAGGGGCAGCTTCGAAGGCATCAACTATAGGAACATCGCCAGAATTTACGAACAGATGAATAACCCGAGAAAGGCCACCGAGTATTATCGAAAAGCCCTTAAAAAAAATACTGACCCTTTTGTTGATCTATTAATAGAAAGAAAGCTATCGTCTCTTGACAATTGATCGGTATATTCGGTATATAAAGTTTATTGCAACCGGGTTCGGCAGCGGATTCGTACCCCTTGCCCCCGGAACTGCCGGGACGGTCGCAGGGATACCCATATACCTGATCTTTTCACTTCTGACCTGGCCCTATCACCTGATAGCGTTATTGGTCCTCACCTGCCTGGGATGCTATCTGTCCGGGAGGGCGGAGGAAATCTTCAAGGAAAAGGATTCGCCGCATATCGTGATTGATGAGATTATCGGCTTCCTGTATGCCATGTTCCTGGTTACCCCCACCATTCTGCACATATTTCTGGGGTTCATTCTGTTTCGCTTTTTCGACATTGCCAAGTGTTTCCCTGCCGACCATTTCGAAAGGAGGCTTCCCGGCGGATATGGAGTCGTGGCGGACGACATCGTGGCAGGCATTTATAGCAATTTGGTTCTTTTGTTCCTCATTAAGTTCATAGTATAGGAATTTCCATTTTAAATAACTTTAGGCACTTTAAACTTTAGCTCACTTTAGGCACTTAACTTGAGAACTAAAGGAACTAAAGGGGACGGTTCTATTTAGTGCCTGAACGAAAACTATGCAAAGCTGTCATTTCGAGCGTAGCGAGAAATCTTATCGTATTGTTAATATTGACATTTTAGATTTCTCCCTTTGGTCGAAATGACAAAAAATGTAACTACTCAGGCATCTTGCCACAAAGGCACAAAGGCACCAAGATTATAGGATTAATTCTTTATAATAGCCTTTTTAATGCATGGCACATTGAAATTAATGAGAAAACTCCGTTATTCAATTTATATCCATCTTCTCTTTGGGTCTTTGTGCCTTGGTGGCTGAATAGTTACCAAAAAATGAGGTTTTCGTTCAGGCACTATTTATTGAATGCCCGCACCGGCAGATAACAGAGTACTTGAGGCTAACGCACAAAGGCTACGACTTTCTCAATCACTCGAAACATTAGGCGACATCAGGATAGATGAATATGAGCATCACACCAGATTTCATTCTTACTGAAATCGAGAAACAGAGCTACGAGATCTCACTTCATGCGGATGACGAACGAATCACAGACGGTTTAACTGTCTCTCAACTGGAGTTTGCATTATCGAATTGTGAAGTCAGAACCAAATGCTACTCGAATCCTGGAATATACGGAACAGCTCTATCCTCTTTGTAGATGACTGCATCACCTTCGGCACAACAGCAAAGCTCTGCTATGAGGCATTGGTTGCTTTTGGAAATCATGTGGACGGTCTAATCTGGGTAAGCGCGGGAGGATAATGATTGGGAATCTCCTTGCTTTTTGAGCAAGTTAAGAGTATTTTGACAATAACAATCAAAATAATCTGGTTGTCAATAGTTATTAGAAAGGAGAGCTCTATCATGGTTCCTTCGGTCAATGAACAGTACATCGTCGATGAGAAAGGGAATCCAACAGCGGTTATCCTCCGGATAAAAGACTACAAAAAGATGCTTTCCACCTTGGAAGAAGTCGAGGACCACAGAGAAACCAAGATTCTTTCTCAATCCCCGGAATTAAAAAAGCTCGTCAAAAAAGGGTTGGAGGATATTAAGGCAGGCAGAATCAAACCCTGGAAGGAAGTCTGGGATGAGCTGTGATGTTCAGTTAACCGATATCTTCCAAAAATCGATAAAGGCCCTGAAAAAGAAATATCCTCATGTTAAGGATGATCTTCTTGGTTATATCAAGGCATTAGAGGAAGATCCATCATCTGGAGATCCTATACCGGGCTGGAACAAAGAGATATGGAAAGTAAGGGTCGCCAGCTCTGATGTCAAAAAGGGAAAGCGGGGAGGCTATCGGCTCATCTACTTCTGGAAGGCTGGCGAAATGAAAATCTACCTTCTGGTGGCCTATTTCAAAGGCGAAAAGGCAGAAATCACCAAGAAGGAGATAGAAACTTTACTCAAGAAGCTCAATGAGGAATTGGGATAGTCAGCCCCTCATGGGAGATATCAAGAGGGGGAAGCTCAAGATCTGTAACCAGGTCGCCTCTTAGAAATAGACTTGAAGTAATATTGAAGTAATTTCCTTGCAGAAAGGGGGTATTTGTTCGACCCCAGGCTTCGGCACCAGAAATTTCAAGGGATTAGCCATTTTTGGTTAATATAACATGGACGTCCATTAAAAAATTCATATCGGAAGCCGAGCCTTTGTATAACGATCTTCTCGCAGGATATCAGCGGCGCCACTTACATAGCTTACTCATCGGACAAGAATGTTGTGGGTTTTCAGCTCAATGCCACCTCAGACGGCACGATGCTCGATGGGCTGCCCGGGCTTTAGGCGGTTGATCGAAAGGGCAACGTTTATACAAAAAACGGCGGCAGACATCAAAATGATATCCCCCCGTGGGAAGAGTGTCAAAAGGATATTTTCAAATGAAAGTCGGCATACTGACCATCGGTAACGAATTAACCAGTGGAAAGACGCAGGATACAAATTCCTCTTTTATTGCCCGCGAGTTGAACGTCCAGGGATGGCAGGTAGCGGCAATGATGTCCGTTGGTGACGATGAAAATGCCATCCGGGGCGGACTGAGCTATATTATGGGTATTTCCGATGCCGTGATCGTAACCGGTGGTCTCGGTCCCACTGCCGATGATATTACCACGGTGGCCATCGCCAGTACCTTTAGCCTTAAGCTCTACACCAATGAGGACGTCCTCAGGCATATCCAGGGCCTCTTTGAAAAGCATCGCCTTAAATGGACGCCAAACAATGCCAAACAGGCCGTGTTTCCGGAGGGCGCCGAAACAATCTGTAATCCCATAGGAACGGCCTGGGGATTCTCCCTGAAAAGGAACGGCATAATCGTTGCCGTCATCCCCGGTGTTCCTGCCGAGGTCAGGAGGATGCTGCCGGAGGGTGTCATTCCCCTCTTCAGGAGGGAATTTACGGAGGAGGCGCAGTATGTTGAAAGCAGGACCATCAAGCTGTTCGGCATCGCCGAGGCGGGTGTAGATCAGGCGCTGGCCGATGTTGATCTTGCCGGTCTGGGCGTGAATATCGGCTTCTACCCCAATTTTCCGGAAAACCATGTCGTCCTCATCGCCAGACATGCCTCGGAAGCAGAGGCAAAGAAGAAACTCAAGAAAGCGGAAGGGTACGTCAAAGAGAGACTCCGGGATTACATTTTTGCCTATGACCGGGAGACCCTCGAAAGTCTTGTCGCCTCTCTCCTTACAGAGAGAAAGCTGACCCTTGCCGTCGCCGAGTCATGTACCGGCGGGCTGATTACCGACCGTCTCACGGATATACCGGGAAGTTCCGCCTTTCTCGAAAGGGGAGTGGTTACCTATAGCAATGTATCCAAGACCGAACTCCTCGGGGTTCCCGAGCAGGTTTTACATGAATTCGGCGCCGTTAGCGAGCAGACGGCTATCCTCATGGCGGAAGGGGTAAGGAAGATCGGGAAGACAGACCTGGGGCTGGCCGTAACGGGCATTGCGGGTCCCACAGGGGGAACGGAGGAAAAACCGGTGGGTACCGTTTTTATTGCCCTAACAGACGGTAAAAAAACCATCTGCCATCGTTCCTTTTACCGGTGGGACAGGAGAAGGATCAAGATGGTCTCTTCACAGTCGGCGCTCATGATGCTCAAGAGATACCTCACGGGAGAAACGAGGGATGACTGAAGAAAAAACGATAAGGACGTTTCTGGCCATTGAGCTGCCCGAGGAGATACGAAAAGAGATCGCGAACATTCAGGACCACCTGAAGAAGAACATCCGTGGGGTTATCACCTGGGTAAGGCCGGAGAGGATACATCTGACTCTGAAATTTTTCGGCAATATTTCCGGGGATGACGTGGTCAACATCAGCCGTGTAGTGGAAAATAGCGTAGCCGGTGTCAGGCCGTTTTCCCTGAGCGTCAAAGCCGTCGGGGTATTCCCGGATGTGATGCGGCCTCGTGTCGTCTGGCTGGGGATAAACGGAGACGTGGTGCCGTTAAGCAATCTTCATAAGGTCATGGACCGTGGTTTTCAGGATTATGGCTTCAAAAGGGAGGAAAGGCCCTTCCGACCACATCTAACGCTGGGAAGGATTAAATCACCAAAAGGAATGGTCGGCCTGGCTACGGTTGTGGAAGGGGGCGGGGGTTACATTGCGGGACAGTTTCAGGCCGGGGGGCTTACCCTCTTCAAGAGCGACCTGACACCAGGAGTGGCCATCTATACAAAGCTGGCCTGGTTTCCCCTTCGGGGGATATAAGTCGTAAGACATAATGGAGGTAATTATGGGATCAGATCTGGATAGAGAAAAGACGTTGGAGCTTGCCATCACTCAAATAGAGCGGCAGTTTGGAAAGGGTTCCATCATGAGACTGGGCAGCACAGAGCAGATTTCAGATGTCCCGGTAATATCCACCGGTTCACTCGGTCTCGACATCGCCCTCGGCACAGGGGGGATTCCCCGGGGAAGGGTTGTAGAGATATTCGGTCCTGAGTCCGGCGGCAAGACTACGCTGGCCCTCCATATCGTGGCAGAGGCGCAGAAAAAGAACGGCCTGGCGGCCTTCATTGACGCCGAACATGCCCTGGATGTTACCTATGCGAGGAAGATCGGCGTAAACACTGATGACCTCCTCATCTCCCAACCCGACACGGGTGAACAGGCCCTCGAGATCGCCGAGACCCTTGTAAGAAGCGGGGCGCTGGATGTCCTTGTCGTTGATTCCGTAGCTGCCCTTGTGCCCAAAGCGGAGCTTGAAGGGGACATGGGAGATGCCCAGATGGGACTCCAGGCGAGATTGATGTCCCAGGCGCTCCGCAAGCTCACCGCTACGATCAGTAAATCCAAAACCACAGTGATCTTTATCAATCAGTTGAGGATGAAGATAGGGGTTTTCTTCGGCTCCCCGGAGACGACAACGGGCGGAAACGCACTCAAATTTTATGCCTCCATGCGCCTCGACATCCGGAAGGTGGCCCCCATCAAAGTGGGTCATGATATTATCGGTATCAGGACAAAAGTCAAGGTGGTAAAAAACAAGCTGGCGCCCCCCTTCCGGGAAACAGAATTTGACGTTATCTTTGGTGAAGGCATCTCGCGGGAGGGCGATATCCTCGATCTTGCCGCGGAAAACGGCATCGTGGAAAAGAGTGGCGCCTGGTATTCATACAAGAGTGAGCGACTCGGTCAGGGAAGGGATAATACCAGGGCCTTCCTCAAGGAAAATAAAGATCTCGCAAAGGAAATCGAGGAGGCAGTGCGGGAGAAATTTGGTTTTCTCAAGATAAGGGATGCGGAATAAGAGACGCTTACGCTTATGGAGGACGACCCCCTTCTTGAAAGGGTAAGGAAGAGTGCCTTTCGTTTTCTTTCGATACGGGCGAGGAGCAGGAAAGAGCTATGGGCAAAGCTGAAGGAGAAGGGTTTCGACAGCCACGTCGTAAACAGAGTCTTGGATTATCTCCTGGAACGGGGATACCTGGACGACGCATCCTTTGCCGGGCAGTGGGCTCGTAACCTTGCGGTAAACAGACTCCTCGGGAATCGAAGGATCGAGATGAGCCTCCGGGAAAAGGGGATTCCCGCTGAATTGATCGGGGCGGCCATCGCCGGCGCCAGGGAAGAAATCTCCGAGAGGGAGGCCATTGGGAGACTGATCGCAAAAAAGGAAAGGGGCAGGAAGGTCACCGACCCGAAGGAACTGAGAAGATTGGGAAGGCGCCTGGCGGGGAGAGGTTTCCCACCATGTCTGGTTTTTGAGATATTGGAGACGGCAGGAGAGGCATGTCTCGAACTGAAAGGAGAGGAATCTTTGCGTAATAATGATGAGAGCTGCTGAGATCAGGGATAGTTTTTTGAAATATTTTGAGGGAAAGGATCATACAAGGATCTTGAGTTCATCCCTTATCCCGAAAGACGATCCGTCACTTCTCTTTACCAATGCAGGAATGGTGCAGTTTAAAAACTGTTTCATCGGCGCTGAGGAGCGTCCCTACAGGAGGGCGGTGACCGCTCAGAAATGCGCCAGGGCGGGAGGGAAGCACAACGATCTGGAAAATGTAGGGATCACGTCACGTCATCACACTTTTTTTGAAATGCTGGGAAACTTCTCCTTCGGCGATTACGGGAAAGAAGACGCCATCACCTGGGGGTGGGAGTATCTTACCGTGGTCGCGGGCCTTCCGGTGGAGAGACTATGGGTGACCATTTACCGGGATGACGAGGAGGCCTTCGCCGTCTGGCATAAGAAAATAGGCATCCCTCCGGAACGTATTGTGCGTATGGGTGAAAAGAGCAACTTCTGGATGATGGGTGAGACCGGACCCTGCGGCCCCTGCTCCGAGATCATCTACGACCAGGGGGAAGGGACGGGGTGCGGGAAACCCACGTGCGATATCAACTGCGATTGCGACCGTCACCTTGAACTCTGGAACCTGGTCTTTACCCAGTTTAATCGTGATGACGAAGGCAGGATGACCCCGCTGCCGAAACCCGGTATTGACACGGGCATGGGACTTGAGCGTCTGGCGGCGGTTATCCAGGGCGTTACGAACAATTACGATAGCGATCTGTTTTTTGATATCATCCGTTTTATTGAGAAGATCAGCGGAAAAAATTACAGGGCAAGTGGAAGAGACGATATATCCATCAGGATCATCGCCGATCACAGTCGGGCCGTTACTTTCCTGGTCGGCGATGGTGTTCTTCCAGGGAACGAGGGACGGGGTTATGTCGTAAGGAGGATACTGAGACGGGCGGCGCGCCATGGGAAGCTCCTCGGCCTTGAGAAACCGTTTCTCCACAAGGCGGCCGGGGTAGTGATTGATGTGATGAAGGACGCCTACCCTGACCTCGCCGAAAAGAGATCCTTCATCAGGAAGGTGGTGGAAAACGAGGAGGAACGTTTCACCGCAACTCTCGACGCCGGTTTGAGGATCCTCCAGGAGGAGGTGGCCTCACTGAGGAAGACAGGGGGAAATTGCATCCCCGGTGATGTGGTTTTTAAACTCTACGATACTTATGGTTTTCCCACCGACCTGACGATAGATATTGTCCGGGATGACGGCCTCTCTGTTGACCTCCCGGGATTCCATAAAGAGATGGAAATCCAGCGGGAAAAGGCAAGGGAATCCTGGAAGGGAAGCGGCGAAGAGGCTGTGGCGGAACAGTACCAGAGTCTCATAGCCTGCGGGATCAGCTCTGCATTTACCGGTTACGGGGGAGTCACAGAAGGCCGGTCGCGCATCGCGGCCATCCTGAAAAAGGGACAGCCCGTGGAAACGGCAACGGAGGGGGAAGATGTCGAGATCATTGTCGAGAGTACCCCTTTCTATGGCGAGAGCGGCGGACAGGTGGGAGATACCGGTCTCATGGAGGGCGGAAACTTTCGCTTTGACGTCGCCTCTACCCTGAGACCCCTCGATAATCTCATTGTCCATTCGGGAAAGGTCAGGAAAGGTGAAGGGAAGGTAGGGGACATTGTTCGCTTAGCGGTTGATGAGGCCGGGAGGAGGGCGGTGGAGGCCAATCACTCCGGCACACATCTCCTCCAGGCGGCCCTGAAGGCTGTCCTGGGAGAGCATATCAAGCAGGCCGGTTCCCTCGTCTCACCGCAACGCCTCCGTTTCGATTTTACGCATTTTTCCCGTGTCGGGGATGACGAGCTGGAACGCATTGAAATCCTGGCCAACCAATACATCAGGCAAAACATTCCCTTAAGCGCCGATATTTTACCCCTCGAGGAGGCCATGAAAACGGGCGCCACGGCGGTCTTCGGCGAGAGATACGGGGAAGAGGTCAGGGTCGTCAGGATAGGCGATGTCAGCATGGAGTTGTGCGGGGGGACGCATGTTGCGAGGACGGGCGCAATCGGCCTCCTGAAGATAATCCATGAATCGTCCGTTGCCGCAGGGGTGAGGCGTATCGAGGCCCTCACGGGAGAGGAGGCCGTCAGGTACGTGCGCGGCATGGAAAATGAACTGAGGGAGGCGGCCAATCTCCTGAAGGCCAATCCCTTTGATCTGGCGGAGAGGACAGAAAAACTCCTCCGCCACCAGAGGGATATGGAAAAGGAGATCGAGGCGCTCAGGGCGAAACTGACAACAAGAGATTCCTCCGATCTTTTGAGTAACGTGAGAGAGATCAAAGGCGTCCCCGTCCTCGCCGCCCTGGTGGAAGCGGCGGATGCCAGGACCCTGCGTGATTTCGGCGACAAGGTCAGGGACAGAATTCCCTCGGGCATCATCCTTCTCGGCAGTGAAACGGAGGGCAAGGCCATGCTCCTGTGCCTGGTGACGAAAGACCTGACCGCCCGCTACCATGCCGGAAAGATCATCAAGGAAATCGCTCCCCTCGTGGGGGGAAGCGGCGGCGGGCGTCCCGACATGGCCCAGGCCGGTGGATCAACCCCGGAAAACCTGGGGCAGGCCCTCGCCAGATTGCAGGAAATACTCTAATCAGAGCTAACAAGATGAAGGCCAGTAAACTCAAGGAATTTGAACCCATATTTTATCCTTGCTCCATTGCTGTGGCGGGCGCATCTGCCGACACCGGCAAGATGGGTACAAAATGGGTAAACGGTCTGCTGGCCGCCGGTTTTAAAGGAGAAATCTACCCTGTTAATCCTATGGGCGGTGAAATTTCTGGTTTAAAAATCTATCCCAATCTGAAAGCGATTCCAAAACCAGTGGATCTGGTAATTGTCTGCATTCCCCGACAATTCGTCCTCAACCTGCTTGATGATTGTGCAGCTTCGGGGGTAAAGGCCGTTCATTTCTTCACGGCCGGGTTCCGGGAGACCGGTGATCCTGAGTGGATCAGGGTGGAGGAGGAAATGGCGGCAAAAGCCCGTCAGGGGAATTTTCGCATTATAGGCCCCAACTGCATCGGCATCTACTGTCCCGAGCAGAGGATGCCATACGGACCATCTTCTCTATTAGGCGCTGCGGGTACGGTAGGATTCATCTCCCAGAGTGGCGGACATGCGGGGAAGCTCTTAGAGATTGGGTTGGGCCGGGGGATTCACTTCAGTAAGGTGATCAGCATGGGCAACGGTTCTGATCTGGATAGCCTTGATTTCCTGGAGTATCTGGCCGTTGATCCCAAAACTGCTATCATCGGGGCCTATCTGGAAGGGGCAAGGGACGCCCGCCATCTCTTTCAGGCAATTAAGAACGTCTCCCCCGCCAAACCGATCGTTGTGTGGAAAGGGGGTAGAACAGAACCCGGGGCCGAGGCAGCCGCTTCCCATACGGGAGCCCTGACAGCTTCAGCATCCCTATGGTCTGCCGCACTCAAACAGGCGGGGGCTATTGAGGTACAGGGGCTGGAAGAGTTAGCCGATACCATGCTTCTCTTGCAACAACTGGGACGGATAAGGGGTAACAACGTGGGCATAGTTTGCGGCCTCACCGATGGCGGCGGTGGTGAGTCGGTACTGGCCGGCGATGCCTGCGCCGCCTTCGGCCTGAATGTTCCACCCTTCAGCGAAAAAACGAAGGCCCACCTGACGGCTCTTCTCGGTCAGGTGGGCAGTATCTTGCGCAACCCCCTGGATATCAGTCAAGGCTATGGAAACACCCGTATCGTGGAGCAAGCCATGGAACTCGTGAGTAGAGAACCTCACCTTGACCTCATCATCGTCTATGAGAATGTGGATATCCTTTTGAGATTTTTGTCGGCAGAGATAACAGAGATAATGAACAACATTTTCATCGGCTTCCACCGCCGGCAGAGCAAGCCTATTGTTGTTGTGCTGCCTCGGGGGTCAAGGGAAAAAGAGCGACTGGAGATTGAGGACAAATTTTCCCGGGAAGGGATCCCCGTCTATCCGACTATAGAACGGGCAGCAAGGGCAATTGCCCATGTAACCCGGTATTATTCCCGCCTTCATAAAGGCTCTACTGAAAAAAGCCGCCAGTAGCTTATCACAAATCGTCAAAGTGTGTATCCGTTTTCACAATGCGTATTGTCCTTGCCATGCCGATGTTTAGACCAAGAACATGTGTCAGGATTTCTATTGGTCTGGCGGTTCCTTCCGCGCCGAAACGCACCTCTATTAAAAGCCGGTAATTTTCTCTATCGAGCTTCAGGTTATCCACAAAACCTCTGATATCTTTTATGACCGTTTTCCCCTTCGCCTTTCTGACAACAGTAAACGTCTCCGCCTGAAGGAAACTCTCTATTTTTTCGGCCATCGTGGACAGATCGGAGGCGGTGAATTTTTCCGGTATAAAAATCCGGTACGTAAATCCCCTGACCATCTCAGATAACGCCTTACTCCGGGGCGCCTCCTCCATCGCCACGACTTTCATGCCTGCCGGCAGGCGTGCATTGATCTTTTCCCTCAGGACGTCCGGCTCTACCCGAGGCTCCTCAATCCAGAGATCTGCATATTCACCCATGCTCTCCAGTCCTACGGAGGTGGCAAAGGCAAACGATACCTTGGGATGGGGATGATAGCCCTGTGAATAAATGAAAGAGAGACCGCTCTGATTGAGCGCCCGGATAAGGGCGCCCCCGACCTCGAGATGCGAGAGAAACCGTGATGGTCCAAGCTTGGTAAATTGAATCATGAATCGCTTTCCACCCGAGGACACATCGTTCTTTAGGTTTGCTTTTAACTTTTTTTCTCCGGTAATACCGGGGCTATAAACCTCCCCGCTCACCGAAGAGGAGGAAGCGGCGGTGACAATACGGACGGTGTCATGATTACATGCCCCGCAGTTGTGACAGGCCCCCAGACGGCAGTCCGCCGTCGGCTCGCCATGGATGGATTTCTGATTCTCTCCGAGAAGAAATTCTCTGTTGACCCCGCAGTCTATCATGTCCCAGGGCAGAGACTCCGAAAAATCCCGCCGGCGCAGGTAATCATCAATACTGATACCTGAGTCGCGGATGGCCGCCTCCCACAGGTCGAACCTGAACTGGTCGCCCCAACCATCAAAGCGGCATCCAAGATAAAACGCCCTCTCGATCAGCATCCCCAAGCTCTCGTCCCCCCTTGTCAGCGCCCCTTCGATAAGGCTCATCCGGCTGTCATGCCATTTGATATTAAGATTACGGGGCCATTTTTTGAAAAATCCCTGCTTCTCCAGGGTCTCTTCCAGGCCGATCTGACGTTCCCACTGGAAGGGCGTGTGAGGTTTGGGTACGAAGGTGGAAAGACTGACCGTAACCTGTCTTTTGTTTTTCCCTGTACGGAGGACATTGTAGCCGAGGTCAACGATACCACGCAGATCCTCCTCCCCTTCACCGGGCAGCCCCAGCATAAAATAGAGCTTAACCGCCTTCCAGCCCGCCTCAAAGACCGCACCTGTAGTGGCAATGAGGTCTCCCTCTGTATTGCCCTTATTTATAACGTTTCTCAACCGCTGCGTCCCTGCCTCCGGCGCGAGGGTAAAACTCGTCTTCCGTACCCGTTTGATGTTTTCTATCAAATTCATAGTAAGGGTCTCCGTCCTCAGGGAGGGCAGCGCCAGGGCCACCCTTCTTTTGCAGTAACGGTTCATGAGTGCGGCCAGCAGGGGTTCGATCAGGCTGTAATCACCGGAGCTGAGGGAGAGAAGGGATAATTCATCATAGCCTGTCCTTGCCAGCATCTCGTCCGCCATCCGCAGGAGGACTTCCGGATGCCTCTCCCGGACAGGCCGCCAGACCATGCCGGCCTGGCAGAAACGACATCCCCTGGTACAGCCCCTCGCTATTTCCAAATTGAGCCGATCGTGAATGATCTTCATCAAAGGCACCACCGGTCTAACGGGAAAGCACCACCTATCAAGGTCGGGAACGACCCGCTTCCTGATCCGCTCTCCATGAGTATGAACGGCAGGGATGTAAACTCCCTCTATCGCGGCCAGGGCGGCAACGATACGTTGTCTTTTATAGCCCTTTTCCTTTCCCTCCATAACGGCATGGACAATTTCCAGGATCACCTCCTCGCCCTCGCCAATCACAAAGGCATCTATAAAGGCCGACATGGGAGCTGGATTAAATGCGCAGGGGCCGCCGGCGATGATAATGGGGTGTTCTTCCCTGCGGTCCTTCCGTTTTAACGGGATGCCGCCCAACTCCAGCATATTCAAGACATTGGTATAGGACAATTCATACTGGAGGGAAAATCCCACGATATCGAATGCAGAGAGCGGTGTGCGCGACTCCAGTGATGACAGGGGGATATTGTTCTTCCTCATCTGTTGTTCCATATCCGGCCAGGGAGCGTAACACCGCTGGGCGACTACGGAGGGGAGGCTGTTGAGGATTGCGTAGAGGATCTGAAGCCCCAGGTGAGACATCCCCACTTCATAGGTATCAGGAAAAGTCAGGGCAAAGCTCAGTTTGCATGTCTGCCTGTCCTTTCGGGAGACATTGACCTCTTGCCCAAGATACCGGCTCGGTTTTTCAACGGACAGAAGTATCTCTTCCCAGTTCATATCAGTTCCTTTACCACCTTTGCGCTTGACCTGCAATTCTTTCCTCTGCTATGATAATAAATAAAATGAGGAAGGGGTCATCCCATGGAACCAATGAAGAGGGAAATTCTCTTTACGAAGGAAGTTATCGAAAAGAAGGTCTGGGAACTGGCCGAGACAATTTCCCGTGATTACCAGGGGGGGGAGCTAATCGTCATCGGTGTGCTCAAGGGGGCGTTTGTTTTTATGGCAGACCTGATCAGATCTCTTAGCATATCCTGCCTTATTGATTTTGTCAAACTGGCAAGCTATGGCGCCGGTTCGGTCAGCTCAGGAAAGGTTATGATGACTAAAGACATTGAGATATCTATAGAAGGAAAGGACGTTCTCATTCTTGAAGACATTGTTGATACCGGCCTGACCCTGTCTTTTTTAGTAAATCTGTTCCGGGAGAGAAACCCCCGTTCAGTGAAGGTTTGCGCATTACTCGATAAAAGACAGAGGAGAGAAGTTCCCTTTGAGGCCGACTATGTAGGTTTCACCATCGAAGATGGTTTTGTCGTGGGATATGGCATTGATTTTAACGAAGAGTTTCGGTACCTCCCGGAAATATACATCATTGAAAACATGACAGAAGAGAGAAACACCTTTATCCCCTTTGAGGAAAGGGAAGATCTCGATGACTTGCAAAGAGACGTCGAGCAGATCAGGGATCAGAAATTTGGTGAGGAAGGGGAGGAAGGGAACAACGAAAAAGAGACAAGCCGGTTATGGAGCCCATGGAAACTGACAGCTTATATAGTCATCGCCGTTCTTATCCTGTCCGGTGTTTTTCTCTGGTTCTTTCCCGGGATCGGGGAGCAGGCATGGGAGAGAATGTCCCTCTCTATACCGTGGATTGAAAAGATTCGAGGAACAGAAAGGCAAGGTGAGATATTCGATCAACCCCGTGTCCAACTCAAAGACATCAAGCAGCGCTTCGTCAATAACTTGCTCCTGGGAAATCTTCGCGTCATTGAAGGTACGGCCGTTAACAGTTCAGACTTTCCCATTGCCGGCATCCGGGTACGGGGAAGGCTATACGATGCCTATGCCATGGTTGCAGGGGAACAGGTGTCCTACTGTGGTAATTATCTAATAGATGAAGAGCTGGGATTCCTCACAGAAGATGAAATCCAGAGGGAACTATCCAATCCCCGGGGAAGCGATGTTTCCAATAATCGGATTACACCCCACGGTCAGATCCCCTTTATGATCGTGTTCTGTCACTGGCCGGGTGATGTATTCAAGACAACGGTTACTTTCGCAGGAGCTGAACGTCTGTTGGAATAAAGCATGGGGGGGGGCGCCGTAAATTGGCGGAACCTGGAAGCTTTGAAAATTAACTTTGCT
>Ga0210049_1000866_pt1 | contig 27319 bp, 31 predicted proteins | sample CryGeyCG2014_300_2_FD_183964 | JGI IMG/M metagenome (GOLD analysis project Ga0210049, IMG submission 183964) | Groundwater microbial communities from aquifer - Crystal Geyser CG06_land_8/20/14_3.00 (SPAdes) (version 2) | ecosystem: Environmental > Aquatic > Deep subsurface > Groundwater | place... | reverse complement strand
GGTCGATGTGGACATGTGGTGGTTCGTGCAGATCATGGCTGACAAAATAAAACCTGTATGGTCCTGATCTCAAGACTGCTGGGGACATTTTCCTTTTCCTTGTATATCAATCAATTTTCCGGCGAACAAGTTATTCTAAAGTTTCTGTATATCTCCGCCATCCATGGGGTTCGTGAAGTTTACTACAACGACGAGGTATTTCTTTTGTCATCGCATCCCTGGTCTATCGAAACCTTAGAACCAGACTAACCATAGGAAATAACATATAATATCTTGACAATTTTTTCGCAATCATTTATTTCCATCTCTCCGTATATCATGTCAATTGTAATGTTATCTGAGTTCGGAGAATTCTACATGCTGGCTATCCCTTCCGCATTACAGGCACAATTTGAAGAATATTTACGGGAAGAATAGGTGGATACTTCCCATATTTTCTAATACTGCAAATACCTTCCACGAAGGGAACGGAGAGAAAAGGGGAGAAAAAGAGAGGTTGAAAACGGTCACGGTCTTGTTCATGGACGGGAGATGAATATTGTTTAACCTTCTTAATTTTCATTCTTCCCCTTTCTTTTCTCTATAAGAAGCATGATATTCCTCTTGTGATAATAAAAGATCAACAATACTGTCATTAAAACACCGGAAACCGCAACCGGTGTATGACTATACGTGATAACCGTTCCTGCAGCAAGCGTCAGGATCATGAAAAAGGATGCCACGAAAGGAATCCGAAAAACGCTGTAAGCCAGGACCCAGATAACACACGACAGGATTGAAGTGAGGGGAGAAAGGGACGCAGTAAAGCCGAGATAGTTGGTAACGCCTTTGCCGCCATGAAACCCATGAAAGCAGGAAAAACGGTTGCCAATAACCAGGCTTAAGCCGACCCAGGGCACAAGCGGCTGATCCAGCAGGTAAGAAGCCGCAGCGCCAATTAATAATGCTTTGGCTACATCCAGGATCAATACTACAGCAGCCCAGAAGTAGCCTGCTTGCCGATAGACGTTCGTAACCCCGGCATTCCTGCTGAAATGATCTCTGGGATCCTCCCTTCCCAACAGCCTGAAGAGCAGGATGGAAAAGTTAACGGACCCTGCAATGTAGGCTGCCGCCAGCAGTATCGCCACCATCATCATGACCATGCTTCCCCGCAGCGCACCCTTCTGATGATCGGTTCGTTCGTAACGTCACGATTCCCTTTTCACCATTGTAAAAATATGATCATCAACGGTATCGTGAAAGGCCACGTATCGTGTTCCTTCGACGGCCAGACGGCTTCTGTTCTGCCCAATGTCATTGACCTTTACCCTCTTCCACGATTCGGCAAGAGGCCTGTCCGTTGCCTTGGCTACCCCTTCCTTTATGGACCAGACCCTGGTGGAGGCCTGTACAAGCCCCAACGGGGACGTCTCCGTCAATGTCATTTCTTCCTCTTTCATATAGCAGTGCCGCGCTTTTAGAACCCTGTCGGATACCATTTCCACATCCACCCCGATTTCCTCGTTGCCCGCAACGGCGATAACATAGCGGCTATCGTGGGATACGGAACAAAACGCCGTACCTTTGCCGCCGGGAATCGGACAGCGGGGATGAATCAGATCCGCCATCATCGTGTGTATATAGGAGGCAGGCGTCACCCTATCCCCACCGGCCAGTTTCCGTGAAAGATACTTTAGGGTAAGACGCGCCGCCAGATAGCTCTTTTGCCTTTTTGCTCCCATACGTTTAAAGCGCTCCATTTCACCTTCTGAAAGGGCTTTCACGGCAAAATCTGCAATGGTATCAATATCAATGACAGATACAGCTCTACAATGCTTTCCGATGACGGCAAGGGGGTCGTCGCCTCCTTCACTCCGGATCCAGTTGGGGGGCCTGACGCGACCGCCGGAGATGTCCCTCATCGTTAAACCTCTGATCTCCTCCCGAAGACACCCCGCCGAATCATGGATCCAGATATCGAATTTAAGGGATTCTCCGGTAACTGATACAGGTAAAATCCTGCAGAAGTAAGTTTCTCCCGGTACCGTCGGATTGAAGATGAGGCGTTCCTCAAAACCCACAGGAAAGGCCACGATATGATGAAACCGCTGTCCCCAGGCACAGGCGACATGAAGAGCCCCGTCCAAGGGAAACGGAGACCCGAGGGGGTCTTTTGGCGCCGGATGTTCCGCACCATACACCTGGGCCACACCGCCGCTCTCAGAAAGAAAAATATCGCCCCTGACATTCTGATAGGAAGGCCCGAAGGGTACCAGGTCGCTGTACAATTTTCGGGAGGGAATTCTATAACAAATGCCGTCCAGCGCCGAGAGCATATCTATGGGTAGCCCTGCGATACGTTCCCCCGCGGCCGTGAAATTGACAACGGCATGGACTTTTGTCCTGACTGCGGTGGTGCCTCTTATCGGGCTGACGCTGATCAATTTGGAAGATAGTCGCCCACTTTCATAGACCTCCAATTCATTAAAGGCTTCTATGACAGGGGAATTCTCTCCGATATTCAGAAATCGGTCGAATGAGGCGAAACGCATACATCGGATGTGCGCATCGGGCAGATAAGACTGCACCGAACCGGCCAGTCGTTGAAGAATTTCAACAGCGGGGAGAATGATTTTTCCTTCGAAATGGTGGTCTTTGAGATAAGGATGAATGGGAATCAAAAGGGGGAGGCGGATCCGTTCCTTCATCGCTTCATTTTTCTTTCCATGAGAGATCGCGCCTCCGCCATGAGACCGGATAGAGAAAAAGCGCCACTTTCATAATCCGGTTCAAGGTTTCCTGCCAGTTCCATCTCGATGACATTTTCAGCACAGGTATTAAAAGAAAAATTCCCGGGAGGATAGAGTTTATGGGTGTTACTAATCAATACTACCTTGATGGGTGCATGACAGAGCCTGGCAATTCTGAATGCGCCTCTGTCAAAGGGGCCTATCCGGCCATTGCGGCTTCTCGTCCCCTCGGGAAAGACAAAGAGGTTTCCCCCCGCGGACAGGTAATCCTTCAGGTTTTCTATCTGGTTAATCATATTTTCCGTAAACAGGCCCTCCGCCTGGGAAGAAATATAGCCGGATATCTTCAAAATCCAGCCGAAAACGGGAAATCTGAAATAGCCGCTGTTGACAACGGTTTTCTGTTTTTCAAACAGAGACACGAAAAGAATGGGGTCAAGGAAGGAAAGATGGTTGGCAATGATGATGGAAGAACGGATAGAGGAGACCTCTTCCGCGATATGCCATTTCACTCTGGGAACGATAGTTCGTAACAGAGAGAAAAAAGACCGGTGGAGCAGCCAATTTAATTTTTGAAAGGCCTCTTCACGCCGGACAGAAAAAAAGAAGACATAAAGATAAAAGGGGGAAAAAAACACGAGAAATCCCACAATGTAGTATGTCCAGAGGATGACTGTGATGGTGAAATCCGCAACGGGTTTTAAAAAGGCAGGAAAGATAGCTCGCATATCGTCTCATGTCATGGCATCTTTTTTATGATGAGGTTGGTATTCACGCCGCCAAAGGCAAAATTCTGGATGGCGGCGATCCGGATCGGAGATTCTCTGAGCGAGACGACGTGATTGAGCATGGCGCACCTTTCATCTATCTCATCTAAGTTCAATGTCGGCGCGATGAATCCTTCCTCCATCAGATATAGCGCTATGATGGTCTCAATGACGCCGCACGAACCCATGGAGTGCCCCATATAACTTTTCAACCCGACAACGCCGGGAAGATTCCCATAGACATCGTAAATAGCCTGTGATTCAATCACATCTCCCATCTTGGTTCCCGTTGCGTGGGCGCTGATGAAATCCACCTCCTCCGCGTTGATCTTTGCCTCTCTCAGTCCGATCCGGATGGTCTCCGTAATGCCGCCCAGGTTCGGCAGGATCAGGTCGCCGCCGTTGTTATTGCAGGCAAATCCTATCACCTCCGCCAGTATTGAAGCGCCTCTCTTTCTGGCAAACTCATACTCCTCCAGCAGGACGGCCCCTGCCCCTTCTCCCACGACTAACCCGTCCCTCTTCGCATCAAAGGGACGGGGTGTCAAGTAGGGCGTATCGTTGAAGGCCGTCGAACAGGCGAGCAGATTATCAAATACGGCAACGGCGGTCGTATCGTATTCGTCAGCTCCGCCGCAAATCATGGCGTCCTGCATCCCGTATTTGATCGCTTCATAACCGTAACCGATGGATTGGCTGCTTGTCGTGCAGGCCGTGGACGATGAAATGACGCGGCCTGTAATGCCGAACATCTTTGTGATATTGACGGCTGTGGTATGTACCATGGATTTCAGGTAGTCAACAGCGCCGATGGAAGAAAACTCGGTTCGTGATCCGCCGAAAAAAGTCTTGTATATATTGCGCTGAACGGTGGGGCTCCCGTGGGTCGAGCCGAAGGCGACGCCCAGACGGCCGGACGTGACAAATTCCTGATCCAGACCGGCGCTCTCAAGCGCCTCCTTCGCCACCTGGCACGCATAATAAGCGACAGGCCCCATGGTTTTTCGGTGTTGACGCTGGAAATCGTAGACGATGGGATAATCAACGGTTCCAAAGACCTTGGAGTGGATGTAGGGGGACAACAGACCGTCTTCCCGCAAGGCCTTGACTCCGGAAATCCCGTGCACCAGATGGTGAAGAATCTCCGCTTTGGAGCGGCCGATGGGGGTGATGGCGGAACACGCTGTAATAACGACCCTTCTTTCCATCCCGCCTCTCATCCTGAAGATGCCGGTCTTGCCTCGGCCAGCGATTCAATGTAATCGCAGATTTGATTGATTGTCCGGATATCCATGGCTCGTTTCTTTTCCTCATGGCTTAGTTCGGAACCAAGCATTTTTTCGATCTTAAGGAGCAACTCGATGGCATCTATACTGTCAAACCCGTGTTTTTCCCTCAGGTTATCATCCAATCCCGGATTTTCAATCTCAAATTCCTTTCGGAAAAAGGAGAGGATTTGCGTCATGATCTCGTCACGTGTCATATTTATTTTCCAACTTTAGTTCACTTTAGGCGCTTTTTATTCCGGAAAGGTCTTCCAGAGATGAACTGTCTTCGGATCAACGGCCACCGGTTTTCCCGATGAATTAAGAGCACAGTGCCTTGTAAATCCCCTGCAGATGATTCTCCCCGTTTCAAGGTGGGTAATCAGGTAATCGAAACGGAGCTTAACCCGTTCAAGCTCCGCCGGCCGGGTATAAATCAGCATGAGATCATCATAATGGAGGGGCCCGTAGAACTGCACCCCCATTTCGATGACGGGGTAAACATAGCCGCTTTCTTCTATTTCCCGGTAAGGATACGCCGCATCACGCATCAGTGAGGTGCGGCCGAATTCAAAATAACGAAGATAATTGGCATGATAGACTACCGCCGAGCGGTCCGTATCGGCGTACAGCGTCCGTTCCCGGCATCGGTGCCAGACAAGGCCGGTTTCCTGATCCCGGACATAACGGTCGTCATTTCCCAATTCTTCCGGCCTGAACGGTCTCGGTCTCACGCTATACCCCCCTGAATATAACGCAACAGTTCGTACCGCCGAACCCGAAGGCATTTGACATGGCGATTTCATGCCTGCGCCGGCGGGCCTCATTGGGCACAAAGTCCAGACCGTCAAACTGCGGATCGGGGATATGATTTATCGTGGGCAGGACCACCCCTTGCCGCATTCCCTCGATAGTCAGGGCATTTTCAATGGCGGCGGCGGCGCCAAGCGTATGTCCTATCTGGGATTTGTTCGACGATATGGGAATATGTTTCAACATATCACCAAAAACAGCGCGCAGACAATCTACTTCCGTGCTGTCTCCCCTGGCCGTGGATGTTCCATGGGCATTGACATACTCCACGTCATGCGGCTTCAATCCGGCATCGTCAATGGTTTCCCTGATCGCCCGGATGATGGTATCTTTGTTCGGTCTTGTAAAATGATAGGCGTCGGACGACCAGCCTATGCCCATGACTTCAGCTTTTGCCTTCAGGCCGTAATGCGAAATAGCCTCCTCCGCAGCCAGCACGATCACCCCTCCCCCTTCAGAAAGGACAAAACCTTTCCGGTCGCTGCTGAAAGGGCGGGATGCCTGGGAAGGATCTTCGTAGGCCCGATCATGGGGGACGATCTTGACGGTGGCATTCATATTGGCAAAACCGTGAATAATCTCAGGCATAATAGGCATATCCACGCCGCCGGCAAGGACGAAATCACAGTCTCCGTCCCTGATCATTCGTGAACCGACGGCGACGGCGTAATTACCGGAAGCGCAGGCCCCCTGAGGAGAAAAGACCGGACCGGTAAAGCCCAGAAGCATCCCCGCCTTGCCTGACGGCAGATTGGAGCAGAGGTTGGGAAGCAGGTAGGGGCTTACTTTTAACGGCCCATTGACCCTCATATTTTCCATGGCGATACGGAAGGAGTCGGTTCCGTTTATGGACGAACCGATCAGGCAGGCCGTCCGGGGACCCGTCTCCCCGTTTATTTGAAGCCCGGAGTCCTCCAGCGCTTCTTTACAGACAACCATGGTGAGAATGACAAAAGCCGCATTCCAGTTGTAAACCTCCTTCTCATTTGAAAAAGCGAATTCCTTGGGATCCCAGTCCGGAATCTCGCCCACAACATCGCAGAGAGATTCCACCTGACATCTGGTCACTTTGCGGAAGCCGGCTTCGCCTTTAACCGCCCGTTCCCAGGTTTGTTTAAATGTCTTTCCCAGGGGCGACGCCACGCCATATCCGACGACAAAAACACGTCTGTTCTTCGGTGGTTTCATATAAGTTCACAGTTCACAGTTCACAGTTCACAGTTCCTTTATCCGACTCAGGCGATCCTGCGCAGGACGATACAAGAATTACAGCCGCCGAATCCGAATGCATTTTTTAACACGTGCTCCTGAGCAACAGCTCTTGCGCCTTCCGGCACGCAATCAATAGCGATATCCGGGTCCGGCAGATAATTAATCGTGGGAAGAAGGGTATCATGAATCATCCCCTCCATGGCAAGTATGATTTCAATGGCGGAGGAAGCCCCCATGGCGTGACCAGTCTGGGACTTGTTGGCCGATACCGGCGGCACGCCGCTGCCGAAAACATCCTTCAAGGCATCCCCTTCAATCCTGTCACCGATCTTCGTTGATGTCCCATGGGCATTAACCGCGTCAATATCCCCCGGCTGCAGGCCGGAATGGACAATGCTCTGTGCAATGCACCGTCTGACCGTTTCAGGGTTCGGGGCAACAAAATGATGGGCATCGGATGTCATGGCCCATCCCGCCATTTCAAGCCTGGGGATAAGGCCATGGGCCTGCGCGAAGTCCTCTCCCGCGATAATGATGCAGCCGGCGCCCTCCGATACGATAAAACCACGCCTGTTGATGGAGAAGGGACGGCTTGCCTTCTCCGGAGGCTCTTCCGGTTGACCTTCCCTGGGTCTGTACGCGCCGTTCATCGTGGCAAAACCGCCCAGAATGGGCTCGATAAGGGGAAAATCAACAGCGCCGCAGATGACCATATCCGCCATACCCTGCGCAATAAGCATGGCCCCGATAATCATGGATGTAGAACCCGTTGCGCAGGCGGTGATGGTGGACGTTATGGGGCCTGTCGCGCCGGTCATGATGGATATTTCCCCCCCCACCATATTGATACAGGAGTTCGGATTGGTAAAAGGATGGGGGAGTTTCCCTTCTGAAACCAATAGCCTGTCCGCACGGATAACGGCATCGAGGCCGCCGATGGCGGAACTGAAGGTAATCCCCACTCTATGTGAAATGTCATTTGTTACCTCAATCCCACTTTTTTTCAGCGCGCGGTGGACAACCAACAGGGCATGCTTGAAAACAGGCGATGTCCACAGCGCCATATCACGGGATGCCAAAAAAGGATAGTCATCGGCGACGATCTCGGGAACCTGACCGGCCATTCGCACGGGGAAACGTTCACGAAGGGGGAAACGGGTCAGGGGACCGATACCGCTCGCGCCATGCGATGCACGGTCCCACTGAGTTTCCATCTCGACACCCAGGGGCGAGACCGCATCATACCCTAAAATTACCGGTCGTTGTCTATCCATGCGGGGCTGTCTTGGTTGCGGGTATAAGGGGCGTCTGTAGGACTACCATGGTATGAACCGGTAGAGTTTGGCAAACATTTCATACACTTCAATCCAGTTCTGGAGATCCTTCGATGACCGTAGATGCTCTCTTTTGTTGACCATGACCCAGCTCATATATGCGGCGCCGTCCTTGCAAGTCGAGCAATCTCTTGTCGCGGATGTGCAGCAGCGGTGCATGGTGTGAAGATCAGAAGCCCAGCGGATAAACCGGATGAGCCTTTTGGGCCGGGGATTCCTGTTATCCATCGGTTCCGTGACGGACGGGCATTCCGTCCATCCGAATGTCCGATTCATCATCTTCCCGGTGGTGATAATTTCGTGGTAGTACTTGCAGGAAATGACGGTATCGGGGTATTTGTCGAGCATATCGTCCATTTCAGCCCGAACGTCTCTGAGCTTCTCTTCCGTCCAGGAAAAACCGTCCACATGTTCATCATTCGTCAACAACTGTAAATGAACCTTCAGCCCGACATCGGTGATCTTTCGGATCACAGATTCTATCCGTCCGACCTGTTTCGGTGTGATCGTGTATAGATAATAGGTGTACGGATCGCCTTCATAATTCTTACCGGATACGGCAAACGTATCTTTTCCCCTGAGTATCTTTTCGTCTTCCTCGTCGCCCCATAACGAGATGCCCACCATCATATCAGGGAAGCGGTCTCTGGGAATTTTTATCTGTCCGTTGGTCGCACAATAGGTCGGCAGTTGCGTATAAAAAGCCTCAATCCGGTCAAGGCACAGCGTAGGTTCCCCGCCGATTAATATAGCAAGATTAACGCCCCGTTCCTTTTCCTTGCGCACAAACTGCCGCCATTTTTCTACATCCATTTCTTCGGAGGCAGCCTGATGTTCGTTGGAAGAAAAGAAGAAACATCCCCTGCAGCGCAGATTACACCGGTTGGTCACGTCATAGATGGAACTGCGGATATTAAGAGCGGATATCTTCCTGTAACGTTCATGCCAAGCTTTATCCAGCAGGGAACTGACGGTTTTCATAGATTAGTCCCGTTTCATATTGGTGGAGCAATCATCTCATGGCAGAGGTTGTCGCCTTTCTCGTAACCCTTTACCCAGACGGCAAGGTAGGTATCCACATAGTCAAGCCATGATTTGAACGTATCCGGGTCGGTCACATGGCGATAAAGACGGGCCGTGACAACGGCGCTGCCGGCTGCATAATGCCTGCATTCATCGCAGTCCGTGTCGGGAACGCAGCAGGACGCATCCCGATCCCAGGATAAATCTGCCCGGTATTGCCTGAAAGACCGTCCAAGACCGATGTCCGTCGAAGGATTTCTCCTCGGATATGAACATCCATAAAGCTTGTGGAGACCGTGTTCATGGGTATGCGCAACCACGTTATAAGGGGAAGAAAGCACATTCTCCGGATACCGGTGCAGGAGATCCATGATGACTTTGCGCATCTGCTCAAGGGAGTTCCTGTTATGCCGGAGGGAACCTGTATAGCCGACAGGAGATGAAAAAACGTTGAAGGTGATCTTACAATTATGAGCGACGATGGCGTCCACGACCTCGTAGGCTTCGGAGATATTATCCCGCGTAAACGTATAGACGAACACGGACCGGGGGTCGCCCCGGTAATTTTCGATCTGTTTTGACAGTAAATTTTTTGCCCTTCTCACACGCAGGCTCGTTTCATCGTTTCCCCAAACGGAGATGTGAATCTTGTAACCGACCGTTTCGGAGATGCGTTTAACGCCATTCGTGGCAATACAGCCAAGGGGGATTTCCCCGTAACAGACATCCAGAAGCTGCGGAACCATGGAAGGCTCGGCGCCGGCCAGGACGACATAGGTGATGCCCCTTGCCTTTTCCTCTTTCATCAGCCTTTGCCACGCCTCCGGATCCCCGTTTTCCTCGGCAAACTGCTTTTCCCCTTCATAATAATAGCAACCGTCGCATCGCATGTTGCAGCGGGTGGTCATGTCATAAGTTGATTCCCGCAGGAAAAAAAATTCCCTTACCTTTTCCCAGCGCCGGCGGACCTCCTGGTCGGCCAACAGCTCGGAAAATTTCCATTTTCTCATCTCTTTATCGCATTGAGGGGTTATTATGACGTTTGTGATATCCATGAATCTCTGAAGGGTTCTCTTGAGTTCATGCCGTCTGTTTTTGCCTGATATATTCAGCAATCATGTTAATATTTCTGAGTTTGGGATAATCATCCTCATCAATGGTAATACCGTATTCATCCTGAAGCACGAGAACTACCGTGGCCAGATCCATACTATCAACGCCAAGTTCATCCACCAGATCAAGATCGGGGTCAAATGTTTCCGGCGTAATTTTTTCCAGTTTCAATTCGAAGATGATAATTTCCGCAATACGAATTACCATTTCTTTCTTATCTGTACTAACGGCCATTCATAATCCTCCTGACAATAGAATCGGTCATCACATCCATAAATTTTACAAAAATATGTCATGTCCCTGAATTTCATCAGGCAGCGGCTTAGCCACGACGATGCCCGTGCATACCGTCTTTCCGTTTAACTCAACCTTAAAATGATAGGAAAGACCTTCTTCCTCATGGGACAAAGACAGGGATATCATCAATAACTCGTCCGGTCTGACCGGCAGCCTGAACCTGACCCTCCTGATGCCGGAGACCCTGATTCTTCTTCCCTTTTCGCACTCATATTGTCTGATAACGTCCGTCACCATGGAGAGGATAGCAATACCCGGCAGTATCGGTTCAGCGGGGAAATGGCCGGAAAACCATGGTGATCCAGCCTCTGCACAAGCTTCCGCCCAAACCGCACCGGTGGGCGCATCTCTTTTATATGATATACTGTGCCAATTTTCAGCCATACCACTGCGATCAACGTCCCCGGGCATCCGGCAATCCGTGATCATTTGCCATACGCCTAGTTTTTTACTTATATCATCAACCCATTTGTATATCAATTATTTCTGAGCGAATCTGGTATCCTACCGACATGGATCACTCGCGAGGGATGGCGCACATCGAAACGGCGCGCTATTCCTCGTCGAGTGCATCCAATTGTTCGGCTTTCTTTAGCTTATCTATATCTATCTTGTCCTGCGGCCTTCCGCTTGCTTCCTTTGCCCGTATAAGGTCAGATCGCGAAACGAAAGGAATCTTAAGGTCATCCAATTCAAACACCTCACGGTTTTTCCATGCCTCCTCAAATCCGATTCCTGGAATCGACATCATAATATCGATCCGTAAGGGTGGAATTCCCATCTGATAGAAATAATCCTTGTGGGTGAAGTCATCTGGGGTAAGATTTGCCAGTGGCGCCCCAAATTCCTTCAGCGCCGCATACACCGAATTTGCATTTTCTTGGTCAGTCGCGATCAGAACATCAAGATCTTTCGTAAATCGTGGCTCGCTGTATTTCATTACTGCGTAGCCGCCCACAACAAGATAGCGAATGTTATGCTTTTTGAAAATTTTCAACAGCTCTCTGAAGTCGGAGCTCGTCAGCATCTTTACCCCGAATCACGAAATAATCATGCAGCATTTCCGATACTGCCTCAAAAATGGCACGACCACCTTGGGATTGCCAGAAGCGAATATCGAATGAAGGTCTGTCATCTGTTATACGTTGATAATTTTCCTCTATTATTCTCATTTCCTCTCCAAAGGTCGGGATAGAAGTACGGCACGCGCAACCTTAGGCAAAGTCTTGACTGTTTCAAGGAATAATAACTCTTTCTGGCTTTATCGAGATTATTCAGGGGACATAGTAACGATTTCCGGTTTACTCTTCACTGGTCTTCCCGGTTTCCCGCGCTTTAGAGTGCGACCAGTCAATTGTTCAAGCGATAGGAATTTTATTTTGGGGTAAGAGTATAAGCGGGGATAGAAAATGTCAAGGAGATTTATAAGATAGCGGAAAGACAGGGAGGGATATCTTTTTCATAGTCACGAAATACTGATCTCTTATTCTTATACAACGGTCATGAGGATATAAGCTATCGAGAAGCGGCCGCTTTCGGGGACAAAACAGAGAAGCTTGTCTCCCTCCTTGAGCTTTCCCGAATGAAACAGTTCCTCCAGAATGACATAGATGGAGGCCGATCCGGTATTTCCCTTATAGGCCAAGTTCGTAAACCACTTTTCATAAGGAATAGCGAATCCTATTTTCTCCATTGCCTGGAAAAGCTTCTCCCTGAAGAAACCCGAGGAGTAGTGGGGTAGAAACCAATCCACTTCATCGGCCTTCAGGTTTCTCTTCCTGATGGTCCTCACCAGGGCCAAATCCACAGCAACTTTGACGATTTCCTCATTCAGAATACCCGCATCCTGCTTCAGGGCAAAATAGTTCTTCTCGAGAGCTTCCCTGGGGGAGTCAAGCTGTCGCCATCCTGTGACCGAACCATCTTCGTGTTTTACCGCCCCCATATACATGCAAACTTCATATTGACCGGCATACGAGACGTGGTCTATCCAATCCACTTTCAGCGATAACCGGTCCGGGTTTCTTTTCGACGACATAAATAACGCCCCGGCGGCATCGGACAGCATCCACCGAAGGAACTCCGCTTCAAAGGCCAGAGCGGGATTCCGCTTCACATCCCTATCGCTCTGCAAATGCTCAAAGAACTTTGACCTGATGAGCGAGGATGCCAGTTCGGATCCCGTCGCCACGGCATTGTCGCTAAAGCCCAGGGCCACATTCATGAAGGCATATTTGAGGGCGGCAATTCCGCAAAGGCAGATCCCCGCGGTGGAAATGACTTCACAGGGAGGAGAACCCAGTTCACCATGGACCATGAGGCCGTGTCCTGGAGCGATGAGGTCCGGCGCGGTCGTGCCGCAGCACAGACACTGAATATCGTCTATCGTATAACCTGTATAAGGTTTTAATCTTCTCACGGCCTCCGCCGTCAACTGTGCATTGGTGTGAGTCAACTGACCCGTTGCCGGATCAAGGGCATAGTGACGCATCTCGATCTTATTGTTGTCGAGAACCCTGTTCTTGATTCTTGACGGAAGGTTATGTATCCTGCCGATAATGTCCTGCATATGGTCGTTGTCAACAGGGTCATTGGGTAAGAACGCTGAAACGTCATTAATATAAACAGTCATTACTTATCCTTTATGTCTGCCGTGGGGTTCTCCCATGCAACCGCTTCACCAGTTCCGAAAAAGTCTCATAAAATACCTTTTCAGGAAGGGCTGTGGGAACCACCGCATTTGTGAACGTGTAAAAGTCCAAATCTCGAATGACGATTTTCTCCTTCATTGTCTCGTAAAGGGGTGTTCCGGGAATTGGTGTCAACACGGACAGGACGGGAAGCTGAATCGCATTTTTCACAATGAACTGTTCCAGATCGGCAAATTCCTGCTCGGTATAATCGGGGGGAACGATGAAATCGCCCACAATAAGCATGTCCAGCTTATGGAGAAGCTCAATGGATCGGGAGATGATATGCGCCTTATATTTCTTATTGTACTCTTCTATCCTCTGGTCCTGAATGTCCTCAAATCCGACCACCACCGCATGAAGCCCCGCTTCTTTCCACTCCTCGAGCAAATCATAATGTTGGACAATCGTGTCCGCGCGTACATCGGCGATAAATCGCTTCCGGATGTCCATGTTTTTGATCTTCCGGCAGAGCTCCTTTGACGCAGCGGGATTGCCGAACGTGTTGGCATCCACCATACGGATAACGGGGATATCACCCAAAAGACGGATGTCCCTGATTACTGAATCCGGTGAGTGGAGAAGGTACTTTCCGCCCGTTGTCCCTGGTATCGCGCAGAAAGAGCAAGCATGAGTACAACCGGAGGCGGTAATCACGAACCCCATCTTCATTCCCAGCTTTTCCAAAACGTAGTGTTCCCTATACCTATCCACAAGGTCATAGCGGGGTGGGCAATGATCCATAAGATCATCCACACCGTAGTTTCGCGACAGGAAAGAAAGGGAAGAACCGACGGAGGTTTTTGCAATGCCGGGAATCGCCGTACCACGATCCCCCTTTTGAATGTGGCTTATCAGCTCGCTGAAGCTCTTCTTTCCGACACCGATGACGACGTAGTCAATCTCTTCTCTGTTGAAATAGGATGGATCGCATGTGGCGTGATTCCCCCCGACAACCATGACGCAATTATTCTCTTCCCTGATTTTCCGGGCATATTTGAGCACCGAGTTTGCCTCGCAAGTGACCGCTGTGAAGCCGATCACTTCGGGACGAAAATCCGAGATCGTTCGCCATAATGCATATTCCTCTTCACATTTCATATCGAGGATCGTCAGATCATGTCCCGACAAGACTCCGGCAATGACCTCGATACCAAAGGGTTCTCCCTTGAATATCTGTTTGATGGATGTGACCCCGTATTCCTCTTCCGGGATGCTCCTTCCGGAATCAGGGGGATTGATCAGAAGAATTCTCATGATGAGATTATCCTTGAAACACGGCGTATTTATGTTATAGAGACGCTACTGTCGCCTGCTATCAGATATGGGCGCTTATGTCAATGAAATATCCTATACAGGCCATAGAAGTGATCAACGGTGCGGATTACGCAAAACCATCTTTAATAATCATCGGGTGTTGATATGAAGATATCCGAGGTTCCCCAGGATGAAATAAAGACAATGCAGGGAGAGAAGAAGGCCCTGTATGCCGTTGACGATCAAGGACATTACACCCGGTCCACCACGAGCGGTTGGGAAGTCGAAGAGATCGTCCTTAACCAGGTCATTGATGACTTCGAGGAAAAGGCCAGACATGCCGCCTCACGCGTGAGAAATAACGAAACATCTCCGATAGAATACTTCATGTACAAGAATTGGATGGACCCCCTGACCCTTGCCCAGGCCATGGGTCTTTACCACTGGCAGGTAAAACGGCATTTCAAACCCGACATCTTCAAGAAACTCGACGATAGGACACTTGCCGAGTATGCCATGCTCTTCAGGATATCTGTAGACGCTTTAAAGAATTTCCCCAAGGAGGATTAAATGGCGGAATTGAAGCCATTGGAACATAGGCAATACGCCCATTGTGAAAGTGGCGTGGTAACCGCGCTCCTGAGCTGCCACGGTCTTGATCTTTCCGAACCTATGGTGTTCGGCATAACAGGCGGCCTTACCTTCGCCTTTATTCCCTTTATCAAGATGACCAATATGCCGCTAATATCGTACCGCATGCGCCCCGGGGCGATCATCAGGGGGGCGGTAAAAAACCTCGACATCAGATTCAAGACCATGAGGTACAGGGAAAAGGGAAGGGCCCTTGCCGAACTCACTAACCTCGTCGACGGTGGTGAGATCGTCGGCCTGCAGACATCGGTTTACTGGCTGCCCTATTTTCCGCCGGAGATGCGTTTCCCGTTCAACGCACACAATCTCATCATCTACGGAAGAGAAGGGGACGAATTTCTCGTCAGCGATCCCGTTTTTGAAAATACCGCCCGGATCAAGGCGGAGGACCTCCAGAACGCCCGTTTCGCCAGAGGAATTCTTGCCCCGAAGGGTTTCATGTACTATCCCGTCCGGATCAATCCCTCCGTAGATTTGCGGGAGGCGATACGGAAATCCATCAAGCGAACGGCGCGAATGATGCTCAATACCCCCCTGCCCTTTATCGGTGTTGAGGGTATTTATTATTTGGGAAGAAAAATAGAGAGGCTAAAGTCACACCAAGATCTGAGGTACGTCCGCCTCTTCCTCGGCCATATCGTGCGGATGCAGGAGGAGATTGGTACTGGAGGGGGTGGTTTCCGGTTCATGTATGCGGCCTTTCTCCAGGAAGCCGGGCAGCTTCTCGGTTCTATGCCTTTGGGCGAGGCGTCGCAGATGATGACGGATGCCGGCGATATGTGGCGCCAGTTTGCCTCAGCCTGCGCCAAGGGCTGTAAAAGCAAAACCGCGGATTTTGATGTAGGGGAAATCGCCCAACTGGTGCGAAAGTGCGCGACGCAGGAAAAGCTTGTCTACTCCCATCTCAAATCAATAAAGCTATAAATTCTGATCATCCAAACGAAGAGACCAGCTTGACAATACATCAAACATGATGTATATAATGATTGTGATGTGGAGGTGTGCTTGTACAATCTAATCTTTTACACGGCTGAGCGGGGCGATTCACCGCTTGATGATTTTCTGGATGGATTAGATAAAAAATCAAGGGCTAAAGTGGCTGCGTATCTGTCGCTCTTGGAAGAGCATGGGCCGAATCTTAAGCGGCCCTATGCTGATATTGTCAGGGGTAAAATAAGAGAATTGAGAATACATTATAGTTCGAATCAGTTCCGCATCCTCTACTTCTTCCAGATGTTTGATCAGATTGTGTTGGTACATGCATTATCCAAGAAAACGCAGCAATTGAAAAAGCAGGATATTGACTTAGCTGAAAAACGCATGGAAGACTGGATGCGGAGATTTCCTGTAGGAGGTGAAATATGAAAAAAGGCAAAGTTCGGACATTCCAAAGCAGGTTACAGGAAGACATCAAAGATCCCGAGTTCAGAGCGCATTACGAAGAAGAGAAGCAAGCTCTAATGCTGGCAATAAAGATTTCGGAACTGCGTGAGAAAAAGGGCTTATCGCAACAGCAACTGGCAAAGCTTATGGGAACCAGCCAGCAGGCGATTTCGAGGATCGAGAGCGGTGAGTATGAGGGCTTTACGCTCAAGACCTTGGAAAAGATCGCCAAATCAACCGGAATGCGGGTTAAAATCGAGTTCGTTGCGGCATAGTCTGTCAGCTGCCCATTTTTCTTAAATTGTTTATTGTGCCAGCAACTCCGTTTTGAAATCGAACCGAAATCAAGCAGCCTAATCCTTCATTATTTCCTCGAAAAATGTGTTTTTATGGGATGGCTGGCGGACATACAATTCCCCATGTTCCGACTACTTCTCTAATTCAATAACCGCGTAATTTCCACGCTGGTCCCTGTTTATATGCAACAGGGTCTTTGCTTGAAAAAGCCTCACGAACAGACTTATACCGCAAGCCGTGGACGAGCCGGAATGTCCATAGTCACGGAGGTAATCAAACTCGGCGGCGGGTCGCAAAATTCCCCTCAAGGCGATGGCTTCATCACCATTTATCAGGGCGCCGAAAGAGACTACTTCCACCGGCAATCTTTCTCGTTCCCCGATCCATTTCATGCATGAAGGGCGGTCTCGGAACGACCTGATTTCTGTAAATGCCCCGCAGGCCCCCTCCTTCTCAGACTTGACGTAAAACCAAGCGCTTCCGTCAATCGTTCGCCGGCAGCGACCAGTCTGTTCTTCCCTCTCCATCCGGGGAAGAGAGAACTCATCCACCCCGCCGATCAGAGCGCTCCTTTCCGCCCCGCCGGTAAAATCCAGATTCAGCAACTCCAGTCCCCTCTCGAAGGAAAGGCACTGGCTTGAAACGGTGATATTGCGGCCCCGAATACCCAGATTTCGGGCAATATAGAAAGCCGCCGTACTGCTCATCGTATTGATAAAACCGAAGGGCTTGGGCAGGGACTGCGCCATATATATATCATCGAGAGAATCAGCGGTTATGGCGAGGTTGCCGCGCTCCGTCGTCAGATATACAGCCGTATCAGTCTCGATGGAGTGCCGGTGAATACATTGACGGGCGCCAAGCAAAGCAAGCAGGATAAACCTGTTTACCCTGCGAAAATCTTCCTGGGTATAGCGTCTTATCTCCCCTTTCAAAAAGTCTACGTCTGCGTTCGCTTCGGGAGTGAAGGTAGAGGCGCTGTGAATATACAACTTGCTCATCCTTCGTTGCCCTTATTCGAGAGGATAAGGGTGGTGCAGTTGCCGCCAAACCCGAAGTAGTTCAGCATAAAAATACCTTCCCCGACTTCCCTGTTTTCCGTCACGGGCATAAGATTCATTTCCTCGTCCGCTTCCTGGAAGCCCGGTGTGGAGGGGATAAATCCCGCCTTGACGCATTCCGTAAACAGTATCAGTTCGCTGACGCCACAGGCGCCCGCGGTGTGGCCAATGAAAGGCTTGACACACGTCACAGGTGGAACAGCCTGCCCGAAGGTTATCCGCATGGCGGCACACTCGGTTTTGTCATTGTTCTCCGTTCCCGTAGCGTGGGCCTTGATGGCGCATATATCCCCCGGGCCGATTTTTGCTTGCCTGAGGGCTCTGTCCATCGTTTCGGCGACGGCAGACCCTCCTTCATCATGGCTGGTGACGCTGTAGGTATCACAGAAATTCGCCCCGCCAAGGTACATAAAATCACAGGACTTCCTGCGTCTCCCCTCTAGCACTACCGCTCCGCAGGCCTCACCGAGGATCAATCCGTTCCGCGTCCTGTCAAAGGGTTTGTAATCTGACGCGACAAGGGATTTTAGGGATTCAAACCCGTAAAAAATAAGGTTGTTGAACAGATCGTAGCCCACTACCAGCGCCCTCTCGATGTGACACTCCTCTATCATGGCTGCGGCATAAAGTAAGGCGTTGGCGCTTGATGTGCATGCCGTGGCAAAGGAATAGCATCTACCCCTTATTCCGAACCTCTCCACGATGGCGCCGGCGATTTTGCCAAATCCACAGGACGACTTGAGGAACATCTCCGACACGTTCGAAGATGTCTTACGGTCATTGCCCGCAAACACGGGAATTTCCATGGATGTCGAGCCGAAAAACACATCCATGTCTTTGATCTCTTCCCCCTTCAAGCCGGCATCGAGGAGAGCACGGGACACCGCAGAAAAGAGAACCTCATAGAAATACTCCTCGGAGCGGTTATTCAGCTTATCCCCTTCGTTTCGCTGTATGAGGCAGTACGGTTTCGTATAGGGAAGGCAGGCCAGGGTAAAGGGAATGGGCTCGACCCTTATCCTCTTATGGCGTACAGCGTCAACAATCTCCTCTATGGAATCACTAAGGGAGCAGATCATCGCCTTTCCCGTTATAAATGCTCTTTTTTTCAAGTTCTAATCCGGTTGAATGAAGTCGGCAAAGGTGTTTAACGATCTCATAACCCGTCTCGCTTCCTTGCTGTCGGTGATGGTAATATTGTATTTCTGCTGTATTGCGACAGATATCTGCAGAGCGTCTATTGAATCCAAGCCAAACTTGGAATCCCCGCCGAAGATGGGATCTTCGTCGCCAATCTCTCCGTAATCAGCCGTTAAATCACATTCCTCGACAATCAGCTTCTTCAATTCCATCTTCAGTTTCCCATCAAGCGAACCCTTCATCCTTTTCAGACCTCCTTCTGTCTTCGCAATATGATCACCGTCATGGTCAGCATGACTACTCCGAAAATAAAGAGGGACAAGCTTTCCGGAATGACATCGAAGACGCTGCCGTTCCGCAGTAAGATATCGAGGAATCCTTCCAACCCCCAGGACATGGGGGATATATTGGCCAGGTCCTGCATAAACCCAGGCATGACAAACTTGGGTACCATGATCCCACCTATAGCGCCAAAGATAATATTCATGATTCCCCCGATGGTGCTTGCCTGCTCCGTCGTCCTTGCCGATGCAGCAATAAGAAGCGCCACGGAGATGGCGCTGAAGCTCACGGAGGCGGAGATCAGGATAAGGCCGCCCAGGGAATTCCCCAGGGTGAGGGTGGCGCCGCCACACAATGGCACGACATAAACACCTATGGCAATCATAATTATCACCTGGATTGCGTTAATAAGAAGATAGGGAACCATCTTGCCCATGATCAGAGAGAACTTCGATACATTCATACTTTTGAGGCGCATGAAAGTACCCTGTCCCCTTTCGGAGATAAAGGTGTTGGATAGGGGTAGGACGATGAAAAACATGGAAAATACGAGCCAGGCGGGAACACTCTGCTGAACGGCAGACGGAATCTTGAAGCGCTGTCCCCCTTTGTAAACGTAATTGACCAAAACGGGGCTATTCTCGGCCGACTTCAGTTTCCCCTTGTCAATTCCGGTAAAGAACGGCAGTCTGCCGATAAGGTCAATGAAGGCATCCCATCTCAATTTCGCCACTCTTTCGTCCAATGCGCTTTTCAAAAGCAGCTGTGTCTGAACGTTTACCGTAGGATTGACGAGAAGTTCCAGGGGCTTCTCATCCTTACCCTTTCCCTTGTTCTCCACGAAGGAGGAGAAGTTTTCCTTGACGATCAGGGCGAACTTGTAGTCCCGGGAAAGCATCTGCTCCTTGATCCTCTCCGTGACGGTATCTTTATCAATGAGGTGAAACCTGAAAGTGCGAAGCTTCTCCATTGCCTTTAAAAACGCCCCCGAGCTCTTCCCCGTATCCCGGTTCACGGCGAGGACCTCTATATTGACACTGCTATGGAGTTCAAATAAATCCCGCATAGCCAGGGACATGATCAGAATAAAAAATGCAGGCATGATGAACAGAACAGCTACGGCATGAATATCTCGCCCAATCAGCAAAAATTCCTTTTTCAGAATGTAATGTATTTTAATCATTTTTGATCATACTGTCAGTTTTCGTCGCGAAGACTGGTGTTTGTCAGCTTGAGGAAAAGCTCCTCAAGGGTTCTATGGCCGAATACGTTATCGTCACGTGTTAAAATAGACTGTTTGTCGTCGTGGAAGATGATTTTGCCCTCATCAATAACAGCAATCTCATCGGACACCTGCTCGATCTCATCCATGTAATGGGATGTATAGATGATTGTCGCCTTCCGCTCCCGGTTGATCTTCCTTATCGTCTCCAGGATGTAGTTTCTTGATTGTGTATCAACGCCTACTGTAGGCTCATCGAGATACAATATTTCGGGATCGTTTAACAGACCTATGGCCAGGTTCAGACGTCTCTTCATGCCGCCGGAAAACTTATCTACGCGCTTATTCGCAAAGGTCTGCATACTGCCTATATCTATGCAAAATTCCATGCGCTCCTTCAGTTTCTTCCCCTTCAGGCCCCACAGTGCGCCGAAATATTCCAGGTTCTCAAAGGCCGTCAGTCGCGGATAGAACGCCAAGTTCTGAGGCACGTAACTGCATTTTGACTGGATGGTTTTGAGCTCACGATCGAGGTCCAGGCCGCCGATGGTTATGCTCCCGCTTTCCTTCCTGGTAACGCCAATAAGAATGGAGATGATGGTTGTCTTTCCGGCGCCGTTTGGACCGAGCAGCCCCATGATGGAGCCACGACGTACCGAAAGGTTCACGTCTTTTAGGACGGGCTTTTCGTAGGACTTGTAAAGATGCTTGATCTCGATCAACTGCTCACCATTTAAAAGGGGTTAGGTGATTTTCCTGAAAGTGAGTTTTTGATGTCCGGCCGGAATAAAGACATCGTCGTCAATCGCCGCCATTGATCCTGATCATCACCGGTTTTCCCAGAAGTTCGGCCAGGGGAATAACTTGCAAGCCTTTATCTTTCAAACCGGCCAGGATCGCTCCCATCTCCTGCAGAAAGACTTCTGCGTCAATCGCCCCTTTCGGTCGGATATCGTGAAGAAGGATAATGTCATCCGGCTTGACTTTTTTCAGTATCCGCCCGGATAAATCTCGAAGATACCTGTTCCCGCCGTCAAAGGCCCGACAGGAGAAAGTGACGCAGCGCAATCCCTGTCGCTCCAGAGCATGGGATAGTCTCGGACTGATGATGCCTACGGGCGGCCTGAAAGCGACAGGGGAGATGCCGAAACGTCTCAACAAAACCTGCGCTGCCTCGATTTCTCGATACACCTTCTCAGAACGGCGCAGCATTAAAAGGTTATCATGGCTGTACGAATGATTGCCGATGTCGTGGCCGTATGCAAGTATCTCTGAAATCAGGTTGCCGTATTGGGCGGCCTTTTTCCCTGTAACAAAGAAGGTGACTTTTGTGGCGTACCGCGCCAGCAATTGCAAAAGCGGCGGGGTCGTCACCGGATCGGGACCATCGTCAAATGTCAGGGATACCACGGGTCTTCCCGTATGCCCCCGGCTGATGACCGGCAAAAAGAAACCCCTTGACGGGAAAAACGGGGCCATCGCACAGAGAAAGACAAAAATAGACAGGGGAACGATGGCCAACCCAACATGAAAGAGGGACAGGATGGATGCCAGGGCGATAGCAACAAAACCGGTCATCGCCGCCGGAGAGACCCATCTCACCCTTTTTCCGCAATGCTTCACCAAATCACTTGTTCCCATAGCGGCCCCACACGGCCTCTCGCATGCAGCCTCGCAAGATTTTTTAACGTCTGTTGAGAGCCGGAACCGAAAACCCAGTTTGCCCGGCTGCCGGCATGTTCTTTCACAATATCCATAACCGTCTCCCGGTGCAAGGCCGGCGACCAATAAAACGCCGGTTCGAGAAGATTCCTGCTGCGTTCGATCTGTCTTTCCTTAAGGGCCAGATCATAAAGGGCGGTATGGGGATAAATTCTGACTCCGCCAAAAACGAAGAAAACGGCCTTTTCCAGTTCATCGGCATTGGCCAGGGTCTCTTTCAACGTGCCTTCATCTTCACCCGGCCCCCCCAACATGAGATAATGGGCGACATGCAGACCGGCGGCAACGGCAAGCCTGTGCGAGGTGAAAACATCCTCGAGGCGAAAAGGTTTCCGATATGAAGCGAGCATCGAATTAGAGAGGGCTTCCGTGCCGAATTCGACGTGCATCAAACCCGCGTCGGCAAGGATGCAGTAATAGTCCGGCGACGGGGACAAAGGGGTGAAGAAGCCGCCCCAGGGAACGGAAATGCCCGATTTTTTAAATGCCGCCGCAACCTCCAGGCTCTGTTCAGCGCTGCCGTTAAACGTCGAATCCGTTATATAGATATACCCGGCGCCGGCATCCTGGAGCATTCTGGCCGTAGCGGCGATTTCCCCTGGTGGCGCAAAGCGGAACCGCGTCCCCTCTATATGGGGATAGGTGCAATAGATGCACTTGAAGGGACAGCCCCTTTTTGTCTGTAGATTGAGCATGCCGCCCCGCTTCAGGTAAAAAGAAGCATGGGAATGATCCCGGAAAAAACTGCGGTGGAATGACCGGGGCCAGGGTTCCGGGAAAACAACAGGACTGTCCATGGTTACAATGCCGGGAAGACCGGAAACACTTTCATTTCTTTCCAGCGCCTGGAGAAGGAACTGGAGCCGCTCCCCCTCGCCGATGATACCGAAATCGGCATCGAGCCGGCTCATAAATTCGCCGGGCAGGATGGTAAATCCGCTGCCTCCCAGGACGATAAATCCCCCCGAATGTTCCCGGATGATGCCGATCAAATCCCGGATTTCGCCGATGAATGTTTTCGTATTCGCTTCGTCAATATTATCAATGTTTCTGATGGACAAGCCTATAATATCGGGCTGGTATCGGGAAAGAACCCCAGCCAGGGCATCTCCGTCCTTTAACTCGTTCATATCTGCTATCTTCACTTGATGCGGCGGCGAGATGGCATTCATCACATAATCAAGTCCGATCGGGTAAGGCGGATATGGCTCCATCATGGTGTTTGTAGATACGAGTAAGACCTTCACAGGAAATCTCCCATAACCTCCCGGCTGAATCTTTCGTAACCGATGACGTTTCTGACCGTCTGGAAAGATCCCATCGTTGTCCCCATAATCCCCGGCGCCATGCTGTTCTGACCGGCGAGGAACAAGCCTTCGATAGACGTGCGGTTCAAAGAAGCCGTTTTCATAAATTGTCCGGCCGAGCGAAGAATCCCATAGGCAGAACCGTCGGGGCTGTTTGCCCGGTCCCTGATGGTCAAAGGAGTATAGATGTCCAGTATCCTCATGCCCTTAAGGTCTCCAAACAACTCTGACGCCTCACCGATGAACCGGCGGGCTTTCTTTTCCTTTGCCTCGAGATAGTCACTGCCGCGCTTTCCGGACGTTGTCCCTTCCCATTGCCGCCAGTCCTCAATGTCGCTTGTGGTCATCATGGATAGGATATTGATCCCCGGCTGCCCGCTGCTGCGCAACTGATGAAATATTCCCCGGGACAGGGCTCCGTCTTCTCCTGAGTAAAGGCGGTAGATATTGTAGGACAGCGCCTCATGCGCATCGGCATCCACGGCGAGATTCACCGCAAAGATTCCTTTCGTATTTTCAAGTTCTGCAACCCTCTCCACATAAGCGGGTCTGAGGGCGCCCCCGGGCAACATGGCGACGACGGTTCCGGGATGAACGGCGGCAATGATGCTCCCGGCGGGAAGGACGCGGCCGGATTGTAAAACGACGCCTTTCACCCGGCCCGATTGGACAAGGATTCTTGCGACGCCTTCTCCCGTAACGACATCACCGCCCAGCGACATGAAGCGGGACACAAACGCATCCGCCATCCGGGAACTGCTGCAGGCTAATCGCCAGGATGACATGAGATAGGAGGCAATAGTCATATAATAATAAAAAACGGGGCATTCCCGCAAGGAAAGGCCGATCAGGGTGGGAGGAACTCCCAGGACAGAGAGGAGACGCCCGGAACAACCCATGCGCAAGAGTTGTTCCCCGATGGATTCAAAGTTCTCCGGCGAAAGCAAAGTCATCGCCGGGGAGATCAGGATGTCGAGCGAGGCCAGGGCGCGGGATGTTTGCCTCAGATCGCTCATCATCGTTGTAATCAGGCTGTGCTCCAGGGGAAATGACCGTCTCAGGTTGTCTTCGAAGGCGCCGATGCCTTCGGGAAGATCGAAGGTAACGTCATCAAAAATATAGCGATCTATGACGCCCTCCGCACCCATGCGTTCGATTGGGATCAGCGGGGTGACGCCGAGATAATTCCACATCCTTCGGAGAGGCTGCCCCTCGCCGAGGGAGCCCATATAATGCACACCTACGGGACAATCAATGCCGGAACGGAGATAGCCGCGCATCAATCCCCCGGGCAGCGGATTTCTTTCCACAACCGTAACCCGGCAATGAAGTTTCGCCAGAATAATGCCGGCCGTCAAACCGCCGACGCCAGAACCAATGATCAGGACATCTCCCGGCGTTTGTTTTCCCCTCATCATGGTAAAATCTCCACGGCCGTGATGTAACTGCCGAATCCCAGAACAAGAACGCCCAGTCCCAGTAATGGCTTAGCCTTTTGATGGCAGACATTTCCGGGGATTTCACCGGCTTGCACAAACGAGACCGCCAGAACCGCCGCGACGGCTGACGCCGAGGCAAATTCACCGACGTGCCGCCGATAATCAATAACGGGATGGGGATATCCCGTCATGGACAGGAAATCATCCAGTTGCCCCTTCCCCTTTTCCCTCTGTGCGGCGGGAATCCCCGCCAGAATAGCCCCAAATTGCTCCTTAATCCTTTTATCTCCCCCCAGTGCGCGGATCAGCGCCGGGATGATCCGACCGCTGCTGCCGGAATAGGCCATAAAAGAGGGGAATATCCGGCATGGAGATGTCGCCATCGCCGGTTTGAGGTAAAGAGCCCCCCCTCCGTCTGAAGGCGTCCCGGACGTCGCTACGGAGGCGTCGAAGAGAGGGGATAATGTTTCGTGATATTCATCTGCGCCGATCACAAGAAGCGGGTTATCGCCATCATGAGCCAGGAGGCTTGCCGCAAACAAGGCCTGCTCAAAGGCGCAATCGCCGCCCGTGGCCGTCACGTTCGGTCCGGTAGCTTGGAAATGGATGGCGACATGACCTGCGGCGGCGTTGTGCACGGATCCGATAAAATCCGTCGGGCTGGTAAACTGTTCGTTCGAGGCAAAGAGTTTTGTCAGAAAATCATGGGTCTCAGAAAGTCCTCCCCAGCCGGTTCCCAGAAATACCGATGCCGGCGGACCGGCTGCTGCGGAATTTTTACAGGCCGAAACGGCCAGGGACAAGGCCATACGGGGAAAACGCTTCAGGCGGCGGACGGATTTCTCAGAGAGAGGCCGCAATATATCGGAAGGAGGGACGATCCCTCTTAACCCCTCGGCATGACGTATATGCTCCATTGTCTGTTCTAAACTGCCGGCAGCGGTGAGACATGCGCTTCCGATAACGGAAAACGGCATGGGTCGAACGGCGTAAAACGGAGATTCTGCGTCCCTTCGTCGTTTCGGATGGCCGACGATGAGGACGGCGTTGTTCCCGCCGAAACCGAAAGCATTGGCAAGGACCACGTTTACATCCGCCGCCAGCGGCGCATCAACGGGGGTCAGTTTTAAGTCGGGATCGGGATCATGAAAACCAGTATTGGCAGGAATGATGCCGTGGACAATGCTTAAAGCGGACACGACGGCGCCCACCGCCCCGGCTGCCGCAAGAGAATGCCCAAAGGATCCTTTCACGGAAGACAGAGGAGGAATCGGGCAGCTCTTGAACAGGGCGCGTATGGCCTTTGCTTCGGCGATATCGTTATCTATCGTTCCTGTGCCGTGCAGATGTATATAATCTACGTCCGCAGGCGTCATGCCGGCATCGGCGATGGCCTCTTCCATAGCGCGTAGCGCCCCTGCGCCTTCGGGATGTGGTGAAGCGGGATGATAGGCGTCACAGGATAAACCGGCCCCGAGAAGTTCGGCAACGGCATTGTCCGGCGGGGTTTCGGCGACAGTCAGCAGCAGCATGGCCGCCCCTTCGCCTACCGACATTCCGCGTCTGTTTTTGTCAAAAGGCCGGGCGCCCTCCGGATCAACCAACTGAAGGGAGTGAAAACCGTAATAGGTCAATCGGCAGATGGCATCAGCGCCGCCGGCCAGGACCCGCTTCGCCTTGCCGCAGCGAAGCATTGCCATGGCGATTCCCAGGGCCACGCTTCCCGATGAACATGCCGTAGATACCGCCAGCGCCGGCCCTGTGCAGCCCACATGACGGGCGACATACTCTGCAACGGAGGCGGTCGAGTGGCATTCGTACCGTTTTGCATCGCCTTCGCCGCGCTTTAAAAGCTCCTCCGTAACGGACATCCCCCCCGTCGTCACGCCGATGACCACGGCATCCGGCGCACCGTCGGCGTTTTTCATCGCCTCTTCGGCGGCAATAAGCGCGAGGGCATGGGTTCGGGGGACAGGCCCCATAGACGGGAACGAACCGATCTCGCCGACAGGCAGAGGCGGGGCATGGAGCGTAGGGAAAAGGCGGAGCGGTTTAATCCCCTCCGCGGCATTCCTGACGGCTTCTATCGTATCTGCTATGCCTTGCCCGACGGGGCTTATGATCCCCATCCCTGTAATAAAAATACGGCTCCTCGCTAAAATGTATGGGTAACCCGGTTCGGAACATGATAGAGATCCGTCATCAAGGGATGAAGGAGGTTGGTACGGATCATCATGAGAGACACGGATTTATTTCAGTTGGCATTGGGTTTGACACCGCCATGGTATGTGGCGTCGTGTGAATTTGATTTG